>Ga0074195_1000148_pt1 | contig 164653 bp, 172 predicted proteins | sample EPASupsiteHSE623_FD_64525 | JGI IMG/M metagenome (GOLD analysis project Ga0074195, IMG submission 64525) | Bioremediated contaminated groundwater from EPA Superfund site, New Mexico - Sample HSE6-23 | ecosystem: Environmental > Aquatic > Deep subsurface > Groundwater > Contaminated ... | reverse complement strand
GGTGAAGAGGTGAAAAGCCGCCTCTGGAACCTCCAGAGGCGTGAGGCAATGCTCAAGGTACTGGTTTATTCACTGAGCCGGAAGACCGGCTCAGCTGCGCCCCTTGAGGTTTTCTACAGAGCCGAAGCACGGAGGGATTCCAATGGCAATGTACAAAATTCGCGCCCGTGCCGCAGAATCGAACATCAGGACAATGGAAGGCATGCTGCTTGAGAACAGGGTCATGAAAGTGCCCGCGCTGTTTGCGGCAAACAAGTGCAACGGCACAAAGTGGGAGGTTTGCGTGCAAGCTTCCGGAAAATCCCGTTTCATCACATTGAAGGCGCGGGGGAGCAACGGCTTTTCCCAGATGGAGCAATTCATCCCCATCGGGGCGGATGCAAGGCAGGTGCGCGCAAGCGACCTATCCTTCGGGATGAAAATCGAGCCGGGCGAAGTCGTGACGCCTCTTGAGAATTCCCCGTTTACAGTCATTTACCGCCCCCTGCTTTTTGACGAGAAGGAAGCAGCCTCCAAGATGCTCTGCGGGAAGCCCGCTGCATGCAAGCCGTTCCCTGTCAAAATAGTGGAAAATCCCGCCGTCGAGCTTCCAGCGCACCTGCGCCGAGTGTAAAGCGTTTTCCGCCAAGTTCGTTTTATAAGCTTTAGGCGCGAATGCCAAACCGAGGTGTCACTATGAAAATGGACGTTCGCGTAGGCCAATGCATGACGGTCGGAGTATTCACCCTTCCAGCTGACAAGAAAGTGGTGGATGCTGCAAGGCTCCTCAGGAAAACATCCATAGGCTCGATCATAGTGATGCAGAAGGGCAAGGCAAAAGGCATCATCACCGAGCGCGACATCGTCTACAAGGTGATTGCCGCAGGGCGCGACCCGAAAAAGACCAAACTCTCCGCGGTCATGAGCCGCCCGCTCAAGGTGATAAAGGCATCCGACAGGATAGAATCCGCGGCATCCGCGCTGCGCGCGAACAAGATAAAGCGATTGCCTGTGGTGGACAAGAAAGGCAAGCTCGTGGGCATCATCACGGAAGGGGACCTGCTCCGCGTGTACCCTGGCATGGTCGACGTTGTTTCCGAAATGCAGGAAATCCGCAAGAGCAAGCCGAACGAGTACTACACGGGCATCTGCGAAATCTGCGGCTGCTTCTCCGAGGAGCTCACCCGCGACTCGGGCAAGCTTACATGCGAGGAGTGCATGGAAGAAGACGCGGTATAGCCCTGGATTTTCTTTTTCTGTTTTTATTTTTCTCCAGCTACTGCTTTGTTCTTATTCCTTATCAGTGTTTTTCATCCAGGTATTCCTATGGCATTCGGCACCTACAAGAAAGGCGCGCGCGCAGAGCGCGAGCTCATACACTTCTTCTCCACGAATGGCTTCGAGGTGATACGCGCCGCAGGCTCTGGCGTGAACTCGCTTTCGCCCGACCTTCTTGCCTTCAAGCAGGGCAGGCAGTATGCAATAGAATGCAAGGCATGGGAGTCAGGCTCGCTCTCGTTCCCCAAGGAGAAGATGGCAGGCATGAAAAAATGGGAAGAGGTGACTGGCATCACCTACCTCATTGGCTGGCGCGTGAACCGCGACGGATGGTTCATCTTCCCAGTGCACCTGCTCGAGGAGCAGGAAAAGACATTCACAATAACTCTTACAAAGGCAAAGCTTGCAGGCAGGAAGCCTGAGGATTTAATATAACCGCGCGGCAGAACAACTGCGGCAGATGATGAGCATTACGACTCTGACTCACTTGTGATGACGTGACTTGACTCTGATGCCGTTATAATTTATGGATAGAAATGATATCTTTTTAAACCCTTCCCCACAGATACAAATGCGGTGATAATATGATGCCGATGCAAAAAATGCCCCGCCCCAATGCTACAGTCATTTCCAACGCATTCAACAGGGCTCCTAGCTCTAATGTATCTTTTGCCAAAGTTATGGAAAATGGGCGTAAGGCAGAGGAATTCAAGGCTCAAATTCTCGCATTAGAAGCGAAGCTTAGACCTAAGTATGTATTGATTGGTCTACAACTCATCAACTTTGAAGATTTTGCGGCTGGGAAAAAGGCTCAGGATAGAACCATTCTAACTAGCCATGGCATACGAACAGTACACTGCCGAAAGGCGTCTCCATATACAATGGCAGATGTCGCGCGCGAATCAGCCAAGCGCGGAGTGAATCTCGTTCAGGATAAGATAGTCGAGGGAAACCTGGTCAAATACGGCCTTGTAAGCTACACCCCGGTCGATGATTATGTGCGAAATAACCGCGTAATTACTGGAAAGAATGTCTTAAAGTTCATTCCTCCTGAGGTTACGGGTGAAGCAGCCGTACAGCTGGGAAAAGAAATTGACAGGATGCAGGCTCGAAAGTTTTGCGGGACAACTACAAAAAATGTGCCGTTTGCCTTTGCCAAGTTTCAGTTTGAGCGAAGCAACCCGCCAGAGCTCATGAAGCTTACTTGAGACTCTGGGTCGCTGCTGGCAAATACGCTACTGATGTACTCATTTACAGCGGGGCACTTGACTCTGATGCCGTTTCACTATTTACCCCGCATCGTTCGATAGAACGGAAGGTCGATGCAACTCTCTTCCACAAACATATCCTTTTAAGCACTTCTTGTCAGAAAGTGCCACAAACGGTGCAACCATGTTCGGCCTCAAAACCATATATTCCAAAACACTCCGAGATCTTGGAGTTCAGAATAAGGATCGAATTGTAATGGACGCACTCAAAAAATACGGCGTAACAACCAAGGCAGTAAAAGGCATTGTTCTGAACTCGACTTTTGGCAAGTTGCTCGCCGCTTCTAAAGAGATAAAAACTGAAAAGAAGAAGCCAGAGTATCTTGCCAGTCAAATGGCGATTTACCGGCATCTTCTCAAATTAGACGATGCGTTCAACTCAAATAACAAACGCATAAAGCAGCTTACACAGAACGATATCCTCCAATATCTCGGTGCTATTGATGATGTAAAAAGTTGCGCTGCATCAGAACCAGGTTTTGAAATTAATGTTGAAGCCCTTGACAGATTGAAGATTGTCTTGAACAATGCATATCCTAATGCTGGAAAGTACTCTTTTTGAAGGAGCCAAATCTGAGGCACCAAAGTGCCACGCGGAAACGCAACTGACGTATGCTTTATCAAATACTGGCTTGACTCTGATGCCTTAATGATTATGTCCTCAGTAACCGAAAATGCCGACACGACTGGTTGCTGATGCCAAAAAAATAGAAATGGCGGCGGAGCCGCCCAGGATTCATTATCTCTTCTTCTTTCCCTTTGACTTTGCTTTCACTTTCTTCTTAGCTGCCATTGATATCACCGCACCAACATTCCAATCGTGGGTTTATAATGCCCTCCTGCCATTTGCAACAAATCGCGGCTCTTGGGACTTTTTGCAGCTTGAATATGGCTCGCGCTGCTTTTGAAAACCTGCGCCTAAGCGCGCAATCATTCACAAAACAAAGAAGCAATTCAGGCCATTCCCATGTAGGAGAGGAGCTCTACTTTTTCCTTCTTGGACAGGGAATCATGGTTGATTATCCCTTCCTTAAAGGCAAGGCGGTAGTCCTCGTCCTGTGCAGTGCTGCCCTCGTTCTTCTTGTGGCGCCTTTGCATGTTTGAAAGGTAGCTGTGCCACGCATTCATTATTTCGGTTTTTGTTTCGACTGTCATGCTTTCACTCTCATTTGCCAATCGCAGCAAACCCCTTCTGTTAGAGCAAATTCTCTGGCAGAAAAGGTTCTGCAAAAGGCGTAACTGTTAATATGGTTGCCCCAATTTATATAGCTTCCTACATCTTTCACTAGTTATGCACACCTCAAAGCTCCAGATTGAAATCATAGCCGTTAGGCATCAGCAAACCTGCGTCTTATCACGGATGTGCTAGCATTTAGCGTTGTTCCTCTTCTTTAACCTTTCATCTTTGACAGCCGCATGCACCACGCAGCAAAGCCAATTTCTGAAATGGCAAGAAGCGCAAATATCGGCGCAAACCCAAAAGCAGCTGCAGCCGCGCCTGACACTGCCGATGTTGCCACCACGCCGAAAAAGCTGGGGGTGACCAGAAGCGACAGGTCAGTCGCCCGCTTGCTGCTTTCCTTGCCCCCTATGTAGTTCAGCTCCTCCCAAAGCATTGCAAGGCCTGCATCGCCAAATGCCATGAGCAGGAAGAAAAGAGGTATGAGTGCATGAGGAGCCATCACCACGCCTGCTATTCCAATGCAGTAGATTGCCACTCCGCCAATTGCGGATTTGGCAGTGCCAATCCTGTGATGCGAGAGAAAATGCAGCGCAGCGCCGATTATGAGGAAATAGCCTGCGTAAAAAATGCCGATTTCTCCGAGCGTGAAGCCTTTGGAGGCGAAATAAAGCGGCAGAAGCATGTAGAATGCCACGCTGTAAAGCGCGCTTCCAAGCATGAACGCGCCTGCGATTTCGTAGAATTTCCTGCTCCTGCCAAAAGGCGTGAAGTCCGACAATTTTGCATGCGTGCCTGCCTTGTGGAAATTCTTGAGTTTCAGCGAAGAGAATACAACATAGGCTGAAAGCGCCACCATCACGGCCAATGGAAGCTCGTAGCCGCCGAACGCGAAAAGCGCGCCCACGGCAAGGCTTCCGATCGCATTGTAGGCAAACCTGCCTGAGAGCAGGTCGGTGAAGGCAAAGTGCTTTTTTTCAGGCGCTGCTGCCATGAGGCTTGGCCGCACCACCGACCACAGGAAGGACTCGCGCGCGCCGTCCAGAAACTTCCCTGCTGCAAAGCCTGTTGCCGTGGTGGAAACCATGTAGACTGCTGATTGGAGGAAATTGAAAACCGAGGAGGAGATGTAGACCACTCTGTCTCCGTGCATGTCCGCCATGCCTGCACCTGCAAGCCTCACCACTGCCTTTGCAAGAGGCGCAAGCGCGAAAACCATGCCGATCGTGGCAATGTCTATGCCCCTGTCCAGCATGAGAAGCGGCACAAGCACTGTCATCGCGCCCACTATGAAGGCGTCTATGAAGTTTATGGTGTACAGCCGCTTGAGCATAGACTTCCCTTTAGGCAATTCTTTTTTATATCCATGTTGTGCTGGCGCACAACATCTATAAAAAAGCAAGCAAAGGTTGCTTTTTTATATGCATGCCCTGTTAACTTCCTCAGTGGCCAAGGTGATGTAGCCTGGTAGCATGGGAGCTTGTGGAGCTCTTCGCCCGAGTTCAAATCTCGGCCCTGGCCCTTTGAACTCAGCCTAACGCTTCGCTCAATGGCACCCCAAAAACCTGCGGTTTTTGCGGTGGCCCTCTCTTCATTTCTCAATCCGCAAGCGCGCTCTTGAGTTCCGCGATGATGTCATCCGCGTCTTCCGCGCCCACGCACAGCCGCACGAGGTTGCTCGGGATGCGCGCTTTTTTCCTTCCCTCCTCGCCCTGCTGCTGGTGCGTGCTTATGGTGGGGATGACTGCGACCGACTTTATCCTGCCAAGGTCAGTTGCATTGAAGATGAATGTCAGCCTGTCAAGCACCTTGCGTGCTTGCGCGTGCCCTCCTTTCACTTCAAAGGAAAGCAGGTGCCCGAACCGGTTCTCGCCGGTGTCTGCAAGCTTCATATATTTTTTCGCAATTTCGTGCTGCGGGTGCGACGAAAGCCCCGGGTAGTGCACGCGCTCAACATTGGGATGCCCTTCGAGGAAAGATGCCACCTTCATTGCATTCCTGCTCAAAAGATCAACCGTGCTTGGAAGCACGCGCATGCAGTCTGCCACGCGCGCGGCATTGTCTGGAGAAACGCATGCGCCTGCGTCGCGAAGCGGCCAGAGCTTCACCCACCCTGCAAAGTCGCGCTTTGCCTCCTCGCTGATTGCCTTTGAATGCACATTCTCCTTGCTCACAAGCGCGCCTGCAATCGCCCTTCCGCTCCATGTCATGGTCTTGGTGAGCGAGTGCACTACGATGTCCGAGCCATGCTCCAATGGCCTGCAAAGCGCAGGGGTGGAAAGCGTGGAGTCTGTTATAAGGGGCGCGCCCTGCGCGTGCGCAAGCGCAGCAACCTCTGCAATGTCAAAAAGCATGATGCCTGGGTTCGATGGTATTTCCCCGTAGACAAAGCGCGTGTCAGAGTCAATTTTCGCAGCCCATTCGCCAAGGTCGGACGGGTTTTCCACCCATCGCACCTCTATTCCTCTCTCCTTTGCGAACCTCTCGGAAAAAAGCTGGAACGTGCCTCCATACACCTGCGCCATGGACACGATGTTTTTCTTGCCCTGCCTCTCCTCGCTGATGAAAGGCTCGCAGGCTGCGCGTATGGCAGCCATGCCTGACGAGGTGCAGCACGCGCTTGCGCGGTGCTGCGTGCCGTAGCTTTCCAGCATGGAAAGCATGAGCTCAAGGTATCCAATCGTGGGGTTTGCTATGCGCGAGTATGCCCAGGCCGGTATCTTGTAGGCAAGCGCAGCCTCCAGGCAGTCGGCATCCCTGAACGCCTGCGAAGTGGAAGTATAAACCGGCTCTATTATCGCGCCCTGGTTGTTCGCTATCGCCTCGTGCTTGGTATACGCGCCATGCACGCATATTGTGGAGAATTTCTTGGTGCGCATGACTGCGATTTCCTTTTCCCAGACAGCCTGCTTTGCCTTGACTTCGGACACTACATCATCTAGTGACATGCTATCCCCCCGCAAGCAAATATCACGGTGAAACCATTTAATGATTTGTCTGCCAGCCAGCGCATTTTCTTCTCGCCCGAGCAATAGCTAATTAAATCTGACGCGAGAAAATAGGCTCATGAAAACAGTGGCGCTCATAATCCTGCTTGCAATCATTGCATTTGCAGCAGTGTACTTTGTATTCTCAAAGCCAGCCTATGTCCTTTCAGAGGAGAGCGCAAAAAGCTTTTTCCTCGAGGACCTTAAGGAAAAATACCCTGGCGCGGATGTGCGCGAGGTGGTGGAGATAATCCCTGCGACAGCATCCGACGGCTCGCCATATTACCAGCTCAAGGCGCGTGTGACAACAGGCATTGCCACCCCATGCCCTGAGCGCATGCACGTTTTCTACGACTATCCGCCAAAGAACTTTGTCGCCCAGCCGCCAGAGTACATAACGCGCGGCTGCAAGGTGTGCCTTGATTCCCCGACATGCATACTGGCATTCCCCGAGGAGGCGATCATCGCGTCGCACACCTACAACGGCACGAGCGAAGTGGCTGCATTTGTAAAGGGCAACTCGGACGCGCGCGCAAACGCGCTTTTCCTTGACACTTACGATGGCGCAATCGGCGCCTGGAAGGTCACCTGGTCGTCCGCCACCAACCCCATTTCCTATGAAGTGGTGCTTTCAAAGACGCAGAACTCAGTCCTGTCTGTAAGGAAGCTCTGATTTTCAGCTTGAAGCTATTTTCATTGCAGCCTTAGTGGACAGGCAGCCCATTTTCCACAATGAGAACCGCTGCACCAGTATGCTTGCTGCCACCACATATGCTCCGTATTCTGCAAAGAAATGCACTGCCGCAATGGGCAGGGCAATTGAAAATATCCCGATGCCTATTGTCCCGCACGCAAGCGAAAGGGAGCAGGCTGAAAGAGCCGCAAGCCCGATTGCCGATGCGGCAACTGAAATCGCGCTGCTTCCTTTTGCGCGCTTCATGTTCTCCTTGGCAGCGTATGTGACGCACGCAAGCGTGTATGCGAATGTTAGGAAGAAAACCACTGAGAGAAAAAAGTGCTGGTCAATCACTGTCTTTGGCACAAGCAGGTATCCGAAAACAAGGGAAGCCGCAAACACTGCCCTGCAGAGATAGCTTGCGCTTTTTTTCGTTTTAGCCATATGCCAGCCGCCTTTTTGCCCACATTGCTGCCTGCGTCTAACCTTCGTAATAGTAATGCTCGCCAGCCTCGGTCTGCTCCCTGTCAAGCGCAGAACCAGGCTTGTTTATCCTGGGCCTCTTGCTCTCCTTGTCGCGCCTAAGCGTGATTCCCGCGGCTTTCAGGAAAGCGTTCATGCCCTCTCTTTTCCCTGAAGGCGCGGTTGCATGCCCCTCTCTTCCTGGCTTGCCTGCAAACATCATCATGCGCGAGGAAATGGCATCAAGAAGCACCAGGTCGTGGTCAATGACAAACGCGCATTTCTTGCTGCCTGTTATCAGCCCCTGCAGCAAGTCCGCAAACTCCAGCCTCTGCTCAATGTCAAGGAAAGCTGACGGCTCGTCAAAGAGGTAAACATCCGCCTCCCTGCAAAGCGCCAGCGCGCATGCCACCCTCTGAAGCTCCCCGCCAGAAAGCTCGGTGAGCTTCTTCTCCATGAGCGGGGAAAGGGAAAGCTTCCTCTTCGCAGTCTCGAAAAACACAGCATCCACCTTGTTTGATATGAAAAGCTCGCGCACTTCCACGCCTTCCTCGGCTTTAATGTATTGGGGCTTGTAGGAAACTTTCATGCCAGCGGGCGGCTCGCAGTTGTCGGGCTTTTCCACGCCCGAGAGCATCTTCACGAATAGCGACTTTCCAATCGCATTCTCCCCCAATATGCCGATTACCTCTCCCTCGCGCACGCTTCCCTCATCGGATGAAAATGCGAACTGGTCGAACTTCTTGACAAGTGCAGGGTAGGCGAACTTCACGTTCTTGCTTCCAGTCTCGGTTGCCGAGGTGAGCGAGAAAGTGATGGAATGGTCCCGGAAACGCGTGTTCTCGTCCTTCAAATACCCTTCGAGATATTCATTTATCCCGGTCCTTGCAGCCTTCACGCCAGACACTGTTCCATATGCATTCTCAGTTCCGAACAATACATGCACATAGTCTGACAGGTAATCGAATATTGCCAAGTCATGCTCAATGACTATCACGCTTTTCTCCTCTGACAGGCGCTTGAGCGCGCGCGCCATGCCAAGCCGCTGCTTGATGTCAAGGTAGGCTGCAGGCTCGTCGAAATAATACAAGTCGGCGCTCCTGCAAAATGCAACTGCGATTGCCACTCTCTGAAGCTCGCCGCCGGACAGCACAGAAATTCTCTTCCCCAGAAGTTCCTTGAGGTCAAAATGCTCAATCGCTTCCTGCTTTGCTCCCCGCTCATCGCTTAGCTTGAGCAGCTCATCAGCAGTGCCCCTGAAAATTTCAGTGAGCTTGTTCACATCCTGCGGCTTCAAGGAAATTTTCACTTTCTTCTCGCCAATTGACCTGAAATAGTTCTGGAGGTCAGGCGACAGGCGCGACATTATCTCCTCGTGCGTGTGCTTTTTTTCAAACTCCGCAAAATTCGGCTGAAGATGCCCCGCAAGGAGCTTTATCGCGGTGGATTTCCCGATTCCGTTCTTGCCGATGAGCCCCACCACGCCCTTCTGCGGCAGGGGCATGCCGTAAAGCCTGAATGTGTTCTCCCCGTACTGGTAAATCGGCGCACCGGTCTCGCCAGCAAGGTTGATGATGGTGATGCAGTTCATGGGGCACCTTTTCGGGCAGATGCCGCAGCCCGTGCAAAGTATCTCGGATATCACAGGGTAGCCTTCCGAGTCAATGGTGACGGTGTCGTCGCCCATCCGTACGCCCGGGCATACTTTAAGGCACTGGTACCCGCACTTCTCCTTGGTGCACTTTTCCCTGTCTATGATTGCTATCCTTGTCTTGCCTTTCTGTTCCATTGTTTTCGCCTTGTTTTATTCTGATACAACCGTTTATTAGTATTGCGCCGTTCTCGATGCCTTATAAATTTGTCCCAAATGTGATGATAGTCTTATACAGGACATTACGCATTATTTAGTACAATTGGCAACAGGGAGGTGATGGCGTGGGAGAGCTCCGTCTGGGTGCCAAGGCAGAAGGCACCAAAACCAAAATGCCGGCAAGCCTGCCAAAAAGGGGATTCTTGGGCTTCACGCCCATGGGTCCCGACACGCTTGAGAAAAAGGCGTGGCTGTTTCTTCAGGCAAACTCAGAGCGCGGCAGGCTAAGCCCTGAAGCGAAGTCTGCCCTCGACAGCCTGGACAGCGTGGCCGCCCGCCTGCAGCTCCGGCTGAACGAGGCGTACAGCGCAGGCTATCCGCCCGAAGAGCGCATGAAGATGGAGAAGATGCTCTCCGTCTACCAGGGGACGTTCGAGCAGCTGCGCATATACGGGCAGGCGTTCGCCTCGCTGTGCGGCCCCCGCGAGGTGCTGGAGCAGAAAAGCGCGGACGTGAAAAACAACGCCGAGCAGCAGCTGCAGAAGCCAGGCATCGTAGGCTTTGCCGAAAAGAACGTGCTGCCCTGGGCGATTGGCGCGCTCACCGGGGCGGCAGCCGCAACGACCGGCTTTACCTCATGGCTTGCTGCGCAGATTTCAGGCATCATGGGCGCCGCAGCCCCGGTGCTGCAGCCAAGCCCTGCCCTGATAGGCCTCGTGCTGGCAGGCGCGGCGGTGGGGCTGATGGCGATGGTGTCAAAGCGCCGCATGCGCTCAATCGAGAAGAAGCGCATAGCCTCCATGCAGGCAATCTCGAGGAGCGAGCAGGAGATAAAGCGGGCGATAGTGGGCCTGGTGGTGCTGGAGTACCAGCGCCTTGCCACCCGCCATGCCATCAAGGTGGGCGTGCCTGCGGAAAGCGAGGCGCTCATCCACCGCAAGATGGAGCAGCTGGTGTACGAGGTCAAGAGCAAGCATGGCTTCGAGCTCCCGCTCCCCGCCGAGGTGGAGCGCGCGGTCTGGCCGCTCATGCACCGCAAGCGCACGGGCTTCCTGGAAAAAACAGCCTTGCTGCTGCGCGCGCATCTTGAGGCGCTGTTCGGAAGGCATGAGTGGCAAAATGGCGCGCCGTCTTGGCAGCGTTTCGAGCCGCAGGCGCACCGCATGAGCCTGTACAACCTGTGCGCGGTTGCCTAGCTCTCCCTACTTTCTTTTTTTCTTTTCTGTTGCCTAAAATGTAAAGATAGGTTTAAATAGGCTTGCACCCACAATTTACACATACAGACGACAACAAGGGTGTGGGGGTAATTGATATGCCAGAACCCGTGCAACAAATAGCAAAAATAGCCAAGAAGGTCAAACTCACCGATGCCGATAAGCCCGAAATCGATGCCATCAAGAACTTTTTCACCCGCCAGATGAAATCAAAGGCGGGCTTGAAAAAAGCCCCCATGGACGTGCAGCTTGCTGCGTCATCTTTCGCTCTCTTCTGCGACAAGCGCTCAAACGACAAAGGCAAAAGACGAGAGGCGGCGGATGTTGAAAAATGGGTCGTAATGAACATGATGGCGCTTTCCCAGCTAAAGCCCATTGAAGGCTCAAAGAACACCTTTGCACAGGAACAGTGGCTGAATGACGCCATGAAATACATGCTCGTTCTCTATACTGCGGCAAAGGCGCTCACAAACGGACTCGTATCTCAGCAGAAATACTGGAAGGCACGCGTTGAGGACCTCAACGCCCTTTTCAGCGAGGAAGTTAACATAAAGGGCATGTGGGCACGCATAAAGCTGCAATTGCCTTGGCTCGAGGTGGGCATCGGCGCCCTTACAGGAATAGGCCTTTCATTCACCAAAGTGCTTGACCCGGTAATAAAATTCGCCCAGGCTTTTGCAGAAGAGGTTTCAGCTTATGCAACCCGCGCAGTGAATGCATACTCGCACCTTGACTTCAACGTGCAAAATACGCGCGACTTCATGGTGAAAAACGTCAACCCGCTGATTGCGCTTTGCGTGGAGGTCGGCACCGTTGTATACCTGGCATGGCTTGGCAACAAGCTGGACGAAAAGGCGTTTGGCAGGAAGATGACCCTGATAGACAAGTACAATTCCAGCCACAAGGAACTGATAGCCGATGAACGGCAGTCCCGGCGCATGCTTTTTGACCTGTACAAGGAAAAGGTTATCCAACTGTGCGTAAAGTACGGCTTTACCGAGGAGCTCAAAATCGAGGATCCCGAATACTATGTGCTTTTGGATAGAAAAGACTTCAAAGGGCTGAAGGAGCTGCACAGCAAGCGCGTGAAAGCCAAAATTTCAGGCGAAGTGTCCCCTGAGTCATCGGAAATAGACTCGCATTCCACCGACCTGCCGGGCACGGTTGGGAATGACCACGGGAAACGCAGGAAGAGCCCGCTTTCGAGCGAGGAGCGCAAGGCAGAAGGGCACGTGGCCGACACAGGCGCGGCAGAGGATCGCACTTCGGAAGAGCGCACACCAGAAGAGCGCACTGAGGAAGCGGGCAACACAGTGAAATCCTAATCGCCCCTTTCTCCATAGCATTATATTCTTCTTTTTTCCTTTCTTCCACTTATGAAGCTAGGCAAGCAGGACCCAAAGGAGGGCGAGATACGCCTCACCCCGGAAAACACCGAGGACTTGTGGCACATCGAGCGATTGCTTAGCCCAGGCGACAGGGTGGTTGCGCGCACATGGAGGCGCTTCAAGGCAACCGAGGATGACGCGGGCGAGAAGAAAGCCGTCACCATGAAGCTTGGCGTGGAGAAGGTGGAATTCTCGCCTCACGCAAACCGCCTTCGCGTCACAGGCAAAATCATCGAGGGCACGCCTGAGGAATACGTGCAGCAGGGAGCATACCACACAATTGACATCGAGGAGCACTTCCCGGTTTCCATCATCAAGGACAATTGGATGTCTCACCACATGACGCGCATCAAGCAGGCGATTTCAGAAACCAAGCGCCCGCGCTTGGGCATGCTGGTGCTTGACGAGAACAAGGCGATTTATGCCACGCTCCGCGGCTTCGGGGTTGCATATGAGCTTGAGCTGGAAAACAGCGCGCGCAAGCGCGATGAGAAGTTCGAGGAAAAGACGCAGTCATTTTTCGGCGAGATCCTGAAGAAGCTGCAATCCTCGCAGGTGGGCAAGATAATTGTTGCAGGGCCTGGCTTTGGCAAGGAAAACCTCATGAAGTTCATCAAGCAGAAAGACGGAAAGCTGTCGCAGAAAATCGTGCTGGAGCACTGCTCCTACGCAGAGAGGACAGGCATCACAGAACTTTTGAAGCGCGGGGTAGTTGGCAAAGTGGCAGCAGAGGAGCGCGCAGAAAACGAGCTTGTTCTCATGGACCAGTTTTCAACTGAGCTTAGGAAAGATAGTGGCTTGGTGGCATATGGAAAAAAGGAAATGGCTGCAGCAGTTGCAGCATCCGCAGTGGACACCATTTTGGTGCTTGACGAGCTCCTCAGAACGGACAAGGAAGTGGAAAAAATTGTGGAGCAAGGCGAGGCGCGCAAGGTGAAGCTGGTCATTTTCTCGCACGAGTCAGACGGCGGGCGCGAGCTAGACGGGTACGGAGGCTTTGCCGCCCTTCTTCGTTTCCGAATGCGCGGCTAGCGAAAATACGCTCCTCTCCAGCGCGCCCTTTTTCTCAAGCTCGCCATTGATGTAATCCAACAGCATCCTCTTCACGCGCATGTACTCCTCCTTGCTCACGCTCTGGTTCAATATCGCATAGCGCGCGCCCTTCAGGTTGAAGCACAATATGCCTTCCTCCACATTCTCGCAGTTGTGGCAGAAGAGACAGTTCCTGCACGAAAAGCACGAGTCGCACTCGAAGCACCCGCTGCACTTGGTGATGTTGTTGCAGCTCACGCAGAACTGGGACTCCAATATGCGTATGTACCCGCCAAAGCAGTATTCAGAGTCGGTGACAATGGAAGACATGCCTGAGTGCTTGGAGTGCAGGGAGAACCAAAGCCTTTCAGTGTCCGTTGAATCATATTTCACTGGCGCCTGGCGCACGTTAAGGTTGTTCCCTTCGTTCATCTCAAGCGTGAGAAGCGCAGTTGCAGCCGCCCTTTTCGCCACCTCTCCAAGAGAGGGCGTTTCTCCCTCCCCAAGCTCTATGCACTTTGTTGCTGACTGAAGTGCCATTTCCAGCGGCGCAAGCTTACTTGCCGCAATCCCCTTCAGCGTGGGCGTTTCATATTTTAGCACGCTTGCCCCTCCGGCTCCTTTGGTTCTCCTCACTTTGACTGCCCTTTTCTCAAGCCAAGGCGTGAGCCTTGCAACTTCCTTGTGCTCTTTTTGCAGCACAATCCTAAGTGCAGTGGAAAGCGCCTTTTCCGTCTCAGGCGAAATCCCCTCCAGCTCCTTTTCCTCGCCAGATGCCCCTCTGAACATATCTGCCAATGAAAAAAGCCTCTTGTCTTTTTTCAGCTTTTCCGCCATTTCAGAGACGAGCTTCTGCTTGAGGGCAAGATAGCGCTCGCGCGTCAGCTGCCTGTTGCCGATGCAGTTGCTTTTGCTCCTCAGGTTGAATGAGAACATGAGGTCGGTGCATGACGTGCAGTTCATCGTATAGTATGAGTCGGAAATGCCGCTTGTCAAATATGTCTCGAAGCACCGCTGCGCGCCTTTGAGGAAGCAGATATGGCACCTCATCGAGTTTCTCGCGAACTGGAAGTTGTTCACTCCGTAGCTGCTTTCCGCGAACCTTCCTACTGAGCAGTATGCCATGTATTTTGACTGGTAGATGTCGTGCGACTTGTGCACCTCAATGCTGTCCACAATGTTGTCTGCGGTTTCCACCCCTATGCTTTTTCCGAATATCTTGTTGCCGCAGTAAACGGCGTTCTCTGCCGCAGCAGCAAACAGAGAGTCAATGTCCTTGATGTCGTTTATCGAAACCGGCGCAAACTTCAGCGACGGAATCTCTTCCTGCGAGGCAAAGCGCGCGCTTTTGCTGTAGTGCGGGCCCGAGAGCATCACCTGCTTTCCCGAGACGCACGACCCGCCCATCACGTACGGCCAGTTGCTCTCGGAAAGATAGGGCGCGAATTCTTTCAGCTCGCCTATCTCCTGCCCGAAAAGGATTTTGCAGGTCTTCTTGAAATCAGCGTTGATTTTTTCCATGGGTAAGCCTCCATCTTCGCTGATGCGCTATCTTCCCTGCGGCAGTGTCCAGTATGCCTTAACATCAAATGTAGGCTTCTTGCCCGGCTTCATCCCAAGCCTTATGTCCGGCATGCCGCACTTTTTGGTGGGAAACTGAAAGCCAAGCCTGATGTCTGAGATTTTTCCGCCGCTAACACTCGCCCCGAGGTTGAACCTGGCGCCTTTGCCATTTCGAAGCGCGCCTCCAACGCTCCCGCCGTATTCCGTGATTTTTCCATCCGAGAGGACGGTGTAGCCGCCAATGCCCAGCACCTTGCTTCCAAACGACCTTCGCGCCTCAACTGCCGTCCTGGCAGAAGCCTTGCCAAAAACATTGTCAACCTGCTCTCCAAGGGCAACCAGCATTTTGTCATTGTGGATCAAGTTTGCCTGCGCGGCAAAGCCTGCCTGCTTTGGCGCTTTGTCTGTTGAGAGCGTAGCGCCAATGGCAGCTTTTCCACCCAGGATCTTTTTCGAAGCGTTCAAGGTCACAACCCCGTTCCCCTCAAACGGCTGGTTGTAAATGAGGTCCACGCAAAACCCCCCTGGCAGCTGCTGGTTCACCTGCAGCAGCCCGGTATAAACGTCGTTTCTAACAGTGAATGCGAGCGCCTGCCAATTGCCGGTGTAAAGGAACCAGGTTGGCATGGCGAAAATGCCCTTGAATGACAAGTTGGGGTACATCGCAATTTTTTCCGGTTTGGCCTGCGGCTGCGCGCTTGCCACCTCTGAGGCAAGGGGCAGCGCGGCAATTCCAAGCGCGCAGGTGAAAGTTTTGAAAGCCATAAACACAACTCTTTCTACATTACCACATCCAATCTATATATAAGTCTGTGGTGAGTTAAAACACCACAGATGGGCATATGGCAGGTGAAAACGAGGCGCTTGAGGGGCTTGGGCTGACGTCAAACGAGGCCAAGCTCTATCTCCTGCTCCTTAAAGGCGGAAAGGCAAAGGCGACTGAATTGGCGGCCAGAAGCGGCATGCATAGGCGCGTGGTCTATGACACGCTTGGGCAGCTTGCAAAAAAGGGCATGGTGGGAAAGGCTGCGGTTGGGGGGGTGCTCACCTTCACTCCCTCGCCACCTTCCTCCCTCCTCTCCTTCCTTGACGAGAAGCGCGATGCCATGGAGCAGGCGCTTCCCTCTCTTTCGCGCGTTTTCGAGGCTGAAAAGGCGACATCAGCATCCGTGATGCATGGGAAGCAGGGCATAAAGACTGTGCTTGAGGACATATTGGCGCTGCGCGCGGACTATTGCGTTTACTATGGGCAAATGCAGATACACGACGCGCTTCCAAAATTCATCAAGATTTTCTATGCCAAAAAGAAAAAGCTGGGCATAAAATCGCGCTTCATGCTCCTTGACACCCCCCAGGCGCGGGAAAGGGTGGCAACCGTCCCCCTGTCAGAGGGCAAGTTCATCGACCCGTCCGCGCCCTCGCCCGGCGTATGGTGGACGTACGCGGACAGGCTGGCGCTTGTGCTTTGGCACGAGGAGCCGACAGTCATCCTGATAAAAGACGAGCATCTTGCAAAGACTTTCCGCGCCACATTCGACAGGCTGTTTGACGAGAAAACGCGCGTGTACCGCGGCGACTCGGGCATGCGCGCTATACTTGAGGAAACTCTTCTCCACAAGGAGACGCTTTACATCGGCGCGGCGGGGCAGGCTTCCGAGCGCTACTCTTCCTACCTTGAGAAAAGCTACCTCCCGCGCGCGAAAAAGAAGGGGCACAAGTGGCTGCTTCTTTCCAATAGGAGGATATTGGAAAAGCCAGCCTCGCGCTACCCAATAAGCACAGTGAGGCTTCTTCCTGCAGACTGGGAATACTCGCCCAACGTGGTGTGGATTTACGGCAACTTCGTGACCAATGTGGTGTGGCGGGACGAGCCTGTTGCTTTCGTGGTGGAAGACAGGCTCGTGGCTGACGCTTATCGGAAGTATTTCTGGCTGATGTGGAAAGGCGCGGAGAAAAAGTAGCTAGCGCGCTAAAACAGCTCTAAAAGTTGTCAGACGTTGGATGTTTGCGCTAGACTTGAAAAATTCAAGTTCAGCAAAAACAAGGCTTTTTCGACAGACATCGAGCCAAAGCTCGATGCTGATGGCGAAGGAAAAGCAAGCATCTGCCTTTTTCACCACGACAATACTCTTTTAAACACTTGTATTCATAGGATTCCCGGGAGAACAGCATGGAAACATTCCGGCCTGGCAACTACAACCTAGTAAAGAGAACAGATTTGCGAATCAATTCAGCGGTAGCGTCAATGCGTTATGGGCCCCTTTGCAAGGTGCGCGCTCTCCCGCTCCATCTTGCCCGCCTCTATGCGCGCCATCTCTTGGATGCCGACAAGCCGAAGTTTGAGCACGAGATGCCCCTTTACAGCCGCATGAAGGCAATCCTGGTGCAGGGGCAGCTGCAGGCAATCCCGCTGGAAGAAATCGGCGGGAATTTTTTCATAAGGATGGAGAAAAAGGGAATTATCGAGCTTATCCAGTTGCACAACAAATTCCGCACTCCTGAATATCTTGACAAGGAAAGCCAGCTCATCCTCATGTCAGAAGGATGGGAAACCGCTGAAATCGGGCGAAATACGTTCATGACAAAGCTGTGCGACGGCAACGATGCGGAAAGCCATCCGGTTCCCCGTGGGAAAGAAGCCGGGCAGAATGACAATTACTATATCATTGATGTAAATGCCTCCGATTACCCCTTCCTTTTCGGGGACAATGCAGAAGGCGTGGTGCGCACCGGGCTTCCAAAAGGCGCCGTGATTGGCGGGCTTGCGGCAGCCGGGTGCGGCACGTGCCTCAACGGCATCATCATACCAAAATTCGAATGGCATTGCAGCGTGCCGACTTATGCCTAAGCCGCCTAGGTGTCAGCGCTTCCTCTCGCGCGCAATATCGTAAATGCTTCTCTTATAGTCATGCGTTTTCTCAAGCGAGCCGGTTATCTCAGCAAGCAGCATCCTCTTCGCGCGCTCAAACGCCTCCTTGCCGACCTCAGCATTCCCGATTGCGTACCTCAGATTCTTCACGTTGAAGCAGAACATGCTGTCGTGCACGTTCTCGCAGTTGTGGCAGAAGTACGCACCTGTGCAGTCTCGCGAGCAGTCGCACTCCAGGCAGCGGGAAAGCTTGAGCGAGTTGAAGCAGCGGATGACAAACGAGCACATGAATGTGCGCGCAGAGCCGTAGCAGTGCTCGGAGTTCCTGGGCCAGGTGCAAAATGCGCAGTCCTTGCCGAAGGGAATGTTGGAGACAGAATAACAATTCGAGGAGTTTATCTGTATGGGCACCTTGATGTTGTTCGTGTTGGTGCCGATTTTCCTCTCGCAGCAGAAGAACGCAATCTTGCCGATTTTTCCGCGCGCATTGCCAAAATCAAGCGCCGCCGCCTCATCCTCAGCCAGCTTCAGCTGCTCCCCTGCTTCCGGTGCCTCATCAGCGCCAATGAGCCTGTCCTTGGGCGCAAGCTCCGAGAACAGGAGCCTGGAAGTGTATATTTCCTCTCCTGAAAGGGCAGATTTTGCTTTTTTGACCTCATAGATGTTGCGCGAAAGCCAGGCAGCGTATTTGTCTATGCCTCCTGCAAGAGGGGCGCCAAGCACGAGCGCGCACACTTTCGAAAATTCCTGCTCAATGCGCGCCATGTCCTGCTTCTCTTTTGGCTTTGGCGCAAGGCGCACGGACGGTTTTGCGGCAAGCGGCGGCACAAAATCGCGAAGCGAAGGCAGCCTCTTCTTTGCCGCAAGCTCGCCTGAGAGCTGCTCCAGCAGCCTCTTCTTCACTTCTGCATATTTCTCGCGGGAAAGCGCGCAGTTGCCGATGCAATGGCTCTTTCCCACCAGGTTGAAGGAGAACATGCAGTCCGTGCAGCCAATGCAGTAGGATGAGTAGTAAACATCTGATATTTCATCGCCTGCCCATGCCTCCAGGCACCTATTTGCCTTGCGGTTGATGAAGCTCCCAACGAGCATTTCGGACTGGGCGTTCTGGTCCCCGCCGAATATCATTTTTGAGAGGCGCGTGTCGGTCGCATAGGCAACGTAGCTGGACTCTGAAACGCCCGCGCTTTTGCAGATGTAGTTGCTGTCAATCACGTTGGTGCTGCCTTCCACGAACTGCGAGTTGCCAAGCCTGATGTTGCCGGCGTATGCCACGCGCTCGCCAAGCGCCTGTGCAATGGAATCAATGTCCTTCATCTCATTTGCTGAAAGCGGCTGGTATTTTTTCATGAAGTCCACGGAGGCAAAATCCAGCTTGCGCGCGCTTGGCGGGAAGTTCTCGAATTGGTACATCACTTCTTTTCCGCCGGCAAGCCCCTCTGCCTTGTGCTCGCTCATGTGGGTAGAAAGCCAGCCTTCGTATTCCCTAAGTTCGCCAGGTTCAAAGCCAAGTATCGTCTTGCACGTGCTTTTCCACTGCCTGTCAAGACGAGTGTACGCCTCGGAGGGCATGGGAATCACTTCACCATCAGCAACTGCGCGAGCAGCGCCTCAATCTGCAGCGTCTCGTTCGCGCCTTCCACGAGGCGGAAGTTGTACTCGCCAATCTTGTCAACGATTGTCACTTTCTGGCGCTCATCAACGGAAAGCTGGTCCACTGTCCTGTACATCTGAAGAAGAACATCTTCCCCGCTCATGCCGTACTCCACCATGAGCTTGTGAAGCTTTTTCCTCGCGTCAATGAACTTGCGCGCAAGCGCCAGCTCCATCATTTCCTTAATCTCAGCAGGCTCTGCGCGGCTTGCGCTCTTGTACACCATCTCAGATGTGATTTTCTTCCCATGCATGGACGCTCCCTGAAGCGCGTTTATCGCCCTGCGCATGTCGCCTTCAGATATGTAAAGAAGCGCCTCCACTGCCTTGTCATCAAGCGTTATCTCTTCCTCCTTTGCCACCCTGGCAAGCATGTGCTTCACTTCATCTGGCTGCAGCGGGCGGAAGCGAAAAACAGAGCAGCGCGACTGAATGGGCTCAATGATTTTGGAAGAGTAGTTTGCGGACAGGATGAAGCGCGTCACGCCCACGTACACTTCCATTGTCCTGCGCAATGCATTCTGCGCGTCATTTGTAAGAGAATCTGCCTCGTCCAGGAAGATGATTTTGAACGGCACCGATTCTAGAGACACCGTTCTCGCAAAATCCTTTATCTTGCCTCGCACAACATCAATGCCGCGCTCGTCTGATGCATTAAGCTCCAGTATGCAGTCGCGGTAATTCTCGCCATAAAGATCGCGCGCAAGCGCAATTGCTGCAGTTGTTTTTCCAATGCCTGGCGGCCCTGCAAAAAGGAGGTTGGGCATGTTCTTCTCTTTCACATAAGCGGAAAGCAGCTTCACTATGTCCGACTGGCCCACAATGTCAGAAAGCGCGCGCGGGCGGTATTTCTCGGTCCATGGAACATAGTCTGCCATATCTCTCCCGGCAAGGTTTAGCCCCAAATGACTTAAATACTTGCTCTTGCAGTTATAGAGTTGATTCTATGGATGAATTTACACTTTCAGTTGCAGTCTGCGCAGCAGCCGTCCTGGTGCTTGCCCTCTCGGGCACGGCATCGCCCCTGTTTGCGCTCTCGCTTTTCGCGCTTTCCCAGGCAGGCTATTTCATCTTCCTGCAGCTCAAGAAGGCTTCGGTCGCAGCCCCCTGGGCATCTGCGCTTCTTGTGATAGTGTCGTTCTCCTGCTTCTTCCTCTCCGCGCTTCTCTTCAATGCCACAAACGCCCTGTTGGCGCTTGTCTTCGTGCCGGCATTGTTCTGCCTGCCTTCAATCGCAGCGGTGGCGCACGAGGTTTTCATTTCAGGGTGATTTGCTTTGCATGACCAGATTAAGCTAGAGCAGGAAATTTTCTCATTCTGGGAAAAGGAAAAAATATACGACGAGGTCAAGCGCTCGCTCAAAGACGGCAAGCCCTATTACTTTTGCGACGGCCCGCCATACGCAACAGGCCAGATACACCCCGGCACCGCCTGGAACAAATCCATAAAGGACGCGGTGTGCCGCTACAGGAGGGCAAGGGGCTACAACGTTCGCGCGCAGCCTGGCTTTGACACGCACGGGCTTCCAATAGAAGTGAAGGTGGAGCAGGAGCTCAAGTTCAACGACAAGCGCCAGATAGAGAAATACGGCGTGGAGAAGTTCGTGGAAAAATGCAAGGCATTCGCCACGCAGTACATCGGCGTGATTTCCGGGCAGTTCAAGCGCTGCGGGGTGTGGATGGACTGGCACAACCCCTACATCACCTACAAGGACAGCTACATTGACGCTTCATGGGGAACGATAAAGACCGCGCACGAAAAGGGCTTGCTGCACGAGGGCGTGTACGTGGTGCCCTACTGCAGCCGCTGCGAGACCACGCTTGCAAACTACGAGCTGGAATACGGCGAGCAGGCAGACCCGTCCATTTACGTGAAATTCAAGTCGCTCTCCGCCCCGAACGAATACCTCATCATCTGGACCACCACGCCATGGACGCTTGTGGCAAACATGGCGGTGATGGTGCATCCCATCTACACTTACGTGAAGGCAAAAGTGGGCGAGGAGACCTGGATAATCGCAAAGGAGCGCCTGGACCACGTCATGTCCCTTGCAGGGCAATCCGCCGTGGTGATTGGCGAGATGTCCGGCAAGAAGCTGGAAAAGATGCTCTACGAGCACCCGCTGCAGGGCAAGGTGGGAAAGATTGCCGAGCGCAAGGTGGTGCTCTCGGACGAGTTTGTCACGCTTGAGGATGGAAGCGGGCTTGTGCACTGCGCGCCAGGGCACGGGCCTGAGGACTTCATAATAGGCAAGCGCTTTGGCATTGAAGTATTCTCGCCAATCGACTCCACAGGAAAATTCACAAAGGAAGGCGGAAGCTACTCTGGCATGCCTGCGCGCGAAGCATCGGCACATGTAATAGCGGACCTGAAGGCAAACGGCTCCCTTCTCCACGAGGGCAAGGTGGCGCACAGGTACCCGCACTGCTGGCGCTGCAAGACGCCCCTCATCTTCATTGCCACCAACCAGTGGTTCATTTCAATTTCCAAGCTCAAGGAAAAGATGCTTTCCGAAATCGCCACCTGCGAGTGGCAGCCGCCATTTGCAAAGACGCGCTTTTCTGATTTTGTCTCAACAGCGCCTGACTGGTGCATTTCGCGTCAGCGCTACTGGGGCATCCCCCTTCCCATCTGGAAGTGCGGAAGCTGCAGCCACCTGAAAGTGATAGGCTCGCGCGAAGAGCTTCTCAAAGTGGAGGAGCTTCACCGCCCCTACATAGACCACGTCAAGCTCAAATGCGAAAAGTGCGGCTCGTCCGCGCACAGGGTGCCTGACATCCTCGACGTCTGGTTCGACTCGGGCAACGCAGTCTGGGCGTCGCTCACGCCTGAAGAGCGCGTGAAATTCCCCAAGGCAGACTTCATTGTGGAGGGCAAGGACCAGACGCGCGGGTGGTTCTACTCTCTTTTGGGCTCCGGCGTGGTTCTCAACAACGAAATCCCATACAAGACGCTTCTCATGCACGGCTTTTTCGTGGACGAGAAAGGCGAGAAGATGTCAAAGTCTGTGGGCAATTTCGTGCCATTGGAGGAAGTGCTTGACAAGTACGGCGCGGACGCATTCCGCCTCTGGTGCCTGTCAAACACGGTATGGGACGACCTGCGCTTCAACTGGGACGAGATAAAGGAGGCGCACCGCGCAATAGGCACGGTCTACAACCTCGGCATTTTCCTCACCCGCTTCTGCGAAACAGGCGCAAGGCCATCCTTGCCCGACGACTCGCTTATGCGCGCCGAGGACAGGTGGCTGCTTTCGCGCCTTGCAGCGACCACGGAGGAATGCACGGATGCATTTGACACCTATCGCCCGCACATTGCAGCAAAGGCAGTGCGCGCATTCTTGATAGAAGACGTAAGCCGTGTTTACATGAAGCTTGCAAAGAAGAGGATTGACGATGAGGGCGCAACGTGTCCTGCAGTGGGCGTGCTGTACCACGCGATATTCGACTCTCTTCGCATGCTCACTCCGTTCTCGCCCTTCATTTCCGAGCACATCTACCGCTCATTCTACATGCGCCACGAGGGCAAGCCTACAATCAGCCTGGCAGGCTGGCCCGAGGCCGGCAAGAAGCGCCGAGACGCGCTTTTGGAGCGCCACTTCGAATTGGCAATGGCAATTTCCACGGCATGCGCAAGCGCTCGCCAAAAGGCAGTGCTGCCATTGCGCTGGCCCCTTGAGGAAGTGCGCATAGTTTCAGAATCCACAGAGGTGCTCTCGGCCGTGGAGCATCTGTCCGACCTTGTGGAGACATTGTCCAACGTTCGCAGCGTGAAGACCGCCAAGCAGCCCAAGACCTCCATTGAGGTGGTGGTGAACAAGGCAAAGGTGGGCGCGGCATACAAGCGCGAGTCGGTGGGGGCGCTATCTGCAATAGGCAAGGTGCCTTCAGATGAAATAGGCAAGTGGCTCTCAGGAGAGGATAGCACTTACAAAGCCGACAAGTTCGAATTCACGCGCGAAATGGTGGAGATGATTGAAACCGCCGAGGGCTTTGCAATCGCAGGCTTTGAGGGCGGCAGGGTCTTCCTCAAGACGGAAATGAAGAAGGAACTTTACGAGGAGGCCATGGTGCGCGAGGTCGCGCGCCGTGTGCAGATAATGCGCAAGGAAAAGCATCTCGTGGAATCCGACAGCATCGCGCTCCACCTCCACACGCCGGACAAGGAGCTCTCCGCAATCATCAAGAAGCACTCAGACGAAATCGCGCGCCAGGTGAACGCCTCCACAGTCGGCGCCTCCATGCCCGCGCACGGGGCAAAGAAGGAGTGGGAGATAGGCGAGGCAAAGCTCACAATTGCGATAGAGAAAAAGTAGCCTCCTCCCCTGAAGCAGGTTTATATTCGTTTTGCCATATATCGAGGAAAGATTGAAATGGTGGTTATTTGATTTGCGAAAGATGCAGCGGACAGGAATACACGCTTGAGAAGTGCAATTCATGCAGCAAGATGGTCTGCGAGGCCTGCAAGAAGAGCGCAAAGCGCGTGAAAAAAGTCACCCGCTACGTTATCTGCAGGGACTGCTGGACCGACATGAAGAAGCGCTCCAAGTTCAAGGCGCTTTAAGTTTTTCTCCCTGATTTTCTCTTTTATCCTCCTTCAGCGCAAGCGCGCGCCCCCACTCTTTTTTAATCCTGCCTCCGTAGGCTTTTCGGTGTTTCCATAGGTGCGATAAAGCGCGTAATTGCCCGCCAGATACTCGATTCCCGCGGCAACCCAACCGTCCAGGCTGACGTTTGCACTGCGCGGGGCAATGGGCGGGCAGCTGCCCCGTCAGGCGCCTCCACTGGCATACACGAAGCGCTGGAGCTTCGCGACGGCGGGGGGAAATGGGGCGGCAAGGGCGTTTCAAAGGCGGTTTCAAACGTGAATGGCAGGATTGCGCGCGCGCTCCGTGGCTTTGATGTTTCCGACCAGCGCGGAATCGATTCCCTCCTTTGCAAACTTGACGGGACAAAAAACAAAAGCAGGCTTGGCGCAAACGCCACCACTGCGGTGTCCCTTGCATGCGCACAGTGCGCTGCAGGCGAGGAAGGCGTGGGGCTTTACAGGCTGCTCGGCGGGCGGAAAATTCCCGCGCCCATGCTGAACGTCCTGAACGGCGGCATGCACGCAGGCAATGGCGTCTCCATACAGGAGTTCATGATATTCCCCCTTTACTTTTCATCATTCTCAGAGGCGCTTCGCGCAGGCTCCGAAGTCTACCATTCATTGCGCGGCATAATCGCGAAAAAATACGGCTCGCAATCAACCAGCGTGGGCGACGAGGGCGGGTTTGCCCCGCCGTGCAAATCAACTGGCGAGGCGCTTGAGCTTCTTGAGCAGGCAATTGAAGAGTGCGGCTATCAAAAGCGCGTGAAGATTGCAATGGACGCAGCCGCATCATCATTTTACCAGGAGAAAACAAGCAGCTACTTGGTGGACAGGAAAAAAATGTCCCCCGGGCAGCTCACAGACTTCTACGCCTCTTTGGCAAAAAGCTACCCGATAATCAGCCTGGAAGACCCGTTCTGCGAGGAGGCGTTTTCGGACTTTGCAGCCCTCCGCGCGCGCCTATCAGGAAAGGTGCAAATCGTGGCGGACGACCTCACAGTGACGAATGTGGAACGGCTCTCGCAGGCAATAGAATGCAATTCACTTTCCTCCCTTCTTCTCAAGGTGAACCAAGTGGGCACGCTTTCAGAGTCGATTTCCGCAGCCATGCTTTGCCGCAAGAACAAGCTCGGCGTGGTGGTCTCGCACCGCTCTGGCGAAACAGAGGATGCGTCCATCGCAGACATTGCCGTGGGCCTGAACTGCGGGCAGATAAAGTCAGGCGCGCCGTGCAGGGCGGAGAGGACTGCAAAGTACAACCGGCTGCTGCAAATTGAAGAGGAGCTGCCCTCAGGCAGCTTCGCGCGCGCGTCAGGCATCGTATTATAGGTTTTTTGCGAGAGGTAAAACCATGCTTTTATGGTCGAATGAACGCGAGCAGTTTTCCAGGATTTCGCTCCTGTTCACCATTTCCTTTTCCATCCTTCTCATAATCGGCACGCTTTGCATGGTGTTTGCAAGCTTCAACCTGGGCGTGCTGCTCTTCGCGCTTGGCGTGCTTCTTGTCGCAGGCAACGAATACCTGGTCTTCAAGCGCCTAAGGACCCAGGAATACTCCGCAGCGCTTCGCACGCCCTCGAAATCCATCGAGGACTTGATGAATTTTGCCATACTTGCCTACATATTGCCCTCCACATCGGCGATTTTCCTGTACTTCTTTGCCGACATGAGCGTGCAGGTGCTCGTGGTGGTCTTCGTGGGCTTCATACTCACAAGCATCAAGATAGTTTCGCGCTCGCTGCAGTTCTACTTCTCCAAGTGATGGCATCAATCTGGAAAAAAGAAGAAAATTGAAAAGAGAATTAAGAAGGAAAAAAAGAAGAAAAAAGCAAAATCTGAAAAAGAAAAAAGGAAAAGCGCTACTTCTTGTACTTCTTCTTCACGCCGTATTCAGGGTGGTCCGAGACGTCCTTTAGCTGCCCTGCGAGGAAGTCCGCCATCTTGTCGGAATCCTCGGTGCCGATAAGCACGTTGGAGCGCCAGCTCCACTGCGCGGCAAGCGTGGACTTGTCCCCGTCCTTGCCTATTTCATAGCCTGATGTCGCCACGAGAAGATATGGCCTGCCCGCCATTTCCTTCAGGAACTCCTTGTCAACCTTCTCCAGGAGCTTGGCGAGCTTGTCGTCGTTTGCAAAGTCGATCTTCCTTTCTTCCTTTTTCTTGTCAGCCATAACAAAACCTCACTAACGCCTCGGACAGGACTTGAACCTGTGACCTATGGATCGCTGCCGCGCTTGCGCGCGATAACAGTCCATCGCTCTACCGTTCAGTCTCAGGAGGCTGTCCCTCCTGAAATGACTGAGCTACCGAGGCCGATTGGTCCAAATCCTTCGGATTTGGACATCTTTGTCGAACGGTTCCCGTTCGACATCTCGCCAAATCTCTCTTGAGATTTGACGATCTTCTTTGAGCTTCGGACGATGCCTCGCTCAAAGTCTGTCGATTTTGCCGCTGCAAAATCTCCATGCCACTGGCCCGCATTATACCCGAAGTTCAATTTGTTTTTCCCCTCGAGGTTCGTGCCATAACGTTTCTAGACCACTTTTGACCTATGCTGTCTTTTATCTGGAACCATGCCCGTGGCTTCCCCCTTTTGCTGCGATGGTTATTAAAAACTGCGGTTTTTGCCCTGGCTGGCTGTTTTGTTGAAAAGGGCGTTCTAATTCCACTTAAACCACCTTTTCAGAAGGTTATAGGCTATTCCACAGATAGTGGAAATACCGCTTATAACTCTCCGCAAGCTCGCGGTGCCTTACCACGAATGCAACCGGCTTCTCAAGCCAGAGAACGTTTGCCACGGAATCCCCGTAAATGTATATCACGTTAGGTCCGCTCAGTGTTTTTGGAAGGACTTTGTAGAAATAGTGCCTGGACTTTGTGATTTTCCGGTTCCGTGCCTCGTAGGTGAGCAGCAGCTTCCAGGCGCACCCAAGCCCCTCGCGCTTCTTGTTGTATCCCGGCCAGAAATTGGGCAGCCTGTCCTCCACCTCGCCAGTTGCGCCAATGAGAAGAACCTCTCGGTGCTCCAGGCATTCCCGCAGGATTGTCTTTATCCCCTCGTTCCCGCGGTATATCTCAGCCTCAATCTCTTCCTGCGCGGACAGACGGCGCTCCTCCATGGTGGGAATCGCGTCTTCAAGCTCCTTTTTCCTCTCGCTTAGCGCGCGCTCCTTCTCCTCCACATACTTGAGCAGGTTTTTCGGGGATTTTGCCTGGAAAGCCCTCCGCTTGTTCTCAACCACGAATGTGACCAGCCCCTTCTCCATCAGCCTCTCAAGCGCGTCGTAGAGGTTCTTCCTGTAAACTCCCGTCGTCTTCGCAAGCCTTCCCGCCGGGCTTGCGCCCAGGCCAAGAAGCTCCCAATACACCTTCACTTCGATGTCAGTAAAACCAAGCCCCTTCAAAATCTCCTTTTCCATGCAATCACCATCTTGTAGTATCTATTGGCTACTACACTTTATAATATAGGTGTTAGTTAAGATGATAACACATGGAAACAAAGAGGTGTTGAACATGATAACGAAAAACCAAAATTTGAAAAATGGAGTTGCGGGCATTCCACTTGAAAAACGCGTTGGATGCCTTAAAAACAGCACCAGGCCAGGCACACTCGGAAAGCTTGACAGGATGGATTGGAACGAATTCAATCTGCTTCCACATTCCGAACAAAAGAGGCTGATAAAACAAGACAAGAGTGAGAGTAAGAAATTTGGCGGAATACTGGGCATTGATTCTAATGTAAGGAAAGAGCTTGAGGGAAAAGTAATAAGCGTCAAGACAGACATTATCAAAGAAAAATGGGAGAGCATTCCTAGATTTGGATATGGATTTACAAAGTTCGATAGTGACTTCGTCATAGGCGACACGCAGGAAAAAACTTACAAACAGATATCGGTGGCGCTCGAAATCCCGGGTATGAACAATGGCAAACCTCTGACAATTAGCGGTGAGAAACACACTTATAAGAATCTGGATTTGATAGCAACAACCTCTAAAAACTATAGTATGCTGCCTCTCGATTTTATGGGGTTGCCAGACTGTTCTGCAGAACAAAACTATAAGCATAGCTACAGCGAGGGAAATGAAAAAATAACTCACAACTATGACTTCAAGGAAATATTTCTTACAAGCGTTGTCGTTAATGGAAATATCCTTGCAGGCATGATGCGGAAAAATACGATACGGGATTTCATCAAAAAATTGTTTGGGGGCAGTCGACACACAATAGAGCATCTCATAGAGATAGGTTGCTGCGCAGTCGCTGAAAAAGAGGGGAGACTCTACCTTCATTATGAGAGGTTGCTGGCTCGGCTACCCAGAAATGAATCCGCATAGCTGTGAATTTGAGAAATATGGAAATTAACGTGAGGTGAAAACTATGGAAACCATGGCGCAACCCTTATAAATTATATATATCAAAAGTATCGTTAAGCGATACTATGAAGATACAAAAATCAATGCGTTTCGGCGAGCAGGAGGTAAAGCTGCTCTTCACGCTTGAACAGGAAAAGAGCCCCGTCTTCACGATAGCGCAAGCGCGCAAGGCGCTTGGGACGACTGATGCCTCTGTCAAGAACGTCCTTTCTCGCCTGAAGAGGAAGAAGCGCGTTATTCCCTTGCAGAGAGGGGTTTACCTGTTTGCGCCCCTCAAAAGCGGGCAGGGAGGGCAATGGACTGAAAATGCTTTTTCTGTTGTGCCTTACCTGGTTGGAACAGGCAAATATTATATCGGGTTTGCAGCAGCCATGAACTATTGGGGCATGACAGAGCAGCTGCCCCTGACGGTGGGCATTGCGATGGAGCGGCAAAAAAAGCCCATAAGCGCGGTTCAGTCTAAATTCATGTTCGTGACAAAAAAGCGCCTCGGGGGTTATGAAAGAATCTCCGTCGCAGGCACGGATGTAAATATCTCTTCGGTTGAGCAGACGGTTCTCGATGCGCTGGCTTTTCCCGAATACTGTGGTGGAATTGAGGGCGCAGCCAAGGCGGTTTGGAGCGCAAGGAACAGCATTGACTGGAAGAAACTCTCTTTGCTTGCGAAGGCGGGGAAGAGCGCGGTGCGGCAAAGGCTGGGCTATCTGCTAGAATTGCTGGGGCTGGAAAAGCGCGCAAAGGCACTTGAGGGCAAATTTGCCGGCTTTTCCTGGCTTGACCCCAATGCCCAAAAAGCGGAATTCCAATGCTCGAAAAGGTGGGGCTTAAAGGTTAACCTGAAAAAAGAGGATGTGCTTGAATTCCAGAGGGGATACTGATGGATTTGGCAGAACTGAGGAAAAAGGCGGTGAAGGAAGGCATACCTCTGGCAATAATGGAGAAGGATTACGCGCTTTCCGTGGTGCTTCTTGAATTGTCAAAGACTTCGTTGAGGAGCAATGCAGTGTTCAAGGGCGGCACGGCAATAAAGAAAGTCTATTTTCCAAATGCGAGGTTTTCCGAGGATTTGGATTTCACCGCGCCGGATATGAAACAGGATGAAATAACGCACGCGCTGAAAACCATGCTTGAAAATAAGGAAATTCTTGGCATCCGATTTGGCCTCATTGAGCATGAGAAAACGAGCGCCGGCCTTCGGCTATCAGTCAAATTCGCAGGGTTCCTTGAGCAGCAGCAAAGGATACGCTTTGACTTCAGCTTCAGGGAAAATGCAGTCTTGCCGCCTGTTGAAAAAGAAGTGATTGACAGCTATTCGCTTGGCAAGGCAAGCATACGGACCTTGCAGGTGGAAGAAGTGCTCGCCGAGAAAATCCAGGCGGCATTTTCGCGCACGGTTGCAAGGGACCTGTACGATATTTGGTTCCTGCTGAACAACGGCGTCAAATTGGATGACGCGCTTATCCGCAGGAAATTCGCGTATTACAACGAAAAATACGAACCGGAAAAGCTGGAAGGCCGGCTCCATGACTTCAAGCTGAAATGGAATCAGGATTTGGGGCAGTTCCTGAAAGAGATGCCTGCATTCGAAATGGTTGGAGCGGACGCGCTGAAGCAACTTTTAGGGCAAAGAGGATGAGAATTTGAACGGAACTTCGCTGAAACTGACGATAGAACTCGTGCCGTCCACCTCCTGGTGGAAAAGCCTTAGGGCGAAGATGCCAAAGGATGAATGGGACGCGATTAGAAAAGGCGCATACGCAAGGTTTGGATACCGATGTGCAATCTGCAATTCAAAGGGCAGGATGCATTGCCACGAGGTTTGGGGATTCGATGATGCAAGGCACGTCCAGAAATTGAAGGATTTCATTGTGCTCTGCGAGATGTGCCATTATGTCAAGCACATCGGCCTTGCAAGTGTCAAGGCGTCGGAAGGGGAGTTGGATTACAACGAGGTTGTAAAGCACTTTTTGAAGGTGAATGGCTGCGACATGCTGGCTTTTGAAAAGCACAAGGATGCTGCGTTTTCCAGATGGCAGGAACGCTCCAGTCATGAATGGAGAGTGGATGCGGGCGCGTATGAAAAGCTGCGCAGCCGGATGCTTGATAAAAAGCAGCACAGGCTGTTTGAGGAGAGCTTATGAAGAAACTGGATGAGATGACGCGCGAGGATGTGCGAAAGCTTGTCAGCTACAAGATATTCGAGCGCGGCGTTGAATACTTTGCAGAGGGGCATGTAGTTGAGCCATCTGTTTCTGGCAATAAAATCATGGCCGAGGTTGAGGGGTCATCATACAAGAATTACAGGACTTCCGCCGAGCTTGCCAATGGACAGCTGGAATGCAAATGCGACTGCCCGTATGATTGGGGAACCTGCAAGCACGTGATTGCGCTGCTTCTTCATTGGGTAAAGAAAAGGGATGATTTTGAAGACCTTGGCCACGTTGCCGAGAAGATGGAAACGATGCCGCGCGATGGTTTGCTGAAGATTCTGAGGCGCTTTGCCAAGGATGAGCCGCAAAGATTCGCCGAAATTGTTGATTTGGCGCTGGTGGATGAAATAGCTGACGAAACAAAGGCGCCGGACTTCTTGAAGAAAGCCAAGAATATCCTTAGAAATGGCGATGACCGCAGAATTTCCGATGTTGTGCGGAGAGTGAGCACCATTCATGAGCAAGCCCTTGGCCGCCTTAAGAGCAATGGGGCGAACTATGCTGCCTACCAGCTGTTCAGAATCGCTTGCGCCTTTCTTGACGCACCTTGGGTTTGCGAGGATTCGAAAGGAGAGGGCATTGGGTTGGTTTCGGAATTGCTTGACGATGTGCGATTGATATGGATGAACCACAAAATTTCGAAGAAGGTGAAGAAGGAAATCCTGGATGAGACTTGGGAAATAATAAATGCCGATACAACGCTCTTGACTGATTCTTTTGACGACTTTTTCGAAAGCATATGCAAAGGGGAATGGGAACGGAAAATCATGCGAAAGCCAATAATCCAGCGATTGGTTCAGCTAGAAGGATTTGAAAATAAGGGGCGGCAGTACAAGTCGTATAGGTATGAGCAAACGCTTCACTTTGCACGGAAGTTCGGTTACATCAGCCAAAAGGGAGTTTACATCCAAGATTAATGCCTCCAACCCCTCGGAAACCCACTATGTGCGCTTTTTATCGCCGTTCAATTCTCAATGTGGTAAGAAATGTATACTTGTGAATGCCACTGGCCAGCATAGGACTCGAAGTTCAATTTATTTTTCCCTTCGAGGTTAATGCCATAACATTTTCAGACCACTTTTGGCTTGGTATGCTGCCGTCTGAAAATATGCCTGTGGCTTCCTCTTTTTACTGCAAGGGTTATTAAAAACTGCGCTTTTCCCTCACAGTCCTGGCCTTCGGGTGTTATTTTGATATTCATCATCGTAGGCCCATTCTCACAAGCTATCAGAATTTGTATTAAATAGCATTAAATACCTTTTGTCTTAATATTTTAACATGCTTTCCAAAGACGACGTAACCACCCTCCTCTCCCAAGAGGAAGGCTCCAGGCTGGAGTTCAAGAAGTCCGCCCATTTCAACGAGAGCGTTGGCCGGTCAGTTTGCGCTTTTGCCAATTCAGGCGGCGGGCTTTTGGTTCTGGGAGTGGAAAGGACTGATGGCAAAACAGCCGTGGCGGGTGTTGCCAGAGACGAGGCATACCAGAAAATGGCCGCCATCCTGCCGCTGCTTGAGCCAAGACCAACTGTCACTTATGAGGAACACACAGTTGAGAGGGAGCATATCCTGATCGCCAACGTCACCGCCCTGCCCATAGACCAGGTTTGCTTCTTCGAAAAGGGTGTTTATGTGCGCCAAGGCTCAGTCAACGTGGAAATCCGCAAGCACGAGCTGGTGGGCTTCCTCCGGGCAAGGGGCATCATCTCATTCGAGGAAAACCGCTCCCCAGCCAAACTTTTGGATCTTGATAAACAGAAAGTCAGCAAGCACGTGGCACAGCGGACTGGAAAACCCGCAGATATGGACGGGGTGCCAACCGAGACCCTTTTGCAGAGCTTGGGGGTTGCCAATAGCGTCGGAGAGTTCTACATCAAGAATGCCGGGGTGCTGGCATTCGCCAAGGACATTTCGCGCTTCTTTTCAAACACCGAAATCCGCGTAGTCAAATACAAGGGCCGGACTGCCACGCTGGAAGCCCGTGAATTCGACCAGCGGTTCAGCGACACAATCCCGGAACTCCTGGAAAAGGCATTCAAAACCATCAGGGAGAAAGCCGGCTTTTCAGCACGCGTGGTGGAAGGGAAACGGGTAGAGATGCCAATGGTCCCGGACATGGCGCTGCGCGAATCCCTCACAAACGCAGTCGGCCACCGAGACTATTTCGACCCGAACGGAATTCTCGTTGAGATATTCGATGACCGCATACAGATAACCAGCCCTGGCACTTTACTTCCGGGCCAGACACTCAAGAATTTTGCGGACATACGGAGGCACCGCAACCCCGTCCTGCACCGCATCCTCAATGACGCTGGCTGGGGCGAAGGGTTGAATCTGGGCGTGCGGGCGATTTACCGCATCATGCGCCAGAATAACCTGCCTGACCCGGTGTTTGATGATTTGGGCGGGTTCTTCCGGGTTGTCCTCTATGGCTCGCTTTCCGACCGTGTATCAAAGCCCTATGGCCAGATTAGCGAGATGCAGCAGAAGGCATTGGCTTACCTTGAGAAACATGATACGCTCACTGCGCCGGTTTATGCCAGGTTGATTGGCTACTCGCACCCGACTGCAATCCGTTACCTGAACGATTTGGTGGCACAGGGGATACTGAAGAGGCTGGGGAGCTATCGGTCGTCGAGATATGTCAAGGATAAGAAAGATTAAAGTATTAAATTAAAAATTGTTTAATATAAGTTAATTCAGAGTTATGCGATAGTTCGGTATGGTTTAGTATTATACCACGTAGAGGAATTGTAAAACGTAGAATTAAGTTTATTGTTTGGAGGAATAGTGTATGAGTGTCGAATAAAATGTTAAGAGTCAGGATAAAAAGGTGCCTGTATGTGTTTTGAAAAAATTGTGGCACAATTAAAAAAGGAACTGCGTGCGCCTGTGTCAAAAGAGGAACGGGAACGGGCCTTTCAAGCTCTATCAGGTGCAGTAATAACTGTGCTTCTTGTTCTTTATCAGTCATACTCCGAAATTCCAACCCAGGCAATCCTTTGTCTTTTTACATTATCTACATTCACAATCGCGTCGAGGTTCTTATTCAAGAACGAAAAGGACATACAACGCACTGAATTGTATGGTGCATATTGGTCATTTCTTACTGTTATGTTTATGCTCTTTGGAGCCACTCTTATGTACCTTGGGCATGAAGATGTCTGGAACAACGCGCTGTTGAATTCTATCGGAGCAAACATTCTAACCTCATATAGCGTACTTGCGATGTTTCTTCTTGTATTGTTCGCAAGTTTTGCAGCCGTGATGTGGGTTAGAGAATGGTTTACAAAACCAAAAAAGAAGGATGATGGAAAAGGAACGCAGAAAAATAATGGCAAAAAAGTTCCTGCTGCTACGCAACCTGCTAAGAAATACCCTGTATTTTTCTCATTAAATAAATGGTTCGTTCTGGCAATTCTACTCTTCGTAGTTCTGTGGTGGAGACTTCTTAATTTTTACCCAGTGTATGATATTCATTCCTCTCCTAATCTTCCTACAAGAGAGTTGAAACTTGACCTCGGTGAGAATGGAGACAGCAGCATAAGTATAATGTGCCTACGCGGAGAAGTGTTTCAGGATAGAATAGTGCAGGGGGACATGCTGCGCTGCAGATTGCTTCTGTATAACGTAAATAAGAGTATATTTGGAAACAGAACTGCTATAAGCGTTTATAGTGCGTCCGGAGACGTGGGCGAACAAATCCCACAAGAAGATTTTGACATGAACAAGGCATGGTATACGTTTAAGCCAAGGCTCGAAGAGGTGTCATCTTCCAACGACATTGTTTTTCATATAAAAGTTCCGCCAGTCCACAAGTTCGCTTTTTTTGTTGAAGGCTTGGAAGGCTATTTCAACTATGCCCAACCTTTGGAAGTCGGATATCCCTCAACACAATTTGACGAATACCTTCAAAGTACCCTGCCTAAGATACAATTCTTTTTTCTCCTGTTCGGAGTGTTCGCGGCAGTAAAGTATCTGAGAGATTTAGCAGAAAATAGGTGATTGGATGGGTCTCTGTTCTGCATGTATGGGGATAACAGGAGTAACTGATGTTCAAAAAGCAAACAAGAATCGATTATGTGATAGGTGCGGACGAGCTTACTAACTGGGTGTAACTATGGGGCTATGTCCACGATGCGAGAAGAGTGCGAGTGTGCATGTAGAGTTAGCAGAAAAATCGCGCAGAAAGATTTGTGATAGATGTGGCGCAAGTTATATGGGGTGATTCTATAGGTCTCTGTCCAAAGTGCATTGGAGGTGCAGATACCTTAACTGCTAGGCACAGTAAAAATTATTCTGTAAGACAAATTTGCGATAGGTGCGGTGCACAGTATTGAGGTGATGTTGTGGGTTTATGTCCAGAATGTGCGAATAGTGCAAGTATAAGTGGATTCATAAAAGAAGCATATGGAAGGACATGTGATAGATGTGGCCAACGTTACTAAGAAAAAATTTCCCTCCCTCAAGGAAGCGTACGAAGAACTTCGGGAGATGTATCAGTATGAAAAAGATAGATTTCAAAATATAGAAAATAAAACAGTGGCCTTTCTTACATTAAATGCGATATTATTTGCTTTAATCCCTGTTTTTTATAAGGAATTAAATCTGTTTGGTTTGATTGCACTCGCATTTTTAGGTGCGTCTATACTGTGTTCGTTTAAGGTTCTGTATCTCAGAAATGCAAAGAGACCCCACGAGAAATATGATGACTTCTATCAAAATGCTAAAATGAATTCCGTGGATTTGAATGATAAATTTCTCCTTGCCTATATTGAATCAACCAATCAGGAAGAGCGCATAAACGAAGATAAAACCAAGTGGCTTAGTTGGATTGTTGCTTGCTCTATTGTTGCTTGGATTGCATTCGCACTCGGATTTCTTGTTAAATTTGTATGTCTTTCATCTTATGCCATATCTTTTCCATAGAATAGAGATTAATCTTTTGTCCGCTTTTTGAGAACTTGTTTTAGCTCGCCCTCAAACTTGTCTGCGAGCTGTCGCTTCTACAGCCGCCGCTCCTCGCACTCGATACCTTTAAAATATGTTCCATAATAAATAAGTAATATGCAACAAAGTTCCATCAAGCTGACGAAAACAGAAAGGCGCTTCTTAACCAGCCTCACAAAGAACGGCGACAAGAACGACTCGGAAATAGCCAAGGAAATGAAGGTAAGCAAAGCCACCGTCTCTCGCATCAGGAAGAAGCTCACTGAGGAGGGCCTGCTTGCCGGCGCCACACCCACGCTTGACCTAGAAAAGATGGGAATCTGCTTTTACTACGTGCTTGTCTTCCAGTGGAATGCCTTTGCGGACAGGAAGCTTACGGAAAAGATGGAGCGCGACTTCACATCAACCGCACAGACAATCTATTTCGCAGAGGGCTCCAACCCCAACAGCAAGTACATTGCCAAGATGGCTTTCGTTGACTTCGAGGACTACAACAATTTCATTGCGGAGTTCCGGGGCAAATACGGGGCTTCCATTTCAGACCTTGAAACGTTCTTCATCCAGCCCAAGCGCATACTCAAGGAGGGCTACGGGGACTTGGTAAAAATGCTGTTGGAGGGTGCATGAAATGGCTAAAACGCCTGTAAACATCACGGCTTTTGCAGTTATCCTGACCCTGATGCTTGCTCCGGCGAACAGCTATACATTCGAGCAATACCAATCTATCGCAAGCCAGGCAACAAGCGCGTACAATGACGCAAATACGGAACTTGGCTTTCTCAATTACTACACAACCAACGCAAACCAATATGGCGTGCCCCGCGGGCCATATGATGCCAAGTGGGATGAAATCCACTCCGCCCTGAGCCAAGCGAGCACCCTGATGGAAAATGCCCAATGGGACGCAGACAGCTCTGATGGATACGCCTTGGCATACAGCGAGCAATCATCTGCGCTCTCCCTCTCCAACCAAGCGAAGAAGGACGCGCTATCCGCCCAAGCCTCCCTCAATTCCGCGCTTGCAGCCCCAATACAATTCGTCATCACCCCCAGCCAATATTCCACCACCTTGTATAATGACGGCTACGAGAGCGCCCCATTTACGATTACTTCCCAGGACTCGCGGATAATGGCCTGCAGTGCCAGTGCAAGCGGATTCACCAACGATTTGAGCGCGAGCAGGATAGACGGGTACGAATCCGCCGGCTTTACGGTTTTCCTTTCAGCGCCATCGTCCGGGGCAGGCACAAAGACCATTCCCGTGAAAGTGACATGCACTGTTGGGGAATACGCAACAACGCTGAAAATGATATCAATACAGATGAAATACGGGGCAGACCCCGCACAAACCGCAATGAACTCGGCAAAAGCCGCAATAGATGCCGCCAACGGCCAAATTGACGCCCTTGACCAGGCAATCAAGAGCGCGGTTGCTAAAAATCCCAGCCTTGACGCATTTCTAGGGGATGCAAGGGCAGACTTGGCAAGCGCAAAGACGGCTGTTTCCCAGGCGCAAGCCAGCAGTGATGAAGCATACCAGGATTACTATGGATACGACCCGAGCACAGCGCTCCCAAAGGCGAATTCCGCGCTCTCTTCCGCACAATCCGCAAGCCGCTATGTTACTGAAGGGCAGGGGAAGATAACGAAGGCCACTGAAACATTCAAGGCAGAGGGCGGGCAGGCGCAGCTTACGATAAATTTGGCAAACTCCGGCATCAAGAGCGCGCAAGCCTGGCAGGAAAGGGCAAACGGTATAATAGACAATGCCACTGCCTTGGGAATGGACACGAAAGACCAGGTGGCGATGGTTGCCACCGCAAACGGGCTTATTGAGAATGCACAGAGCGATATTCTGGATGCCGAGAGCCAGCTGCGCGCGAGCAAATACGCGGAGGCAAAAGCAAGCGCGGCAAAGGCGCTGAACAACTCTGATGAGGCGGAAGGGAAGGCAAAGGAGGCTTACGAGTCGCTCAGCAGCGTTATGCAGGCCTGCCAAGCTGCGCACGACAGGATGCTTGCCGCGCAGTCGGCAATATCGGACGCAGATGCGATTTACACAAGGCTTGCCGCTGTAGTGAAGAATCTGCCTCAAGAAGTCAATGCTAAAGCAAGCGCACAGGACATAGAAACCCAGAGGCAGAAGCTGGACAAGGCGAAAAACGGGTATTCGAAGGCGCAGAACGAGCTCTCCGCCGGCTATTGCAATCAATCTGTGAACAGCGCGATAAGCGCGCAGAACGATGCGGCGGATGCGAGCAATATGCTGGGAAGGGTTGCCGAGAAGATGAAGGACGCGATATCCACGGCGCTGGATGCGAAGGTGAAAGAGACGGAAAAGGCGATTGAAGGCGCAAAGAACGCCACTTCGAGTGCAGGCGGCACATACGGCGCAGATACTGCAAAAGTCGCGGCTGCACAAAAGCAGCTCGCAGATGCGCAGGATAATTTGACAAGGGCAGAGGCAACGGTCAGGCTGGCAAAGAGTGCAACAAGCCTGGGCGATTTCCTGGACAAATCCAGCCAGGCGTTCAGCGAGCTTGAAGCTGTGCGGATAACGGCGCAATCGAGCTTGGGCACTGCAAACTCCGCGAAGGCGGGCATCTTCTCTCAATATTTGGTTTGGATTGCAGCAGCGCTGGCGGCGTGCGGAATTGGCTTCATGTTCTGGAAGCTCCGCGCCACCCGGAAGGGAAGCAAGCCGCAGAAGGGAAAGCTTGGGCGGCTCATCAAAGAGGGCAAGTTCGAGGAAGCCGCGCGCATCTGCGACTCCAAGGGCGACTACAAGACCGCGGCCGAGTATTACGCGAAGGCTGGCAAATTCGAGAAAGCCAAGGAAACATACAAGAAAATCCGCAAGAAGCGGAGGGGGGTGTAACGATGTTCATACTGCCATTCGTCGTAATCCTGTCCGCTTTCTTCCTTCTTCTTTGGCTGTCAGACCTTTTCTTCACCCTCAAGTGCACTGAGAAAAAGGGTTGGGGGCTTGAAGCGAACCCGTTTATGAAAATGCTGCTCAAAACAAGGCGCGCGCACCTTTACATCTACAAGGCACTCGAGGTTCTCATCTTTTTCGCTCTGATCTGGCTTGTTTCCTTCCAGAACGCGGATTATGCAGTCATAACTCTCCTGGCTGCAACCGGCGTCTATTCTCTAGTTGTCGCAAACGGGATGGCAATATACCTCCGCATCTACAGAAGCGTCACAGTTCCGGCGGTACTGTTCTTCCTTGTCTGCCTGTCCGTGCTGTTCTTTGCTTATTTGGCATATACGACGTTCGCCAGCAATGCAAGCCTTTTCATGACCTGCTCCAAGTGCTGCGATGATTACGCTGCGCTAAAGGCAACTTGCTCTAATGCCCAGCCGTCCGTGGGGGCTAACAGAAGCACGGACTACGACCTGAACATATCTGTTCCAGGCTGAGAGTTTGTATTGAGTTGATGCGAATGAGCTTAGTGATAACCAGGGAAGGGGTGCTTATGCCGGGGCACAGCCCGGAAAGCATCCTGCACAGGGAAGTCGAGCTTAAGGAGATTGGCGAGGCGATTAAGCCGCTCTTTGATGGCAGGCAGCCAGAGAACCTTTTCATTCACGGAGCCCCAGGAGCTGGCAAATCCGCGTGCATAACGCACATCCTGAATGGACTTAAGACTTCAAGGGTAAAGCCAATTTACGTGAACTGCTGGCAGTATTCCACAAGGATGGCAATCTATTCCCTTATTGTGAGGGCATTGGATGAGATGATGCCTCGCAGGGGGCTTGCGCGGGACGAGGTATTTGACAGGATAATCGAGCTGATGGAGAAAGAGGGAACGCGGATACTCCTTGTTTTGGATGATGTTGACGGCTTATTTTTCCATGGCGAGGAAAGACTGCTTTACGATATCGATAGGGCTGGCAAGGGAAAGCCGTTCTTTGGAGCGGTGTGCATATCAAATAATGGAAACCTGTTTGCAGGCAAAGAGATAGGAAGCGCAATAATGTTCTCCCAGTTGGAGTTCAAGCGATACAGCCTTGTGCAGATTGAGGATATTCTGACACAGAGGGCAAAACTTGGCTTAACATCTGGGAGTTGGAATAAGGAAATAATCGAAGCCTGCGCTTCAAAGGCAGCCACAAAGACAGGCAATGTCCGGGTAGGCTTGGAATTGCTGAGAGTTGCAGCAAAAAGGGCTGAGAAAGCAGGAAGGGTGAAGATAACGCTTGATGATGTCAAAGCAGCAGACAAGAGTAATTCTTTCAGTGCAGCAGGGCAGCTTGAGATGAGCCCGCCAACTCCTCAAGTCAACATGAGCGATGAGGAAAGGGTGATTTTCGAAATAGTGAAGACCGGCCCGAAAAGCTCGACCGACCTTTACTTTGCTTTCTCCAGGAAGCTGAAAAGGAGCAAGCGGCAGATACGGAATTATCTGCACGAGCTTGAGGCAAAGAAGGTTCTCCGCATACAAACGATTGATGGTGCGAGCCCATTACTCAATGCCAGGATGATACAGCTAAGCAATTTCTGATTCTGGCGCGAGATTAGCCGCGAGGCTTCAGCCTGCACATTGTCGCGCCCTATATATAAACAAAAAGCCGCGAGAATGGCGCGACATTTTCCCAAGTTTTAACGTCTGTACTTAGTTGTTGCCTATCCCCCTAAAAGCACCCACATATTATTGTCTGCATATGCCACTAAAAAGAAAAGACCCAAAAACGCGGTTTTTTCAGAGCGCGAAACGCGCGCTATTGAAAACAGAAACCCTAGCATTTTTTCACGCGGGCACGCATAGCGTTTTATTTGGCAGGACAAATATTGTTGTATGTGCACCCTGGGCGCAAAGAAAATACACGAAAGCTTCTTTATCTTCAAGAACAGGGACAGGGAATACAAGAGCCGGTGCAGCGTAATCCGCGAGAAAGGCAAAGCCTCCAAGCTCATTGTTGTTGATAACAGGGGGCACTGCGAAGGTCTGAACGAATATGGAATAGGATTTGTGGAGGCGACGCTCCAACCATTCCCCCGCATAAGATTCAGGTCCATCTCCCAAATTGCACGAAGAATCCTGGATCAAAACAATTTGCCGGATGCGATTGGAATCATAAGGCGCTCCAAGACATCGTGCAATGTAATTATATCTGATGAAAAAGACGCATATATTGTTGAAAAGACGCCTTTCGAATTTGCCGCCACCAAGCTGAAAACGCAGGGCGTGATAACGAACCTGAGCATCAAGCTGAACAGGAAAAACGGCTCAAAGCTGAAAAGCGTGCGGGAGTGGGCCAGAGCACGGCATAATAGGGCAAGGCATCTTGTAAAGGATGTGCGGAGTGTTTCCGGCATAAGGAAACTTCTTTCAGACAAGGAAGGCTACCCAGACAGAAGCATCCTTGGCGGCAAAGGCTGGTGGATACCAACACGGGCATCGTTCATCTTTGACCTGAAACGCAGGAAAATCCTCTTTTGCAACGGGCAGCCGGGAAGCCATCCGTTTAAAGGGTATATGCTTTAACACCTGGAAAACAAGCAAGGGATTGGCTTTATGGACTTGAGCAAAATTTCCTGGAAAATCGAAGAGCCGCATTTTCTCCGCCTTGCAATCACAGTGGTGTCCATCTTTTCATTCTCATTCCTTCCGGTATTTTTCAAATCGGGCGGCATGCCGCTATATGCGGTTTTGCTGGTTTTTGCGCTTCTTGCGTTATTCACGTCCATCATCGCATTCCTGGTGGGGAAAGTTCACTCAAAAAAATTCCTGGCCGGGAGCTTCATCCTGCAGGCGGTCTTGCTCGTGGCGATGGCGGTTGCCGGAACATCGGGCATATACATCGCGGCTGCACTGTTCATCGCATTGACTTCCCTCATCGACATCCTTTTTTGGCTTCCATTGAACATGAAATTCTTTGAAAGATCAAGGCTCAAGACGAACAGCAAGGATTCATTCGCATATGCCGCAATCGGCAACGTGCCAAGCATCCTGCTTCTCCCCATCGCCGCGCTTGCCATAGGGGACTTCGGCTATCCCGCCGCATTCATATTTTCAGCCCTTCTGTGCGCGGTGATAACAATGTCAATTGCGCGCAAACTGCAGGAGAAAGAGTATGGCGTGGACATTGGCAGGTCCTTGACCAGATTGAAGGGGCTGAAAACAATCCTCCTCTTCGAAGGCGCGATTGACCAATTCTTCGCAGTCGTAATTCCGGTGTTCATGCTGCTGTACGTGGAGACGGAACTCGCATTCGGTGGCGCATTGGGCTACCTGGCGCTCGTGAGCCTCATTGCCGCCTACTTTATGGCAAGGCACTCGGACAAAAAACAGAAGAGAATAGTGTATCTTGCGCCACTGCTTCTTGCCATGGCGGTAAATGTGCTGGCAATGGGGCTTGCCGGCTCCTTCGTGATTTGGATTGTTTTGATTACCCTCTTTTCAGCCCTATACACCGTCTCATATTCAATGCGCCTCGCGCTCATCATGGACCGCAAAAAGACGGACATGGGCTTCTGGACAGCGCGGGAAGCCATCATGAATGCGGGAAGGTTCGTAACCCTTTCAATGGCTGCCATCCTGCTCTATTTCTCCCTTTACTGGGCAATCTTCGCAATGTATGCGGCGGTCCTTGTTGCCTACCCGTTCGTTGCAAAAAAGAAACAGGCACAAATCGGGCTTTTTTGAGCGCGCGCACCCCCTGCATGGAATTTAAAGAAATGAAAGTAAAACAGCTCCATGTCAGATAAAATCACAGTTGAACGCAGAACAATAACCGTGGAAGACAAATCCGGGAACAGATATTACTTTGAGGCAAAGGTAACAAGAGAATACAGCTACATCAGCAACACAGACAAGGCCAAAACGCTCACCGTTTGGATTCGTTATGACTCTATGCCAGTATCAGCAATAACTTTCCACAAAGACGAAAAAACAGGCGACTATCATAGTCCGCCAGGGTCAAGCTGGGATTTTGATTTGGAAGGTCGGGTGCCCCTGCGTCAAGGAATTGGAACTGGCTTATGGAGAGAAATGGAAGGCATATTTCGAAAATACGGCGTCGTTAGCCTGAATGGGATTATCGCCCAGCCTCCCGGCATGTCTGAATTATTGGGGCATGGGCCTTCTGAGTCAAGCAGAAAGAAAAACGAGATAGCAAAACTTTTCTGGGCAAGTGTGGGCTGCACAGGCGCGGAAAATCGTGAAATCCACAAAACTTACAAACCGTCCGCTATCTGAACAACCCTTTCACAATCCTCTTCACTTCCGTCCTTGTTATCGCCTTCGCGCGCGCAAGCCTTTCATACCTCCCCCGCTGTTTCCTGTTCGTCACCACCACAATCAGCCTGTCGCACGCCTTCTTCCTTGCCTCCATCTTCTCCTTGACATAATCCTCCCCTTTCGACTCAAGGCTGCTTCCTGTCTCAACTTCAAAGCAAATCCTCTTCTTTCCAATCTTCACGGAAACGTCCGCATCCACTGTGGCTTTCACCTCTGGTCTGCCGCCATGCTTCCTCATTTCCTCCGCTATCGCCCAGCAGAGCAGCGAATGCTCTGCTGATTCCGGCGGCTGGTTCCTCACGAAGAAATACTGGCTGCCGCTCCTGTCGAAAAGCAGGCTGCGGTGATAGACGTAGTCAGTTTTGAGCAGAAACGCCTTCTGGTCGTCCGTAAGCTCGTACTCGCGGTAGAAGTCGCGCGCGCAATCTATCGGGTCTTTCTCATTCTTCAGCTTTTTCTTTTTCGGAAGTTCTATTGCGCCCTTCTCGTTCGGGTCGGTAGTTATGAGCGCGTGTATCATGGGCGACGTTTTCACCACGAACTCGTACCTCCCCTGCTCGCTTATCATCAATCCCTGGCCTTTTTCCGCGCGCAAAAGGTAGTCCCTCTCCTTTGTGTTGAGTGCAAGCGTCTTTGAAATCAGGTCAAGGTTGCTCGAGTTCTGCCGCAGCAGTATTTTCGTGGAAGTAGTATTCAGTATGCTCTTGCCCCCCTCGCTTCTCATCAAATCCTCTATCTCCTGCGTGATGAAGCCGATGGAGGCGTTGAACTTGCGCGAGGTCTTGATGAATTCCAGTATGTAATCCCCCGCCTCCTTGCTGCGCAGGAGTGACCAGCCCTCGTCTATCAGCACCACCTTGGGCTTCTTGTCCTTCCGCATCTCGCGCGAAATCAGTTCCAGCACTGAGAACATCACGAGCTGCTTCACTTGAGTGGGAAGGTTGCTCAGGTTGAAGCTCATCACCCTGCTTTCCAAATCCACCTTTGTCCCCCTGTCAAGGAAACCGAAAAACCCACCGCGTGAGTACATCCTTACCCTGTTGAGCAGCACTTCCACGCTCTTATCCTCCTGCGATTGCGCGCGCCTTTTCACCCTCTTCTTCATGTCCTCCAATATCCCCTTGAGGTCGCTGAATGTGGGTGCCACCCTCCCCCAGCTCGCCGGATTGGTCGCCTCTATCTTTTTCTTCTTGTAAACACGCACAAGCGCCTCGTTGAGCACTCCCTTCTGGCTTTCCGTCAATCCTCCTGTTATTATGTCGAATACCGAGATGAGCGTGAGCATCTTGCTTCCGAAATCCTCTCCCGCGAGGTCAAAGAGGTTGATAATCTTGTCCGAGTCCTTGGAAAGCACTATTTCACTGCCTCCTAGCTGCTCCACGAGACTTGAATACTCTGCGTTCGGGTCGAGAACGTAGATTTTCGCCTCCCTTGAGAGAATGTGCTGCATGAGAAGAAATTTCGCAGCGTAGCTCTTGCCCGAGCCAGAGATGCCGAGAACGAAGAAGTGCTTGTTGCTCATCGCGTCGAAGTCTATGAAAAGCGGGTTGAGCGTTCTCCTTTCGTGCCCGAAGAACGTTCCCTTGCCGCGCGAATCGACCGGGTAGAGGAACGGGAAGGTTGCGCACAGGGCGCTTGTAAGGAATTCCCTGCGGGATTCGAGCGCGTCCACGCCAACGGGAAGCATTGATTTTATGCCGTCTGCCATGCGGAAGTCCGTCCTTTTCGGCACTATGAGCATGGCGTTCATGTTTGCCTTGCAGCGCTCTTCCATCAGGGCGAGTTCCTCCAAATCGCGCGCCTGGCCATCGACATAGAGCGAAACGTCGAACATCTTCTCCTTGCCCTTGTAGAGAAGCCCATAGACTTTCATTGTGTCCTTTCTCTTTATCTCCAATGCCGGGTTGGGCGTGTTCTCCGCAGTTCCCGAGAGCAGGTCGGATGTCTGCCTGATTATCTGGTTGTGGATGCTTACGAGCGTGCTGCTGATGCTTGCCGGGTGGATGTGTATTGAAACGTCGTACGGCTCGCTCGTCGCCATGAACTGCTCCAGCCAGCCGTCCTCCACATTGCGCGGATACCCCACCGCCTTGATTATCCGGTGGAGTATCCCGTTTACGCTCGCGTGCGATATTGAAATGTCAAAGTCGGGCGTGATGGATTCGAGGAAGAGGTTTGATTCTTGTTTTTTGCCTTGCTTTTTATCTGCAGTCTCCTCTGGCTCGGAATCGGGTTGGGAATAAGAGGAGAAGAGGTGCCTTAGCCTTGCGTTGTTCAGGCGCTCCGAGCGCAGGCTGCACGCGGAGAGCTTTTCCTGCATTATCTGCGCCTTTTGGTCGAGCCGTTTGCGTTCTTCTTCCAAATTTCCTTTTCCCAATGCCTGTTTTTGCTGCGTCACCACGAGATAGTAGCGCCTGCTTTTCACGTTGTGGGCTTCCATGAACTTGCGCTCGAAGTTGAAGAAGTCGCGGAAGAATGCCGCTATTTCAATATCTGCTCCTGAGAGATTGTTTTGCTCTTCGGCAAAAATATATTCCGCATCCGATTTTTCAGTCCTTACGAGTATCTGTATGGAGTCGGTGAGATGGTTGAGGAATTCTCTATAATTGGAAACGAACGCTTTCTGTTGTCCTTCGTCCAATAAACTGAAGTTTATCGGTTCCACCTGCAGAACCGCGCGCAATGAGCCGTCCATGAGCGCTATTTGGTCGTTTTCTATCGCGCGCACTCCCACTAGCTGCTGCGCTTTCCCGTCCGAATGGGATGCTTTTCTCACCCCGTTGTAGAAATTCCACGTGTCCAATGCTTTTTCCTCCAAATTCAGGAAGATGAAGCCTGCCCCTATGATGCAGAAGAGGAAGGGCAGGATGTATTGCGCCTGGCCTTCTAGCGGAAGGTTGAGCGAGAGGAAGGCGAGCAGCCCGAAAACGCAAAGGTAGCACAGCTGCTTCAGGTCAAGCCCGAAGACGATTTTCTCTCTGTACTTGATTTCATCCGGTATGTCATAGCTCATGCCAAGCACCGGAGCGTATAGGCGCGGGAGTGGCATTATTCGCTCGTGCAAGATTTGGCATTATTGTGCAGCTGGGCATAAGAGATACAGAGCACTATGACTCTTTTATCCGGAAGCAACTTTCTTGTCCAAATAATAATAGGCAATCACAGCTGCGGCGAGGTAACAAATCACTAGCGGAACAGATCCGCCCAGTTGCGTCAGGCTCTCAGTATATACTCCCAGAAGATACGCGGCCCCGTTTGCAATAATTGCCACTGTCACTGGTTTTTTCTTCATGTCTATTTTGCACATTGAATCACCAAAGAGGTTACGCTGCCGTTCTTAATAAAGGTTAATCATGGGGTTTGGCTATTGATGGGGGATACGCCATACGTCCGTTTAACTGATACGCTTGCTGAAGAGTTCACGTTGCCACGTGCAACCTGTTTTCTTTATATACATCCGCCGTGAAAATCGCGCATGCCAAGCCCAGGCATGGTTCAGTTAGACCCTGCGCAGAAGCAGGCGCCTGCTGCAGCGGAGGTTTTCGACGCGCGGCAGATGACGCTTCAGGCAAAGAAGGAAGTCAATATTCTTGTTGAGAAATCGAAAAGCGTAGTTAAGACTGACAAGCAGAGCCTTGTGAATCTCCAAACAATCAGCTCTTTCACCGTACTGGCAAAGCCCGGGCACGAGGCTGAAACATACGATATTTACCGGAAGGAAGTCAGCAGGTCAAATGAGCTGTTGATACATGAGAACGAGGTCATCGGCATTCGGCTTGAGGAAACCAAGCCGGGAAAGCTGTATGTCGTGTGCGGGATTTACGAGGAGAGAAATCCGGTTGTTGCTGAGAATGCCGTAAAGGAGAACGCCAAGCCATCTGAAATTTCGCCTGTGAGCCTATCCGATGATGAGAAAAGGAAACTCATAGTTCCTGAAAAGGAGCTTGCTGGGCTTGCGCCAGACCAGCTAACCAGCAGCCAATGGGAGGTCATGAACCGGGTTTTTGATGATGTTGCCCGAGCGGAATACTCACTGCCGTTTGAGCGGCTCTTCCCAAGCCAGAAAATGGACGTTGTACGACGGGCCATCTCGCCAAATGCAACTGAGGGCAAGGAAATCGGATTTGTGTATGAAGGGAAGCGCGAGGTGAAGAAGGCTGCCGAAACGCTCTCGATGATGAAGGGAGACTGCGACGACCTCTCGCTGCTGTATATCGCCTGCGTCAAGAGGCTCAAGGAAGACAAAATGATGGACGTAAAGGACTTCAAGATAATCCAAATGACGTATTACGACCCTGAGAAAAACGATGTCGTGAGCCACGGGAACGTCCTTCATGTCTCGATGAAGACCAAGGATTCGAAGAATGAGAAAGTCTCCACCTTCCTTGTGGATCTTACATTCATGAGCGAGGTCAAGGACCTCAAGCTGCCGCAGGAAGCGGTCAGGAACGGGAATCCCGAACTTAAGGACAAGCTTCTTGAGCACATGAATATAGACAGGCTTAACGATAAGTCAAAAATCAGCGGCAGCTTTTTCGAATGGCAAATCTATGGCGGGGATGTTGGGGTATCGCTGTATTACGCCTCCAACCGAAGCAGCGCCATGGTTGCAGCTGGCGAAGCCCTTTGCGAAGAAGGAATCAAGCTCAGGGGAGCAGGGGATTACGAGGCAGCCATGGGCAAGCACAAGGAAGCTGAGAAAAACTTCAATGATGCGATAGCCCTTCTTGAGGGGGCAGTGAAACTTGGCAAGGAAAAAGGAGAGTATTGTGGTGATGCGCTTGTTGACTTGGCTTATGCGTACCGAGCCAAGGCAGACAACCAGCTAAATGAGAGCAGCGCACTATCGAACAATGGCGAAGTCACAGCAGGCTCTGCGAAGACAGACGAGGGGAAGGCGTTTATCGCAAAATCAAACGACACGTATGCGCAGGCGATGGAGCAGCGGGATATCCTGAGTTCCTATGCGCTGAATGCGTGCGCAAGCTACATTTTCCAGAACCGGGTCAGCGAGAAGTACAGGGTAGGAGAAGAGATGGCGCTTAACAGCATCGAAAAGGCCCCATTCAAGGCTGAACTGTATGTGACGTATTTCAAAGTCATGAAGGCAGATGGGAAAGCGGCCGAAGCCCTCGCAAAAATATCTGAATACGAGAATGGCAAGCCTGGCGAAATCAACAGTAAAATAGACAGGCTTATAGCGGAAGTAAAGTGAAGCTCATTGCACCGGAGGGCGCGTAATCTTCTGGTTCCGAAGCTCCTTAATGTCCTGCCAGGTTTCAAGCATCTTCTGTATCTCTTCCGGCGTGTGGACTTTGAATGCGTTTGCCGGGGTTGCGCCCTTGTCGCTGAGGAATGCCACCCTAAGCTCTGTTTTTGCTATTTCCCAGAGCCTGAGCAACTCCTTTTTCTCCTCTGGAGAGTACGAGTCTACTACTTTCTTTGGGAGGCCGAATGGAGGATAGTTGTCTTCCATGCTCATCCAGCTTGACCTGTAAGCTTGTATGGAAAGCTTGTCCATTTTGGTGAAAGTCGAGTCGTTGAGTACTCCGGGCCATGGATTGTAATGCTCAAGAGTGCGCACATCCGGCTTGACTATCTGGGGGACAGTGTCCATTGTTTTTACTGTGTCTTTCCTGACGGTGGGCATCCGGTAAGTCGAATCGGTTTGCATCAAAAACACCTTGTCACCCCCATTTTCCGTTAGGCTAAGCCGCCCGCATTCACCAAATCCATAATCACAGGCATAATTCCAGTCATCCTGTTCATTCCAGTCACTTAGGCTTAGTTTGGCCCCTGTGCGCAGAATTGTTTTGTTTGGCGGCCCAATCCATTCATTCCGCGTTGGCTTAATTGTAATGTCGGAAGAAAGTAAAAAGGTGCCTAGCAAAAACGCAGCACCTACCTTGGCCGTTTGTACTGTCTTTTGCCCGATGTGCGGCGCCTTGAAGTGCATACCTTAATTTTGTATTTAGGGCTATATAAAGGTGTTTTATCGACTGCCAAAGTTCCTTCACCTGCTCAGCACCTTCCCCGCAACGGCAACCCCCAATACACTCCTTACAGTGTTGTTCTGGAAGATGATTGAGAGGATGGACAGGATGAATATGAGTGCGTTTACTATTCCCAGCGCGGCAAAGCCGAAAAGCACTGCGAACGCGCGCATGCCCTCTGTTTTGATTTGTTAACTTAGGTTAACTTTATATTCATTCATGGCATAGATAGCATCATGCGCGGCAAGCCATTCGGCAGGGGCGCGGAGGACTTCCTTTTCACGCTTTACCAGCTGTCCCACACCGAGCCTTGCAGGAAGGAGGTGCGGCTTGTTGACATCTCCTCGTCGCTTGAAGTTTCCCGTCCCGCTGCAAGCAGGATGGCAGCCTACCTATCCGCGCGAGGGTTTGTTTCCAAGACGCATTATTCATCAGTGAGCTTCACCGGCAAGGGCAGGAAATTCGCCGAGTCCGTTGCGCTTCGGCACCGCGTCACGGAGGTGTTCCTGCACGACGTCCTGGGGCTTGAGGGAAGCGAGCTTGAGGGCCAGGCGCACGCGCTTGAGCACGCAATGAGCGACAGGACGGCAAGGCGCCTGGATGCTTTTCTTGGAATGCCGAAAAAGTGCCCGCACGGCAAGGAGATTTGCAGGTGAGCCGTATGCTTCTTTCAGATGCAAAGCAGGGCACAACAGTAACCATCGGGAAGGTGGTTGCAGGGCACGCGCTTCAGAACAGGCTTTCCGAGCTTGGGATTTACGAGGGCGGGAAAGCCCGTGTCATCAAAAACGACTCAGGCCCGCTTGTGCTTGAGGTATTGGGGGGAAGGCTGGCAATAGGCAGGGGGCAGGCAAAAAAGATAGAGGTGGCTGCATGAGCTGCCATAGTGGGGTCGCGCGCCCTGGCGATGCTGCCGCGCGCGGCATGATGCGCTGCCTTCTTGTAGGGGCGCCCAACTGCGGCAAGTCCACTCTTTTCAACAGGCTCACAAAAGGGAAGCAAAAGGTCGGGAACTGGCATGGGAAAACAGTCGAGTGCAAGGAAGGCGAATGCTCGGTAGGGGGCAGGCGCATCGAGATTGTGGATTTGCCGGGCACATACAGCATGACGCCATTTTCAGCCGAGGAGCGCGCCGCGGTTGAAGCGGTGCAATGCGGCAGGTTCGATGTCGTGCTGCAAGTGGCTGACGCGTGCCACCTTGAAAGGAGCCTTTTTTTCACGCTCGCGCTCCTTCGCAGGTGCGGCAGGGTCGTGGTTGCCCTGAACAAGGCTGACGAGGCAAAGAGGAGGGGCATCGGGATGGACGCCTCATCGCTTGAAAGGGCGTTTGGCGCGAAATTCGTGCTTGTTTCCGCAAAAACCGGCGAAGGGGTTGCAAGGCTGCTGGCAGAGGCAGAGACGGTTGCAAAGGCGGGGGAGACGCCAGCCCGCGCAAAGCTGACGAAAGGAAAGGAAAGCGGCGCGAAGGAAGACCACGAATTTGTGCAGCGCGCGCTTTTTGCCGCAGTGAAGCATGATGGCGGAAAGCGTGCGGCGGGGGTGGATGTCGACCGCGCGCTTTTGAACCCATGGCTCGGCATACCGATTTTCATTGCTGTGATGTGGCTTGTGTTCCAGGCAACATTCGTGCTGTCAACCCAAGCCACAGAGGCGATAGATGCCGTGTTTTCAGCGGCAGGCGAGTTTGCCGCAGGGGCGCTTCTGCAGTCCGGCTCGCCCCCCTGGGCAGGTTCCCTTGTGCAGAACGGAATAATTGCGGGGGTGGGAAGCGTGCTGGTGTTTGCCCCCGCCATATTCGTGCTTTTCTTCCTGCTCCACGCGCTTGAGGATACTGGCTATCTTGCAAGGATTGCGGTAATACTTGACGGCATCATGGGAAAGACCGGGCTTCCGGGCAGGGCGGCAATACCCCTCATCCTTGGCTTTGGGTGCAACGTCCCGGCGATTCGGGCGACAAGAATACTGGATGCAAAGGAGGACAGGCTGTCCACCATGCTCGCAGTGCCGTTCATGTCGTGCTCGGCAAGGTTCCAGGTATTCGTTGTTTTCGCAGGCGCTTTCTTTGCAGCCAACCAGGGCGTAGTGCTGCTTTTCCTTTATTTCCTGGGCGCGGCATCGGGGCTGCTGACCGCATTCGCATTCCGCAGGTTCGCCATGCGCGCGCCGCGCTCAGAGCTTGCAGTGGAGCTGCCCGATTACCAGGTGCCGTCGTGGGAAACCGTTGCCTCCCAAGCGCTCCTTGAAACCACGGAATTCGCAAAAAGGGCTGGCACCATAATCCTCGCCTGCTCTGTTCTGGTTTGGTTCCTTGCAAGCATGCCAACCGGCGTGGAATACGGGTCGAAGGAAAGCTACGCCGGGGCGCTTGGCAGCTTCATTTCGCCGCTTTTTGCCCCTCTTGGCTTTGGAAACTGGCAAGCCTCGATTTCGCTGATGTTTGGGGGCGTGGCAAAGGAGGTTGTTGTAAGCGCGATGGCAAGCGCGTATGGCGCAGGCGAGGGCGGGCTGTCGTCCGTGCTTGCGTCGCATTTCACGCCCCTGTCCGCGCTGTCATTCATGGTGTTTGTGCTCCTGTATGTGCCCTGCATTGCCACCATCGTTGCGCTGCGCCGGGAGTCGGGAAGCACCGCGCTTGCTGTTGGCGCGGCAGCCTATTATGTGCTCTTCGCGTGGGTCGCCGCGTTTCTCATCTATAATACTGGGTTGGCACTTGGTTTTTGAGGTTGTATGTATGTGGGATATTGCATTTTACATCGTTGGCGCTGCGGCTGCTGTTGCAGTTGTGCTGCACCTTAAAAGGCAGTTTTCGGGAAGCGGCTGTGCTTCGTGCCCCTATAAGGAGAGTTGCGCAAAGGGCGGCAGATGCCAGGAGTGCCCGTCATCCGGCTTTGGCGGCAAGCGTGAATCGGAGACTGGCCCCTCTTAGGTGTTAAGCGGCACCTGGGCAAAATTGGCGCGGTGCCTTCGGGCAGCTGTATTTATAAATATGTGAATTATACTTCACGTATGAAACCGCACTGCCATCTTTTCTTTGAAACCCTGGGCAACAGGCTGAAGATGGACATAATAATCGCATTGAAAGAAAGCCCGCTGAGCGTGAACGAATTGGCGCTCGGCGTCAAGCAGGAAAGGAGCAAGGTCTCCCATGCCCTGAAGTCCCTGCTGGAATGCAGTTTCGTCAGTTCTGCGAAGCGCGGCAGGCAGAGGATATACTCGCTGAATAAAAAGACCATCACGCCGTTGATGAATCTGGTGGAGAGGCACATGAAAAGCTACTGCACGGTCTGCAAACGAGCGGGGTGAGAATGTGGAAACGCTGGAGGCAATCGCTAGCAGGAGGAGCGTAAGGCACTGGACGGAGGAGGATGTGCCGGAAGGCATTCTTTTGAAAATCCTTGAAGCCGGCAGGAGCGCGCCCAGCCCGCTGAACTCGCAACCCTGGCACTTCGTGGTGGTAAGGGACAAAGGCAGCATCGGGAAACTTATGAGATATGCAAACCATGGCACCTTCCTCACCCATGCAAGAGCCATAATCGTGGTAAGCGTGGAGAAGAATGCGAAGGTGGACGAATGGCTGGCGGGGCTTGAGCAGCATCTCTACAGCGCCGCCTGCGCATTGCAGAACATGTGGCTTGCGGCATGGGGCCTTGGCTTGGGCGGCTGCTGGGTCAGCCTTGACGAGCCGAAGGCCGGGAAACTGCTGGGCATGCCTGCGGACCAAAAAGTTGTCGGGTGCCTCGCCTTGGGATACTCCGGGGAGGGGGAACGCGCGGCAACGCCCAAAAAAATGCTTGCCGAGATGGTGTCATACGAAAAATACGGCGCAAAGGGAGGGAGAGAATGAAGGGGAATGCGAGCGTAATGGAATTTATGGGAAAAGACCATGACAGGCTGGACAGGATATTTGTTGATTTCAGGAAGCTGCGCAGCACAAGCCTCGAAAAGGCAATTCCGCTATTCCACGACTTCAAAATAGGGCTCCAGAGGCACATCGTCTGGGAAGAGGAAATCCTGTTCCCCATTTTTGAGCGAAAGACGGGCATGCGTGATTCTGGGCCGACGGCTGTCATGAGGACAGAGCATCGCAAGATCAGGGATTTCCTGGAGGGGATACACGGCAGGATTGCTTCGGGCGACAGCAAGACCGGCAGCTTGGAGAACGGCCTTCTTGAGGTGCTTTCCAGGCACAACCACAAGGAGGAGAATGTCCTCTACCCGTGGATTGACAGCGGGACTACTGAAAGCGAGCGGAAGGAGGTTTTCAGGAAGATGAAAAACATGGCGCCGGAAAAATACAACAAATGCTGTGAATAGGCATGGCAGATAAAATAGTCTTAATCGCCAAGAACGTTGCAAGGGAAGGGCCCGGGCTATTCGGGCAAATTCTTCTTGAACGCGGGATAGGCTTCCGCATTGCCGAGCTTGCCAGCGAGCCGTTCCCATCGCCAAAAGGCTATTCTGCAGCCATAGTCCTCGGCGGGCCTGACAGCGCGAATGACAGGACTGAGAAAATGCGCAGGGAGATTGCAATGGCCAGGGAGGCCGTGCGCCTGGGTATCCCTTACCTTGGCGTGTGCCTTGGCATGCAGGTGCTTGCCAAAGCCGCTGGCGGGGGGGTGGTGAAGCACTCCATGAACGAGGTCGGCTGGCGAGGCCCTGGCGGCGGATATTTCAGCCTCGAGCTGACTGCTGATGGAAAAGCAGACCCTCTTTTTGCAGGCTTGCCCGATTCGTTCAGGACATTCCAACTGCATGGCGAAACCATTGAACTCTGCGATTCCATAACGCTGCTGGCGACAGGGAAAACGTGCAGGAACCAGGCCATAAGAGTGGGCAAAACGGCATATGGATTGCAGTCGCATTTCGAGCTGGACGGCCGGATGCTTGAGCGATGGCTTTCGGAAGACGATGATTTGAGGAAGCTTGACGCCTCCTCTGTCCGAATGGACTATGAAAGCGCAAGGGCAGAATACGAATCCGCAGCCCGGACTATTTTTGGTAACTTCCTGCGCATGGCAGGGCTGTAGATGCCGCACGCGCCCTTCTTTCCGCGGAAACGCACCATGTGTCTTTTTCTGCGGCTCAGGCAGAGCAACGGGACCCCAGCGGACCGACTTGTGCAGCGGCACAAGTGGTCCATTTGTCGGTTCGCCGACAAATCGGACGGTCTGATGCATATTCATTAGCCTGAGCGACACGACTTTTAGGCAAAAGACGGACTTTTTCACTAGAAAAACTAGGCAAATGACTAACCATTTGGTGATTGACTTTCTTTCACACGTCATTTCCGCGAAAATATATCGCGGAAACCTAGGAAAAAAATGAGCACGACGAGGAGTGATGACAGATAGTACATCTGTTGGGAATTCATCGCTCAGATCGACAGCTTGTTATAGATGCGGAAATCTGATGCAAAGCACTGGATCCACCTATATCTCACCCTAGCATGCCGACATCGTGTACAAAATATCATTTGCGTTCCCTATTGGTGCACACCTTTAGGAAGTTAGAGAAAATTCCCTCAAAATCAGATTGCAGCACTTTTTCCTTGATTTCGAATTCCCTTAGAAGCCGCTTACACAAAGGCAAGCGCTGGACAAAAATGCCAAATATCTCAAAGGCTGAAGCAGGCATCTATATTAGCAAAACGGCCGGATAAATAACTACCCCCTGAAGGGGGTAGTTTTCGGTTAGATGTAGGAAACCAGGTTCATCTGTCCAAACTCTTTTTCAACGGCTACAACTGATTCCGTAATCTCCTTGCTCCTGTGTTCTGTTATGTATCTGTAAATCGTGTCAGCTCCGACGTTACTTACTGACCTGTAGAAGCTGCCACGGCTCCAGAAGTGCCCTTTGTGATAGATGTTTCTGAATGATGGGCACTGCGCAAAAATTGCCCTAGCACTCCTGCCTTTGAAGAGATTGATTGCTTGGCTTGGGCCGAGCATGCCAGGCAAATTCACGAACATGTGCAAGTGGTCAGTCGAGATTTCCATGGCAAAAATTTGAATGCCATACTGCTCCGCAGTTTTACAGAGGCTTTCGGTCAAAATTTTTCGCAGCCAGTTGCCATCAAGCACCTTGTACCTGTACTTTGGGCACCACTCAAGGTGAAAGGCATTTATTCCTACGCTGTGCTGTCTTCTCACAAAGCATCCGCTGGTCATGGGTCTCAAACTCCAATAGTCGGCAAATCATGGGGCGGCGCGAAGCGCCGCCCGCGCCGCTATTGGTACTTTTTCTAAGCTCAAAAAGAAGAATGTGCTCGCTGTATCCCCCGCCTGAAGACGGGATAGCGAGCTTCGCTCGCTGGATTTAGCGAGCACTAGCCAGCATACTTAATTGCGTGTAAGATTTCAGTTTCTCCACAATGCACGCAGAAACACATCTACTAAATCGCCGACATATTGTTCTGCTCTATCAATTTCCCGTGCAAGCATCGTATCCAAACTCGGATTGTCATCTCTGGGGTTTTTGCTGTGCGTGTTCTGCTTGAAATGTTTTTGCGCAGGTGTTTCAGCATTGTTGCAAATAATTGCAACGGACTTGGCTGCTTTTTCATCAAGCAGGGCATAGGTAGCGGCTACTTCTATCATGTTCAGATTATCATTGCGAGGATTATAGCGCATGGAATGTTGGAGATCTTTCACAATATATTTTATGTTGGAAGTGCCTCCCAGTTTTCCAGTTAATTCGTTTGTTGCGCCCTTTGCAATCTCGGGGCGGGAAGCTTCAGTGGGATAAATTGTGATTAAATTCACATAATGTGCGGAAAAAAACTTGAGAAACTGGCTAGAATAGCCCTGGCTGGTATAGCCCTTTGAAATGAGCCTGTCATATAACCTTTTTCCAGGAAACGAGTCATTTTCGCCCAATATTCTTTGTTTTGTTTCTTTTGGAAGTTCAATGATACGCATGTACTATCACCATCTTTTGTGTTTAATAATTAATATTTGTGGATAAATGTTTATAAAGCTTTCTTAGTATGACCGACCGATATAGCCAAAATCGGCCTGGGCGTGGCACAATCGTGTCACGCGGAAATGACCTGTGTGTCTGGAATCGTGTCACTCAGGCAGACGAGTTCCGCCCTAGCAGGCGGTCTGATGCATATTCATTAGCCTGAGCGACACGACCATCTTTGGCAATTGCCTAACTTGACGAAAAACAGTCAGGTGATTGCCTAACTGCTGTTTTTCGACGTTTTTTCACACCTCATTTCCGCGAAAATCCTCCGCGGAAACCTAAGGCAATAAACGAGACAGGCGTGGAGTGATGACAGACTGGCGCTCTGTTGTGAATTACTATGACAGACTGACGGGTTTGTTATTAGCAGTGAAGCCTGATGAACGAGTTGCCCATTATCTTTGCCAAATAGAAGACCGATTAATCGGTTTTTGTGGCATGCTCAACTGCTTCTTTGAACTTGTCAAACTCGCTCTTTGCAAAATATTTCTTATCTTTATAAATATTCATCCAACTTGATTCAAAAGTGCCAACTATCAGTTCTTTCTTTTTGACACGAAGTGCAAACGGGGTGCTTTCATTCGTTAAGGCAACAACGGCTTTCAACATTAGCCGTCTATCTGCTTGTTTATGCAGTTCAGTATCCCATTGGGCATAGCGAGTGGCATATTTCACAAGCTGCCCTTTCCCAAGGAGCTTGGTGCGAACGCTTATGTTATGCTGGTTGCAACCAGCCCCGATAAGGGCAGTGCCCAACTTATCTGCAAGTGCTATTTCCTCGGGCAAAGGCTTGCCTTTGAAAAATCCGGCAAGTTTTTCCCTGAGAGGATTTCTCAAGCTTGCCGCGAGTTTCTCAGTTTTGTTTAACATTGCATGCGGTGGAAGCCCCATAAACACACATCTAACATAACTCTCAGTCTTGTTTATCTCCTACATCGTCACGATGTATACCACATGCAAGATCCAGGAACATGTCTTCAGGACTACGATAAACGTCTCGAAAGGTTATTCGCTCAGTTGCGTCACCTAATTCTGAAGGCATGGGGCGCCGAGATTTGTATTGCACTCTTACATCGCTCTTTAATGGTTCTTTTCTTAGAAAACCGAAACGTTTGGAGGGCGAGTGTGCGGCATCGAGCTCAACGATATTGGCACCATTATGGAACATATTTACCTGCCCGTGGGAATATGTGATGTCATACTTGTTTTCGCCTGCTTGCCTAGCAACCACGGCACCTGTTTGAAGGTCTGATATTTCTTTTCCAGTAAGCATAGCAATGCTTGTCTTAGCCGCCTCGTTATATTTCATCAGAGCCTCGGCAAACTTGTCTGCATCCGAGCTAAACAAATGCGCATTATGATGGGCTGAATCGAGGGAAAAAAATCCATTCCAGTTTTCGTTTAATCTGCTAATGTGGAAGCCCATTAATGGCACTGGCGACTTGACAAAACTGCCATTCTTTAATTCATAGTAGTCGTCGTCACTAGGATACGGAATGAATGGAACGCACTTCAAATTATTTTCGTTGACATGCACAATGGTCAGTTTTTTCCTCCTATTGTATTCGTATTCAATGGTTGGAACCCGAAATTCTCTCGATATCCTGAAAGGCCCTATGCGTGTCTGCACGCTGTGAGTTTCAACTTCAAGATTTGCAAGAATAATGTGGTCTTTCGCATCCGCTACGATTATTTCCTTGCCTTGTGCATCTGGCAATTTCTTTGGTAGGGGGAAAAGGATTTTTTCGCCTTCATAAATTGGGCTCCCATCCATATAATTCATTCCATTCATAGCGTCTGAAACGTGATAGCCATCATATTTTGGCCAATAGTCCTTGTTTGACTCACGAAACGTTAGACCAAATTTTCCATACGATCCATGGAGTGAAGATACTACAGGCAGATAACGATACATATCCTCAAAGTATTCTATTTCCTCTCGCGCTTGATGAGCGGCGTTGTTTTCATGCTCTACTATATTTCTGTATTCATCCCATCCGAATCGCCCTTCTTTCGACATATGTTCAAACCGTTGAACCCGATATCCTGGCATTTCTTCGCGGTACTTCTTCTTAGCCGCTATCTCACGTTTGACATGATGATGGGGGATTTGCTTATAGTCTTCAAGTGAAGATGGAATTGAGCCTTCCTTTGCTAGTTGCAGGGTGCGCCAGTAATCTGCTCCACCAGGCAAAATTTTAGTATAATGTCTATAACGGTCTCTAAATACAACCGAGTATCTATGTTCTTCAAACTTTGATGACATCTTCACAATATCTCGTATGCCGATAGTCTTTTGAGTTTGCATAACATCACACGATTCCTTCCTCATTAACACATCTTATCTATATATAAATTTCTGGGGAGCTATCACCCCACAGCAAAGGAAAAGTGATGATATGGCTGGCAAAATGGACGCGCTGACGGGCTTTGGGCTGACGCAAAATGAGGCAAAAATATACCTTGCGCTTCTTCAATATGGAAAAGCCACCGCAGCCAGTCTGGCTGGCAAAACGGGCATTCACCGCAGGGTAGTCTATGACACCATGATTCAGCTTGAAAAAAAGGGCATTGTCGGAAGGGCAGAGATAGATGGGGTGACGACATACGCTCCATCTCCCCCATCATCCATGCTCTCAGCCTTGGACGAGAAACGGGATGCGATGGAAAAGGCACTGCCTGACCTGTCCCGGGCATTTGAACAGGAAGGCAAGACTGTTGCCTCTGTAATGTATGGTGCACAGGGCATAAAGACGGTGCTGGAGGATATACTGACCCTGCGCGCGGACTACTCGGTGTATTACGGGCAGCTTCAGATATTTGACCATATCCCAGAATTTTTCCAGATATTCAACCAGAAGAGAGCAAAGATGGGAATCAAGGCGCGCTATTTGCTGCTTGATGTGCCGAAAGCCCGGAAGCGCTCCAAGCTGGTGCCTTTTGCAGATATAAAATTCATAGGTCCGTCAGCTCTCTCGGCTGGCGTTTGGTGGGTGTATGCCGATAGAGTGGTGCTTTTTGTTCTAGAGAATGAGCAACTTGTGATATTAATCAAAAACGCCGCACTGGCGAAGACATTCCAGCAGTCATTTGACAACCTTTTCAGTTCAACGACAGGTATTCGGAAGGCTAAGCGGGCATGAAAACGATTTTCGAGCAGACTCTGGCAATTAAGGAAACGACTTTTATTTGGGTAGTAGGGCAAGTGTTGAAAAACAAAGTTCTCATGGAAATCATAGCACTTTCCTGCCACGCGGAAATGACCTGTGTGTCTGGAATCGTGTCACTCAGGCAGACGAGTTCTTGCCAAGCGGACGGTCTGATGCAACACGATGCCGATTACGCCAACCGTTTCCTTGCAAGATCCGCACACTTCAGCAGAAGTTGCGGAGACAGGAGAGCCAAAGCGCTCCTGGATCGGGAGCCGCAGCAGTGCGAAGCATTTTGCGTGGAGGTCGTCTGCGCACAGACGGCAACGCCCGGCTCGTGGGCTCGGGGATTGCTGCGGATATCTGCACGGAGATGGGGCATCTACGCCGTGGCGTAGTTATTTCAGAAGTAAACCGCCCTGTCGCTTTCCATCACGAGCTTGTAAAACGTCTCCATTGTGGATATGCTGCACACCTCGCCCATGCTCCTGTTCTTGATGCATGTTCCGCATGCCAGGAGCTTGCCGCCGCCATTTTCAAATTTTTCCGAAAGGGTCTTGACATCGTGCTTGCCCTTGTCCACAAGGCATTCCACCCCGCTGTTCATCAGGAAGACCTTTATTGTGTCTTTTTTGCCAAGCGCAAGGTTGGCGAAGCGGAATGCGTTCCACGCCTTTTCAGGCTCGTTGGAGCCTATAACGACTGCAATCTTGTTTCCGGCCATGGCCTCACCGAAATAGCTTTGCAGGCAGTGTAATAAAACAATGCCTAGGTGTTGCGTGACAGTGCTTCCTTGAAACCATAGCACGAACATATCACGCGGACCGACTTGTCTCCGCGGAGACAAGTGGTCCATTTTTTCCAGCTGGAAAAAATTGGAAATGCTCAGTGTGTCCAAAAAGCTGTAACTCTGGCTGACGAGCCCCCCCTCTCCCCCAAGTGGACGGAAAGTTGGAGCACCGACGAAGTTTTTCTTGAGCTGCCGCCAATCGACTAATTAATAAAGTAATAGTGTATAAGAAACCTAGAAGGCTAACCCATAATGCCAAAAGCCGTAAATTACACCAACGAAGAGATTTTGCTTGCCTTAATCTGGACAATGCCCAACAGGATGACCAAGGGCCAGATTGGCCGCCTTTTAGGGATTAAATCTGCCGGGCAGAAGCACTGGCGTGACCGCTTCGACAGGCTGGGTAAAAATAACTTGATTTCGATTGAAAAGCTGGACACTGGAGAACTGTTCTGCGGGTCGTCCATTCTCAAGTATTACCTCACCGAGGCAAACCTGGAAGAGATTTGGCGCCAATATTTCATCAACGACGAGCTCAACGGAGTAGTCATCGATCCTTTCCTTGCGCCGTTTTCCGCCGGAATCTGGAATGTGACTTCCTCGCCTAAGTTTTCCAAGCTTGTGGGCTCGAAGTTCAACTACCATTTCCTTTGTGCCAAAAACACCGCAGACCCAATCAAGCCGTCGGAGATCATCAAGTCATTAAGCAAGGAAAAGCTTTGGAAAAACATGGATGCCGTGCTTTCGATTTGCTGGAAGACGGAGGCATACCAGAGAAAACCGGCGCTTACCGCCCCATTAAGCCGGGAACAGAAAAAGACATACGCCATACTACTGTCACTTTATGCTGAGCAGATCAAGGCACATCCGGCAGACTACAAGAAGTTCACGGCGCTATTTGAAAAGAACTTCAATTACCTGCCTCTAATTGTTGCGTGACAGCGCTTATGGCGCCGTAGCACATAACTGCCACACGGAAATAACAATCATCTTGCCAGCACCTTCCCCGCCACCGCAAATCCAACGATACTCCTTACCGTATTGTTCTGCAGTATGATTGAGAGGATTGCCAGCACGAACATGAGCAAGTTGACCAGGCCAATTGCTGCGAAACCGAAAAGCACTGCGAACGCGCGCGCAAGCGAATCCGCCAAGTTGGGGTCGTGAGAATTGAAGAGCGAGCTGAGTCCCAGCAGTATGAGCGCATCTAATACTGTCATGAAGATTACCGAGGCTATTACGCTCAGAAATGCCTTTCCCCAGCGCTGCGTGAAGGGCGTGAAGTATAGGAAGATTGCGATTGGGAAGAGGAAAAGCAGGAAGGGAATGAGGAGATAGCGGAGCAGGAGGGTCAGGAGCAAGGAAGAGCCAGGCTGCCGCCTAGCGCGCGACAATAGCTTCTTTAACCTTAGTCAGCACTATTTCCAAACCACGGGGTCGTGGCGTAACCGTCGTCGTAACAAAGCGGATTCATCGACGTAAAGCCGCGCGTTTTCTCGCCTCAGGCGAAGAATTTTTCCTGACAGAATAAAAATATGCTTACAGAATTAAAGGAAAAACTGCAAGATTATCCTAAGACCACGTGTGACCTAACGAGCCAGTCATTTCTGTTCCAACATCCACCTTTTTTCAAAATTCTTCTTCAATTCTCGATTACCACTTTTTAGCCATGAGTTTTCCAGAAGTTCAGCATCGAGCGACGCCTCGTTCGATGCATTTTGCCGATGCAAAATGCACATGGCGAAGTCGACTCAGACGAAGAGTTCGTGAGGGTTTTTGCTCTAACCAAGAATTCTCCAGAGCCACTTATAACCTCTCATAATATTGTGCCTGCCGGCTCTGCCATCGCTTCCTTGATCTTCCCAATCAAGCCTGCTGCTGCATCTGTCTTAGGGATGAACCCGACGGACGGGTAGCGGCTCTTTATCTCCGTTTTTACCACCTCGGGCAAGCCGACTGCCGAAACCACGAGCACGCGCGTCTTGATTTTTTTTGCGGCAATCTCCTGCAACACGCCCCAGCCAGAAACCTTCGGCATTATCATGTCCAGTATTATCAAGTCATACGCCTTCGATGCAGCTTTCCTAATCCCCTCCTTTGCACCATCCGCGCTCTCCACGTTCGAAAAACCATTCGTCTCAAGCAGGAGCACCAGGCTGCGTCTGACATCCTCTTCGTCATCAATTACCAGTATGCTTACGTCATTTTTTACCATACATATCCCTCCTTTCAGCGACAGGAATCGAAAAGTAGAAAACCGCGCCCCTTGGCTTGCCCGGCTCATACCATACGTTGCCAGAATGGCTGCGTGCTATCTCCCTTGTTATGAACAGCCCCACCCCCGTGCCAGGGCTGTTCTGGTCCTCCTTGAAAAACCTATCAAACAGCTTGTGCCGGTTCTCCGGCTTTATGCCCACACCCGAATTTGCAATCGAGAACACAACATTCTTCCCATCTTGTGCCACCTTCACATATATGTCTCGCCTGTCGCAGTATTTCACCGCATTCGAGAAAAGGTTTCCAAGCGCGTACTGCAGGAGATGTCTGTCCCCCACCACCAGTCTGCGTCTGTCTGCGCCCTCAACGTGCAGCTTTGCCTTCTTAACGCTTGCAAAGTCGAGGTAGGTTTCCGCAACCTCGCGCACAAGCTCGGAAAAGTCGAGATCATCCTTCTGCACCTGCCTGCCATGCTCAAACCGCGAGAGCTGAATTATTTCCTCTATCTTCTGCTTGAGCCGCAGGAGATTGCGGTTTATCATCCTCCCGCTTTCTTTCACCTGCTTTGCAGTTGCCTTGCCGCCCATAATAGTCGCCAGGTTCATCTCAATAACCGCAAGAGGGCTTTTGAGCTCATGACCGATGTTGAACAAAAACTGGTTCTTTGTCTTCTCCATCCTGCGCAGGCGTGCATTCACTGCGGCAAGTAGGCGCGTCTTTTGCCTCACCTCATCACGCAGCCTGCGGTTGTAGCTTATCTGATTGCGAAGGAGCTCTTGCCGCACTGAATGGAGCCTGGAAAGCATCGTGTTTATGTCGGACGTTAGCCCGGAAATTTCGTCAGCCTCCTTATCGACAGACACCCTTTCCTTCTCGTTCCCGCCCCCGCCAATCTCGCTCGTCTGTTCGCCGAGGCGCCTGAGGCGCGAAAGGACGAACATGTCCAAAAGCACAAAGTTGAGAACTTCAAACAAGCCCGCCACGATGACAAAGGCAATCGCCATGTACTGCATGCCCTTTACAAATTCGGCATGCCCGTTTCTCAGGGTTTTGACGCGGAGGATTGCCCGCGGCTTTCCGTAAATGTCGTGCACAAAAAAATACCCTGCCTGGACATGGTCGTCAAAGTTTTTCACAACGCTTTCGTTCCCCGACGCCTCCAATTCTCCAGCCGCCGACCTTGCATCGTCAGGCATCGGAGTGTCTAATATCCACATGCTGGTGTTGAGACTGGTGGTTCCACTACTCATCGCAATCATTTCATCAGTTATGTACCTTCCCATCATGATTGTGCCGCGCATCGGTCCCGCTCCCTTGCTGGTCAGTATCGGGCGCGAGGCCACTGCAGTCAGCCTGCCTCCAAGCAGCAAAAAACCTATGGTGCCTCCTGCCTTGCCATGCGCCAGAAGCGCATCATCCGGCTTGAGGGAAGCCAGTTCTTTCGGGATTGGCCTGCGCGGGCTATCGCCGCCTTTCACCATTTTTATCAGCACCGTGCGCCCCTCCGCGTCATAGAAGCCCATTATGTCTATTTCGGCTGCGGCAAGCGAAACATCCTCTAGGTTGCTTTCCACATACGCTTCGCTTCTCGTTTCCATGAAGTTGTAGGTGTCGTCCCAAGATGCCCAGTCCCCCAAGGCCCGGTATGCATGCGCGCCTTCATCATCAACGCGCCATGCCGCGTCGTGGACAAGATCTTTCAGGTTGCGCGCCTCAAGTTCCGCCACGCCGTTCTCAACAAGCCCGTAGACAACGGTATATATCCCAAGAAGAAGCACGCCTATTATGATGCCTGTTATGAGCAGAGTTTTTGGGCGTAATTTCATCGCATCCCTGCTTATGGTTCTTCCCAGGCACTTAAAACACTATCGCTTGGCCAAGCAGTGGGGCGTTGCGCGGGACGAGGTGTTTGACAGGATAATTGACGGGATGGTCGGGCGGCTGTTTGTGTCTGATTTCAACAAAGAGGCATTTGTGAAAAACGCCGTCGATTACGCTTCCAAGAACGAAGGCAAGATTGCCGATGTGAACGCCTTCTGCGCAAGCGCGCTTGGCAATTGGGATGCGCTCGCGGTACCGGGCGGGCAGGTTGCCGTCGGCAAGCTTATTGTGAAAAACGAGGAAGGCAAGCTGAAAACCTGCGAACCTGGCAACCTTGTCGAGCTTGGGGAGAATAGCGAAGGGTACAATGCAGACGTGTCCTCAAGGCTGGCAGTCTGATTCTAGAATAATAAGTTACCATTTCACCTCGTCAGCACCTTGCCCGCCACCGCAAATCCAACGATACTCCTTACCGTGTTGTTCTGCAGTATGATTGAGAGGATTGCCAGCACGAACATGAGCAAGTTGACCAGGCCAATTGCTGCGAAACCGAAAAGCACTGCGAACGCGCGCGCAAGCGAATCCGCGAGGTTGGGGTCAGAAGAGTTGAACAGCGAGCTTAAGCCGAGCAGTATGAGCGCATCTAATACTGTCATGAAGATTACCGAGGCTATTACGCTCAGAAATGCCTTTCCCCAGCGCTGCGTGAGGGGCGTGAAATAGAGGAAGATGGCTATCGGAAAGAGAAAAAGCAGGAAGGGAATGAGGAGATAGCGGAGCAGGAGCGTCAGGAAGGTCAGGAACATGCCTGCGGTTGCCGGGAGGAGAATGACGAGCGCGAAGACGGACGAGGAAAAGCTGAGGGGGCTTGTGAAGATGCTTTTCATGGACTCGCTCGCCGCGCTTGTGGCAAGGAAAGTGCTGAAGTCCAGCATTGCCCTGAAGATTTGGAACGAGAAGGCTAGGAATATCACCAGTGCAAGCATGTTCTCCATCCATTTTTTTGCGTTCGCGCGCCCTTCCGCGTCGTTTGAGCGCAATATGAAGTAGAGCGCAAGCCCCATTAGGGAAAGCGAGTAGAGGCTTTCCACGAGCGCCATTATGCCGTTGTAGGGGGTGCAGAACCACGCGGGGTCTGGGGTTGAGAACATGAACTTGAACGAGGCGTCCACAAGCTGCTGCGAGGAGGAGGCGAGGCCGGAAACCGTGTAGGAGAAGAAGCTGTCCACTATCCTGCCTGGAAGGTTGGCAAGTGCGTTTGTGAGCGCGCTTATGAGGTCGCCGTAGTTCGTGGAGTTGTTCGAATCTGCGTGGGAGGTGCCTGCGAGAAGAATTAGTGCGATAAGAGCGAGGAGAGCGTATTTCATACCCATATCTATAGAGTAGGGTATAGATTATAGCTCTTGTACAATTGGACATTATTTTGCCAAGTAGGCAAAAATCTCACTTGCGTTTCCTGCCGGCGCACAGTCTCAGGAAGTTCGAAAAAATCCCCCCAAAATCAGATTGCAGATCTGTTTTCTTGGCTTTGAATTCCTTCAGAAGCTGTGCGCCGTCCACCCCATCTGCCCCCAACCATTCCCCGCGCGCTGTTGCCCAGCGTCCAAGTGTTTCCCGCTCTGCCAACTGCGAATCGGACTGCACGAGATAGTGGATACCACCATAGACTGCAACTTGGTTCTCGGTCTTTTGGGAATATGCGAGGCGGACCGCGCCTTGCGGAAGACGGCTCACAATATCCTGGTGCGACTGGAGGGTAACGAATGGCGAGCGCACCCCATTGAAAAGCAAGTCGTGCTTCCCTTCTTTAGTAATTGTGACATCTTTGAAGCCCACTTCCTTTCCTTTTGGGTTCTGTATCGCTTCCCCTCCGTTTGCAAGACAGAAAAGCTGCATGGAATAGCACATGCAAAAAGAGGGCACGCTGCTTTTTGCGATGAAGCGGAAAAATCCCGCCTCTTCATCATGCCTTGGATTGGTTTCAGGCAGGTGTGCCGTGGCGCGCGAGCCCAGCGCCACCACGCCGGCAAACTTCCCAGCCTCAACCTCACCGACAGGTATCGCATCATTTTCATGGAGCCGCACCACTCGCAGCGTTGCGCCGTGCGCGGCGGCTATTTTGTGCATCAAGCCCGGCTCCACAATATCATTATGCTGCAGCACAAGGATTTCCATATCTTCATCTCAAGTTAGTTTCTGGAGGCTTGCCCAATTTAAAGTAAAGCCCACTAGGCGCTTATTTTCTTCCAGCAATCGCCCCTGCTTTTTCCAAAACCTCATCGCCATATGTTGCCAAGTACGAATGGTAACGCTCATGGACTTCAGCGTGTTTAATCTCTTCCAAAAGGCCAAGCCCTTTCGCAGCCCGTAGCGCGTATGCCCAAGCGCCCCTCTCATGCAGCCTGCGGTTCAAGTGCCCTAGGTTATTTTGAACGAGCCAGGCTTTGAAGAAATCCAAGGCATCCGATATTTCCTTGCCGAATGAGCCACTTGGCAGTTCGGGCAGTTCAGGCTCTGTGAGCCGCGCCTTTGGAAAAAATGCCTGGACCAGCTCCATTAGCACGGACTTGTCTTTCTCCTTGATGGCCCTCAGAATTGTTTCATATATTATGGCGTGCCCAAGCTCGTGGAATGCGTCAATGATTGCTACCTTGCTGGCCCTAAAGTCTTCAATGCCCAAATTTATCTTGGTAATGTTCCATCTTTGCGAGCCATCCACAAATCCATATGCATCTGCAAAAATGCACGAGCCCGAAGCCACTGGATAAATTGGCCATTTGGGATTTACTATTTCGTTCAGGCATACCTCCTTGCCGTCAAAATAGAGGTCGAACCTGAATCCACTGCCCTGGCTTTTTGGCTGATAGGCAAGGCGCCAGCTTCCTGGATGGTCAACAACTCCGCCATTTGGCCGCGTTTCGATGTGGTGAATGTGGGGGGTGTCAACAATAAGCCCCTGATGGAAACCGCGTTGGCTCGGCTTGCGCTCAACTTTACCCACATCCCGCAGTTTTTCATTTGAGTGTTTCACTTCCATTTCAAACATCTCAGTTTTTTGTTTTTCCCCTCATGTTCACCGTAAAAGCCCAGTCGCCCAGGCAGATGGATTTAATTCTGGGAGTGGGTAGCCGCGCTTCAGCAAGTCCCGTATTTCTATGCATTCATGGAAATCCTTCCCCTGGTCAATAAAGACTCTGACTTTGATATTATACGCCCTCACCAGCAGTTCTCTGTCTTCTTGGATCAGATTTTCTCTTTGCCAGCCTATTTTCCCTTTTATCAAAGCTATGCCGGTGTCCGCGTTAACCAAAGCCTCATTGCAACATTTAGCAGTAAACGTGTAGTACCCCTTGGAGTAAAAATGGTGGGAGTAGTACCCACCAACGTTTTGCAATGCATCTGCAAGTTTGACATATAGCTCTGGTGAAGGGCCAAAACGTATCGCTACTCTGTAAAAAAAGACAGCAGCAGATATGCGAGAATGTCCAAACTGAACACCATAGCCGCCAGTACGATATTCGGTTACCTTTTTTTTCTTTTCAAGCGACGCATCCGCCAGTTCTATGCATTTTTTCTGGGCATAATCCCATGGCTTCCTAGGGAAAACCCTATTTGCAAACCGGAAAAAAACTCCTGGTTTTGTGGGATATGTTTGCTTCGGTTTGTTCGTTTCTATTTTTCTTGTTATGGTTTTCAGATAAATCACCTCATTTTTTTATTGTTTCTTTCATACTATCTCAATGCTTACTTTCGTGACAGGCCGCAGGCCGGCATCCAGCGCGATTTTGTCATGCCCGATGCCCAGCCTCTCGCTTGCGCTCCCCAAGTTCACGGCTATGTCCAGGCAGCCAGTGGAAGAAGGCACGATGAGCGGCAGATTTTGGGGCGTGCCTTCGAATATCCGGCTGATTCTTCCTTGTCCCTCATAGAGCGCTGTCCCATTGCGTATTGACAGGCGTACATCCACTCTATCGGCACCTCTAAGCCCATGGTTGGCAATCGTGGTGCGCAGCTGCCCGAACGAGTCGATATTGACTAGGTAGCCAGTCAGCCAGGAATCGTGGGGTTCCGGGTCAAGCGATATCTTTTGAAGCTCGCTTTTCTGCAGGAGATTGCCGAATTCAGTGATTTTCATTCCCTTTGAGAGGTGCGCCGAGACGGGCGCAAACACGGTTTGCCCGTGGAAAGTTGATGACGGGGCTTTGCTCCTGAGGGTCAGTCGGCTGTGCTCATCGATTGCGACAGCCTGTTCCACGCCTTCTCGCTGGAAAACAATGGAAAGCAGGCCATTGTTGGGCCCTACCAGAAGCTTGCCTGTTTTTGTCCTTACAATCAGGCCCCTCCTGCTTCCCCCTACCCCTGGGTCCACTACTGCCACAAAAATAGAGCCTTCCTTTACCCCTATGTCGCATGCCGCCTCGGATAGCCTGGCGGCACCGCAAAGTATGTTGCATGCAGGGACGCTATGGTCGATGTCATCTATCCGGGCTTTCGGATTGACGCTCCGGATTGTTGTTTTAAGACGATAGGCTGCCCCGTCGTTCCCAAAATCAGTCAGGACTGAAATGAGCGGCTGCTGGCGCTTAAGCAGATTGAGTACTGGCCATGCGAGACCACCCGTTGGTTTTTGTTACCTCCTTCACGCTCATTTTTTCCACCTCGTCATTGTTTCTTGCGCTTCCCGCGCGCTATCTTTGCTGTGGTGGGGGGTATATATTTGCTCTTGAAAGAATTATTCTTATAAGAATAAATGATATTGCAGTTATTCTCTTAGAATTGAAGCTCACCCGCAGTAATGCCCGCCTGAAAGCTGCGCGGCTATGAGCGGGGCGAGGTAGAGGAGGACAAGCCCGATGAAAACGCCCGCGATAATCTCCTTCCATTCATTCCTCTGCTCCGGATTTCTGCTTGTGGCAAGCGAAAAGCCCGCGTAAGCTATCGACAGAGTGGCGAAAAGCACCGCAATGGCTTTCAGGCTGTTGGCAAGCGAGACGAAATCGAATGCCATGCCTACCACCCGCACACGTCTGCTGCATCCACGAGGCTCTTCACAGCCAGCGGGGCGAGCCAGACGATTATCAGCCCTATCACCACGCCGCTGAGGAGCAGCTTGGCGTTGTTGCGCTCGGCCAGGTCGTGGCTTGTGGCAAGCGTGAAGCCAGCGTATGCAGCCGCCAGTATGCCGCCTATGGTGGCAAACACCTGAATCATTCCGTACAGCCTGCAGATGGGCTGCTCTGGCGGAATCACCAAATCAGCAGCCACTAGCCCCACGAGGCACAGAAGCGCGGCAGATGCCAGTATTGTTTTTTTCATTCAAACAGCCTCCTTTGCCCTATTATTCTCAGGTCGCTTGGGGCGATGCGTGACCCTTGCAGGATGGACGGCAGGCGGGAGCGGTCGGGTTCGTAGCCTATGGACCTTCGGTCAAGGCACGCCGCTGCCTTAACGGTCGCGCCGCCACCAAGGAACGGGTCAAGCACCGTTTCCCCCTCGTAAGTGTAAAGTTTGATGAGCGTTTCGGCAAGCTCAGCGGGATACGTGGAGCTTGTGTCCATGTCCTGGCTGCGGTGGTGCATCACTTCCCTTATGTCGAACACTGCCTGGCGCTTTTCCTCATTGCTGACTTTCTTGCGGTTGAAATTGCCCTTTCGGAAAACGAGGACGTGCCCGAGGACGTTGCTCGGGGAGTAGTCCGTTGGAGTGGGGCGGTTGATGAACAGACCCCGGCGCGTGCCGGCAAAGTTTCCCGAGGGCTTGTGCCAGACTATGTCCTCCCGGTATTCGAAGCCCGCGCGCTGAAGGAGAAGGGTGTAGTGCGCCGGAATGGGGCATCTGCACTTGTAGTTTACAACTTCGCAGATGTTCACGCAGATGTTGCAGCCGTTTTCAAGCGCCCGGTGGCACTCCGAGAAGACGAGCTGCATGTCTCGCAGGTAGTCGTTGAAGTCCTCCTGGCATTCCGCGCATTCATCGCTGCAGCTCATGTCAAAATATGGCGGGGTGGTTGCAACGAGCTGCACGGAGCTGCTGGGGACTTCGGGCATTTCGCGCGGGTTGCCGATTACAACGAGGTGGGGCGTTTGCATGCCCTTATTGTATCAGCAGGGGTCTGATTATGGGGCGTGAAGAAGTTGGGATTAATATGTTGTGAGGGGCGGATCGGAGCTGTAAATGGCTCTTTCGCGTATATTGCTATCGCGTGCGCGAAAAGCCAAAAGAAAGACATGTCTTTGGTTTTATAAACTCTAAACAAGATAATATCTCTGATGTACAAAATAATGCTACTCTTCGGTGACACAACGGATGGATTCCCAGATTTAGAATATTTTACAAAATACGTATTGAATCGCTATTATATAGACACCCTCAAACCTAAGAATTTCATAGAGAAATTATTTTTGACCATTTATTCATCAACTCTTAAAATCTACTACAATTGCTTGGACGCAGCATACTCTTTATTTTTAAAAAAAATAATAACAAGTAGATGGAACAACGAACAGCTAGATTTCATTTCCGGGTATTTGTTTTTTTCTATATTTATCGCCTTTATGGTTTTTCCAGTCTTTCCAGTAGTATCATACATCATCTTGATATCCAGCCTGTTGTTGATTCTATTTATTCTTCGATATTATTCAGATATTTCCGATGCCCTGTACTTGAAACATTTGATGGACTATAGCGCAGACTATAGAATAAAAAAGAACCTGAAAAAAGATTATAAGAAACTAAGAAGAGATGCTTTTGAATGGTCATTTATCGTCCTATCGTTGTTAAAGCACTTTTCATATGGCAGAAAGATAGATCACGATAGCTTTTTTGATAGCTTTTCTAAGAAGATGTGTATAAGTAAACCAGGTATAAAGAAAAATCTCGATTCACTCAAAAAAAAGGGCATAATAAAAAAGTTGTCAGAAGATACTTATTCAATGGAAAATTATCAATTTGAGATATGTTCTGTGACTAAACGTGAGAAAAAATTTAAGATGTGGGGCGAGTTTAAAACTGTTCGGAATACGCCTCCTCATCTCGAACTAGAACCTAGTGAACAAGAAAGGATGCTGGCGATGATTTTCGAATGTGAGAAACTTACTGCCAGTAAAAAAAATGATATAGAAGAAAAAGTCAAAATAATCCTGTCAAAACCAAATAAAAAAATTATGAAGACTCACAAATCTAACATTTATGATTATCGTTTCAACAAGCAGGATGAGAAAATAGTAGTATATAGAAAATGCAAGGTAAACAACATAGAGGAAGAAAAGATTAGTGAGAACGAACAAGTACATCTGCAAAATTTGTTCAGAATACTGCTTCGCCATGCAAGGGATACTTAAGAAGACTTCTTTTCAGTTCCGAACAGTGCAAGTTTCACAAAGTAAAACCTAGGTTTCGTGCTGGAAACCATATGGGTTGATGCTACTCCTAGGCGATATATACAATGCCAAGGCGGCAAGATGACTGGCTTGGCATCACAACGCGGTAATCATATGAAAGATGGAACGAGAAGCCTACGAAAAAGCGCAATAATGTGCCCGGATTGCAAAGTCCCAATGAGGGGGGTTTATGTGACTCTTGATGTGGGCGGGTTTAAGTTGCTGACGGGCTTCGTGGGTTGCCGCGTCTGTTGTAAAGTCAGGAAAGTGATGTATGAAGAGGTGGAAGAGATAGTGAAATACAGAGTGGTAAGTGTGCGGAACGAGAACGATAGTATAGGAAAGCCAGATGAAAAAGAATAGAAAAAACGAGGTGGAATTGTGAAAAAGAGCGAAAAGAGAATATCTGAGGAGGTCGACTCCCTTTTCCAGAATATGAGACATGGAAAGGAGGTCATCTACAGCAAGGAATACAGCAACGTGGGCCTTTTTGCGGTTATTGCTCCTAAAGCGCCGCAGGAAGCAGACGTGGAGACTATAAGGCAATACAGCGGCACGCCCGAGCAAATCGAGGCCGATGCAAGCAGCCTTATGGCTTCCAATGAGCTCTGGGAAAAGAAGCCCGGGATTTATGCTGAGGCAATGCAGGCACATATGAGCTGCAAACCAACGAAATCCCAAGCGAGAGCGAAATACGTTCTGCGGGCTCAGATGAAAGTGCCCTTTGAGATGGGTCTACCGGCGCCAATCTAGGCGCTTGGACGAGATCATTCCGCCGCCGAAATGGCCATCGGCTGGCGGGTTGGTTCCCGGTGATTATAATGAACAAAAGAGAATATTACCTTGTCAAAGGTCCGAACTGGAAATTGCCACAGCCGCACAACGAGATGGAATTGTGGAACACCATTGCGTGGGTTGAGCTCGGAATTGTTGAGTTCTTGGAATTAGACTATGTTTCGTGTTGGAGCCGTGTGCGAGTGATCGCTATAAAGACAAAAATGGTTGGGCTTGTCAGTTGTAAGGAGATGTGGGTACCATACGACTGGCTAGCGCCATTTACTCCGCTTGTAATAGAGGGCAACGAATATAGGTGCTGCCAGGCTTATTTGGAATATAAGCACTTAGAGGTGAGCAAAGTTGAGAAGTCGAATGAACGATGAGGTGAAATCATGAAAAAAAATACGGTGAAAAGATTAATATCCAAAACGGTTAACAGCGATTTTGACAAGAGATCGGGCGACAACATGAGAAAGCGCATATTTAGCGGAAGCCTTCCAAACGTGGTGGACACTGACTTCGACAAAAGCATGTTTAAAAATATGCGCAAGAGAATGTTTGGATGGTAGGGGATTGTTATGGCTAAAAATAGCAAGATGAAAACAATCCTGCTCATTGTACTAGGATTGGCAATACTTCTTCTCATCAGTGGATTTGACATAGTTAGATGGATCAAAGGTGTAGTCGATGCAGTTCTGCCATGGATAATCTTGTTATTTGTCGCGATTATTGTACTAGCTGCGCTCTATATCGCGCAAAGATTCGGAGGTTCTAGAACTCGTTTGCGCCATTATGAGGGCAACGCTGATGACAGATCTGATGAATTTTCAAATGAGAACGACACTGGTGGGTGCAGCCGCTGTCACGGTAGTGGCGGGCATGAAGTTGATTGCAATTACTGCGGCGGCTCGGGCCAGGTAAGCAATCTTAATGTGTTTGGTTCTGTTAAATACAACGTCTATAAACACCAGATGGATCCGCCGGAGCGCCCGTGCCCGAAATGCAATGGAAGGCGATTGTATTTGCATTGCCCTGTTTGTGGAAGATAGCGTGCTGAGATAACACACTTATTCTACCTTGGCGGTATTAAGACTGACAGGTTATCATTTCTTGAACATCACGACCTTCAGCCTGTCCGGGATGACGTCAAAGTAGATGGTGTACGACTCGCTTCTCGGGTTGAAGAAAGCGACCCCGACCTTCATCCACTTGCCGTCCTCCGTGGGCATTTTCACGACAAAGTCAGGCGCGCCCTTGCCGTCCGTTTCCAGCTGTGTTTGTTTTTCCGTCATTTTTCCAACCTCACAAGCACGCGCAGGCCGACTGTCTCGATTTTCAGCCTGGGCGAGTTTTGCACGCGCGCAATCAGCGTAATGTACTTCTTGATGGTCCGGTGGTCTATGCTTGTCTTGCAGCACAGCTGGTGCACGCTCGTGTTCTCATTGGGTATGAGCTCGAGCAGCTTCACCATGAGATTTTCATCAACCCTTCCGACCATGAGTTGTTCTGTGCGCGGAAAAAGATTTGTGCGCGACCGCAGACAGTGCATTTCCTAGGAAAGAAAAATCTCCGAGATATCCCCTGGGAAATTCCTAGGAAAAATAGACTTTCTGGGCGCTGGAGACCGCTCTGTGCATTAACGTGTTCCATTGCCCACGAACCGATAAGGCACCCCTAGGATATAATGTGGTCATGGCACTTGACTTTCGCCTGAACGCCCTGAGGCTCGCAATACTGGAAGATTGGGCAGAACTCGAAGCCGATGAGGCTGATGGCGCGCTGGTTATCCGTGTGAGGGGCAAAATAAGCGAGGCGCAAAAACAGTAGCTGCCTACACCCTGTCGCCTGGCTTGGCGGCGCGTGCCTTCCCTATGGTCTTTTTCATCAACGGCTGCGCTTCCCTAATCAGTTTCCCGCGGCTCACGCTTTCGTGCGCGGCAGACGGCACCAGCTGCTCCATCTCTTTCTTCATCCGCTTCTGTTCCTCTAGCAGGACTGCAAGCTGGGTCTGCATGGTGAGCATGTCTGACTTTGCCTTTTCCTTGTCAAAGCTCAAGCCGCAATACGAGCACATTTCGGCGTCGTGCATGTTGGTCTTGTTGCACCTCTTGCAGACCTTCGGCGCTGTCTTGCTTTTCTCTGCTTCAATTTCAACCGGCTTATTGTGGTGCTTCAGCTTTGCAGTATCGACATCCTTTTTTTTCACCTGGACATAAGTAGCAGTCATTACGCTGTCGTCAGTCCATCCGTAATATTCTCTGAGTTGAGGCTCGGTCATGTATGTTGCATTGATATTTGCCGAGGTGTGCCTCATGTCATAGGTCTTGATTCTCCTGGTCACGCCTGCCCTTCTTGCAAGTGTCTTGATGGTCTTGTTCAGGTTCTCGACTGTCATTTGCCTAAAATTGCCGGTCCCATACTCGGATGGGAAAAGGAGGCCATCTGCTTTCTTTAGCGGGTGCGCGTTAATCCAGTTTGCCAGGAATGGCTCGGCATCAACAACGAGAATGGTTCTTGCTCCTGTTTTCGTTCCCGGTGGGATGCTGACCTGGACGCCCTCTTTCACAAATTCCAATTCGCTTTTCTTGAGGCAGAGCAGCTCGCTCGGCCTCAGGCCTGCCTCGTAAAGCAGCATCAATATTGCCCTGTCACGGACTCCTGCTATCTTCAGCATCTTTTGCAGGTCAGCCTCTGAAACTTCCTTCGGGTGCTTCTTGTCTTTCCTTGCCACGCCTACCTTCAGCCAGCGTATTTCCTTCGGATTGTCGAGGTTGTCATAGCCGTTGACAGCCTTCCAGAGCATTTTCAGCATCAGCCTGAAGTCGCTTTTTGTCCATGCTTGATAATCCGACAGGTCAATTTTCTCCGAGAGTTTCTTTACCTTGTCCATGGAGCCCAATACATCGTCAATCGGCTCGCCTGCGAGCTTCTCAAGTGTCTTGGTGTTTGTGTGGTATTTGGCAATCCTTCTAGTTCCTATCGTGCCCCGCTTGTTATTGATGAGAAGCTTCAATGCCTTGTCCATGTATGGCATTTACGACAGTAAAATATATAAACTGAACTTGAAGTAGGCATGCCACTGGCCGGATTTGAACCAGCAACACATCGGTGCCTGAGCCGCCGATTTTTAGCGGTTCTTCAGCCGATTGCTCTCCCAGGTTGAGCTACAGTGGCGCGTAGACGGAGATTTACTCAAAAAAGTTAAAAAGGCACTATAACGCTGCGACGCGCGCCTCAGGCGTCAGGCCTCTTTTTCATTGCTGCATACGCGAGGCAGACAAGCGCCAAATAGCCGAAATAAGCAACCGCCTGCTCCAGCGAGGGCGAAGTGTCATAGCCCGCAAGGGATTTGAGCATCGCCCCCGCTACTCCTTTCTCGTGCATGGCGGGGTAGGTGCCATCCGCATTCACATCTGGGGTAATGTCATACACATGCTCCACTGAAATGGGGATTACCTCTGCCTCCTGGAGCTCGTGCACGCCCTGCGAGAGCATGCCTGCTGCCAAAAAGACCAGGATTATCGCGGTTGCAAGGAAAAAGCTCTCCAGCTTAAGCTTCACCATCTGGCTGAAAACCGCATAGGACAGCGCGATTGCACAAGCGCCCCCCAGCACGGCGGACGCAACATCCAGCGTTCCAGTGCCAAGCGCGATTCCGCCAAGGAACAGTATTATCTCCACGCCTTCGCGGAAAACCGCCAAAAAGGAAAATCCCAGCAGGCCGATTTTTGCGCCCCTGCCCAGCCTTTTTGAAGCCCCCCTTCGAATTTCGCCTGAAAAATCCTTCTTGGAAAGCATCCACAGCACAAGCCCTGTGACAAGCACGGCTGCAAGCACCATGGTGGCCCCTTCGAACAGCGCCTCGTTTTCCTCAAAGCCCCCTGCGAGCGCTTCGAACGCGCCTGCAGCCAGGGCAGATGCAATCACCGCAAGCGCCACGCCGGCATATACAAACTTGGCATATTCCCGCTTTTTCGCCTTGTAAAGGCAGGCAAGGATTATGGCTACCACTAGGCATATTTCAAAAACTTCCCGAAACATCACAACGAACTCTGCCAGCCCCAAAAACACACCCTGCCCTTGGGAATAGCAGCTGTCGCATCTTTTAAACCGAAGGTTGCCTGCGATGGGTAGCCTCAGGCGTGCCTGCCTGAAAGAAGCTCCAGCGCCTTCTCGTGGGGCGCATCCGTCCTGATGGCGGTCGGACAGAAGTGCGTGCGCGCGGCGGAAAAGCCAGCCTTCTGGATTTTTGCAATGGCATCGTCCATTGACAATATTTTCGACTCCCTCTTTTTTGCGACAACGTGCAGGTCGTAATAGCCAATCGAGCCTATCTTGCTCTCGTTCTGCATGGTGGACAGCAGCTTCTCGATTTCCTTCGCCTTGGCGTACTTCCGCTCGGCATTGAGCGCAAGCATTTTTTCCAAAAGCGCGGAATCCCACAAGGCTCCTATGTAAAGGGGGCCTCCAACCTGCAGCTGCGCGCTGCAGTGCAAGCAGTTCTTCTGCAAAGGAAGCCTTTTCCCGTCCCGCCACTGGCAGGATGGGCAGTAGGAAACGAAGCCGATTTTTTTCATTGCTTCCACTGCTTTCTCAGCCCCCTCCTCAACTTTGAAAAGCACCTTCACATAATGCCTGTGCGACAGTGTGAAAATCGGCGCTGCTGCAAGGTTGAAAGGCGCAAATGTTCTCACCACGGACGCTATGAGTATCCTGCACGCATTCTCATGGCAAAACTCGTTGTTCAGGGGCGCTGCTGCATAATTCTTCAGGCAAGCTGCATGGTGCGCGCCGCAAAGCACTGCGACATCGGTGGCGGTTGCGGACAAATAGCCTCCCCTGTTGGCGGCAAGGCAGCGCGCAGTGTCATGGAGGAAAGGCTGGGGCGAGCCAAAAGGGTCAAGCTCCACGAAATCAAAAGCATTCTCCCTCAAAAACTCGCTTGCATCCCCGCAAGCCGTGCGGCATCTCACTTTGTTTTTCGCTGCATTCTTCTTCGCGCATGCAATTGCCCCCCGATTGGCATCAACAAGCGCCAGCTTGCCCACATTCTTGTTCTCAAGCTTGTAGCGGATGCCGCGCGCACCGCTTGCGCACATCGCATCCGCAACGCCAAGCTTTCCGCCAATCGCGCCTACAGAGAGGGAAAATATGCTTCTGCAAAGCTCCATCTCGGGATTGAAAAATACGCCTTTTGCAAGCGTTATGCGCGCGGAGCCCTCCTTAACCTCTTTTGCCATGCTCCCCTATAGCCTGCATTCAAATAAAAAACTTGCCTGCGAGCGTATTGCATGCAAGCAGAAATACGCCGTTCCATCATTTCGGGCGAGGCAGCCGCTCCTCCGTCCGCCCCCATGGCGCACCGGGCGCTGCTCCTCGCCACGCTCACGCCCGGGCAGACTGCAGTCACCAATCTTCCTGCTTTGCAAGACATCTCTTCAACAATTTCCGCCTGCCGCGCTTTTGGCGCCGACATTGTCCAAAGCGGCAGCACAGCCGACGTTTTCGGCCCAGAGGAGCTCGTGGCGCCGCTTTCCGTGGATTTCGGCGACTGCAACACCGCCCTCAAGCTGCTTCTTCCCCTTGCTGCGTCGTTTGACCGCGAGGTGAAAATCTCAGGCTCGCCCCGCCTGTCGAAAAAGCGCCTCTCCTCGTTCTTTGGCTTTCTTGAGGCGGCAAAGGCGGAAACATCGTATTCAGGCTCCCTTCCGGCAGGCATCAAGGGGCCGTTTTCATCCGAAGAGCAAATTTACCTCGGGCAGCTAGGCTCGCAGTTCCTGTCAGGCATCCTTCTTTGCGCGCCCTTGCTTGGGCAGGACACCTCTCTTGGCTTGGAAGGCGGCGTGCCTGGCTGGCAGCATGCAAAGGACACTATCTCGCTCATGAAAGAATACGGAATAACTTTCTACTCGGACAAGGATGAATTCATTTCCCTCCCAGGCGGGCAGGCATACTCGCCCCCCGCGGAGATAAAGGTGCCCGCAAGCCCCTATCTTTCCTCCTTCCTTCTCCTCACAGGCGCGCTTTCCGGCAAGGCCACTATGCATGGGAGCTGCGACTGGCAATCGCACGAAAGCATTTTCCAATCATTTGGCGCGGGCGTTTCCATCCACAAGCACGAAATGTCTGTCTCAACCGGCTCTCTTTCATCCGTGGAAATCGAGGCAGCTGAAGCGGGCATGTTCCTGCCCCACGCGCTCGTGCTTGCAAGCGTGGCAAATGGCAAGACGAAAATAGGCAACCTGCACTCGCTTCCGAGCAGGCACCTGTCGCGCGCGCAAAGGCTTTGCCACGAGCTTGGCAAGATGGGCGCCAAAATCGAGCGCGAGGGCGATTCGTTTGTCATAACAGGCGGAAAGCTTGCCGGGGCGAAGATAGAGCCTGGCAAGGACGCAGTGGTGGCAATGGCGTGCGCAGCCGTCGCGGTGTGCGCGTCCGGGCCAACGGTAATAAGCGGCAGCGAAATCGTTTCGCAGGCATATCCGAACTTCTTCCGGGACCTCGTCTCCTTGGGCGCCATTGTGAGGTAAGGCGCGCGCTATTGAGTAAAATCCACTTGCCGAGCGCCATTGCATGCTTTGCCTTGCAAGCAAAAGCGCTTGCGCTACGGGCAATTTTCGTATCCTTGCAGGAATCGAACGAGCCTTACAGCTCGCCGACTCTGCGCTTCAGCTTGCGCTTAAGTCGCTTGCGCCTCTTCTTGAGCCACTTCCAGCGCATGCGTCCTTTCTTTTTCCATTTTCGCGGTCTTGATCCCAATAAGTCACCTAATGAATATTTGTCTTCGTCAGTGGCATCTTTATTCTCCAATAGGTATAAAAAGGCTCCTAAAATGCCATCGAGGAACTAGTCCCGCCACTTCTTCCGGTAGGCGTCGATGAGCCCGTGCGCGTAATTTATGCAGCCGAATGCCGTGACATAGTCCTTCTTTTCCAGGAAGTATTTCGTGTCCTCGCAGTACTGCCTTGCCATCCCGATGACGTCGCGCGTCTCGTCATTTTCCTTAACTTCCCCGACGTTCTCGTGGAACTGGCGGATGTCCGACTCAATGCGAGATTTTTCATCCTGCTTTTCCTGCATTTTCCTTGCAACCATTTCATCCTCTCTCCATATATCTTCCGCGTTTGCCAATCTCTTCTGCCATTTTCAGGACAGCTGCCTTGCCTCCCGCGCGCGCGTATGCAGCGGCAAATGAATGTCCTTCATTGCCACCAAGCGACTTTTTCATCATCACAACATCCGTCCCCTTATCCTCAACATCGTGGGAAATGCTTCCTAATCCAAAATCAATCACAGCCATTCCCTCGCGCGTATTCATGAGATTTGCAGGAGTGAAATCGCCATGCACCACGTCCACGGAATGAAGCGCAACAAGTATTTTCGCAGCAGAGGAAATTTCAGTTGGCTTGATGGCGCGCCTGCGGAGCGCATGGTACAGCATCTCGCCTTCAAGGAACTTCATGCGCATGGCAAAATCAGACACTTCGTAGACAACAGGGCATATTACGCCTGCCTCTTTTGCGCGCGAAAGCAATCGCGCCTCCCTGCGCGTCCTCTCGCGCCTTATCTTTTCATCAAGGGCAGCTGCGCGGTACTTTTTCTTTGGGCGGAATTTCTCCACTGCTGAAAAGGAAAGCACGCGCGTTTTTGTCAGGATTGCTTCGGCACCTTTCATCTTAGTTGGGCGTGCCCGCCCAACTTCTGAAAAACTTCTCTGGAACTTTTTCATACGTACCACTCATGCAATGGACGGCAGGCTCACAAGGAAGAATGAAACCAGCACTGCGCCAAGCCAAATCTTCCAGTCCCAGGCAAGCACCTTGCTTCCGTCAAGCGGGAAAAAAGGTATGAGGTTGAAAAGCGCAAGCCAGCCGTTTATTGAAAAGCCAATGGCGAATATGCGCGCAAGCTGCAAGGGAAGGTCTAGGAACAATAACGGCGCAAGGAAAAGTATGCAGAGCACCCAGTTTGCGGCAGGTCCTGCTAGCGAGATGATGCCGTTTTCCTTTATGGAAATCGGGCGCATGGCGTAGATGTACACTGCGCCTGGCGCTATGAAGAAAATGCCTGCGCCAGGGCCCCAAATTATCTGGGGCACAATCACCATTGCCAATGCCAGCGCCAAGCCCGCAGGCCAGGCGACAAAGCGCGCCCGAGCGCCGTACTTTATGGCATAGTACTTGTGCGAAAGCTCGTGGAGCACAAAGCCCGAGCCGAGCGTGATTATCGCAGCTGCCATGTAGAAAAGGAAGGTGGACGGCTCAAGCTTGAGCCCCAGCTGGTAGAAAGTGAAAACCAGCGCAATGGCAAGCACGGAGACTATGATGTCAAATGCCTCCTGCCTGTCGATTTTCATCCTGTTCAAATTGATCATGAGAATGCACCTGCCCTGCCGGCGCTCTGCCATTACCTGTACATGGAGTTGCCGTCTCCCTTGGCAAACTTCTTTATCTTCTCCACATAGGACTTGGTGACCGAGGGCTTCACGGTGGCAAGCGCCTCCTCGAAGTCCTTCTCCTCCACCTTGTCCACATTGACGCCGCGCCTGATTGCTGCCATGCCTGCCTCCCGGCAGACATTTTCAATGTCCGCGCCCGTGTAGCCGTCCGTCTTCTTGGCAAACTCCGCCAGGTCCACGCCCTTGGCAACCGGCATGGACTTGGTGTGGAGCTTGAATATCTCCACGCGCGTCTTCTCCTCGGGCACAGGAATCTCGATTATCCTGTCGAACCTTCCGCCGCGCATGAGCGCCATGTCCAATAACTCAGGCCTGTTGGTGGCGGCAATCACCACCACGTTTTTCAGGCCAGTCAAGCCGTCCATTTCGGTGAGCAAGGTGTCCACCACGCGCTCGGACACGCGATTGCCGTCATCCCCGCCTCCCCTGTGCGGGGCAATGGAGTCAATCTCGTCTATGAAAATTATGCAGGGCGTGGCCATGCGCGCCTTCCTGAATGTCTCGCGCACCGCCTTTTCCGACTCGCCCACCCACTTGCTTAAGACCTCGGGCCCCTTGATGGAGATGAAGTTCGCCTCGGTCTCAGTGGCAACTGCCTTTGCAAACATGGTCTTTCCAGTGCCTGGCAATCCCACGAGCAAAATGCCTTTCACAGGACGAATTCCCATCTTGGTGAAAATCTCAGGGCTCTTAAGCGGGAGCTCCACTGCCTCTTTCAGCTCCTTTTTCACATTCTCAAGCCCTCCGATGTCTCCCCACTTCACATTGGGCCTCTCAACAAACACTTCCCGCAGTGCAGATGGGCGGACCTCGCGCAAGGCATTGAAGAAGTCCTCGCGCGTGACTTTCAAATTGTCCAGTATCTCGGGCGGTATGAATTCCTGCGTCAAATCTATCTTCGGCAATATCCTTCTGAGCACCTTCATTGCAGCTTCCTTGGTGAGCGCAGAGACGTCCGCGCCTGTGTAGCCGTGCGTGATTGCGGCAAGCTCATCCACATTCACGTCCTCTGAAAGCGGCATGGAGCGCGTGTGTATCTGCAGTATCTCCAGCCTTCCCTGCCTGTCCGGCACGCCCAGTTCAATCTCCCTGTCAAACCTTCCAGGCCTGCGAAGCGCAGGGTCTATGCTGTTCGGGCGGTTGGTGGCGCCGATGACAATCACTTGCCCTCTTGCCTTCAAGCCGTCCATCATGGTGAGAAGCTGGCTCACCATCCTCCTTTCCACCTCGCCTTGCGCCTCTTCCCTCTTTGGCGCAATGGCGTCGATTTCGTCCATGAAAATAATGGAAGGCGCATTGTCCTGCGCGTCCTTGAACAGCTGGCGCAGCCTCTCCTCCGACTCGCCCACGAACTTGCTGACAAGTTCAGGCCCGCCTATGTGCACAAAGTTTGCCTCAGACTCGGATGCCACCGCCCTCGCAAGCAGCGTCTTTCCAGTGCCTGGCGGGCCGTAGATAAGCACTCCCTTCGGCGCTTCAATGCCAAGCCTCTCGAAAAGCTCAGGGTGGCGCAAGGGCAGCTCCACCATCTCGCGGATTTTCTGCACCTCGTCCTTCAAGCCGCCCACATCTTCATATGTGATGGAGGCAATCTGCGCAGTCTCCTTCTCAGGCGCCTCTTTCAGCACAAGTTCCGTGCTCTCGTTTATCATGACAATGCCTGTTGGCTGCACAAGTGCTGCCACAAGCGGGAATGAGGTGCCGAAAACGCCAATGAAAACAGTGTCCCCCCGGTTTATCGCGCGGCCCACCATCTTCTTCTTCACGAACTGGTCAAAGCCAGGCGAATATTTCATGGGCTGCGTTGGGGCAAGCACCACCTTTTTCGCCTCTTTCAGCTCTGCCTTTTTCAGCGTGATCTTGTCGCCCAGGCCAACTCCTGTATTCTGGCGCAGGTAGCCGTCCATGCGAACGATGTTCAGCCCCTCGTCCTGCGGGTGGGCCTGCCAAACAAGCGCGGCAGTGCTTCTCTTGCCTTTCAGCTCCACTATGTCCCCAGTATTGACATCCAAGTCTTTGCGTGCCTTGGAGTCCATGCGCACAAGCCCGCGCCCCACGTCGTTCTGGAGCGCTTCAGCAACCTTGAGTTCGATTGATTTTGCCATAGTACCAGCCATCCTTGTCTAACGCTAAACATGGCTCAAAAGCTTATAAATTGGCGCGGTTCTGCAATGTTTAAGTATATAAACTCTAACCGAGTATTTTGCTCGTGAATCAATTCGGCCCAAGAAGTTTCCGATTGGATTTCCATCCCGCTCAAGGCGTAAATAAAGACGCCTTTGGCGCAAAAACAGCCCCGCGAATCCTAAGCGCGGCTGAGATAAAAGAAGCCATCTCAAAAAAGCGCCTTCTTCCTGCAGCATTGTCAGACCGGGAGCGCACGGCCGAGGCAAACCGCCTCATGGCGCTTGCGCGCGAGGGCCTCAATGGCTTTGCAAGCAAGCTCGCGGAAGCTTCAGGCATCCCAATCATCTCTCCCGCAGACTCCTCCCGCTTCCAGCACGCATACTCTTGCTATGCTGAGGCAGCAGGCCTTTACAATGATGTGCTTGCGCTGCTCGTGTCGGGCTCTGACGAGGCGGCAAAAGTGAAGCAGCTGCTTATAGACGCGCACGAGTTCGGGAGAGGTGCGATAAACTGCAACATCGAAGCCGTGGAGCTTGCCCCGAAGGAAAAACAGCGCGCGCTTTACTCCCTGTGGGAAGGGCGCGCAACCGAGGCAATACAAGAAATCAGCAAGCTCCGCGACTGAAGTGGCACTCGCGCCACATTCGTGTTTTTAAATTCTTTTGCCCAGACTTCCCTCGGTGGTGGGATGGCTGGAATGAAGAAAGCCCAGTTTCAGGCAAAGGCGCAGAAATTCTTTCACAAGCTCAGCACTGCATCATGGTTCCACTGCAAGAAGGGAGATCTGCAAACACCATCGCCCCTGCCTGATGGGAAAGCCCTGCTCAAAGTGCAGGTGCAAGGAGGCGAGCGGCAAGTTGCGGCCAGCTTGCTCATGGCAGAGGGAAATTCCTGCCTTTCCGAGACCAAACGCACATACGATTCCATGTTCGAGATGGCGCGCTCGCACCCTGATTTCCCAAGCGAGAGACTGATGGCAAAATTCGAGCTGGCAAGGGCAAGCGCCTTGCGGGCAGAAGGGGCATACAAGCAGGCGCGCAACCTTTCAGCAAGCGGGTCGGACGCTTTCAACGAGGCAGCGGCGCTCCTTTCTCAAAGCGGGAAGCTCAGGCAGCGCGCGTTTGAGCTTTCCCTCAACAGCCAAATCCTGGAAGCATCGCCCATTGTTCTCAAGCACGACGCCCTGGCATATCCTTATCTCTCGGGCAAGGCGCAAAAATCCGCAAATTCCATCCTGGAAATGCTCGGAAGAAACACGCCCCTTGGCGAAATCCTTACGGAGTTCACTCCTGAGTCTGGCTTCAGCGTGGATGCCAGAAAAGAGGCTTACAAGCTCTTTCGGATAATGGGCGAAACCCCTGTCTTTGAGCCTTACATCCAAAAAATAGTAAAGGAGTACTGCGAAAAGGTATCTGCGCGCGAAACTTAAAACTCTCCCAGCGTCTTCTGCCCCACTTCGCGCTCCTTTTCCTCCTTGTCAAAAATTATTATGTGCCCGTACTCTCCGTCAAAGCCCGCCACTTTCTTCACTTTCCCTTCTTCCACTCTCTTCACTGCTTCTGCTATTCTATCTCCCGCCACCTTCTTCAATCGCGCGGGAGGTGCGTGCAGCACTGCAAACTCGTTCCCGAATGCCTTGATTAGCTTGAAATATTCCGCATCCACTGCCTTGCTTGCCACGGGTTTTCCCATTGCCTCTCCCAGCACTTCCTTCAGAGGCACCAGCGACTCAAAAGGCGCCGCTCCTTTTGGCTTGAATCCATCCGGCCTGTCAGCAAGCGCGTCCACCCTATTCATCACGCCAATAGTAAGCGGCTTTTTGCACACCGGGCAGATTCCATTGTGCTTTTTCGTCTCCTCTGGAGCGAAGCTCACCTTGCACAGGCGGTGCCCGTCATAGTGATACTTGCCTTCCTCCGGATAGAATTCGTAAGTGCATGCAAGCTTTCCCTTCTGCTTGTAGCGTATTGCCTCGTACATCTCCTCGTAAGTGAGGTGGTCAAGCTCGAACACATTTGCCTCCCTGCCGATTTTTTCAGGCGAGTGGGAGTCTGAGTTTGAAAGCAGCTGCACCCTGTCAAGCTCCGACAATCGCCAGTTCATGGCAGGGTCTGATGACAAGCCTGTTTCCACCGCGTAAATATCGCGCGCTTTCTCCCCAAAACACTCCTTCAGCGAGTCAAATCCGCTCATGGAGCCGAAAACAGAGAACCACGGCGTCCAGATGTGCGCGGGTATGACAAGGTTCTTGTCTGAAATATTGAGCACAATCTCCGCAAGCTCAAGCGCGCTTGCGCCAATGATCGGCCTTCCATCAGACTTCAAATTAAACCGCTTGCCAAGCGCCTCGTTTATCTGCGCCACAATCTCAAGCGATGGCGACAGCACCACCACGTGCACGCGCCTTCCCCTGCCTCCCTGCGTGTAGATGCAGGAAATTTCTGATGACAGGCAGAAATTCACGCCACCGTACTGCAGGAAGCCGGCATCAGTCTCAATCGCCTTCTTCTCAAGCTCCTTGTACCATTCAGGGTGCGTGAAATCTCCAGTTCCCACTATGTCAATGCCCTTGATCTTCGCCCACTTGCTCAAAGTCTCAAGCTCCATGCCCGGAGACGTGGCGCGCGAGTACTTCGAGTGGATGTGCAGGTCTGCGACTGCCTTCATCTGAATTCCTCCCGCCACAAATTGGCAGGCGGGAATTAAAAAACTCCCTACTGCTTTACTATTCATGCTGATACGCAAAATGTCTCGCGCGGACCTGCCCGCGCTTGCCAGGATGGTAGTGAAGATTTTCCGCGAGCCTTATCTCAAGCGCGTCCTTCTACGGCTCAAGGACTCTTTCAAGAAACGCGTCGACGGCGCGTGCCTTGTGGCGGAAGATGAAGGAAATATCTCAGGCGCCATAATCTGCGAAAAGCTGCTCACCACCCGCCCTGGCACTGCAACTGTGCGGGATTTATTTGTTGAAGGCAAATACAGGGGCAAGGGCATTGGCAATGAGATGATGGCGGCAAGCCTCGCTGCAATGAAAAAGAAAGGAATAACAAGCGTTTCGCTCACAGTAAATGAAAAAAATAAGCGCGCACGCTCACTTTACAAGAAAGCAGGCTTCAAGCCTTTCAGGCTGATGCTTCTGAGGAGATTCTGATGGCAGGCACCAACATCTTCCGCTCAGCGCGCTCTGAGAACAAAATATTCCGCGACGAGGCAGCGCTGTTGCCTGATTACCTGCCAGGCGAGCTTCCAGGCAGGGAGCACGAGCTAAAAGAGCTTGTCTACTGCCTCCAGCCTGCCTCGGAAAACAGGCAGCCTGAGCATGCGCTTCTCTACGGGCCCCCAGGCACAGGAAAGACAACATGCGCGCGCTATGTTCTCAAGCAGCTCACGGAATATTCCGCGCGCCCGCTTGCCATCTACATAAACTGCTGGGAGTCGCCCAGCCGCTTCTCCATCCTCTCTGAAATCGCGGACGCGCTTGGGGAAATGCTTCCTCGCAGGGGAATTGCAGCTGATGAAATACTCTCCCGCGTGTTTGAAATCGCAAAAAAGGAGGAGCGCATCCCGGTTGTGGTGCTGGACGAGGCTGACAGGCTGGAAGCATCGGCAGATGGCGTGCAGATACTTTATGACTTGTGCAGGGCAGGGGAAAACCACTCGCTCAAAACCGCAGTGATTGCGATAACAAACGACGAGGAATTCCACACGAGATTGGACGCGCGCGTGCGCTCATCTTTCGTTCAGCACGCCTACAAATTCGCAGTCTATTCCGTGCCGCAGCTGAAAGAAATACTTGGCCAGCGCGCACAGAAAGCGTTTTTCGAGGGCGCGCTTGATTCTGAAGTGGTGCCTCTTTGCGCAGCAGTTGCTGTGAACAGGGGCGGAGACTGCAGAGTGGCATTCGCCTTGCTTCGCGCAGCAGGAAAGGCAGCAGAGCGCGAAAACTCGGAGCGCGTGGAAGTGAAGCATGTGCGCGCCACGCAGGAGGAAGCGCTGGCAGCCTCCACCAGCAAGGTGGAGCGAAAGCTTGGCACGCTTGACGAGGTTGACCAGAAAATAATCGCGAAGATAAAGGACGCAGGCAAAGACGGAATAGAAAGCGGCAAGCTCTACTTGTCCCTCAAGAAAATGCTCGGCGACCGCGCGCTTCGGCAAAGGATTGACGTGCTTGAGAAAATCGGCATGCTTCAGACTGAGTATGTGCAAATCGGGCAGGGCAGGAGCAGAATGATCAGGCTGAAGCGCGCTTAATGGCTTCATCCACGCTCAGCATTTCCTCTTTTCCGCTCTCCAAGTCCCGCAGCGTCACTTTCCCCTCTTTTTTCTCGCGCTCGCCCACAACAGCAATGTAGCGGCAGCAGCCTGCAGCATAGTCCATCTGCTTTTTCAGGTTGCGCGCGTTGAGGTCGGTTTGTGTTTCCACGCCAGCTGCGCGAAGCTTTGCAGCAACTGAAAGCGCATAAGAGTAGAACTCGTCTTTCACAGCTGCGACAAACACGCCGCGCTTAACGCTTGCGCGCTCCTTCATGAGAACCATAAGCCTTTCAAAGCCAAGCGAAATGCCCACTGCAGTGTCTGCCTGCCCATACATGGAAAGAAGATTGTCATACCTTCCTCCGCCAGCTACGCTTCCCATTTCCTTGCCCAATGAAATTTCAAATATCGCGCCAGTGTAATAGCCCAATCCCCGCACAAGCGACAGGTCAATTGCAACATCGATTTTCCCATATTCCTTCACGAGCTTGAGTATTTCCTTCAGGCTTTCGGCAGCTTCAGGAGAATATTTCGCAGCAAGCGCGAGGCGCGCGTCGTTTTTTCCAGCCGCTGTTAGGCTTTCAACCAGCTTCTGCGCATCCTTTTGCTTTGCACCAGCCGCCACTAGCATCTCTACTGTTGCGGAATCGCCGATTTTCTCGCGCTTGTCAAGTATACGGAGCACTTCGCCTTCCTTGCCGGAAAGCAATTCACTTGCAATGGCGGATATCACGCGCCTGTCGTTCAGCTTTACAACTGCCCCTGAAAAGCCCAGCGCCTCAATCGCAGAGACTGCGCAAGAAATAAGCTCAGCTTCCGCGCGGACAGTGGGGCAGCCAATGACATCTGCATCCGCCTGATAAAATTCACGGAACCTTCCTTTCTGCGGCTCCTCCCGGCGCCACACGGGCGCAATGCAGTAGCGCTTGAAGGGCTTCTTGAAAGTGTTTGAGGAAGCAACGCGCGAAAGGGGCACGGTAAGGTCAAAGCGGAGCGCAGTCCTTCCATCGTCTATCCTGAAAAGCTGGCCCTTTATCTCCTCTCCGCACTTCCTTTCCAGCACCTCTACTGTCTCAAGAGCAGGCGTGTCCATAGGAACAAAGCCGAACTTCCTGTAGGTGCGCTTGATAACGTCCACCGCCCACTCGCGCTTTGCTGCCTCGTCAGGGAGAAAGTCCCTCATCCCCTTTGGTGCAGAGTAGTCGGCCATTTTCCCACTTATCCTTTGATGCTTGCGCCAATCCATTCCTTGAGCGCATCCTTGTTCGCCGCGCCCACGCGGTTGGCAATCACCTTGCCGTCCTTGAAAAGCAACAGCGTTGGAATGGAAGCCACCTCGAACTTTTCAGACAAGTCAGGCTGCTCGTCCACGTTCACCTTGCCCACTTTCATCGTGCTTTTCATCTCGTCCGCAAGCTGCTCCACCACAGGGCCCAGCATCCTGCAAGGTCCGCACCACGGCGCCCAGAAATCCACGAGCACCGTGCCCTTCTTCACTTCTGAGTCGAAGTTTGCATCTGTCAATGTCAAAACGTTGCCTGCCATATGATTACCCCCCTTTCTCATTCCCTCAAAAACAATTTAAATGCGCCTACATTCAGTTGCAGCTTGCGGGCAGGAAAGCCTTTTAAACAGTTGTAATAATTAGCTTTTCATGTTCAAAATGGCAGAGATGAAAGGGATTGCTCCGCAGCAACGGCTTCATAGGCGCAGTACTGGCAACCCCCTTGTCGATACGGACAGGCTCGCCCGTGATATAATCGGCAGCAGCCTGTCAACCAGGGAAAAAGGCTGCGAATTCTTCTTTGCATTGCATAGGGCGCAGAGCATCCTCGATGCCAACGGGCATCCCCCGTCCATTCATGCGATGGAAGGGAAAAAAACCGAGTCAAACGGCAGGTTCAACCTCATGCTCAAAAAGCACGCGCCATTGCTTTCCCGGCACGGGCTGATAGAGGGAATCTCGCTATCGCTTGAAGCTGGAAGCAGGGTGGAGAATCGCAGGAAACTTCAGCAGAATGCGGATTTCATTGTCGAGCAGAAGGCAGTCGAAGCCTTGCAGGACTTTGCCAGCCAAAAAAATCCAGGAAGCCTTCTTTCATTCATTGCAAGCGGGCTGCAGATAATAAGCGACCTCCGTTTCAATGCCGCGTTCCTTGAGCTTTATCTCATTGCATCCGAAGGGGTGGTCAACGGCACACGGGCCAAAGTCAGGGAAAGCGCGGAGAGGCTTTGGAAAGCCGCAGAGGATGCAGGGCTGGTGCGCTATCCGATAACCTGAACACGGCGTGCCGCCCTCAAACGCAGTGACCTGCTGCCCATGCTTGCTTGCCCTCCATAGTGTTTCCCGTCACTGCGTCTGCCCGAAATACGCCTTGAACTTCGCGGTCGTGTTGACGGCGCGCGTCCTTCCCGCGCGCTTGGTGGTGACAAACCCCCTCTCCACAAGCTCATTAACATCCTCGTAGATGCCTCCGCCGAGCTTGAGGAAAAGCGCGTGCTTTGTTATCCCCTCGCTTTTTGCGATGTAGGCAAGCGTCTTGAGGGCGTGCGGCGAGATTTCTGATGCCGACGCGAATGATTTCACGAAAGGCACATACTGCTGGCGCACGCGCATGTAGAATTTCCCGTCCTCCTCCGCGATTTCCACCGCGCCCATTTTGCCATTGTAGGCGTCCTGCACCGCGCGCACCCTCTGGCTCACGAAGCCTGGGGCTGCAACGCCGATGAGCTTCCCAAGCTCCTGCAAGGAAAGCGGGCGGCTGGACATGAAAAGAGCCGCTTCGATGATGTGCTGTGCCTCGATGTCTTCCATAAATATCAACTCACAATCCTCACGATGCTTTTACTCCTGTCCGATTTCTTCCTATCAACTCATGCTGTCTTTGCTTCTGCTGCTTCCTTCACCCTTATGAATATTTCCCCGAACGTCTTCTCCTGGAAGATGGTGACGCGCCTGTCCTGCACCAAGTGAAGCAGGGGCAGCAGCGTGGCAATCATCTCAATCGGCGTCCTCTCGTCAAGGAGCGCGGAGAACGTGGCAAGCCCCTCGGTGTCCTTCTCGCTCAATATCTTCCCGTACACCTTCTCCATCCTCTCCTCGATGTTGAACTCAGGCATCTGGATGTTTATCACTGTGGGAATCTCGACCTTGTGCGCCTTTTCCTCGCGCTTCTTCTGGTCGTCAAACACCTTTTCCATGGCGGCAAGCAATTCATCCAGCGTCACCATGCGAGTGGGCGGAATCCTCGCCTTCAGCTCAAGAACCGGTATCACGGACGGCTCAGCATCCTCCTCAACATACGTCTGCTCCTCCACCACCTGCACTTCCTCCTCGAAGCGAAGCGCCTGGGACTTGAAGCGCAGCAATATTGCAGCTGCAAGTATGAGGTTCGCCGGCACGCGAAGGTCCAGCATTTCCATTTTCTTTATCTTTTCCAAGTAGCCCGTGGCAATCTCCACGATGTCGATGTTCCACGGGTCAAGCTTCTTTGTCGCCACTAGGTCTAAAAGCATCTCGCGCCAGGTGGGAAGCGCCACTATCTTCTCAAGCTTCATGTCCTCGGGAAGCTCTGCGGTCGCAGCGCGCCTTTCCTCAGAGTCGTCAATCTCGGCGTTCTCGTCGTCGACTGCTTTTTTTCTGGAGCGCCTCCCTTCTAGCTGGGGCGTCTCCTTCCGTTTTGCAGCTGGCGCCTGTTTTTTCTCTTCCTCAGGCTCGCCGCTGCCGAAATCTTCCCCTGCCTCAAGCTCTGAATCGCCCTTGCTGCCGCCCATGCGCAAAATACGGATGCATATCTTTTATTACTGATGGGAAGGGGGCAAGCGCTGAATTATTAAGCCCTTCTCCTCAATATCGCCTTGGTAATTCACATGTCCAAGGAAAAATCAGTGGAAGAAATGACAGACGATGCCATACGCGAGGGAGGCTACCTTGCCATGGTGTACTTCGACCTCCATGCCAGCACGGCCGATGCCGTAAAGCACCTCATGGTGGGCTTCATCAGCAAGCTCACGCGCGAGCAAGGCGTCATCTACGCAGTCGGCGAGATAGACCAGCCGATTGAAAAGGAAGGGATATTCTCCACCTGGGCGGAAGTGAAGCTGCTGGCATCCGACTTTCCCACGCTTGTAAAAATCGCAGCGCAATATTCTCCAATAGGCATTGAAATCCTCCGCCCCGACGAGGTGAAGATGACCTTGGGCGAGGCGCAAGGCTCATTGCTTGATGTTTCGCAGACCAGCCAGAATTTCACCAAGCTCATAATGGAGAAGATGCTCTCCGAGGATGAAAGGAAGGATTATGCCACCAAGCTCTCCCAGCGCATGGAGCTTGGCAAGAAGCTATTCGAGAAAAAAAGATAGAGGCGGGAAAATGGATGCTCACAAGGTAAAGTCCGGAATTCCAGGGCTTGACACCATGCTGGGCGGCGGCTTTTCGAAAAACAGCGTGGTGGCAGTGGCAGGCGGCACTGGAAGCGGCAGGACAATCTTCCTGTCGCAGTTCCTCGCGGCAGGCGCAGTTGATTTTGACGAGCCAGGGCTTTACCTCTCGCTTGACGCGCAAAAGGAGTCGGTCTACTCAAGCGTCGCGGCTTTTGGCTGGGACATGATGGAGCTTGAGCGCGAGCAGAAAATCGTCTTCATAGATTATCCCCAGAACGAGCTTTCAGCGATTGCAGAGCAGGAAGGCGCGCTTCGCGACCTCATCGGCACGCTTGGCATCAAGCGCGTGGTGGTGGATTCCATTACCCCCTATGCGCTTCTCTTTTCAACACTTGAGGAGCGCAGGATGAACACCTTGCGCTTCGTGAACGCGGTGCGCGGCTGGAAAGTGACCGCGCTCATTTCAGCGGAGACCGTCCCTTCTTCAGAGCAGGAAATCCCCCACACCATCTCCGGCGTGGAATCATTCGCAGACGGCTTCATCCATCTTTCTTACCTTCGCAGGGCAGGCAAGCGCGAGCGCGCTGTCGAGATAGTGAAGATGCGCGGCGCAAGCCACGTGCACGACATCGTTTCCGCGCAGATAACCCCCCATGGATTCGTGGTGGGCGCGCTTCCATCTAAAAAAATGAAAAAGGAGACTGTTTCAGATGAATAGCACAAGCATCGACCCCTGGGCGTCAGAGCAGCGGTTCGACGTGTCCAAGCTCATTGAGGAATTTGGCATGTCTTCTTTCACGCCTGCCCTAGCAGTCCGCCTTCCAGGCTTCCTTCTTGCAAAGCGGGGCGGCATACTTGCTCACCGCGAGCTTGACCACTGGCTCTCGGACGCGGAGAAGGGAAAGCCTGTCGCAGTGATGTCAGGCATCAAGCCCTCATCAGAATTCCACCTGGGAAGCAAGCTCACTGCTCAGGAGCTCATCTACTACCAAAAGAAGTTCGGGGCAAAAGTATTCTATGCAATTGCAGACCTCGAGGCATTTGCAGACAATGGCCTCACACTTGAGCAATCGCACGAAACCGCAGTGTCAAACGTCGCGGACTTGCTCGCGCTCGGGCTTGACGAGAAAAACGCCCACATCTACAAGCAGTCTGAAGAAAGGCGCGTGATGAACGCGGCTTTCATCTACTCAAAGCGCGCCACGCCTGCCATGATGCGCGCAATCTACGGCGAGCGCGACTATTCCCTTTACTTCTCCGCGCTTGTGCAGGTGGCAGACATTCTCTTGCCGCAGCACAAGGACTTTGGCGGGGCAAAGCGCGTGCTCGTGCCTGTTGGCATTGACCAGGACCCTCACATCCGCTTCTCGCGCGACATCGCCTTCAAGGAAAAGCTCTCCCTTCCCTGCGCCACATATCACGTTACCATGCGGGGCTTGAGGGGGGAAACGAAAATGAGCAAGCGCGACCCTTCCTCCACGCTGTCGCTCTCAGATTCACCCGAAGTTGCAAAGAAGAAGCTCATGAGCGCATTCACCGGCGGGCGCGCAACTGCTGAAGAGCAGAAGAGGCTTGGCGGGGAAATAGAAAAGGACGTTCTCTACGAGCTCGCGCGCTTCCATTTCATTGATGATGACGCACTCCTTGAGGAAATGAAACAGGACATGGTGACTGGCAGGCTTCTCACAGGCGAATACAAGCAGAAGTACATCCCCTATATGCTGGAATGGCTCAAGCACCATCAGGCGAAAAAGAAGGAAATGCTGCCGCGCGCGAAAAAGATACTGGAGACGGCGCACATAGACGGCTGATGCTGCCTGCGGAAGAAGGCGGAAAAGGAAGGCTGAAATAATCAGTACTTTATTCTTTTTTTAGCAGTTGCAATCCTTGGCACCAGCGCGTTTGCCACTGCCTGCTCCACCTGGTCTGCGCGGTGCATTACGTCATTTGAGAACCAGCCCAGCGCGCCTTGCTTCCTTCCGATGCCTTCCACACCTGCAAGCTCTGCCATCACGCGCGACAGGTCGGACTTTCCGCGGATTTTCTTCGCTACCCAGGCAGGCACGCAAAAGCCCGCGCCTGTGCCGAATGTCGCCTTCTCGCCGTCAAACATGCAGCAGATGGTGATGTCGAAAAACTCTCCCTTCCTTATTTCAAACAATCCTGACTCGATGCCAAGGGAATAATCACATTTTCCTTTTGAGCGCTTGAAGGCGGCTCTTGCCCTATTCTCCGCCCCTCTGAACGTTTCAGCATTGAAAGGGTGGTGGCTCACGCGCGAATCTTCCTTGTGCCCGTTCAGCACAAATTTCCTGCCAAACACGCGCGCAAGCGCAGTTCTCGCCCCAGTTAGCTTTGTGGGGTTGTCCGTGCCGGCAGACACGCGAACTGGCGCGCGAAGCGCGCCCCTTACATCGTACTTGCCGCGGAAAATGTCCGCGCAGGAGATTTTCTTCAGGTTGTCTGCATAAGCTAGAGGAACGGAAATTATTTTGAGAGCAGGCAAGCCGCGCTTCCTGCGGGCGGCATTGATTTTTTTTGCGGCTGCCTCGGTTTCCTCGCTCACCACAATGGCGTCTGCCCGCAACCTGTCAGCCACGTCGCTCTCAGACTCGATTTTCACAATCGTTGTCCGGGAAAGCAGCCCGTTGTGCGCCAAATTCTCCTTAAGGTTCTCCAGGCGCTTCCCATATGAGAAAGAGGGGTATATTTTGTGCGCGCGGACATACTTGTCCGATGTCAGGCCAATTGTGATTTTCGAGAACTCGCCGCATTCTACCAGGAGCCCTGCGTGCCCTGCGTGGATGTAGGTGAAAGTCCCGCCTATTATGCAATGCGTCATGTGTACACCTTGTGGCAGATGCTTACTGGCACGAAACAAGTTGCTTTATCTCGTCCGCAGGCAGCACCTTTGAGTATGTTTTCCCGCCCGCCACAATGCTTGGCGCGGACGTGACATTGTACTTCATCTTTATCATGTCAAGCGTTGCCATGCTCTCCTTTATGTCCATCACGAATGTCCTCACATTGGGGCACGATGCGCGCACAAAGTCCAGTATCTTTCCCTGAACCTGGCACTCGCTGCAGGCCGGGTCTGAAGAGTAGATGTAAAGCACGTCCGTGTGGTTTGTGGCGCAGTACTGCTTCTCCATCTGCGACACCTGCCAGAGCTGGATGTTGGAAAGCAGGAACTGGCGCTTGAGCGCGAAGAACTCCGCAAACATGTTCGCCCTCTCGTAGGCAAGCATCCTCTCCATGAGATCGTTCGTTTTCGTGATCTTCTGCTGATAGGCAGTATCTATTATCGCGCAATATTCCGAGCTCGGCTGCTCCGCCCGCAAGAGCGTCACTGCGCTTTCAAGGTCCGCAGTCTCGGATGAAAACGACGCGAGGTCGTTGGTGAAGCGCAAGAGCCTCTGCATGTCCATGTAGTCTATCACTGAAAGCGTGATGAAGAACAGGTTGACCATGAGGATGGCTGCTATTGCATACTTGAGGTTCACCATTGCAAATCACTCCCGCGCATTTCCTTGTACAGGCTATAAACATAAAAACCAGCGTTCACGAACGGGTAGACGAATATCACCATGAGAAGGCCAGGCAGCTTGTCCCACCCGATTTTTTCCTTTATGAGCGACAGGCTTATCCAAAGGAAGAACACATAGGTGAGCAGGAAGGACAGGAACATCAGCGCGTCTGCCCTGATATAGAGCGGGTCAAAAGCAAGGGACGGCATCTGCCCGTACATGGCAAACTGCGCAGCCTGCAATCCGCTTTCATATACGAAGCGCACGCCTCGCGCAAGCACGAAAAAGAATGACACAATGGTTATCGGCACATAAGTAGCGGTCACCGGGAAGGAAAACGTGCCGACATCCGCATACTTGTCGTTGAAGAGAAGCTCCTTGTAAAGCGCGAGGTTGAACATGGTGCCTCGGTACCACCTTATCCTCTGCCTCATCAGGCCTGAGAAATGCGGCGGCACCTCGGTGGGCACATTGATTGGAAGATAGCCTATCTGGTAGTGCGACTTGTGGAGCTTGAGGCCCATCTCAAAGTCCTCGGTGATGTTGTTCTCGTCAAAGCCCCCGATTTTCTCAAGCGCGCTTCGCTTGAAGATGGTGAGCGGGCCTGGCGTGACCAGCACCGCATTGAATTTCGCGCCAAGGTAGGGGAACGCGCCGAACGAGAAGAAATACTCCATCTGCTGCATCCTCTGCCAGATGGTGCGCGGCTTTTCCACGGTTATGTAAAATGTCATGGCGCCCATTCCAGGCGTGATGTACGGCACGCTGTCCATGAGCAAGTTCTCTGGAGGGTAGGTGTCGGAATCCACGCATGCGACCAGCTCTCCTTTTGCCTGCTTTATCGCCTCGTTGAGCGACGCCGCCTTTCCCTTGTTCTGCTTCCTGTGCATTATCCTCACTGGGAACTGCGAAGCAATCTCCCTTGTCCTGTCCGTGCTTCCGTCATCGACAAGCACCACTTCGTGCACATGCGGGTATTTCATGGCAAGCACGTGCCTGAGGCATTTCTCAATGGTCTTTTCGCTGTTGTAGGACGGCACGATGATGGTGAGCGTAGGGAGCTTGTTGCTCCTCTCCATTTTCTTCTCGTCAAAAAGCGTGAGCCCGTAGAATGAGACAATGAACAGGTTGACCAGGAAAATTATGCAGATATAGACCAGCTGGAAAGCAGGGTCCATCACCATGAACACCAAAAAAGCGACAATGAAGCCGAGAATTGAGGTGAACCCTAGCATCTCACGCATAAAAGCACGTCCTGCCTAAGGCGCGTTAGCTTCCCCGCCCGCCCTTCCCTTCTTCCCACATTTTCCTGATGAGCGAGCGCAGCTCGTCGCGCTTCCTTTCAAACTCAGCCTCGTCCTTCTGCGACAGCTTCACCTTTTCCACAAGCGCAGGCGCTGCGGCTTCTTCCGCTCCGCCCATGCCTGGCGCTGCAATGCTCCTTGGCGCAGGGGCGCCTGGCTGAGCCTCCATCTTGAGAATCTCGGACTCCTTGACAAGCACTTTCACCTTGTCCTCGAGCATCTCCTGCTCGTGGGAAAGCTCGCGGAGCAGGAAGGAAACCTTCTGTATCTCCTCCTTCGAGAAGCTGGCGCCCGCCTGGGCGGACTTTGCAGCCTCAAGCGCGGATACCTGCTCGGCAATCTTCCTGCCGATGTCCTTCTGGCGCGCGGCAAGCTCCTCGTTCGCGCGGCTCATCTCTTCCGATATCTCCACATACTCGTCGACAAGCGACTTTGAGCCGCCTCCGACATCGGTGTATTTCTTGAGCACGCCCTCGATTTTCGAGGACTGCTTCTTTATGAGCAGGACCGAATCAGACAGGTGCCCCTGCACAGCCTTTTTCTGCTTCTTCGCCTCTTCCGCCATCCGCCTTATCTCGGCGATTTTTTTCTTGGAGGCTGAAATGGAATTTTCCCCTTCCGACATTTCCGAAAGCTTTTTTTCCATGCCAGCTATCTTGCCCTCGAGCGACTGCTGCTCCTCGAGCACCGCCTCCACTGCCTCGGCAAGCTCCTTTTTCTGCGCCTTGGCGCCGGCGATTTCGGCTTTCAGCTCCTCAATCGCATTCGAGTTCCTGCCTTCCTCTATCTGCTTCTGCAAATCGTCCACGCGCGTCTCAAAAGCCTCGAAAAACATCTCGGTGTCGGACTGCTGCGAGCTTAGGGTTTCCTCGAATTTCTTCAGGACATCAAGCTCGTTTTTCAGGTCTGCCGCTGCGGAGCGCTCAGCCTGGCCTATCCCGCTATTCTCCTCGACTTTCTGGCCTGCTGCAATCGCCTTTTTCCTAAGCGCATCGAGCTTGCCCGATGTCACCCTTATCTTGTCGGCATAAGTTTCCTGAAGGGCGGACAGCTCCCGCTTGAGCGCTTCCACATCGGAGGCGGACATGGGCCTTGTGGTGAGGTTTGCAATGTCTTCCTGCATGGAAGAGAGGCTCTTCCCCCCTTCCTCCACCCTGGTCAAAAGCTGCTCGATTTCCTCGCGGGTGCTGGTTGTCTTTTCCTCAAGCCTTTCGCGCTTCTGCTCGACCTCCTTCACTGCCGGCGTGCGCCACACAAGAAAGACTTTGGTGAGCTTGTATTCCACAGTGATTATCCCTTCTTCCTCAAGGACGTGCGCCCAATCCTCGGCAGTCCTTGCAGGGATCTTAAGCTCCTTTGCGGCCGTGCCTATCTCCACCCTGCCCCTTTCCTTGACAAGGCGTATCAGGCCGTCTACGCCGGTTGATATGAGCAAGTCGTCAAGCGCCATGGATGTTTGCTGCAAATCCAATCCTTATAAAGATTTGTGCTGAAGGCTATCGTCAGTTGAATTGTCCGCGCGCGCGTGCTGATTAGTGGGGATATTGATGGCAGACATGGATTTTGACATGCGGCTGAAAAAGGAGGCAAAGTCCTCGCTCCAGTCCTTCCGCGACCAGTCTCTGCTGCGCCGGAAATTCGGCGACGAGGCGGTCAAGCTTTACAACCTCATAGACAGCGGGAAAACCGCCTCCGGGCTGATGTCCGCGCTTGGCATGAAGGAGGAAACGTTCGTAGAGATACTCGAGTTCATGAACAACAATGCCATGGTGAGCATTGTTCCCGCAGAGCCCCCTGCAGAGCAGCATGGCTGGCATGACGCCGCGGACGGCGAGCGGTCTATGCGGGGCTCTGAAGATGAAACCGGCGGGGAAGAAGAGACATTCACCCAGGGCCGGAAGCCCGTCACCATTGTTCCTCCCGCAGCGCGTGTGGAAAAGGAGCTTGACGAGGACTCCCTTTCCCCTCTTGAAAAAGTGCTTTACAGGAAGCATGGCTCCATCGGCGTTCGCATATACAACCTTATTGACGGCGAGAAGACTGCCGAGGAAATCCTTCGCGAGACCGGCGTGTCCGAGGCAAAGCTGGTTGAAATACTCGAGTTCATGGACGAGCAGGGTATCATCAAGCTTGAAAAGCCCGAGGAAAAGGCAGCCCCTTCAGGAGGAGGCTCGGACGCAGGGGACGGCGATGGCAAAGGGGACGGCGAGGGCGAAGACAAGGGCGAGGGTGATGAGGAGGGCGAGGACAAGCCTGCGCGCGAGCCTCGCTTCAAGCCCATCGTGGAGGACGTGCCTGAGGGCAAGCCCTTCCAGGCTCCTGTTGCCCCAAAGAAAGAGGAAAAGGCGGCAAAAGAGGAAATCGACGAGCCCGGCGAGGACATCGTGATGGTGGATGTGCCTTCCATGGCAAGGCTTTCAGTCATCCAAAAGGCAATGATGTTCACCGAGCTTTCCACCAAATTCCCCCCTGCCGCGCGCCAGCTTTTCGACATGACAGATGGCAAGCGCGACTTTGTGGAGCTTTCGCTGTCCACCGGCATGTCGCTTTTCGATGTGGACGCTGCAATGGCATACTTTGGCAAAAAAGGCTTCATCACCTTCAGGCAGCTCGACCGGAACGAGATAAAGGACAGGTACGGCGAGGACGGGTTTGCCATCTACAAGCGTTTTGGCAGGGAAGGGCTTCTCATATATGAAATGATAGGCAAGGAAGCTTCCTTGCGCGACATCATCCTCAAGAGCAAAATCGACCCCGACCGCGCGATTGACATCTTCTCCTTCATCCACAAGGTGCTCGGGCTTGACATCCCTCTCGACCGCGACCTAATCTACCGGCAGATTGGGCTGAAGAAATAATCTGCAGCTCTGGCGCCTGATTTCCGGTCTTCTCTAAACTTACATTTTTAAACACTTCCAAGAAGAAAAAATCCGTGGAAGGTGCATAGATGAAGGTTGCTTATTCTCAAGGAGTCGCGAAGGTCAGCTACGGAATCCTAAAAAGGAAAGAGTTTGTCCTGGGTGCGCCGCATTCCGTTTCACGCCTTAATAATATGCGAACCTGGCAAGTGAAGCGGCTGGCTGGCAAGCTTGAAAAGCTTGATTTTGAAGGGAAAATGCCCATCCTGGACGATGTCCGTGCAAACATATCCCTAAGGGAAAAAATCAGGCACGATGGCTCGGTCTGCACTGTTTCTGACAGCCTTGGAAGCGCTGTCGGGCTGACTACTTTGAAAAAGAGCCGAATAGTGGAGTTCAAAGTCGACCGTGAAACCGCAAATCAGCCCCAGATGAGCAGGATGAACCTCTGGGAGATTGTCCTGGAAAAAAACGCGGCAAACGGGCTGAAAAATGCTGCAAAGGCCGAGATAAAATCAAGGGAGAAAAAAGAGGAACGAGTCCTCACTGTGGCGATACTTGGCGCCGGAATCCTGGTCAGCGTGCTTGAGCTTGCCTTCAAGCCGGTATTTGCCATCGTTCCCGAGCCGGCATGGATAGGCCGCTTCTTTGACCTTTCCGTGATAATGATTGGAACGTATGCCATGTGGTGCCTGCGGGACATCTTCCGGCTCCATCGGCACATCGTACGGACCTTTAAACGCAGGCCGGACATATTTGACAAATGGATGGACATGCAGAAGGGCGGCAAATAAAATCCTGGCTTTTGCAGGCGCCTAGTTCCTCACTCTCGCAAGCGCCATCTGCTCGACAGCAAGCTCGCCTTCAAAGTACGCGCCCTTTTTCTTTCCCATGCGCGAAAGCGCGATTTTCTTCGCGCTCACTAGCCCCAGCTCCTTCTTCACGCGCGCAAGCGGAACATTTTTCCCGCACACCAGCACGAACGCGCGCGCGTCTTTTGCGCCAATCCTTCTAAGCGCAGAGGCAAAGTTCATCTCGCGCGCAAGGAAAAGAAGCGCCTCGTTGGAAAGCTTTCCTGAGATGTTGCTTTTCTCCTCAAACGCGCGCGCAGCAAGGTAAAAGGCAGCCTCAAGCTCCAAGCCAGTCTTTCCTTTCATTGCCTCGGGGGAAAGCATCATGCATGGCGCGCCAAGCGCCGAAGCTGATTCCACAACTGCATGAAGCGATTTTCCAGATGAACACATCAGCACGAGCATGCAGCACTGGGGTGCCCGAACATTTAAAAACACAACTCCGAATATAGTGCCTGCAAATTCGTATTTTAGGAGATTTTGCATTTACGGAGGTCATATAATGGAGAATTATCACGGCGCACGCGGTTCGACTACAAAAGGCACAGGCGGCAAGCGCGGAAAGGCAGCGGACAAGAAGCTCCGCTTCGTTGGCGGGACATTCACCGCCACCAAGGTGAGCACAAAAGAGCAGCGCATGGTCAAGCGCGGGCGCGGAAACACTGCAAAAATTAAGCTTCGCACAGCAAAGTTCGTCAACGTCCTTACCAAGGAAGGCATGAAGAAAGTGACGCTCCGCACAGTGCTTGAAACTCCTGACAACCGCCACTATGCGCGCCAGAACATCCTCACGCGCGGGGCTGTGGTGGACACTGAAATCGGGAAAGTGAAAATCACCAATCGCGTGGGCCAAGACGGCGTCGTGAACGGCAAGCTGCTCTGATTTCTTTTTCTGTTTTTTCTTTCTGTTATTTTTTTCCTACAGCGAGAGCAATATCGACGGCACAATGATAAGGCCCATCACATGCGTCCTTCTCACGCCAAGCAACGGCGGCAGCAAGCCCACTGCCGTGGCAGTGGCGAACAGCAGCATTCCCTCTCCTCCTGAAATTATTGCAACTGCGCACACAAGATAGGCAAGCACCCCCATGTTCAGCGCGCGCGTGTCAAATGATGAAAGCAGAGATGCATGCCTGGACAGCCTCATGAGAAGGAAAGCACTTATTCCAGCGGAAAGCAAAAGCACGCCAAGCAGCACAGGCAAGTCGCCAGCGCCAATCGGCTTCACCTCGTTTATTATCGCAAGCGCGCCCTCGCGCGCCTTGCCAATGGAGAGCAATGAGGAAAATGCAAACACCGCGTGCGAGGCAGCAATGGAGGAGACAAGCGCGAGGAATTTCCTTGCATCATCCGTGGCAAATATTGCAGAGGCAAACACTGCAATTTGCGCAGGCGCTGCAAGGCCTGGAAGCAAGTCCGACAGCATGCCCAGAAGCACGCCTGCTGCGACGTATGGCAAAAAATCAAGCTCCGTCCTTTCGCTTTTCTGCGCAGGCAGGCGGGTGCGTGATGTGAAGGAAAGAAGGATGCCGCTTGCAGCAAACAGGCCTGAGAATGCAGGGAACAGCGGGTCGTTTATCGCGCCGCGGAGAGTTGCAATGCCCAGCGCGCCTGACAGCAGGAAAACAAACGCAGCAATAGCAATCTTTTTCCACTCTCTTTCAGAATATAGCAAAAACAGCGACGCAGCAATGAGCACAAGCGCCATCTGCGGCTCGATTATGGCATAAGCTGCGGGCAGCACCACGAGCGAGACAGGGATAAGAAGCACAGAGGCGCAGACTGCTGCAAGCGTGGAAAACGCGCACACTGTCACTGCTTCCCGCCCCCTGCCGGAAAGTGCGAGCCTATGCCCAGGCAGCACAGAAGCAACAACAGTGTCATCAGGTATTGAGAGAAATATCGAGGGCAGGAACTGGAAAAGCAGGTGCGCGCCCACCACTGCAACAACGGCAAGCGAAAGCGCCTCAGGAGGAATGGGCAGGGTGGCAAGCACGGATGCCACTGTGTTTGAGTGGATGCCTGGCAGCAGGCCTGAGAAAATCCCTAGAAGAAGCCCAAACGCAACGGCAATTATCGCAATCACATCATCATCTTCATATTGATAACAAAAGTATTTTCTTTCATTTCACCTCGATCCTTTCAGCCTCAAAATACCTGCTTCCCTTGTACTCCTTCACCCTGCCAAGCACGCGCAACTCGCTCCCATCTGCCACCAGCTGCGCGGAAACAAGCTCGCCTTTCTTCATGCTTATGCAAAGCTCATGCTGGCATACGTAAAATTTGTCCGCGGTGATGTTCTGCGCCACGCCTGTTATGCTCAGGTAGGAATTTTCCTGGGCGACAAGCGCCTCGGCAACCGAAGATTCGCGAGGCGTTTCCGAAAGGAAGAAAAGGAGCGCTATGCCTGCCACTGCGAAAACAGCAGCAGCAAGCGCAATCTTCCTCTCATCGATCTCCATGATGTATACTGTTTTAAATCGCAATATTAAAATCACCTCATGTCACTTTTGATAAAGAACGCAACCCTGCCTTCCGGCAAGCGCATGGACATTCTCATAGAGGGCAGCATCATCTCCAAAGTCGCGCCTTCCATCACAGCGCGCGCAGAGGAGAAAATAGACGCAACAGGCAAAATAGCTCTCCCGGGTCTCATCAACACGCACACGCACGCAGCAATGACTCTTTTCAGAGGAATAGGCGAGGACGCGGCGCTTCCAGAGTGGCTTGCCGCAGTGCGCGCAGTGGAGGTGAAAGTAACTCCCTTGCAAATCCGCGCAGGAAGCGCGCTTGCCGCAGTTGAGATGCTAAAGAGCGGCACCACATGCTTCAACGACATGTATTTCCACATGGACGAAGTCGCATCCGCTGTAAAGGAAAGCGGCATGCGCGCAGTGCTGGGCTACTCCATGGTGGACACGGGCAAGGATGGGTTTGACGAAAAGAAAAGGAAACTCGAACTCAAAATTGCCGAGCAATTCATCAAGGACTGGCAGGGGAAAGCTGATGGGCGCATCACAACTGCTGTGCCCCCTCACTCTCTTTACCTGTGCTCAAAAGAGCTGCTCACCGCAAGCCGCGACATGGCAAAAAAATACAGCGTTCCGCTCCACATCCATCTCTCCGAGACGCGCAAGGAAGTTTTCGACTGCCTCTCGCAGCACAAGCTCCGCCCGGTTCCATATCTTGATTCGCTTGGCATCCTCTCGCAGCGCACAGTGGCAGCGCACTGCGTCTGGCTCACAAAGGAGGAGGTGCGCCTGCTTTCCGAGCGCGGCGTGTCAGCCTCGCTCTGCCCTGTTTCCAACATGAAGCTTGCAAGCGGGGCAGTTGCGCCTTTGCCTGAGATGCAGGCTGCAAAGATGAACGTCTCGCTTGGCACGGACGGAAGCGCAAGCAATGACTCGCTTTCCATGTTCGAGACTATGAAGTTCCTTGCTCTCACTGTGAAGAACGCTCGCTGGGACGCAACAGCAGCAACCGCGCAGCAAATGATTTCAGCTGCAACAGAAGGCGGAGCGCGTGCGCTTGGCATAAACGCAGGCTCTCTTGCAGAAGGAAAGCTTGCAGACATCATTCTAGTGGACGCGCGCGCAGCAAACATGGCGCCATTGCACGACATAATGGCAAACCTCGTCTACTCTGCGCACGCAGGCAACGTGACTGACAGCATCATCAATGGGAAGGTGGTGATGCGCGAGAGGAAGCTGCTTACACTGGACGAGGAAAAAGTGGTGGAGCGCGCGCAGAAGGAAGCGGAAAAGCTCGCGGCTTGAAGACGTGCGTGCAGAAAAAGGCTGAAAAACTGGCAGGCTGATTCTTTTTTCCAAATTCAGTCCCTGCGTTTTATGAGCACTCCGTCCAGCTGGCTTGCAAAAATGCGCATGGGCAGCTTGTATATTCCATACGGGCCAGTCTCGCTGCCTTCTATTTTGGATGCCCCTGCCATCCTAAGGGTGTCCCATGGGTGCAGCCCCATAACATTCCCTCCGACTGGCCAGTCAAGCGAAATGGTCACGGTACCCAAAAGCGCGCCAAGCCCGGTGTTGTGGCTGAGAAGATAATCTGCCCCGCCCGGAGTCTGGTTCCAGCAGATTGCCGCGGAATTTTTTATCAACGGCAGCGTGTATTTTATGCCCGCCCCGAAGTTGTCATCCTTTCCTGGGCTGACCCATCTGCAAAGGATGATTTTTTCGTATTTATCGGCAGCGGCGTTGAGCGCAGGCCAGCTGTCCTCAATCGCGAAATATTCCGCATCCTTCTCGCCTTCGCCGCTGGCTGCGAACCCTCTTGCTATAAGCCCGATTTCCGCGATTTTTTTGCTAAGCATCTCCACATAGGATGGCAGGGCCCTCTCAATGATATCATATCCTCCTTTGCGGTATAGTATGCCCTTGAGGGAAAGCGCGCAGTTCCTTTCATCCATTGCCTGCGCCACTTCTGTTCGCTCCTCATTTGTCAAGGCAAGCGCCGCCATGGCATCATCAGGAAGCGGGATGGTTTTCAGGCCGTTTTCAAGCACTGCTTTCTTCCATAAATAGTATGGGTAATCCCTTCCAGCCTGGGAAAGCGCCGCATTGACGCCGATGATTTCCATCGCTTCCTGCGGCATCTCGAACCTGTATCTCGGCTCTGCGTCCGCAATTTGGTTTATGAAAAAAAGAGGGCTGTTGTTCTTTCCCCTTATCGCCGCGCCCTCGAAATACTGCCTTCTTCCGCCGCATGCCTTGTGCAGCGCGGATATTTGCCTGTTGAAAACGGCTTCCGGGTTGCCGTTGAACCAGCTCTCAGCGCCGCCAAAGTGCGAGTCAAGCCCGTCGAACCTGAGCTTGCATTGCTTAACCTTCCCGTCATGCGAGAGGAAGGACGCTTTGCTTTGGAAACTCCTGCCCTTCTCCTCGCCGTGATTGCGCTTCCATCTTGCGTCTTCCAGCGTCACTGTGGCGCTTATGCCATATCCATAGCTCGGGTCGGTCATTGCCTCGTTGCCGAGCCCCGCCACCAGGACTGCTTTGCACCCATGCTCGCCTGTAAAGCCATAAAACGAGAGCATGGGCGCATGTGCAACCCTTCCGCAGTCGTCCCTTGCCCTGCTGTCGCTCACCAGGGGTTCGAGCATGATGCCCATCTCTCCTGTGAAAACCCCTCGCTCCCTCAGGAGAACGGCTTTCTCATTGAAGTATCCTGATGCGACTTCCCGGAATGCCTTTGCGACACCTTCGGGCGAATTCAGGAAGTCCGAGCTGTTGCCCGCCCCATTGCCTCCTGCATCGCTGCCTTCGAATGACGAGCGCGCCTTTCCAGGGGCATTCCCCAATCCGCTGCTGATTTTTCCAAACAGCCGTTCCTCTGCGCTGCTGTGCGTTCCTGACAATGCAAGCCCCTTTGCTTTTTCCATGTCGCCATCGCTTGCCGCCGCCATTGCCCCGCTGCGCTTGAGGAAATCGTGCGCGATGTTCCAATCCAGCACATTCCGCATCCTCACCAGCCTTAGCTTCGCCTGCAGTATGCTGTCCGTGTTCAATATGAGCGAGCGCGCCTTTGCGCCAATGGCGTCGCCTCCATGGATCTTGAAGTATTTCGGGTTGGGGGCAATTGCAGGCGATGTCATGCTTTTGCCTCCCTGTTCAGGAACAGCGCGCATTTCCCCTGCCTTTCGCTTGACAATATTCCTACTGGAAGCTCGTACACAACCGTGGCATCCTTGATTTCCCTTGTCTCGATAAAACTGCATTGCTCCAAGCCATTGAAATATTTCACGCTTTTGGCATGCTTTTCAACCAATGCCCAGTCAACATCGTCAATATTCACTGCCAATTTGTCCGTCATGGCAAGTATTCCGCCAAAGTGCTTGTCAAATCCCGTGAGCCCCCGCTTGTTCCCAGCACAGTCGCATATCGCCAGCGCCCTGTTCATGTCCGAGTACGATACAAAGCTCATGTTATTCTGCTCAAACCAATGTGACATCAGGATGTAGGACGGATATTCCTGGTTTATGCTCCTCAGCGAATACCAGCCGCCCTCCTTCTTGATCCGGACAAGGAAATCCGCATCCTTCCTTCCCGAACCGACTCTGGCCTCGCCTTTCCCCAGTACTGTGTTTCCAGCCTCTTCATCATTGAATGTGAACCTCGATTCAGGCGAATCCGAGATTTGGACAATATTGTAAACCGGCGCATTGTGCCTTCCGTTCATTCTCATCGCCCACTCTATTCTCTGCTCGCATCCGCAGCTTTTTTGCAGCCTTTTCAACATGCCAAGTGCCTCGCCTGGCACCAATTCCAGCACATCTACATCTACAACATCGATTTTCGCATTGACGACTTTGCCATTCGAAGCGAGTGCATAAATCCATCCGTTTTTCAGCGATTCGCATCCATACTGCGAATACATGCAAATGTCATGGAGGTGCCTGTATTCGGTGTCCCTTGAAATTATGATGCCGCTGTTCGGGTCTTTCACGTATTCCAGCGCAAGCCCGCCTACCATGCCTAGGAACGGCCCGGAATACCGCGAGTCCGTCCTCCCAATGCCTGAAAGCGTGGGGCAGTAGGCGATGGCATCCTGCTCCTTGTACTCATACTCTCCAATCTTGATGCTCAGCTTGAATTGGAATTCATTCGCAACCATCGGCTCGATGCCGACGGCAATCCCTTCAGCAAGGCATGCGTCCTTCCTGAATGCGGCCGAGTCAGCGGTGTAATAGGATGCAATCACTGCCTTGGCGAACAATGCGATTGCCCCTGCGCGGTTGAGCGAGAACTTCGAATCCCCTAGCATGCCTGAGCCCACGGCATCTCCGTAAGCGCTGTTCCTGATGGCTAGCGCCGGGAATTGCGACAGGTCGCGGCTGATAGCCTCAATCTCCTTGAATTCGGCGCTGGTGAATTTTCCATGCAGTATTCTCTGCCTCGCCCCTTCAAGATTTCCAGCTGCGATTTCCCTCTCCGCGCCGCAGCGCTTGAGGTATTCCGAGACAAACTCCATTGAGAGCACGTGCGCTTTTAGCCTTCCGAACCCTGCGCCCAAATACGCATCTAGCTTGAGGATGAGCTGCTCGTATTTCCCGCCGACTTCGCTGCCTCCGTGCACTGCAAAGTAGTCTGAAACCTTGTGCTTCGTTGCCGTTTGCATGCTTTTTTTCCTGTTGCAAAAGGTATAAAAACAGTATTATAGTTTCCTCGCGTGTTTCAGAACCATCCTAGCATGCCTCAGCGGTATTCCTGCGCCCATTTTTGCCACCACTTTTGTCGCCAAGTAGCAGCCTATTTTCGCGGACGAAAGAGGTGTGTAGCCGCGCGCAAGCCCATAGAGCGTTCCCGCGCAGTATGCATCGCCTGCGCCCGTGGTGTCAATCACTTTCGCCTTGAGTGCCGGGATTGCATGCGCGCGCCCATTCAGGAAAAGAAGCGAGCCGTGCTTGCCCTTTTTCAGGTAAATTGGCGCATGGGGCTTGAAGTGAAGGAGCTTTTTTTCAGCGTCATTGCCCAAGAGCGCCTCAGCCTCATCATCATTCAGGAAAAGCGCGCTTGCATACCTTTTGGCAAGGAAAAGCAGGTGCGCGCGGTTAGCCCCCACCATGGGCGGGCTTTCCAGGGCAATTGCAATCCTCTTGCCGTCTTTCCTGAAGCGCTCCATTGCCTGCCTGCAGGCGCGCGAAGCAGGGTGGTCGCCGCAAAGCGTGATGGAGGAAACGTAGAGCATGCGCGCGTTTGCCGCAGCTTCCTCGTCCACCTCGCTGTACTCGGTGGAAACCCCCAAATCCGCGCAGAAAGTCCTCTGCTTGTCTGGAGTCACTAAAGCGAGTATCTTGCCTGTGGCGCCGCGCCTCTCTTTCAGGAAATTGCCGATGCCGCATTCCGACAGGTTGGCTGCGAATTGCGCACCAGCCTTGTCATCCCCCACTGCGCCTGCAAAGCCGCAAAAGCCTCCAAGTGCCGCAAACCCTTCGCAGACATTCCGTGCATTGTCGCCCGGATAGCGGTAGGCGATTTTCTTGCCGAGCTTCCGCTCAATCGCGGCAAGCTCTTTTGCAGAAAAGAAGTTCGTGGCGCCTTTCGTGGCATGGAGCGCAGCAAGCTCCCTCTCGCCCACGCGCGCAAACAGGTCCATGACTGGCGTGCCTATCGCAAAGAGGTCCATGCGCCTCTTGCTGCGCCAACCCTTTTAAAGAATCACCTCGAATAGCTGTCAGCGTAAGCTGCAATTTGTCGCGGGGTGTTTCTCATGGCTGATCAAAAAAAGCGTTTGCCTGAAAAGGAAGGCGTGCTCGACTCCTATGTATATGACAACGAGGGCATTCAGGTGCTTGCGAAAATATTCACCAAGAGCGGGGAATACGTGCCGCAGTATGAGGTGAACGTGCGCGAGCTTTCCGAGGGCACGCGATTGGTGCTGAACACGCTGAAGGGCGAGCTTATCACCACTGTGAAATTGGACATCACCGACATCATCGACCCGAAAAAGCGCGATGAGGTGAGGAACAAGTTCGAGTCGCGCGCAAACTTCCTTCTCTCAAAGCACTTCCCCACGCTTTCCGAGGCGGACAAGAAGGTGCTCACAGCCTACTTACTGCAAAACTCGCTGGGATTGGGCGACTTGGAGCCTCTCATGCACGACAATGCGCTTGAAGAGGTGGCAATCAATTCCTCAGCAGAGCCCGTGTGGGTGTACCACAAGAAATACGGCTGGTGCAAGACCAATGTGCACCTCAAGAACGAGGAGTCCATCTACGACATCTCGGCAATGATAGGCCGAAGGATTGGCAAGCAGATAAACACGCTCAACCCCGTGATGGATGCGCACCTGTCATCAGGCGACCGTGTGAACGCCACCATGTTCCCGGTTTCCAGCTTTGGAAATACGATTACCATCCGCAAATTCTCCAGGAACCCCTGGACCATCCCCTACCTCATCGAGCTTAACTGCATCTCTTCCCAGGTGGCAGGCCTCATCTGGCTTTGCATGCAAAATGAGCTTTCCTTGCTCGTGGCAGGAGGCACGGGCTCTGGAAAAACATCTTTCCTCAATGCAATATCCTGCCTTATCCCGGCAAACCAGCGCATCATCTCTATCGAGGACACAAGGGAACTGACGCTTCCCACCTTCCTGCAATGGGTGCCCATGGTGACGCGCGAGCCCAACGCGGAAGGGAAGGGAGAAATCACCATGCTGAACCTTCTGGTGAATTCATTGCGCCAAAGGCCCGACAGGATAATTGTCGGAGAGGTGAGAAAGCAGCGCGAGGCTGAGATACTTTTCGAGGCAATGCACACTGGGCACTCTGTCTATGCCACGCTGCACGCGGACAATGCCTCAGAGGCGGTGACAAGGCTTACCACTCCCCCCATCTCCATGCCGAAGGAATCGCTCTCCGCGCTTGCAGGCGTGATTGTGCAGTTCCGCCACAGGCGCCTAAACATACGGCGCACGCTCGAGTTCGCAGAGGTGCAGAAAGGCGGGGACATCAACTCGCTTTACCGCTGGGACGTGAAGACCGACAAGATAAACGAGGTGGGGAAGATGGTTTCCCTCTCGGCAACGCTTTCCCTTTACTCCGGGCTCACGCAGCGCGAGATAGACCAGGACGTGTCCGACAAGGCGAAGATTTTCTCCTGGATGGTGAAGAAAGGCTACAAGAGCGTGAACACCGTGGGCGCGCTGGTTTCGCAGTACTACATGAACCCTGATGCAGTGGTGGCGCTTGCCACGAAGAACGCCGACTGGAGCGGGCCCGAGTAAGCCGCAGCCAAGCCTGTGCGGCACAGCCATCCATACGCGCGCAAGGGCATGGCGCAAGGCAGAGCAATGCCCATCCTAGGCTGATACAATGGGCGCAAAAACCGAACTATTCCCCACAGTCCCCGAGCTTTGCGCAATTGCCCGCGAGGTGGAAAAAAAGCCGCTCTCCATCCCTCCCCGCCCCATCGACGGCAAGCTCGTGCTGGACGAGAATTTCGGCATCTTCCCGCGCGAGTTCGAGGACTACACCTACAGCTTCCTGCTTTTCGAGGCGCAGAAAATCGAGCGCAGGCTCAGCTCGGATGCAATCTCATCTTCCTGGCAGGAGCCTGCAGCGCCGCTCCACTTCACGCCGGAGCAGCAAATGGAAAGCGACCTCCACAAGTTCGTTTCCTCGCAGGAGCAGGCATCGCTTGACAACGAGGAGGACCGCCTTCTTCGGAAGCTTCGTGAAAAGAAGGCGCCTGCGCAGCCAAAGCCCGACGAGGTCGCAGACTACGAGCGGGACCATCTGCTTCCGCGCGAATCTGGCGATGAAGAAGAGGCGCCGCTCCCTGACGAAGACAGCTCTCCTACGCCGGAAAGCGAAGCGCCCCCTCCGCCTCCCGCTTCCTCATTCCCGCGGGCAAAGCCGCGCGTGCTGCCCCCGAAAATCGAGCAGAGAAAATATTCCTCATTGCCAGGCGCGCCTCAAACCCCTTCCGCAAAGCCGCCCGCGCAAAGCCCGCCTGCCCGGCAGGCGCCCATCGCAAGGCCCGCAGCTTCAAAGCCTGATGAGCAAGGCGCCTACGAGCCAGAATATCCTGTCAGGCGCCAGCCATCCTCTCCAATCATGCCTGAGATGGCATCTTCCGCCGAGGCGGGGGCGGCGAAAAAGCCGCCGGCAGGCATCTCCTCCTACTCCAAGCTTTCTCCCCGCCTGCAATCGCTCATAGACCAGAAGCTCCGTCGCGAGGAGGAAAAGGCGAAAAAAGCCCGAGCGGACTCTGACATTTTCAAAACCCCGCCTGCGCCGCCTCCCGAAGAAGAGCATGAAGAGGAGCCAGGGAAGGCATTGGAGAACGTGGACGCCCCCAACGCATGGAACCTTCACGATGAGGAAGAGGAAAAGGATGCCGAGCCTGATGTGCGCGGCAAGGGAAAGAAAATGCCCATTTCCGGGCAGGATGAGGGCGAGCGCGAGGAAATCCCCTCCGAGCCCTCTGGAAAAATCCAGCGCAAAATGCCGCTTCGCAAATCAGATGATGAAATCGCCCCCATTCCTGAAGAGGAGGAAGAGCAGCCTTCATTGCAGGAAGAGCCCGAGGCGCCTGCTCCCGGGCAGGAGGAACAGGAACAAAGGGCGCCTTCCATAAAGCAGCATTCACGCAAGGAAAAAGGGGCATTGCCTTCCGATGAAGAGGAAGACACGCAAATCCCGAAGCAAACTGCCCCTGAAGAAAAAGAGGAGCCGCTTCCTCGCGCGCGAAGCAAATCCTCAGCCGGGCCAATGCTGATACAGCCCCGTTTCCCTGACGCAGCCCCATCCGCTTCCCTGCAGGAAAAGCAGGGGATTTCCCAGGCAGAAGACTCTGACAGGATGCGCCGCATCCAGCAGATAATTGAGGATTTGTCTCCTGACAAGGTGCGCGCGCAGCCAAGGCAGGAGGAAATTTCATTCGAGAAAGAGGATAGCGAAGATGAAAAAGAGCCTGAAGAGGAAGACGCGCCCCCGCAGCAAAAAGAGATTCCGCTGCCTTTGAAAAAACCCGCGGGCGCGCAGAAGAAAAAAGCATCCGCCGCGCAGGAAAAGATTGCGCCGAGCATCAAGCAGAGGGGCGCGCCTGCGAAAAAGCCGCAAAGCAAAGAGCCTGTCGAAGAAGCGCCCGAGGAAGAGCCGGAAGAAATTCCCGTTGCAAATAAAGTTGCTTCCAAGCCTCCCATCCGCGAAGAGCCTGGGGAAGAGGAAATCCCCCCGCAAAGAAAATTCACCCCCCGCGCGCCTGCGCGCGAAGAGGAAAGCGAGGCGGAGGAAGAGGCGCCTGCAAGGCCAATGCGCAAGCTCATGCCAAAAATTCCCGCGCGCGATGAAATGGGCGAAGAGGCGGAGGAACAGGGTAAGCCCTTGCCGCCTCCAAGAAAACTCACACCGCGCCTGCCGATGCGCGAGGAAGAAGCAGAAGCGGATGAAGAGCCGCCTGCTCAAGCCCCGCCTTTGCGGAGAAGGATACTTCCCGGCATGGCGCGCACCGCGCCTTCCACTCCGCAAACATACGTGCCTCCTGCAAGGGGAAGAAAGCCCGTTGCACTTCCGCCCGAGGAGCCTGAGGAAAGGGAAATGCAAGGGCAGCAAGAAGAGGAGGCGCCTGCCCCGGAGCAGGAGGAAATTTCACCGCGCCTTCTGCCCCTCAAGCCACGGAAGCTTGTCTCAGACGAAGCCCCGCAGGAATCTGAAAAGACCCCTGTGCAGCTCAGGCAGGAGGAGAAGATGGCAAAGATGGCCGAGCAGCTTGCAAGGCTCGAGGCAGGCAGGATAAAGGAAGTGTCCGGGACCGCTGCGCTGCCTTCCGAGGAAGAGGACATACCTCTTCCTGACGACGGTGAAGGCGTTCCCAAGCCCAAGGATTACGAGCAGGCAAAGGAAAGCCTGCGCAAGGTGCTTGAGCACGATGAGACTGCTCGCAAGGTGAAGCTGGAGGACGAGGTCACCGTAGAGCAATATGCAAAGGACCACCTCGTTTGGCTTTACGAAATATACAAGATGGGCGGAATGGCGCGCGAGGATTTCCTGCAGAAAGCCTCCGAGAAATATTCCGAGGCTAAAAACGCAGCGCCGGCATCGGGGGCTGAGGGCGGCAATGACGCGCCTGCCAACCCGGCGCTTGCCGCGCTTTCCAAGGAAATCGAGAAGAAAGGCAAGAAATGAGGGCGGGGCAGCAGGTGCCTTTTAATAAATTGCATTGGAATTAAGCTCGAGCGAGGGAAACGGATGGAACAAAACAGCAACAACCCGAAACTGGCGCCCAGGTCCCACCATCCGCTGGTGTCCCAGCCATTGCGCGAGACAGAGGCCGCCTCCGACCCATCGCAGTTCCGCCCGTTTTTCAAGTCAATCTCCCTCAGGTTCCCCCAGCTCAAGCGCCAGCTCATCCAGGCGCAGATGAACTACACGCCGGCGGGATTTGCCCGCTACGCCATCATAAGCGCGATCTACATCACCGCAATACTGCTCCTGCTTTCATGGCTGGTGATCCGCTCCACCAGCATCCCCCTGCTTTTCCTCGTCGTGCTCGCGCCCGTATTATACATCGTCATGTTCCTCTACCTGATGCAGTTCCCGCTGGTGAAGGCAAGGCAGCGCGCGAAGAAAATAGACCAGGAGCTGGTGTTCGCAGGCAGGCACATGCTCATCGAGCTTCAGTCCGGCGTGCCGCTTTTCGACGCCATGCTCGGAATAAGCCGCGACTACGGGCCAGTGTCGGACGAATTCAACAAGATAGTGGAAAAGGTGACGCTCGGCGTGCCGCTTGGCGCAGCGCTCCACGAGGTCGCGGAGAACAACCCCTCTCCATACTTCAACCGCCTTGTTCTCCAGCTCGCAAATTCCCTTTCATCAGGCGCCGATGTCGCCCTCACGCTTGAATCCTCGCTCGACCAGATATCAAAGGAGCAGGTGCTTGAGCTCAAGGCATACGGGCAGAAGCTGAACCCATTGGTCATGTTCTTCATGATATTCGGCATCATCATGCCCTCGCTCGGCGTGGCGTTCATGATAATGCTGGTCTCTTTCCTGGGAAGCTCGGGCATCTCGTTCGGGCCTGCCGCGCTTTTCGGCATACTTGCCTGCATAGGCATCATCCAGTTCATTTTCCTGTCCGTGGTGGAATCATCACGGCCGAAGTTCGACATAGTTTGACGGTGCTCCCATGGCAATAAGGATATACGAAATGATCGGGCGGATTTTCAGCCGCAACCAGACTCGCCAGCTGGGCAACCTGCTCGAGGCGTCCGGCATGGACTTTGTCCCCGAGGCGTTCGCGGGCTTCATAGTGCTGCTCTGCGCGCTCACCTCCATCCTCACCTACTTCCTATTCGTGGGCGTGGCGCCGCTGCGGAGCGTGCTTTTCAAGCTCGCGCTCATGATTTCCCCGAGCCTCACGGCATCATCGCCTGACCTGCTTACGGCGTTTGCCGCGCTCTTCTCCATCGCACTTGCAACCGGCATTGTCTGCATCACAGCCTATGTCTCGCTCCTTCTCATGGCGGACGAGCGCAGGCGCAAGGTGGAGGACGTGCTTCCCGAGTTCCTGTCCCTCTCCGCGGCAAACGTGCGCGCGGGGATGACCATCGACCAGGCGATGTGGTATGCTGCAAAGCCCGAGTTCGGCATACTTTCCGACGAGGTGGCAACTGTCGCCAAAAAGGCGTTCGGAGGCGTTCCCTTCAACACTGCGATAGACCATCTCACCGAGCGCTTCAACTCCAAGGCAATAAGAAGGACGGTGGCGCTCATAAAGCAGGGAATCGCGTCGGGAGGAAAGCTTGCGGACATCCTTGAGAGGACCGCCGAGGACACGCGCCAGATGGCGTCGCTCCGCAAGGAAATTTCCACCTCGCTCATAATGTACGTGATATTCATAGTGTTCGCAGGCGCAATCGGCACGCCGTTCCTGTTCGCAATCTCCGGCAAGCTCGTGGCGCTCATAGAAGGCGTGTTCTCTGCGCACCAGTTCTCGGACATCTCGACATCGGGCTACTCGGGCTCGTTCATCATGCCCCAAAAGCCCCTCATCACGTCCTCCGAGTTCTTCATCTTCACCGTGCTCTGCTGCATGATGACCGCGGTTTTCTCGTCGCTGATAATAGGCGTGATTTCCAAAGGGAGCAAAAAGGACGGCATGACATACCTTCCCGTGCTTCTCATCGGCTCGCTTGTGATATTCTTTGTGATGGGCTTTTTGCTCGACACCGTACTGTCAAATATATATATTTAACGTGAAAATAGGTAAAAAAGGTGGTTTGATGTTAGAAAAATTCGGCTCAAAAGGCCAAGCAGCAATGGAATATCTCATGACATACGGATGGGCACTGCTCGTCATAGTCATCGTGATTGCAATCCTACTCATTATGAACCCGTTTGCATCCCCGCAGACGTGCAAGTTCGACACGGTCGGCTTTGCATGCGACAACATTGCGGTCAGGGCAAATGACACCCGTCTTGTTGGAAGCATACTCAACGGCAACAACAACGCAGTGGACATCTTCAACGTAACTTGCCTGAAGTCGTCTGCCCCGCAGCCGGCAACGCCCACTGGGAACAAGATAGACACGCTCGGCCGCCAGGGCGCATTCGCCTTCAACGTCACTGCTGGCACCAACCACACAGTTGCATGCGCTGATGCATCTAAGACGCCTGGCACTGACTTCTCAGGCAAGATTTGGGTGTTCTACAAGAACGCAGGCGAAACCAGCGACTACCCGATGAGGGTGGTGAGCGCCAACCTCATCACAAAGGTTCTGTAAGTTTTTTCTTTCTTCTTTCAGCATCGAGCGGTGCTCGCTCGATGACTTGTCGAGCTCGGCTCGACAATTGTTGAACGCGCAAGCGTTCAACATCTGATGCTTTTTGCGCAGCAAAAAGCACATTTTCTTTTTCACTCCTTAGCGCGAGCTCTCCCATCCCGCGCACTACCTCCCACCACAAACCTTTATAAACCACACTTGGCATATATAGCCTGTACAGGCAACAAGGGGAGAACTCATGCAGCACAAGCAGCTTCCGCGCAAAAACAGGCTCCAAAAGGCATTCTTCTACGCCAAAGTCACCGCTGCGGTGGCAGCGGGCGCCTGGCTTTCCTTCCAGCCCCTCGCCTCGCCCGCGCAGGCGACAAAGGCGCCGCAGCAGGGGCAGAAAACCGCAAGCGCGCCTGTGCAGAAGCCTGCAATCAAGGAGAAAACAATCTCATTTTCTGAAGCGCAAAAGCAAGCAAGCGCCACAGGCGCGGTGCAGCAAAAGTGCAATGCCGTTAAGGTGGGCGGCAAGCAGCCGCCATTGCCAAAATACGACAGCACGCACCCGTACGCGGGAGTGAGGCGCATACTCATCGAGCTTGCAGGCGAGCCTGCGAAGGCGCAGCTATACGCGCATGAGTATGCCATGTCCGTGGATACCATTGCGGCCATGCAGGCGCGCATTTCAATTCCAGCATCCAAAGCAAGGCAGGTTGCCGAGGCAAAATGGCAAATCATCAATTCCGAGCTTGGCATCGTGGATTATGACCTTGAGCTTTGGCAATCAGTGTCAAGAAACGCATGGGACTGCGACAATTCCGGGTTTGCCCAGCGCGATGCCGACTTGAAAAACGGTTCAAAAACCTACCTTGTGCTGGCAAACACCCCTGCCATTGGCCACGTGGTGGCAAGGATGGGGGATTTTGCGTTTGACACGCGCCTCCTTCTTGCCTATGGGGCTGACAGCATAGCGCGTGTCTATCCATCAATTTACGGGAACATCTGGGATGCGGACAGCCTGCAAACATTCACCTACCTCACGCGTGCGCTCAAGTACGCCAGACTTTGCAGAACCGACAAGAGTGACACGCCATTTGCATTGGCGGTGGCATACTATACGCAATCCATCTCGCGCTTCCCTGGAAATGAAATCGCAGTGGCAAATCTCGGTATTCTTTATCTCAAGCGCGGCATGCCGGAAAAAGCAGTCGAGTTCCTTACCATGGCACTGGGCATCGACCCAAATGATGCGTTTGTCCACTACTTCCGTGCAGAAGCCTATAACGCGCTCGGAAATTACAAAGCGGCAGAAGAAGATACGCGCGCATACAATCGGCTAATGGGGTTCTAAAATAAGAAAACGGAAAGCAAAAACAGTGCTGCTGCTTGGAATGCACACTTGTCCGATGTGCCATCTCAGAGGCTTCGGCCCGGTTGTTAATTGCCACCTACTTTGTTCAAAACCTTGGGCGCAGTCACTTCTTGTTTTGGCTGTGCTTGTTTTACTGGCTGTGGCACAATCTTCATCCCTTCTGGAACGGAAATGCTGGATTGCACGCCGCGCTTCCAGCCACCTGCCACTTCCTTGGCAGCAGGTTCCGGCACCAATGTGCGTGTGGGCAATCCTGCCCTTGCAGTTGCACTGCTGATAAGGCTCGACTCCGTCTCTGCGCTGTTAGCAAGTTTGTTTGCCACGTTTTCAGCGCTATAATTGCCTCTGACGTGTTTCGAGTACTCTTTAACAAAATCGCTTTTGGCGGTTTCTAGGAACTTATCATTAGTCTTGCCGCCTTCTCCCAGTATGTTCTTTTCTCGGTATGCCTCTATCTTGCTTACATAGTTTTTGACTGCTTGCTCTGCTGGTTTCTTGTTAATGACCTCGGTGTTGGTGCCATAGTAATCTGCAGGATTTACATTGGCAAGATCTTTTGCAATCTCGGATTTCGCCGGAATGATGATCTGGAATACTTCCTTAGGCTGATCTGTCATTATCCCCGGGACAATATTATACGTCAAAGCAATATCCTTCTGCTTTCCACCTGTTGCCTGGAACACGAACATCTTGCCACCTTCTACTACCGGTCTTCCTCGACTAACATGTGCCCCGCAACGCTTTTAAACCCTCAGCCTTTCAATAGGGGACGTAAACAAAAACAAAAAAGGAGACCTGATTTTTGTCTTCTTAAGAACAGCAATATACTGCAACAGCGATATACTGCGAATATTGAGGTGAACTCTATGTACCCACCCGCACAGCAGGCATATGACCGCGCAATCACGGTCTTCTCGCCAGACGGCAGGCTATTCCAGGTGGAATACGCAAAAGAAGCAGTGAAGCGCGGGGCAACGGCAATCGGAATGGTCTTTGAAGGCGGCGTGCTCCTGGTAGCATACAAGAACGCCAACTCCAAGCTCCTTGTTCCGGAATCCATGAAGAAAGTGTTCGAAATCGACAAGCACATCGCTGCGACCGCGTCAGGCCTCATCGCCGACGCGCGCAGGCTTGTGGATCTCGCGCGCATGGAGGCGCAGAAGCACAAGCTGGCATATTCCGAGCCGGCATCTGTGGAAACGATTTCCAAGGAGCTTTGCGACCTCATGCAGGTGTACACGCAGTACGGCGGCATACGCCCGTTCGGAGTTTCATTGCTCGTCGCAGGCGTGGACGACAAGCCCCGCCTCTACGAGGCAGAGCCGTCAGGCGCATTGACAGGCTACCTTGCAGACGCAGTAGGCTCTGGCAAGAAGGAAGTCGAGGAATTCTTCGAGAAAGAATACAAGCCCGGCATGAGCCAGGAAGAGGCAATCGCACTTGCCATGAAGGCGCTCAAGAAATCCGCCGACCTCAAGGTGACGCCCGACACGGTTGAAATCGCGGTCGCCACCATGAAGACAAAGGAATTCGTAATCCTCTCGCCCAAGGAAATAGAGAAATACATCAAGTAAGCGGAAGATGTGACGATAGCAAATAGTAAGCGCGAAGATGAGCAAGCATATGATTTACGCGAAGATGATGTGAAATGGCAACGCTTGACAACTCCATAACCGCGCACATGGAAATACAAGGCGAGCGCTTCGAGGTCATGGTCGACCCTGACCTCGCGCTTGCGTTCCGCCTGGGGCAGAAAAAGGAGCTCAACAACGTGCTCACAGTGGAGGAAGTCTTCAAGAACTTCAGGAAGGGCGAGCGCCACACAACATCGTCGCTGCAGAAGGCGTTTGGCACCACCGACGTGTTCGCCATTGCCGAGCGCATTGTGAAGAACGGGGAGCTGGCGCTCACAACAGACCAGAAGCGGAAAATGCTTGAGGAGAAAAAGAAGCAGATTGTCGCAATACTGATGCGCGAGTGCATTGACCCGAGGACCGGCGCGCCGCACACGCAGTTGCGCCTGGAGCAATCCATGGACGCTGCGCGCGTGCACATCGACGGCTTCAAGGACGCTGCCTCGCAGGTGGAGGAAGTGATGAAGGCATTGCGCCCCATCATCCCCCTGAAAGTGGAGAAAGCCCGCGTGGCTGTCAAGATCCCGCCCGAGCACGCACAGCGCGTGTATGGCACGCTCAAGGGATACGGCATACAGAAGGAGGAATGGGCGCGCGACGGGAGCCTCATAGTGGTCCTCGAGATGCCTGCGGGCATGCAAGGGGAGTTCTATGACAAGATAAACCGCGCAACCGCGGGAGCTGCAGAGACGAAATTGATGAAATAATTTGATGTAATGAAGCAAGCTGCGCTGATGGAACAATTCGCATTTACCGGTGATACAAATGGACAAAAGCAGAATAGTGATGCCTGGCGAAATGGTCGCAGAAAGGCCTGAAAGGATTGGCTACGCATTCGTGGACAAGGGAAAGACCTACTCCACGGTGGTGGGGCTTTATTCCGAGGGCAAGCTCGTGCCCCTTGAAGGCCCGTACGAGCCCCTGCCTGACGACATGATAGTCGGGATTGTTTCCGAAGTCCGCTTCTCAGGCTACAGCGTGGACACGAACTCCGCATACGCCGCGTTCCTTTCCTCGCGCGAAATCCGCGAGAGGTACGAGATGGGCGACACGATATTCGCGCGCATAATAAAGACGGACGAGACGCGGAGCATCGAGCTCTCAGACGCGAAAAAGCTTCCCGAGGGAAGGCTGGTGCGCGTCTCAGCAGTGAAGATACCTCGCATAATCGGCAAGAAGAACTCCATGGTGGACATGATCCGCGCAAACACCGGCTGCGAAATAGTCGCAGGCAGGAACGGATATGTCTGGATCATAGGCACGGGAGACTCCAACTTGGCGGAAAAGGCAATACGCATGATCGAGGCGCAGGCGCACACGCACGGGCTTACCGACCGCGTGGCAGCGTACCTGAAATCGCAGAAGAAAGCTTAGATAACGCTAGAAATATTCGGTAACATTTAAACGGTGATAAAATGGGTGGACAAGGAGAAAAACCGGCACTTTTGGTGAACGGCAAGCGTGTGGACGGGCGAGGCGTGGAAGACGTGCGCCCCATGAAGATAGTCGCGCGCGTGCTCAACGACGCAGAAGGCTCGGCATACATAGAATGGGGCAAGAACAAGATTCTTGCAGGCGTGTACGGTCCAAGGGAATGCATCCCGAGGCACGACCAGTCGCTTTACCGCGCAGTCGTGAAGTGCCGCTACAACATGGCGCCTTTCTCAGGCGCAGAGGAGCACGGCAGGAGCGGGCCCAACAGGCGCTCCAAGGAGCTTTCCAAAGTGATAAAAGAAGCATTCGAGAACGTCATCATCTCAGAGAACTTCCCCAAGACGGAGATTTCCATCTTTGTCGAGGTTCTCCAGTCCGACGGAGGAACGCGCTGCGCAGCAGTGACGGCAGCCGCAGTGGCACTCGCAGACGCAGGCATCCCCATGAAGGACCTCATAGGCGCAGTTGCAGTGTGCAAGATAGACGGGCAGATGGCTGTTGACCCTGGCAAGGAGGAGGACAACTTCGGCGAATCAGACATGCCGATTGCATTCTCCCCCCGCACGGGCGAGGTGCTGCTTTTCCAGATGGACGGCAACCTCTCAAGAGAGGAGCTTTCGCGCGGGCTTGAGCTTGCGAAGAACGCATCAGCCAAGATACGCGAGGTCCAGATGGAAGCGATCAAGAAAGTTTACGACGAGCCAAAGGAGGACAGGTTCCTCCTCATAGGCTGAAAAGGTGCTATTATGGAATCCATGAACGAAATAAAGCGCGACACGCTGGGCGCACTGATCTCCCAGGGCAAGCGAGGCGACGGGCGCGGAATGTTCGACTACAGGACGATAAACGTCCAGCCCGGCATATTGCAGAACCCCGACGGCTCTGCGCTTGTCTCAATTGGCAAGAGCCAGGTGATGGCAGGCATAAAATTCGACGTTGCCAAGCCATTCCCGGACAGGCCAAAGGAAGGCGTGCTCTCCACGTCTGCAGACCTGCTGCCGCTTGCATCGCACCTGTTCGAGACAGGCCCGCCCTCCGACGAGGCAATCGAGCTTGCGCGCGTTGTCGACCGGGGCATAAGAAGCGCAAACATCATAGACCTGTCCTCGTTTTACATTGACGAGGAAAAGGTGCTTGCAGTCTACATTGACCTCTTCATCCTCGACCACGACGGAAACCTCATCGACACCGCTGCGCTTGCAGCAATGAGCGCTCTGCTCTCAGCTCGCATGCCAAAGGTGGAGGAAGGGAAAATCATCCGCGGAGAATTTACCGGCAAGGTGCCGATAAAGGAGAAAGTGGTGACCTGCACATTCGGGAAGCTTGGCGACAAGGCATTCCTCGACCCGTCGCTTGACGAGGAGAAGGGAATGGACTGCCGCCTCACGCTTGCCACCACGCCAAGCAACCTCGTTGCTGCGCAGAAGGGCGGATGGGGCGCGGTTTCAGAGAAGGAGATAATGGAGCTATTCGACATTTCGCTTGAGAAGGGCAAGCAGCTGCGCGCCCTGCTTAGCGACTAAAACGGTGATTTGATATGTCAAAAAGAGATGTAAGATCCGGCGCTGAACTGCGCAAGCGCGCAGACAGCATGGACACGCTTAGGCGCACGCTTTTCACATGCAATGCATGCGGAAAGAAGAAGGTGAAGCGCAAGGGCAATTCCCTTTGGGAATGCAAGTCCTGCGGCGCAATCTTCGCAGGAGGCACCTATTCGCTCTCCACGCCCTCCGGGGATGTGGCAGCGCGCCTGATAAAGGAGTACAAGACGAGGTAGTTTGATGTACGTTTGCCCAAAATGCAAGAAAAGGATTGAGTCGCTCGACACCAAGTCCACGCGCTGCCCGCACTGCGCGCACCGCGTGCTTTACAAGGTGAGGGAGCCTCTTGCCCGCGAAGTCAAGACGGACTGAATAGGGGCTGGCTAGATGGAAAAGGGAGTCGTGTCTGGAAGCGCCGTGCTCACCCTCAACTTCCCCTCCCTTCCGCCCGCCAAGGCAGCATACGATGCGCTCCTGTCCGAGGCTGACTTTTCGCACCGCGGAGGCTCGCGCGTAACCCTTTCTGGGAAAAGCGTGAAGGTGGAGATAAAGGCCGACGACCCTGTGTCGCTTCGTGCCTCGCTCACCTCCTACCTGCGCCTCATGCATGTTATTAAATCTGTAGAGGAAAATACTGAATAAGAGGGGGATATTTATGGCAGAGCAGCTTCGCAGCGCAGACGAACTCCAGAAGAAACTTGCAGAATTCCAGGACCTGCAGCGCCAGCTCCAAATGGTGTCCGGGCAGAAGCAGCAGCTCATCATGCAGACTGAGGAGATAAAGATGGCTGAAAGCGAGCTTACAAAGTCAGACAAGACAATTTACCGCTACGTGGGCCCCCTTCTTATCGAGACCACAAAGACCGACGCGAGCGCAGACCTGAAGGACAAGCGCGAGCTGTTCGAGATGCGCGTTTCCGTGCTTGAGAAGCAGGAGACAAAGATGCGCCCGAAGTACGACGAGCTGCGAAACGAGCTTGAGAAAGCGCTTCGCGAAGGCAAGCTCAGATAACTAGGCGCTTCCATGAAACACCCTCTCATTAGGCGCCTTGGCGCAAAACCCTCGCACAAAGACGGTTTTTCTGGCAGCTCGCCGACCATAATGCCTTCAGCATCTGCCATAAGGGAAGGAATAGCTGTCAGAAAGGCGCTGTCTGACATGCGCGTGCTTGTGGTGGATGACAATCCTGACAATGCGATGCTTAGCCAGATTTACTTGCGCAAATCAGTGAAATCTGCCGATACTGCGGAAACTGCGTCCTCGGCCATTGCCAAAATAGGCGAGGCTGCAAAGAATGGCAAGTATGACTTGGTGCTTTGCGACATAATGCTTGACAACGGCCGAACGGGCTTTGACGTGGAAAAGGAGGCAAAAGCTCTTTCACCCGGCACAATATTCGTTTTCGTAACCGGGCATGATCGGGGCGGATTTGCCAAGAATTTCTCTGGCCAAGAATACCCTGACCTTGTTCTCCAAAAGCCAATCAAAAAAGACGCGCTTCTCGAATTCCTCGGAAAGCTTTGCGATTCCTGAGCCTGCGCGCTATTGTTTTAAACTTCCCCCTCTTTTCCTTAGCGGGAGAAAATGGCAAAATTTCCAAAGATACCGGCCAAGCGCATAATCATCACCTTCCACTCATTAGGCGACGTGGACGCAGTGGGCGGGGCAATCGCGCTTTGCCGCTTCCTTGGCAAAAAGGCAATCATCGCAGCGCCTGACAAGCCAACTGCCGCGGCGCGCAAGCTCCTCAACTACACTGGCACAGAATGCATCTTATTCGCCGACCTGAAACGCCAGCCAACCGACTTCATCATAGTGCTTGACTCCTCCTCGCCCCAAATGCTGCCTCACTTGGCAGGCATCCAGCCAGACCTGATGATAGACCACCACGCGCGACTAGGGGGCGAGATAGCTGCAAAGAAAGTGATAAACGACCCATCTGCTTCCTCCACGTGCGAAATTCTCTACTTCCTCCTTTCCCCCAAGGACAGAATCTCGTGCATCGCGCTATTGCTTGGCATAATCGCAGACAGCGCTTCCTTCAAGTGTGCCACCTCATCCACTTTCAAGGCAGCATCAGAGCTTCTCTCGCGCTCCAGCCTTTCCTACTCCCAGCTTCTTTCCCTCTCCCATGTGCCCGAGTCATTCTCAGAACGGCTGGAAGCCATCCGCTCCTGCCCTTCAGTGTCGGCAGAGCGCGCAGGCGAGCACATTATTGCCCTTGCGCTTGCCAAGTCGCATGAGGCGCATTTTGCAGACATTTTAGTCTCGCTTGGCGCGGACGTCGCATTTGTGGGCTGCGAGGCGGAAAACGGCAGGATATCTGCGCGCATGCGCGACACTATGAAAGGAAGAGTGAAGCTTGACAGGATAATGTTCGAAATAGGCAAAGTGATGAATGGCAATGGCGGCGGGCATGAAATGGCTGCAGGCGCAACAGGCGAGAAAGGCAGCGTGCGCGAGGCGCTGGCAGTGTGCAAAAAGCTCGCAGAGCAGCAGATATTAACAAGCGAGCACGCGAAAATCAGGAAAATAGAATGGTAATCCTCCAGATGGCAAGCGGCAGCAAAAAGGAACGGTGATAACATGACATTTGCAATAGTGGTGGGCACGCAGTGGGGCGACGAGGGAAAGGGCAAAGTAGTGGACTACTACGCCGCGCAGGCAGACATCGTAGTCCGCTTCTGCGGCGGCGCAAACGCAGGCCACACCATCGTTTCCGGCGGAAAGAAATTCGCATTCCACCACCTTCCCTCAGGCGTCCTCTACCCTGAAAAAATAAACATCATCGGCAACGGCGTGGTGCTTGAGCCGAAAAAGTTCTTCGAGGAGCTATCTCAGCTTGACGCTGTTGGCATCAAGCCCAACATCAAAATCTCCCCGCGCACGCACCTCGTGATGCCCTACCATATCGCCCTTGACGGCGCAGAGGAGGGCAAGAAAGGCGCGCTTGCAGCCGGCACCACCAAGCGCGGAATCGGCCCCTGCTACTCAGACAAGGCAGCGCGCTTTGGCATCCGTGTCGGTGAATTATTGCAGCCTGCGCTTTTCAAGGAGAAGCTTCACACCATGCACACTTTGAAAGTGAAGCTTCTCAAAGAGGTATATGGCGTGGACTTCAAGCAAACAGAGGATGAGATTTACAAATTGTACACTGAATACGGCAAGAAGCTCGCCCCGTATGTTGCTGAAACAGGCGAAATCCTTGGCGACGCGCTTGCAAAGGAAAAGCAGGTGCTTTTCGAAGGCGCGCAGGCAACGATGCTTGACATCGACCATGGCATGTACCCATTCGGCACTTCTTCCAACACCTCTGCCGGCGGCGCCTGCACAGGCTCAGGCATAGGCCCCACTGCCATCGACGAGGTTATTGGCGTGGTGAAAGTCTACACAAGCAGGGTGGGCACCGGGCCTCTTCCCACTGAGCTTAACGATGCAACCGGGCAGGCAATACGCGACAAAGGCGGGGAATACGGCACCACCACCGGGCGCCCGCGCAGGATTGGCTGGCTAGATTTACCAACATTGCGCTACGCCGCGCGCGTGAATGGCTTGACAGGGCTTGCCTTCACCAGGCTTGACACTCTCTCAGGCGTGAAGACGGTTCAGATTTGCACGCACTACGAGCTTGACGGCAAGAAGCTTCTCACGCCGCCGGCAAACTACACTGACATCGCGCGCTGCAAGCCCGTCTACAAGTCCTTTGCAGGCTGGGAAGACATCGGGCAGGAGAAATGGCGCGCATGCGCAAAGGGAGGCATGAAATCATTGCCAAAAGAGGCGCAGGCATACCTCAAGTTCATCTCCGACGAAGTCGGCGTGCCAATCTACGTGGTTGGCGTCGGGCCCGGGCGCGAGGAGACGATTGTTTTAAAAGACGTATTTGGAAGAAAATGAAAAAGTTCGCCAAATCCTTCGGATTTGACGATACGGTTGTGCTTGCGCACAACTGCCCACCAAAATGCTTCGCATTTTGATGGTGCCCCTGTAGCTCAGCGGTAGAGCGCGTGCATGGTACGACCTTTTTCGCTCCGCGAAAAAGCGGTGCTGGAACAAGGTTCCATCAAGCACGAGGTCACGAGTTCAATCCTCGTCGGGGGCTTAAACGCCTTTTTTACGTCTTAGAAACTGATTCATGCCGGGAGGATTGAACTCCAAATTGCCATTTTCTTGCGGGCAATCCGCCTGGGCAATATTTATACTCTTTCAGGGATAGATTACTACGAGGGGTTGTATGCGCTTTGTTTTGATAGCTATTTTGGTGCTCGGTCTGCTATTTGGCTGTGCTGGTCCGCAGGCGCCAGTCCAGACTGTTCCGAGCAATCAAGGGCAGCAAAATAACTCTGTCAACAATACATTGCAAGTTCCTCCAAGTAACACTGTCAATACACAGGTTCCAGCAGCAGGCTATCCTTCCAATATTTCGAATTGTGTGAGAATGTCTGTTGACGAAGTCGCTGGGCAGATTCCGAAAAACCTATTGGCCCTCAATTCTGAAGGTGACGATGTGCAAACGGCGGTGCTTGGCTTGAACAAGCCATTCACCTTAATCCGCTATCGCTATGACATGGATAGCACTGGCGAGGGCGCAATGTTCTCTTATGTTGTCAAAGGATGCACGCAAAATGATCTCGACCTCCTTCGCAAGAAATTGACGGAATTATCGTCCGCCTACCTTGATCCATCTGTGCTGAAACTGTCGTTCTCGGGTTATGAAGTTGAGTCAATTAGAATGCGGGATAGCAATTTTGGTATAATCGTCTATTGGCTTTCCAATGGCAACTTAATAGTCACTCAAGGTAGCAACAATGGCTTTCTACAAGGCACCTGGAGCCTTCCCGAATTATCTTATAATTCACGGGATTGCCTCGGGCAAATAACCAACGTGCTTGTGGCAAACCACCCTCCTGACAAAAAATCAACTGCCCTGGAACAGGCGCACGTGCAGGATCCCACTTCTTGTAATGATTCAGATGGTGGCGATAACCGGCTCCAGAAGGGAACGGTTAAAGAGGGCGTATACTCTGAAACAGACACCTGCGTTGGTTACAATACGCTGGTGGAATTCGAATGTCTCATACAAAGTACTAGCAGGCCCGCATTCCAAAGACAGGTTGTAGACTGCAATGCAGGCATGATTTGCTATGATGGAGCATGCATCAAAGCAGCAAGCTCAACTTGCAATGATACCGATGGAGGGCTGAACTATTTTGTCAAGGGCAAAGCCGAATTCAACAACCCGGGCGTTGATTCTGGATATATGACCGACGCCTGCATCGATGCCAACAGGTTGCGGGAGTATTACTGCAAAGATGGAACCGCGCAGTATGTATCTTATACCTGTGCCAACGGATGTCAAGACGGCGCATGCATAAATGGGTAACTGATGCGTGCGTCAGTTTCCAAGAGTCTGTTCGAGAGAAAATTGGCTAAAGTTCAGGGCTTTTAGCGTCGTTCAAGCTTCAAAGTGACCCTGGCTGTTCCAGGTGCGTCGGGGGCTAACTTTTTTCACGAACAGCCTACGGGCAGCTTTATACTTCTTGCGCGGTTATTGTGAGCGAGGGATTGCATGCGTTTTGGCTTTGGTTTTGTTTTGGTAATAGCTGTTTTTGCGCTTTGCCTGCTTTTTGCCGGTTGCGCGAGCGCGCCGAATAACTTGCCGCCCGCAGTGCCAGCTCAGCCCGCTCCTCCTGCCCCGCCTGCCCCTTCAGTCTCGCCGCCTCCTGTTGCCCCTTTGGTGCAGCCAACCAGCTATCCAATCGACTCTGTTGTTTCTACCACGCTTGCGCGGACGGTCATTCCCGTTCCCGTGCCAGCAGCGTCTCCCAAGCTTCCTCCTGAGGCGATTTCCAACTTCTCACAATACGGCTATGGCGCCTGGCAGTTCGGAGGCGGGCTGGGCTTTGAAAAAAAGCTGGACCTCATGCCATCTGCGTATGATGGCGCATCTGTTGCGCCTGCCGCGCGGCTCCTGAACTTCTTCACCATGACCGACATCCACCTTACCGACAAGGAATCCCCTGCGGAGATGGTCTATTACGGCTACAAATGGGGCGTAATTTCAGGATACTCGCCAGCCATGCTATACTCGACCCACATGCTCGATGCAGCAGTCCAGACTGCCAATGCCCTCCACAAGGAAAAACCGTTTGATTTCGGCATCTCATTGGGCGATGATATCAACAGCGGGCAGTACAACGAGCTAAGATGGTTCATCGATGTCTTTGACGGCAAGAGCATAAACCCTGATTCCGGCGTCAAGGACGACCCTGTTCCAGGGCCCCTCAACGATTACCAGGACGAATACAAATCAGCAGGGCTCGACAAGTCAATCCCGTGGTACCAGACGCTTGGCAACCACGACCATTTCTGGGCAGGCATGTTCCCTCCTGATGCTTACGTCAAGAATGCCATGGTTGGCGATGCATCCCTCAATATGGGCAACGTGCTCGCTACTGACCACCTTGGCTTGCAAAGCCGCGGCTTCTACATGGGCGCAGTCGACGGCAGCACCCCTTACGGCAACATCATTGGCGCAGGGCCTGTCAGTGGCTTCCCGAATGGCGCTCCAACTGTGCCTTCCGACCCCAATCGCCGCTTCATTCCAAGAAACGAGTGGATGAACGAATTTTTCAACACAACCTCCAGCCCAGCAGGGCATGGGTTCAATCAAACGAATGTGGCAACTGGATTTGCCAGCTATTCTTTCGAGCCGAACTCGAGCCTGCCCATCAAGGTCATTGTGCTTGACGACACCCAACGGGACGACGACCCCAATGGCTATGCCTATGGGCGCGGCGCCCTTGACCAGGAGCGCTATGACTGGCTTGTGAAAGAGCTGGATGCAGGCCAGGCAGAAGGCAAGCTCATGATAATTTCCGCGCACATACCGATAGGCGTCGGCGATTTGGATTCTCCCCTTGGCTGGACCTCAATCTCTTACATAACCGATGCGAAGCTGATTGACAAGCTCCACACATACCCGAATCTCATATTGTGGGTCTCAGGGCACCGCCACCTGAATACGGTCACCGCGCTAAAATCGCCCGATGCCGCGCGCCCCGAGCTTGGCTTCTGGGAGGTTGAAACCGCGTCATTGAGGGAGTTCCCCCAGCAGTTCCGCACTTTCGAGATTGTCCGCAACAGCGACAACACAATCTCCATATTTGCAGCCGATGCCGACCCTGCTGTAAAAGAAGGCTCTCCTGCAGCGCTGTCCCGCTCTTATGCAATTGCCGCGCACCAGATATTCAATGACCCGAAAACCAACATGCCCTCTGGCGCATACAACGTGGAGCTGGTCAAGCAATTGACTCCTGAAATGCAGGCAAAAATAAAGAACTTAGGAACGCCGATGGGCAATTAATCATTTTTTGCCCAAAAGCTTCAGGATGGAGCCCACAATCCCTTTTCCTTTTTCATTTTCTTTCTCTTCCCCAGGCTCCGCCTTCCCATCCAGCACATCTTCAAGCGCGCGCAGCTCCTGAAGCTGCTTTTCCAGCGCAGATTTGTCCGCGCCAGCAAGCTCCTCTTTTTTCTGTTTTATCTTTTCCGCGCGCGTCCATTCTGCTCCGTCTTCCTCTTTTGTTTTCTCAAGCTCCACACGCATTTCAGCAAGCTTTCGCGCGCCCTCATCATGCGATGAAAGATAAGCAAGCTCAGGCTTGTGCGAATCTGCGGAAAAGGAAATTATGCCAAAAAGAAAATCCCTTCTTTCCACCACTTCCTGCCTGAAAAGTTGCAAGTCAAGCCCAAGGTGGCGGAGCTTCTGCTCGCTTTCTCCCGCCATCTCATGCAGCTGCCCTGCTGTTTTTGTTTCAAGCTTGTTTTTCTGCAGAAAAGATGCCAGCGCTTCAGCATCATGCGCGCTTATTTGCGGAAAGCCTATTTTTCCAAGCCCATTTTCCTTCATTTTCAAAAGCAGCGTGCACAAAGGCAGGGACTTGAGCGCCTGCACATGCGCTTGCCAAATTTTCGAGAGCTCTGCATCAACCTGTTCTCTCTCCTCATGCCTTTTCACTTTCTCCCCGTCAACTGGCAGCTCCTTTTCCAGCCATTCCAAGCCCGCAAGCTTCTCCGACGCCGTGCGAGAAAAGCGCTCCACCTGCGCGCGCTTTTTCAAAAGCAAGTCATCCACTATCTCAAGCCGCGAGCCCATTTCCAAAAATTCATAGAATATTGCTGCCTCGCGCCGTGCCTTGTCCGTGCTTTTGGAGCGGAGCAGCTTGATGATGGACACCATCCGTTTCCCGTGCTCTAAAGTGATGTGCTTGCTTTCATATTCTGACACGAGGTGCTGCTCAAAGTTTTTCATGTCCTTTGCCTTGCGCCTCACTTTCCTTGAGAACTTTATCTTTGCCTCAAAGGCAGCATGCTCCTTTTCGCTCATCTGGCTGCTCACATCCTCTATTTCCTCTATCATGTCAGCCAAGTCCGAGCAATCCTGCAGCAAGAAGCGGAAATCATCCCCGCCCGCAAGCTTGAGCTTGGCCTCAATCTGCCTCTTCTCCAGCACAAGGGCGCGCACTTCTTTTCCGTCTTTTTCCATAAATCTGCCGTCACGCTTTGGATAGGCACTTTTTTATACAGCACGCCTCTAATCAGAGGCAGTGCAGAGGTGTAGTTATGGCAGGTACTGATGTTGGCTTCAACCCAGGGTGGGGCATGCGCTTGCGCGTGATGCTCACCAGCATCCTAGTCTTTGGATTAGTGGCAGCCGTGATAGGCCTGCTCATCAACATGGCTGGGTTCGGCGGCTCGAACAGCATTTTCATCTGGGTGGCGGCATCATTTGCCATGATAGGCATCCAGTGGTACTTCGGACCCAACATCATAAAGTGGTCCACAGGCGCCAAGGAGCTCAAGCGCGAGGAAGCCCCTGAGCTATTCGAAATCGTGCAGCGCCTCACAAGAAAAGCAAACCTTCCCATGCCGAAACTTTACATGGTGAACAATCCCACTCCCAATGCATTCGCATTCGGAAGGACGCAGTCCAGCTCCAACATCGCAGTGCACGCAGGACTGCTCTCCGCGCTTAACAAGGACGAGGTGGAGGGAGTGCTTGCGCACGAAATAGGGCACATCAACAACCGCGATGTTGCGGTGATGACGCTTGCTTCCATAATCCCGGTAATGCTCTACTACGGCTTCCTGATATTCGGAAGGGACGAGAATGGCAGGGGCAGCCTTGCCACCATATTGGGCGCATTCGTCGCGCAGTTCATAGGCCAGCTCCTGGTGATGGGGCTCTCCCGCCAGCGCGAATATTTCGCTGACGAGTTTTCCGCGCGCCTCACAGGCAACCCGACGCACTTAATGTCCGCGCTTGCAAAGATAACTTACGGGCAATCAGCAGGCGCGAAAAGCTCGGGCAACAACATGGCAAGCGCATTGTACATTGCCGAGCCCTCAAACTCAAAGATGAGCGTGGCTGAAATTGCAACCGCAATACGCGCAGGCGACGAGGCTGCACTGACAGCTGCAATTGAAAAGGAAAAGAAAGGAGGCGCAATCGAGCTCATCATGACTCACCCTCTCACTTCAAAGAGGCTGGAAAAGCTAAACAGGCTCAGGAAAGGCATGGCTGCATAAGGTGGTTATTTGGAAAAGATTTCTGACGGGATTTGGGAAATGCCTCGCGAAGGCACCATGAGAGTGGCTGCGCGCGTGTTTGCAACCGACAAGATGTTCGCCACCATGGGCAAGGACAGGACTTTCGGGCAGCTGCGAAACGTTGCATCATTGCCCGGCATTGTGGGAAAAGCATGCCTCATGCCTGACGGGCACGAGGGGTATGGATTCCCAATTGGCGGTGTCGCAGCATTCGACCCTGAGCAGGGCGGAGTTGTGAGCCCTGGGGGGGTCGGCTATGACATCAACTGCACCTCGAAGGACGCGAAAATTCTCACTGAATTCGGCTTTTACATGCCCATCGAAAAATTCGCAACGCAGTTTGAAAGCTTCGAGCGCTCAGGGGGCTATCTTGTAAGCGTCTACAGCTCTGCCTTGCAGGTGCGTTCCCTGGCAGGCAGCGCTTTTTCCTCAGCAAAGCCAGTCGCATTCATGTCAAAAAAAGCGGACAGGCGCATGCTTGAGGTAAATACGCTCTGCGGGAAGCGGCTGGTGTGTTCCGAAGACCACCCAATCCTTGCGAGGAATGGCATGGTGAAGGCTGGCGAGCTATCTTCCGGCAGGGAAATCGCAGTCTCGCTTTTCGAGGGCGTGGAGTTTGAGCAGCCTGCAAATTTTGCAGGCAAGGTGGAAGAGCTTGCCATTTATGCCAAGCTTCTCGGTTACATGATGGGCGACGGAACGCTTTACACTTCTGGAAAAAAGATGCGCACGGTTGCCTATGGCAAGCGCGAGGATTTGGAGGCAATGCAAAAGGACGTTTCAAGGCTCGGCTTCCACTCGCACATCGTGGAAAGGCACAGGAAGCACTCAATTGAAACGCAATACGGCAGGAAGGAGTTTTCCTCCTCAAATTGCGAACTCCACATCTACTCGCAGGATTTCAGCAAAAAGCTTTCCGAGCTCGGCATGCCAATGGGAAAGAAAACCTCCCAGGACTACCGCGTGCCATCTTGGGTAGTGGAATCGCCAAAATGGGTGAAAAGGCTCTTCCTTGCAGGCTTGTTCGGGGCAGAGCTTACTTCCCCCAAAACGCACTCCCGCACGGGCTTTAACGCGCCCATATTCGCCCAGAACAAGAACAAGGCAAATCTTGAATCTGGCCGGATGTTCATGATTGACATTATGCGCCTGTTGGAGGAATTTGGCGTGAAAACCACCAAGATAGCGCAGCGGGCCGAGCATAAAAACCTCGAAGGAAAAACATGCCGGCTTCGGCTTGAGATATCTGCTGACGAGGAGAACCTTTTCCGGCTTTTCACACTTGTGGGCATTGAATATTCAACGCACAAAGCCAGGCTTTCCGAAATTGCCTCGCTTTACATCAAGAGGAAGCAGGGGCTGTCAGGAAAGCGCGCAGCCATCGCAGCGCGCGTGCGCGAGCTTAGGCAGAAAGGCGTGAAGCTCTCAGAGGCGCAGCAGCTTCTTTGCAGCGGAATCGCCAACGCGCGCTTCATAGGGCGCGCCTATTACGAAGGAAGAGTGCCGAGGATATCTCAAGGCTTTGAGCCATTTGAAAAGTTTGCCAAGAGAATGGAAGCCGAACTTTCCTCAAACGGCGTGTTGTTTGACGGAATCGCCTCGATAACTGAAGTGCCCTACACCGGCGACGTCTATGACTTCACAGTGGAAGGCTCGCACAACTTTGTCGCGGATGGAATAGTGGTCTCAAACTGCGGCGTCCGCCTCATTGCCACAGAGCTCCCATCAAGCGAGGTGCGCGCGAAAATCCGCCCGCTCGTTGATTTGCTTTTCAAGAACGTCCCCTCTGGCGTGGGCTCCAAGGGAAAGCTTCGCGTGACAGACCGCGAGCTTGACGAGGCATTGACGCGCGGAATTGACTGGGCAATTGAAAAGGGGTATGGCACGCGCCAGGACAAGGAAAGGACGGAGGAAGGCGGAAGGATGGAAGGCGCTGACACCTCTGCTGTCACTGACAAAGCGAAAAAGAGAGGCTTGCCGCAATTTGGAACCGTCGGGGCAGGCAACCATTTCGTAGAGATACAAGACGTCCAGGACATCATGCTTCCAGACGTCGCCGAGAAATTCGGCGTGAAGAAAGGGAACGCTGTTGTAATGATACACTGCGGCTCGCGCGGATTCGGGCACCAGGTATGCGACGACAGCCTGCGAGACATGCTTGCAGCCTCGCGCAAATATGGCATTGCGCTTCCAGACCCAGAGCTTTGCTGCGCGCCCATAAACTCCCCTGAGGCTGAGAAATACCTCAAGGGAATGCGCTGCGCAGTGAACTATGCATTCTGCAACAGGCACATCATGATGCACTGGGTAAGGGAAACATTTGACGAGATTTTCGGCAAAGGGACAAGCGAAGGGATGCCTCTCGTATATGATGTTTGCCACAACATCGCAAAATTCGAGGAGCACGACATTGACGGGCAGAGAAAGAAAGTGTGCGTTCACAGGAAAGGCGCCACGCGCGCGTTTGCAGCAGGTAGAGTAGAAGTGCCATCCATCTACAGGGACATAGGCCAGCCCGTAATCATCCCTGGCAGCATGGGCACATCCTCTTACTTGCTTGTAGGAAAGCAGGGAGCAATGGAAAACACATTCGGCTCCTCCTGCCATGGCGCCGGGCGCGCAATGAGCCGCTCAAAAGCCATCCACACCTGGAAAGGCAATGCCATCTCAGCTGAGCTTTTGAGCAGGGGAATACTTGTCAAGAGCACGGAATCAGAACTGCTCGCAGAAGAGGCGCCGGGCGCATACAAGGACGTGGACGAAGTGGTGCTCTCGGTAAAAGCCGCAGGCATCACGGACATCGTGGCAAAGCTCTTGCCCATGGGCGTTGTGAAGGGCTAATCCCCAGCGGAGAACGGCCTCCAGACCATGAGGTATTCCTTGGTTATTGTGGATACGTCATAATCCGTATACTTGCCCACGAACCTATCCTTGAAGCCGTCAATTATCTTTTGCAGCTCCAACTCGCTTTGCATGTGCAGCTCCACCAGGACGTCGTATTTGCCGAGCATCTCTATTGCGAACAGGCACTTGTTGGTGGCGTCGAAGTAGGTGATTACCTGCTTGCGCGCAGACGGATCTTTAAGCGAGAAGTTTATTTGCACAAAGCGAAGCCCCAGCCTGTCAAAATTCGGGGAGGAAACGTAAGCCAGTATTATTTTCTCTTTCTCCAGCTTTCTCAGCCTGTATGCCGCTGCAGTTGATGAGATGCCGCACTGTTCCGCAAGTTCAATCAGCGGCATGCGCGCGTCTGATGAAAGCGCATCCAGCATTTTCCTTTCCGTTTCGTCTGGCCTGTAGTTGCCAAGCTCGGCTGGATAGAACCAATCTTCCCCCTTGCCGCCTGGCAGCAGGAATTTCTGGTTGAGCCTGTGCGCGGTGAGGAAGATTGTCAAGTCCTTCTCCTGCACGAACTCGCCGTACTTGCCCATGAATCTGGCAAGGAAACCATCCATGGCTGCCATCTGGCGCACCATGACGAGAAGCAGGCAGTCATACTTGCCTTCCACCGAGGCAAGGAAGGAAACATTTCGCTGCGTGCGCAAATACTCGAATATTTCCGCCTCCTTTTTCGGCGTGGTGTCCTTGAACTTTATGTATGCCTTTGCATAGAGCCAGCCGAGCTTCGAGGTGTTGAAGACAGTATAGAATCCCTTCAGGCAGCCCTCGCGCAGGAGCCTGTTTATCCTGAAGTTCACAGTCTCCTTGCTCTTTTTCACCTTTCGCGCAAGCTGCGACGCGCTCTGGCGCGCGTCCAGGTCCAGCTCGCGCATTATCTTCCTGTCCAAAAGGTCAAGTTCAGCCATGTTTTGCTTATAATTCAAATAATTTATAAATATTTACATTTTTGGTCTATTTTTGACTGCTAATTTTAATATATAAGTTATGCCACACTAAACCACACAAGAACAGAAAAAGAAACAACATGGGGGTGTATTGGGATGGCAATAATAGTGAAAGGCGAGAGGTTGATTCGTGTGCCTGGAATAGCGAATCCTGAAACTTATACACATCTCATAGTTGGCGCGGGCGGATCTAAAAACTATTTTCTTGGGCGTCGGAAGGGGATACTTGGAAAGGTTGATGGAATGGCGCTTAGCACGTTCAAGGCGCTTCCTCTGCTTGAGCGGCAAAAACTCATGGGGAATGCACGCGAAGAAAAGAAAAAAGAGCTGTTCGAACTCCTGAACCAGCTTCACGGCAATAATGCTAAGGACGCCGCCTACGAGCTTCTCGAGCTTAGCGCTACTGGATACAAAATTGACAAGAGCCAGATTGTCTCCAAGCTATTCGATGCGCTGGATTTGGGGTATGCTCGCGACGAGCACGCTCAGGAGGCAATCGGCATTGCGCTTGGCAGCCTGGGCGGGGAAAAGATTCTGCGGAAGCTCACCTACCGCCTCAACAAGAGCAGGGGGCAGCCAAACATCGGAATAGTGGTGGCTCTTGGGACGATTGACTCTCCAGCCGCAACAAGCGCTTTGACCAGTTTTATTCATGTTTATGGCAACAAGCCGCACCGCATGTATATCGATAATTGGGTGGCTAAGTATATTGGGGATAGCAAAAGCGCCGGAAGCGAGATACCTGCCTTAGCCAAGCTCCTGGTGGAATCGGGCGAATTTGACGGGGGCAGTGCGGTAATGGCACTGGAAAGAACAGGCTCAGCGGCTGCAATTGCACCATTGACAAGAGCACTGTTGAGAAAAACAAGCCATGTCCGACACAACATCATATGTGCTCTCCTCCGGCTTACTGCTGAAAACCAGGTTACAGACGAGTTGGTGCGCTCAGAATTGACCAAGACTCTGGCCATAATTGTTGAGAGGGATATCGAGCCCGACCATAAGAGATGGGCTGCGCGGATACTTGGAAGGGTTGGGGATGAATCGGTTTTGCCAATATTGGACAATGTGCGGTCCCAATATTCACATTCCCAGTTCGCTTTGAGGTCCATATGGGACATATTCCAAGCCGCGGACGAGGCTGCGAAAGCAATCCGTGCAAGAATAGGTGCCAGACGGGCAGTGGACAAAACGGCTGAGCTATCCGAGAGCTAGGGGTGCGCCAAATGCATAAGCCTCAGCGGAAACTTTGAACAAATGGGAAAAATTGGAGGTTGATTTGGATGTTGACCATGAAACAAGTGAAAAAGATTGGGGGGTTGGAGACCTTGGGCTACATGATGCCCACTCTATATCAGATACCTGGTGATAAATGCGGGGCCCGGGCATTTGATTTTGCAAACAAAAAAAGTCTCGTCATTTTGCCTGCACACGAAATACGTGCCCTTAAGGAAGGGCATAGTGGAATAAGCGGGCTAAAGGAAATTTTCCCATTGGGGACTGGAACTCTCATTGCAACCACATCCGGCCAGCTTGGTGGGGCTGACGAGATAGTCGAGTCAACTACAAATAGGACAAAAGTGGTTTTTCAGATTCCTCTCATTGGAAAAGTGGATAAAAAAGAAGGCATTGATTACACGCGCGTTGAGCAGACCTTCTGGATCCATCAAGGGTTTGCAAGCGATGGGAAGCTAACATTAGAGCCAATCATCAATGATTCTACAATTACTATTAAGATACATAAGGAAAGCCTGAGGACTAGATTTGTTGCGAGTCGGCAGAACTTTTGGGCTGACATCCAGGACCATATATGGGGCAAAGGAAACTTTGATGAAATCAGATTTGTAGAGGGGGGCCCTAGTATTAGTAATCCAATCTGGAGCACAAACCAGGATATCGACGGCATGACTTTCCTGGCAACCAAACTAGAGGACAGGGCGCTATTGAGATTCCACATGGATCTTCGGTATGAATACGAAGTTTTGGAATATAAGCTTATCAAAATTGACAACCCGGGAACAAACTCCCCGCCAACGCACAATCTCTGCGATGCCCCGAGTGATTTCTACATACAAAGATACAATAGGGAGTTTGCTGCGCGCCAAGAAGCCAAAAGACCGTTATACAAAGCCATTGCTGGCTTAGCAAAGAAGTTTGAACGGAGATATGAACAAATAATGGAGAATAAGGAGCTGGAACAGCTTGGCAGGGGGGAGCGGTGATACCCATGCCAAGCAACACCCTAGACTCTAAGCTCGATTCCTCCTGGCGCAGCGCCTGCCGCATCCTCTTTGGCAGGGAAATCGGCCCTCTTGCGAAGTACCGCGCGTGGCTGAGTCAAAACCTTCCCCGCGGGGCAAGGCGGAGGTCCCATTCATCTGGAAAGGATGTGGCAGTGGCGTTCGACGCCTTTTCTGCAGGCGCGCGGTTCGTGTCATCTGAGGAGCTGAAGCTGAACAAAGGATACGGTGTGTCGGTGAACGACATGAAAGATGTGGACTCGCTGCTTTCCGCGCTTTCGGAAAAATGCGAGTATGCAGGAAACAGGCACCTTGGCAACAGCGCGTTCGTGGAATCCTCTGATATTGTGCTTGATTCCCAATATGTGAGCAACTCCACTAACATCGAGGAGTCGCAATACGTCGATTCTTCATTCATGATTAGGAAGGGCAGCAAGCACATTTTCGGCTGCGGCGCGCTTGGCAATGGCGAATTCCTCGTCCGCGTCACGGATTCATACGGGCAGAAGCGGAGCTTTGAAAGCTCCATCGTGGGCACCTCCAGCGACTGCTATTTCTGCCACAACGTGCTTGGGAGCCGCGAGATGATGTTTTGCTTCGGGCAGAGGAACAAGAGCTACTGCATAGGCAACACGCCGCTTCCCAAGGAGCAATACCTGGAGCTCAAGCGGAAGATTCTTGCGGAAGTTGCAGACGTCCTTGAAAAGGAGGGGAGCTTCCCGGCATTGCACGAGCTTGTGCCAAACACGCCTGCTGCCGCCAGCCTCTCGCTTGCGCCTGAAAAGCAGGCGCAGAACATGGCGCCCATTGAAAAAGGATTTGCAACGACCTACAATATCCTTCTCAAGCGCCCGCCAGAGGGCATAAGGGAATATGAAAAATGGCTTACTGAGAGGACAATCGCTGTGCATGAAGCCGCCACGCCTTTTGGCTCCCAGACCTTTGTGCCGGACAGCATGCCAGTACTCAAGGGTTTCCCCCGGCAGCGGCTGGTGGCTGCGCGCGAGTCTGCCGCGCTTTCAAAGCTGCAGATGCCGCAAGGGAGCATGGGCAGCCTTAAAGGCGTGATTGCAGGGCTTGGCGGCATTGCCTTTTTCACGCCCGAGCTTCGCGACGGGCAGAATGCCAACATCATCGCCTGCCCGCACGCCTACAACGTGGTGAATGCCTACAAGGGATACGACACAGTTTACGCGGAGAATGTCGCGCTTTCCTCCATGGCGCTCAATTCAAAATACGTCTATGGCTGCCACCGCGTGCTCGAGTCGCAGTTCTCGCTCAAGTGCTACAACTCGCAGTATCTGAACAGGTGCCTTGAGCTTGACTCATGCAACAGATGCTCCGACTCATACTTTTGCCACAACTCCGAGGCGCTCTCAGAGTGCATGTTCTGCTTCAACATGAAAGGCGCGCGCCACACGATTGGGAACACGCCGCTCTCAAAGGAGCAGTACGCGCAGGTGAAAGCAGCGCTTGTGGGGCAGATTGCGGATGAGATTGGGAAAACAAAGGGGCTGGGCAGAAGCATATTTGGAATTGCGGGGAAGGGCTAGCAAAAGCAAAGCTATATATAGTTGGTATATACACAGACTATATACTAAGGTGATATGTTGGTATCTGCACAAGTTTACCTGGACGACTACACGAACCACGTGCTCAATGTGATAAAGGCGAAATTCGGCCTTACTGACAAGTCCGATGCAATAAACAAGCTTGCCGAGATTTACGGCGAGGATTATGTGGAGAAGGATGCCAACGGCGAGTATGTGAAGAAAATACTTGATATTGAGGAACGGCACTTGAAGAAATACGGCAATCGCAAGATGTCGCTTAAGGACCTTGACGCGCTTTGCGGGGAGAGCTAAATGTTCGACTTTGACTTATCGGACGAACTCAAGCTCAAGATAAGGAAGCTTCTGAAGAAGGATCGGAAGAAAGTCGAGATAATCAACAACAAGGTCAAGGACATCGTAAAGTGCAGCCCTTCCGAGATAATGCACTACAAGAACCTGAGACACGACATGAAAGAATACAAGCGCGTGCACATCAACACGCATTTTGTCCTGACTTTCAAGGTGGATTTGGCGAAGAACTTCGTGCTGTTTGCTGATTTTGACCACCATGACAAAGTTTATTGAGAACTTTGCCGGAATCCGCGCAGCGGATAAGACGATAAAGTATACGGAATGGCTAACTACTTCTGCGCCTGTGAAAGCAAGCTTAATAAACCTCAAACGCGCTTTCCATTTCATGGCGGCGACCAAAAGCAAAGCAGCAGGCCAACTGGAAGCGCTGAGCGGCACGATTTCCTCGCTTACTTCCGAGGCTTCCGCGCTTCGGCGCGCGCTTTTATCATCCGCAAAGGCATCGTCAGGTTTCTCACACTCAATGGACAAGCTTGAGGACCAGCTTGGCCGGGCGCAATCGCGGCTTGCGCGCGCAGGCACAGAGATGGAGCTCAATGAAACCGCGGTCATCGCGGAGAAAATATCCAAGGAGCTCGAGTCGCTTTCCCCCCTGGCAACAGGCGCGGCAGTTGCTGCTGACGGCATATATGTTGCGCGCGAGTTCCGCGAAATCCGCGCCCAGCTTGGCAAGATGCAGGAGACGCTGGACGAAATGGCAAAGCGCGCGAGGAAAACAAAGCAGCAGCCTGGAAAAATTGCGGTGCTTTCATTCTCAAACTCGGCAAAGCTTGTCAAATCAAAGCTTGCGCGCGCGGGAAAGCTCCTCACAACCAAGGACAGCAAAGCGCATGTGAGGCTATTCGAGGCAAAAAGCGAGGCACATGAGCTCAAGGCTGGCGTGGACGAGACATTGCTTCTCATGACGCGCTCGCGCCTGAAGGGAAAGATACGCGCCTCAAAGGCGGAAATACTTTCCTTCATACGGAGCAACGGCACTGGCAGGATTTTCCTCGACCACAAGCACCTCACGCTTCGCGCAGGCAAGGATTCCATCTCGCTCCCGTTCTCCCAGGTGACGCGCTTCTGCATGGAGGACATGGTGCCCCTGGACAGGCTTTTTGACAACTTGGGGAAAAGCGCGGTCGTGATAGGCAGGTTTGAGGAGCACAACGGCGGGGCAAGGATAAGCATCGGCGAGCGCGCAGTGGTGGGCAACACCATAGTTTACCGCGAGAAAACCTTCCTGGTGAACTGAGCGCAGGGCGGATGGGCATGCTGCCGGGAAAAGACGTTTTTGGTGAGTTGAGCGTTTCTTCGCGCGCCGGCGCAAGCTTCTTATAGGTTTTGGGGCACAATCGAGGTAGCCTAATATGTGCGGTTCGTCACGCGAATGGGCGCGGGCAGAAGCCTGACTAAAAAAGAACGGTGATAAAATGGGAATGTATAAGTACATCAAGGAGACTTTTGAGAAGGAATATCACGAGAGAAGCATGATACTCCGCAAGAGGATTACTGAGTGGAGGAAGCAGGGGACGGTGTCCCGCATTGAAAGGCCGACCAACCTCTCCCGCGCACGCTCATTGGGCTACAAGGCAAAGGAAGGCATCTACATGGCGCGCGTTGCCGTGGGAAGGGGCTCTCGCAAAAGGCCGCACCCGTGGGGCGGCAGGAAAGCCTCCAAAAACGTCGCTTATCTTTCGCCTGGGAAGTCGCTTCAGCGCCAGGCAGAGGAAAAGGCTGCACGCACATTCCGCAACCTTGAGATTGTCAACTCCTACTGGGTGGGCCAGGATGGCGTGAAGAAATATTTCGAGATAATCATGGCTGACAAGTCCCTCCTGCAGAATGCAAAGGGCAGGGCTTTCCGCGGATTGACCTCGGCAGGGAAGAAGGGAAGGAAATAAGATGGACATCGTCCGCTTTGTGCCAGTGGCAAACGAAGGCGCAGGGCGGGCGCTATCTGTTTCTTCCCTTTCATTTTTTTTCGACGCAGCGAATGCCCTGGCTGCAAAGCAGGCCTGCAGGAAAAAATTCGCGCTTGTGCACCCTTCCAGCTACGAGGTTGACGATGGCGACTTGCTCGAGCTTGCGCGCGCAGGCGGGGCAATTGTCTTTTCATTTTCCGACGTTCTCTCCGAGCGCGGCTTCAGAAGGAGTATACTTATCTCGAAAATGCGCCTTCTTCTCTCAGCCTGCAGGAAGCGCGGCACCAGTTTCATCTTTGCCACTTTGGCAAAGGACGCTGCGCAGATGAGAAACGCGCGCGAGCTTTCCGCATTCGCTGCGGTGCTTGGTGCAACTGACGTGGAAAGAAAAGCTGCTGAGAAAAAATTGAGCAGCATTGCAGGCAAACTACAGGTGGAAAAATGAAGCCAACCGAGCGCTTCAAGCGCCGCTACATTTCCTTTTCGCTTTCATTGTCAGGCAAGCCTCCTGTATACAGCGAGGCAAAGGAAATTGTGCACGCGCATTTCCTCTCGTTTTTCGGCGAGAGCGGCGTGTCCTCTCTTGCCTTCAAGCTGGTGAAATACGACGCGCAAACAGGCGCGGGCATACTGCGCTGCGAGCGCTCAAGGACGGATGAAGCTATCCTTTGCATGGCATGCTTGTCTGAGTGGAAGAGTGCGAGCGCAAGGCTTGAGCCGCTGTCCACAAGCGGGACAATAAAGAGACTGTAAGCCTTGGAGCATTTGCTCACCGTCCGGGCAGTAAAGAGACTTTAATCACTTCTTCTTTTCACTGTGCTGCGAGAAGAATGCTTTCCTGGCGGCAGGCGATGGCTTTTTTTCCTTCCTGTGCCCATCTGCTAGCGGCTCCTCGATGCCGAGCTGGCCTTCCTCCTCTTCCATCATCCTCCTTTCCTTGAGGTTGAACCTCTCCAGGCTTTTCCTCTGCCGCTCCCTGTCATATTCTGCCGCTGCCTCCGGGCTGAGGCTTATTTTTCCAGGAGGAAGCGCGGGGATGACCTTGGGCTTCTGCCTCACGCCAAGCGTGATTGCCACCTTTTCAATTATCAAGCCCAGCATCGAGGGAGCGTCTGCGCCTGCAGAGCCGCTTCCAGTGGAGTGGCAGCTTGAGCAAAGCCTGCGCCCCAGGACGGAGTAAAGGGTGTCGGTTTCCCTTCCGCACCGCTCGCAAAATCCTGCCGAGCGCCCGCCTTCCCCTCCCACGCCCCTGCCGTCCCCTGCCTTGCTTCTCTTTTCCTCATCCTGGACGTCCATTATGCAATAGGCGCAGTAAAGGCGCGAATTGTGCATGCGCAGCTCGTGGCTTGGAAGATACATCCCGCAGCGCTGGCAAGGCACAGTGGCAGCTCCTCCATGCCCGCCTGCGCCTGACGACTCGCAGTTCTGGCAGATCATGTCCCCGCCTGCGTCGAATTCGCCGATCGACCCCCCGCATTTTATGCAGCTTGCCATGCGAGGTGTTCGCATGCACAGTATTTATTGGTTTGCAGCTTCCCGTGTTTTTTCCGCGAAAAATTTGTCCCGCCTGGAACACGAATAAATCTGTTATAATGCCCCCTGATTGCGCTTAAATCAGCCATTAGAGTGCATTTTTCGAAAAAATCAAGGATAGAAATGCCATTTCATGCCAAAATGCCTATTACCATGCCTAATTGAATAAAAGAAGCTATTAAGGCTCTTTTTCTGAAAAAGAGCGCTATAAATGCCCACATTTGAGCCAAAAGCGATTATAAATGCACTTTTCATTGCGCCGTTGCAAATGTTTATAAGCAATAACTCCATCAAAATAGCCAGTTTTCCCACTCAGGGGGACGGGAGGAAAAGAAACAAATGTTTGGACCGCACTTGACAATGGACATGTATGGATGCAACAAGAAGAAGCTGAAGGACGTCAATTTTGTTTTCACCTTTTTGGACGAGCTGCCCTCGATGATAGGCATGACTAAGATAATGCCCCCCTATACGTTCTCCTACTCCGGCCTCAAGCCCGAGGACTGGGGCGTGTCGGGAATCGTGCTGATAGCCGAATCGCACATCAGCATGCACACCTTCCCGGAAAAGAACTACGTCTCGCTTGACATCTTCTCCTGCAAGGACTTCGACGTCGAGGCTGCGTCAGACATCATCGCCTCTAAGTTCGAGGCAAAGACTTACGAGAAGAACTTCTTCATGCGCGGAAGGCATTTCCCCAAGGACGTGATGAGGAACCGCCAGATAATCGAGCTTGAACGCGAGCGCGAAACTTCCCGTGCGAAGACGAGCGAATAGATTTCTTTCTTTTCAGTTTTTCTTTTTCAAATAGCGCAAGCGCCATCGAAAAAACGAAACAAGCTCCCTAGCTCGGGCACTCGCTTTTGCACAATGCAGCCGCCGCCTTGTACCTGCTCATCACCTGCGCGCCGTAATTGGTGCTTGGCGGGTCTCCGCTTGCCTGGCTGCGCAAGTAGGCGATGTAGTGCAGCGTGCCTGTGCAATCCCCATCTGCGTCCCTCTGGGTGGTGAACGGGAAGAGCATATTCCATCTTGCGCCATTGTACATGTTGGAGGCAATGTAGTATGCAGCCCAGCCCTTTTCATCCTCGGTCATGCCTCCTGGCTGGCATTTTGAAAGCTCTGCCCAGTTGTTGTTCACCCATTTCTCCGCAGTCATGCCATCGTAATTGCGCAGGTTATCTCCGAATTTCTTGGCTCCGCAGCACGCGCTCATGCCCGGGTCAAATGGATTGTATTTCTCCCCTCCGCAATCCTTTATGGCGTCGGGCAGCGCAAGCCCATTTTCAACATAGTATTGCCCTGGATATTCTATGCACTGCGCAATCCCGTATGCGCATGGCTTGCCTCCCTTGCTGAAAGACGGGCAATTTTCAGGCGCAACCCCTGCGTACTCGCATATTTTTTCAATGGCATATCTCTCGTTGTTGCAGCCAGTGCTGCTGTTCGATATGTTTGAAACAGCGTATTGGTCAAATCCGCTCTCCTGCTCTATTATGGCGCGCATGTAAGTCGCGCTGACGTCGGCATTGTCCGCAAACTCGTCTATGAGCGGGTACATGCTGCAGTGCCGCTTGTCATGGAAGCCCTCGCCCGTGCTATCGTATATCTCAGGCTTTTTCATGGTGGCATTGGACACGCACACTTCCCCGCAACCCATGTTCGGGATTTTCGGCGTGCTTGCCACCGTGCCCATTTCAAGCCCCCTTGCCGTCCCGATGCTGGCGACGCCGCCCATTCCTGCCTCTGTGTTCTGGACGTTGTTCCCGCAGAGCGTGCCCCCTTGCCCGTTCCTTGAGAAGAAAAGAGGCGTCCTCGGCCCGCTGTCCACATTCACCCTCTGGCACATCTTTGACCAGGTGTTAAGCTCAGGGTGCTTCTGGCTGCCGTTCACATCGAGCATGCCAAAGTCGCAGCCCTGCACGCCGTTGCAGGGGATGGGGCCGCTCCTGTCCACGAATTCATAAAGGCTCATGCCAAGCACGCCCGCGTTTGCCATCCTGCCTGATTGCGACATGAGCTCGGTGTAGAAGTTGCTCACTTTTGCAGCATCCCACACGCATCCGCCCGGGGCATCATCCCCGCCAATGCTCGAGTTCCCCTCGCTTGCTCCCACGTAAAGCCAGATGGTGGGCTTGTTGTATTTCTGAAGAATGTAGGATGAGAAGTTGATGTTCTCGTATATTATCTGGTTCATGTCGCAGTGCGGGTAGTCGTTTGTGCGGAAGCCAAAGCCTATGGCATCCACCTTTGAAAGCATTGCAGCGTCTATGTTCCCTGGCACGCCTAGTATGCTGTAAAGCGCAGTGTAGTCGCTAGGCTTTACCGCAAGCACCTTGATGCACTTCTTGCACGTCTGCAATGCCTCTATCTGCGCCTTCACCTTCCCGACCGCATCGTTGTCCGTCCCGTTCCAGCCCGCCTCGGTGGTGATTATCGCAGGCCCTGCATCGGCAGCATTGAAAGCCTGCGCCATCTCAGCGGTCCTGGCGACATTTATCTCCGTCCCGCCGGTATAGTAAATGAAGAGCGGCAGCATGCCCCTTCCCAGCCAGCAATACGCGCGGCTTGCAAGCGGTATAACCGGGGGCTTTCCCTCGCTCCCCTTCATCCATTTGGTGGCAAGCTGCAGCGTGTAGTTGCAATACAGGCCTGCGGCGCCTCCGGAAACAAACGACTGCCCGCTTCCAAGCATGAATGTGCGCATTTCAATGTCGTTGAAATTGTTCACATAGTCGATGTAGTCATCCTGGTTGCAGTAAGTCGCATTGCACGCCCCGCCCACCAGCGTATTGTCATAGCTGTCCATGAGCAGCTTCATTGTCAGGCCGGTATTGTTCTTGCACGTGAAGCAGTAGCACGGCTTCGCGTCGTCCAATTCCTTGCAGAGAAGGTCCTTCCTGTCCGCCAGGTATTTTGGCACCACGAGCGGCTTTGCCGTGAACCTGTCGTCTATCGCTATTGCATGGTCCTCCTGGTCCTTAAGCGCGCACCCGGGCGCAATCAAAAGCACTGCCGCAAGCACAAGCGCGAATGCGAAAAATGGTGTTTTTGCCATGCCCTCTTTTCTCCAAGCCATCTATGGACCTGCAGTTATCTTATATACCTTGTCTTGAGCTGCTCCTTCTTCGTCTCCTTCGACACATCCTGTATGCCTGGCGCGGCATAGAACTTTATGCCGTATACCAAGTCCCTCCACCACCTGAAGAAGCTGTTGGTTTTTTCAGCCTCGTCCATTATGGCGCGCGATGCATCGCCGTATATTGCATGGCGGTAGTCCCCATCCAGCGTGTCAAGCGGGATTTCGCCGCGCCTGCGCGCAATGTAGTGCTTCACCATGCTTCCGCCCGGCAGGTTCCACTCGGGCTCGTGGAAGGTGGAGGTGAAGCCCTCCATGCCAGGCGTGTGGCTGATTGCAGTCTTGTAAATCTTCCTTCCAAGGCCGAACCAAAGCGGGTTGAGGTAGGCCATCTGCGGCGAGTTCAGCACCGAATAGCCAATCTCCTTGTTCTGCATCTTCATGAGGTGCATGAGCACCGGCACGTCGTTCCTGTAAGCCTCGGAGACGGCATCCTGCTTCACTGTGAACCTGTCTGCGAACGTTATCCTCCCCTCATCCGCGTCATACCCTGCCTGCCAGTAGTTCTTCATTGCGCCAAGCCTGGTCTTGTCCCCTGCCTTGTCCACCTCGCGAGCAACCTGCGGGAAGGTGTACCATTCCCCCTTGCCAATGGGCGAGAACTGCAGCATGCCCGGGATGGTCGGCGTGAACACATTGCTGTGGAACATGGTGTACATGTCCAGGAACCTGTTCCTCGAGCCGTCCTCCTGTATGTCGCTTCCGGAAAACACGTCTCGGATATACCGCCCCCTCCTGTCCTTGAGGTTTGCCACCGCGCCGATGGCATCCGATATGCCCTGCGCGTACTTCTCCTCTCTTTCCATGTCTGCAACTGCGCTTGCCTGCTTCATCTCGTCGCGGGCGGCTGCAAGGCTCATCTTGACCCCGTCCACTTCCACCGTGACCTGCCTGCCCTTGTCCGAGTCCACGTACTCGTCGAACTTCATCACCTGGTCAATGTACCTCTGCTGGCTGGCTATCCTGAAAGGCGTGCCGCCGGCGCCGGTGTAGTGCTCGCTTTCCATGCCGAACTTGTCTATCTGCCTTCGGAGCCAGCTTCTCTTCTCCTGCCCTTCCTCTGGGGTGCCATACCTGCTCACATTGCCCATGGACTGGTATGCCGCAAGCATATGCCCTACGCCGGAAAACGAAATCGAGTCCTGCCAGCGCGACCTGAAGTAGTCCGAGTATGTCCTTGACTGGAAGGGCATTATCACCGCGAGCGCCTTGAAATAGTCGCTCGTCTTCCTCGGCTCGTACGTGGGCGCGTTCATCATGTCGCTTTTCACGGGCGCAGGGTAGCCCGAGGTGTAGCGGGAGAAAAAGCTCATCCTGTCGTTCCACCACTTGTGCACAGTGAAGACAAGGTCGGTGTGGAAGCGCATCTGCTGCTCCCAAAGCGAGTTTGTCGCCCAGTAGCGCGTGCGCTCGTACACATTCTGGCCGGTGTGGTACCCCACATAGTATGAGTAGTCCCACCCTGGCGCGTGCGCGCCTATTGCCACTCGCGGGTCACGCATCACGCTTGATTCGCTTATCTGGTAGAACGCATCCTGCGTGCCTTGAACATGGTGGCTGTCCAGCATCTTGCTCACAATGCCGAAGTTCCAGATTGTCCTCTGCGGGGCATAGGTGAACGCGCCCTTGCTCCCCACCCAGCCTATCATGTCCCGGTTGAGCCCCATGTACTCGTCCTTTGCCAGCTTGTAATCGCTCTTGATTTCGCTGTTCCTTGCGGAAATTTCTCCTTTCAGCCGGCTGTACTCTGCGTCTTTGATGCCCCCTTTTTCATGCAGCCGCTCGAGCGCGCGGAGCTCGAGCTTTGAGTTGAAGTGCTCGCTTTCCGCGTTCCCAATCTCGCCAATGATTCCTGATGCCACCCTTCCGTGCCAGTTGTGGTACCATGCCTTTGCGCCGTCCGCGAAGCTGCCCTCGCCTGAGTTCAGCTTCCCCATCTCCTTTTCCAGGCTCGCGCGCGTCTCTTCGCTTGCATCCACCTTGGGCAGGCTGGCATTCGAATATATCCTGTCCATGCTTTTCTCGTCATACTTGAACCTGTCGCTTCCCGCCACCATTCCTGCGCCTTCATCATTGATGCTGTGCTTGAGCCTGTCCAGCGTCTGGCGGACCTGCCACTGCGCGGCATACCAGCGCATCATGCTCTCAGTCCTCTCGCTGTATGCGCCGTATACGAATTCCCCCCAAAGCATGCCTGGCTTGTAAAACGCGGAGCGCAGGCTTTCCCTTGCCCGGTCCATTGCATTGAGGTTCCCGAAGAAGTGGCTGTAGTTCTTGTCCTTTGCATAGGTCACGAAATCCTTGGTGGAAATCACCTTGATGGTGCCGTCCTCCACCATCTTCTCCATTTTTTCCCTCCGCATGGTGACTTTCTTGTCCGCGTCCTCGCTCGCTTTTCTCACGTCCTTGTCCAGGAACGGGTCGCCGTACACCCACTTGCCGTCCTTCTTTACAAGCACCACGAATCCCACTTCCCTTGTGGAATAATACGAGCCCATGGTGCCTGCAAGAAGCCCGGCATAGTCGCGTATCTCCCCCTTCTTCACAATCTCGTTCTGCCCTTTCAGGAAATCCCCGGACAAAATCATGGGCGACGACTTCCTGTCCACGCTCATCAAAAGCTCAAGCCCGTTCTTCTTGTCCTGCCATGTGTAGCCTCGCTTGAGGAGCTCCTCATACGCATGCAAGTCGAAGCTGGCGACGTCATTCTTGTCTTTTGCCCTGATCTCATCCATCCTCTCCTTGAATTTCTCGTTGTAAAACACGCTCTCCTTGTTTATCAGATTATTGTAAAGCGCCTTGTACCTGCCCAGGACTGCGCGGTAGTCATTCTCGGTGGAGTCCATGAGGTGGAGCACCTGCTCCCCCCTGCTGGTTCCTCCCCAGTCCTTGGAAACTATGAAGCCGAACAGCTTCTCCCATCCCCTTGCGGTGAAAACCGCGCTTGACAGCCCGAACTTCCTGTAGTCCGAATATCCCATTTCCTGCTGGTAGAATTCCTTCTCCCCTCCAAGGTAAGCCATGTTGGACTTGACCTTGCCGAATGCAAGGATGTCTGATGATGCATTGGCAAAGCTTGCCATGTACCTGCCCGTGTTCCCGCCATGCATCATCTCTATTGCCGCATAGTTCCTGGCAGACCATTCGCGCGCAAAGTCATTCACCTGCACCATTGCGGACTTGAACAGCGTCTCCGATGTCAGATCCGGCGACACCCTGCGCAGGAAGTTCACAAAATCCTGGGTGTGCGCCTCGCCGGCTGCAGATTTCTTGAAGAACTGCTCAAGCATGTCCATGTCCTTCAGCTTTCCGCCCTTGCCCCTCATGAAGACAAGCATCTCGTTTGCAAGATCCCTCGCCTCGTCCTGGGTCTTTCCGCCCGCCTTTGCCCTTGCAACAATGACGTCTGCAAGCGCCTTCTCAATCACAAGCTCAAGCGGGTTCTTGCCGAAAGCCGAGCCTTCGCGCACAATTTCGTGGAGCTCAAGCGTTTCCCCTGTCTTTATCCTCTCCATTGCCAGCGCCTTCAGCCTGTCGTTGAAAATATCCGCAATCGCCCTGTAGTTGTTAAGCAGGGTTGCGCTTCCGCCATTCAGCACCCATGTTTTCATTCTCGCTTCGGCATCGTTGAATTTCCCAAACACCCTGCCGTCCACCTTGAGCCTGAGGCTGTCCATCGCGTCCATCATTGCGGATATCTTTGCCTTCTGCGCAGGCGTCAGCTCCCTCTTGCCTCCGAAATCCGATGCGACTTGGCTGAGCATCCTGCGCTCGTCGGGTGTGAGGCTCGCAAGCCCCATGGCATGCATGAATCCATTCAGCGCCTGCTTCAGCTTCTCCCCGGTGCCTGCAGTGCGGATGTCAAGCATCTGCCTGAAAAGCTCGCGGTCCGAAGTCAGGGCGACCACGTTCTTGCCATACTTCTCCTCGAGCTTTTTCTCCGACATGCCGGCTGCTATGTCGCTTTCAAGATGGCGCTTCTCCACTATCTGGTAGTAGTTCTTGCTGTTCAGGTAGACGAGCGCATTCTCGCGCAGAATTGTTTCATTGGCATCGAACATTTTCACTGCATCCTTGATGTGCCTGATGTCGCCAGGGCTGCGCTTGTCTACCAGGTTTACCAGGGCACCTAGAAGGGATGATTGGTCAGTGTACTTATTGTTCAAAATTCTTGTCAGCTCATTCTCCACGCTGGCATATTCCCGAAGCTGGGCAAGCAGTTCCCTTGCATTGTCCCTGTCCGAGCCTTTCAGCTTGGCGATGATGCCTTCTATTTTCTCTAGCTGCCTCTCAAAGTTTTTCTTCTCCTGTTTGTGCTCGTCAAGGTCCGAGCCCGAGCTCATTGCCATTGCCTTTGCAAGCTCTTTCACCAGCTCCTCGCCCTTCATGTTTCCCTTCATGTTCTCCCGAAGCTTCGCGAAAAGCGCGTCAAGCGCAGTGGCGTTCGCAAGCCTTGCCAGGTCCTTGGGGTCAACGCCCATCGCCGCCATAATTCTCTTCACTTCCTCCTGCTGCATGGCGTTTGCGCGTATGGGAAGCGCGTAGATGAGCTTCGCCGCAATCGAGTCAAACGTCCAGTTGTGCGCGTCAATCGCCTGCTGGCGCATGCTTGCAATCACATTGTAGTATTCCACCAGCCTCTTCTTGGACAGGTCGTGCTTCTCCTCGAATTTGCGCCAGTCCCTGCCGGTGATGAATGTGTATGCCTTGCCAAACGCCGTCTGCTTGCCGTCTCCTTTCACATGCGCGCCCTTGAATGCCCTGTACACTGGCTTGCCGAGCATGGTGCGCCCAAGCATGGTTGCCATCTGCCCGAACATCTCCCCGCGTATCGCCTTGAGCGCAGTCCTCGAGCCGCGCAGCTGCGAGGTGACGTCAAGCGCCTTGGAGGGCGCAGCAACCACTTTTTTCACAAGCGGTATCCTCCCAAGCACCTTCCCTACTTTGGACTCTTCAAAGCTCACCGAGGCTTTTGCAAGATTGTCGATAAGCGGCTTTGAGACATTGCGCGACCACAGGCCCCCCTTGCTCGTCTTCCCCCTTGCCTCCCCCATTGCCATCCACGCCTGGTGGGACTGCAGGTATGCCTGGTGCAATCCCGACGAGAACGCGAGCGTGCGCTCAAAGCGCCTTGCCATCTCCTTGTCGCCCGGGGCTGGCTTGTACCTTTCCATGAGGCCGGCCCACGAAGTCCTGATTGCAAGGATTGCATCTTCGCTGAGCTGGTTTTTCTTCACCAGCGCCTCTGTCTCGTCGTAGAGCCTGTTCATGTCCTTCTTTGCCTCCGCCACGCTCATGCCGCTTCTCCTTGCCAGGCGCGCAACCTCGCGCACCGAGTCGCGCCGCGCCTGCTTCTTCATCATCATGTATCTGCGCTGCACCTGGCGCAGCATCTGGGGCGAGGTCTGCATCTTCACCTTGAAGGACGGGGTCTTGGGGAGCTTGGGCACGGTGATGTCGAAAAGCGAGAGCGGGTCCCTGCCCGAGTAGTACATCGCTGCAATCAGCAAGCCTGCAATCAGCATCGCGGGGAAGCAGAACGGCAGGTTCGAGCCGACCTCGGACTGTATCGCCCCTGCAAATGCCGACAGCGCATAGACATTCTCAGGGCAGACCGTGGTGGTCTGCGAGGCTGATGGCAGGTCCCCTTTCTCTTCCGACTTCACCGTGGCGTAGCCGCAGCTTTTGTAATCCTCAAGCTTCCTCGTCGCCCCGTTCACAGGGTCCTTGTAATGCCTTATGTCGCACGATGCCATCCCGTTTTCGTCAGTCTTTGTGAGGTTGCAGATTTCATTCCCGGAAGCATCAAGCACTGGGTTGCCCTCGAATGTGAAGGTCATCGAGATGTTCTTCGCCGGAAGTACCTCTGCGGTGAAGCTGTCTATTGAATAGTTCCCTGGCTGGTACAAGTCGCTGGGGTCCCGCGAAGCGTTCACTTTTTTTGCAACCTCCGCAATCTTCGATTCGTTTATCTGGCGGAAATAAGTGATGTTGAGGTAGGTGAGCTTCGCAGTAACAGTGGTGTTGTCCACCGACACCGAGATGAATGTCCTGAACGCTGCGTCTGAGTAGGGGTTCTGGGCAAAGGAAGCCGCGGGCAGCATGAGCACTAAGAGCAATATCATTGCTTTGGCTCTGGTTGGCACCATAAGGCTCCCGCACCACTTTTCTCTCTCATTCTTATAAATATGCTTCCTGAAATAGGGTCAGGCGAATGCCCTTTGCAGGTTGCTGCGCGGGCAAAACGCCACATGGCAGGTGCGGTCATAGATGCTTGATTATCTTTTGGCGTCATCAGTCAATCTTGCCACAAGCGAGGTCATGACGGCCTTTGCTTTTGCCGTCTCAATAATAGCGCTCTCTTTCATGGCAGGCGAATTCATGTCCATGCCGAGCCTGAAGGGGTTTGCCAAGGCAGAGCTTTACGAGCTTGGCGTGAGCGCGGTCATCCTTTTCGTGCTTTTCATCCTCGTATCCCAGGGCGGCCCATTCGACCTCGTGGGCAGGGGCTTCATGGCGCCTGTGCAGGTTCTCGAGCCCGGCGCCCCTCCGCCCGAGCACCCCGGCCCTGCGGTCTGCAAGGAGTGGGCTGCCATCCACGGCTATCCTGAGCCCGACGCGCTGACAGGCACGTGGTACGTGAAAAACGCCAGCATCGTGTTCGGCCAGGCAAACTATTTCCTGGGCTGCAAGCCCGACCTCAACCTGAACCTCAACCCTTTCGAGGAAATACCACCGCAGAGCTTCAGCGGGGTGATGACTTCCAGGCTTGCCAAAGGCTACGTTTCACTCATGCTCACCCAGATGTTCACCGGGCTTCTCGCCGGGTTCTACACCTCCATCCAGCTTTCCGCCTTCAAGGTGCTTGCAGTGGACGTGGGAATTGTCCCCTGGGTGGCGCTTGGGCCATTGAACCAGGCGCACACCATCATCGTGGATTTGATAGGCACCACCTACGCAGCATTCACCGCGCAGAACATGCTTCTCCTCTTCATTGAAAAGGCGGCGCTTCCGGTTTTCCTTCCCTTCGGCCTCCTGCTCCGCGCATTCCCATTTACCCGAAGGACAGGCTCCACCATAATCGCGGTGGTGGTGGCAGCATACTTCATTTATCCGATATCCATCCTGATAAACCAGCAGATGTGGATAATGATAGCCGACCCTCCCTGCACTGGCGGCGGGGTGGGGGTCGGAAACACCTGCACTAAGGACCTTGACTGCTGTTCGAACAACTGCCGCGGGAACGTGTGCAGCGCAGCGGTCACGGACTTCAAGGAATACAAGTCAATATATTCAATCTGCAGCGACCCTGCCAAGATAGACGAAACCCTCAACGCAATCGCAAAGGAGCAGGACGACCGCACGCTCGAGATTTACTTCACGGGAAACCCTTCCACCACGGTGCCCACCAAGGCGGAGGGCAGGCTGAAGGACGGGCTCAAGACGCTTGCGCAGCAGCACGGCGCATCCGCGTGGGCGTTCACAAAGTCGCTCCTCAATCCATTGCCTTCGCAGACTGCGCAGACTGTCTTTTCCGAGATAGAGGTGCTGGTGGTGGATGCCGCGCAATTCGCGCTTCTGGGGATGATATTCACGGTGATGACAGTGGTGCTGTCCCTTACCATGCTCAAGGACATCGCGGTGCTGATAGGCGGCGAGCCGCGCATATTCGGGCTCTCCAAGCTGGTGTAGTTATAGTGTATATAGTATAGCTGGCGATATTGGAACAGGTGCAACAAATGTATTTGCTTGAAGTGTGCGGGACTGACAACATGGTGGGGCTAATAGCCGCCATGGTCGGCACAGGCGCAGCCACCATGATACTTCTCCTCGCGCTCTTCTACATGGCTGCGCAATTTTTCAAGAAGCCCGAGTACGAGGCGTTTGTCACAATCGAGACTTACCAGCTTGCAATCTCCCTCCTCATATTCGCCCTGATATTCGGCACAGCCTGCTTTGCAAGCGACATGTCAAAAGCATTCGTGGGCGGAGGCTATGACGCCTTTGGCATTGCGAACAACTACATGCAGTACATCTGGAAGGACATTGCGCTTGATTCCGTGGAAAAATTCCAGGCGCTCGCCCTTCTCTCGCAGTGGGCAAGCAGCGTGACCATGCGCTTCGGAGCCTCGGTGTGGGGCGTGTCCATCCCTGTCTTCCCGGCAATGGCGGTGGTGGAGCGCACAATCGAATTCCTGCTCATGCTGGTCTCCCCGTTCACCGCAAGCATAATCGTGCAGCAGGTCATCCTCCAGGTCATAAAGGGGACCATGCTCCCTTTTGTGCTTCCCATGGGCGTGGTGCTGCGCATGTTCCCGCCCACCCGCGATGCGGGCGCATTCTTCATTTCCACAGCGCTTGCCTTCCAGGTGATTTTCCCGTTCACCTATGTGATGCACGCGCAGATTGTAAGGGGCATCCTCATTCCAGACGCATACGGCAGCAGCGTAACATACAATAGCGTGATGGCTGGCAACGGCTCAGGCTACCTTGTGGACTACATCAGCGACTACGGGATTTTCAACATCCAAAACATGCTCTGGTACCCGCTCCTCGGCATTTCATTCCTGCTCCTGCAGGCAGTCTTCCTCCCTGCGCTTTCCATCACCCTCACGGTGGCATTTATCAAGGGCTTCAACAAATTCATGACGCAAAAGCTGGGATAGTGGCAGCATGGCAACCAAGTACGCACTTGCAATCGCAGGGATTTTCATCCTGCTAATCCTCAGCTTCGGCTGCACTGACACGTCCGGCGTGGGAAAGACGCAGGCAATGGGCTGGAACTTATTGGTGGGCGTTGCGCTTTTCATCGCAGTGCTGCTTCTTGCAATAGGCTACATGGCAGCCACCTTCATGGGCGACGACAGGCTCAAGGCATGGGTGGGCAGGGAGCTTGGGCAGGTGTTTTTCTCGGCGATAATAATCATCGCGGCAGTGGCGCTTGTAGGCTCGCTTGACTCGTGGATGCGCGTGCTTTCCCTTGCAGGCGGGCCGGGGTGGCAGGCATATGTGGACCAGGGCGTGTGCTGCATCCCCTCTGCCGGGCACAACTGCGTGCTCAACGCTGCAAGCGAGGCGCGGGGGAGGGCGTGCCACATCGAGGTTGCCACTGACTACCTGCAGGTACTTTACGAATCCGCGCGGCAAAGCGCCTCCACGTACCTTAGCAACTACGGCTGGTTCGGCTTCCTTTCCCGCATGTCCATGAGCACCACCATCGTGATGAAATTCATGGCCGGGCTTAACATAACCCCGTTTGCAGGCCTTGAGATTCCCGCCGAGCTTTTCGCGCATCTTTTCGACCTTGCGATAAAGACCATGTTCCTCCTGCGCGCGCAGCAGCTTTTCCTCGATTTCCTCTGGTATCCGCTTTTCCCGGTGATGATATCCATGGGCCTGGTGCTGCGCATATTCTATTTCACGCGCAAGCTCGGCGGGCTCCTGATCGCCCTCTCCCTTGCGCTCTATATCGTGTTCCCCATGTTCTACGTGCTCTCAAACGCCATCCTCTGGGGCTTCATGAACGACACGGCCGCAACCAGCTGGGCGCCTTTCGGCAACACCTATTCCACCGCCAACGGCGCCGAGCCCCTTCCCTCCTCGGGCGGGCCCATACTGGAGCCGCAGCTGCGCGCAAAGAACGTGTTTTCCCAGGAGTCGCTGCGCATTGACCTGTGCAGCGAAGCAACCACCCAGGAAAAGGACAGCATGGTATCCGCAATGGACAATGTGCGCGGCAAGTGGGATTTCCTTGAGGGCGGAGCCTGGCATTCCCAAGTCCTGGGCTTCATCACGGGCAGCGCATTTGCAGCGGACGGGCCCATTGCCAATCTCGCGCTTCTCATGGTGTTCACGCTTTTCATCCCGTTCCTCGCGCTCATGACGTCCCTTGCCGCATTCAAGGTGCTCTCCCCCCTGCTTGGCGGGGATGTGGAAATCTCGCTCCTTTCGAGGCTGATATGATGGGCACAAAATTCACTGACGAACCTCGGTGCGGAAGCCGCTGGCTTCAGCCAGTGGAGGAGCACCGAGGCTGGCGGCTTCCCCCAAAGGATTGGGTGGAAGCCTCGGCCTTTAGGCCGAGGTTCGTCACTTTCACTGGCACGCGCACTTCGCGCACGAGGCTGATATGATGGCTAAACTGCATCGCCTTCCAATCGCGGCTGCCGCGCTCCTCACACTGCTATTGCTGGCAGGCACGCTTTACCCGTCGATATTCGACACCATCATCAATCCGAGCTCCGCGCTTGCCACCTGCAGCTCAGCGCTTCCGAACGACTTGGCATACGAAAGGCTGCTTGAATGGTCCGCGCTTTCCCTGATAGCGATAATGGTGGCGGTAATATGGGCGATAGTCGGGCAGATCCTCACCGGCGCGTTCTCGGGCCAGAAATACAACGAATTCATCAAGGGCATGCTTTGGGGCGCGGTTGAAACAGCTGCTCTGCTCGGGCTTCTCACCGCGCTTTTCCTCCCCATCTGGTCATACAGCATGGAAAAGCTTGACACTGCGCACGCATACGCGGTGCTTGCGAAAAACACGGTGTCGTTCGACTTCGGCCTCATGCTCGGCGCGAACTTCATAGCAGGCTTCATCACAAACATGAACCCCCAGTTCAAGATCCCCGGTCCCGCCTACATGACCGTGAGCCTGCAGATAGCCCCCATGTTCAAGCCCATACTAGACATCCTCGGCGTCACCATGCAGCTCATCACCACCGCGGTCGCCATGTGGGCTGCGCAGGAATTCCTCCTCTGCTTCATACAGACTCACATGCTTGTCATCCTTCTTCCTGCAGGGTTTTTCCTGCGCGGCTTTGGCCTGAAAGCAGGAGGCAATGCGCTCATCGGCATCGCGCTTTCGCTTTTCATAATCTACCCGCACATGATAATCATGACGGGTGAAACAGTCTCGGGGCAGCTTCAGGACGACATACTGGCGGACCAGAAAGTCAACCCGACCAATGCTGCCAAGCACCTGCTCGACAGCAGCACCTGCACCAGCAAGCCCATCTGCTGCGTGTTCGACGCATCATACGCCGGAACCCCCGGCGACTCGTTCATTCCCAATGGCGACAGCGGGCAGCTGCTCTCAACCGACAAGATAATACACGGCGCCTTCAACATGCGCTACACCGACACCGGCGGCGGAGTCAACTTCTGCATGTACAACACCATACTTGCCAATGCCTACCGCGCCACCTTCATGGACAAGATACTGAACACCCAAATCTGGACGTTTGCCGGCGGTGCGATTGCAATCGGAACAGCGGCGCTCTTGAAATACATGAACGTGAGCTGGATGTCCACCACGCTGATGGTCCCGTTCTTGCTGTTTTCCATCTATGCGATAATGGAAATGGTCTACTTCGTGTTCATCATGACAATCATTGTGCCGATATTCATACTGTTCGTGACTCTTACGCTTGCAAAGGAAATCGGAAAGGTGCTGGGCACGGAAATAGACCTAAGCGCGCTTGAGAAGCTGATATGAGGTAATGGAATGCCGTTGACAATGATGCAAATCGCATGCAATGCCACTAACGCTGCCCATGCCGCCAACGCAAGCAATATGTTTCCTTCTGCCTCGGGCGGCGTGCTTCTAGGCAGCGACTGGCTCCTGCTCTCGGTGCTCGCGCTCGTGACCTCCACTCTTGCGCTTGCCATCCTTTACATGTTCGCATCCTTCTTCCGCCATCCCCAGATTCTCACATGGGCGAAGTTCGAGCTTTTCCAGGTTTTCGGCACCGCGGTGATACTGGTCTTTTTCACATCCGTGCTTTACGGTGCGTGCTCTTTTGACATGAGCATAATTGACCCTGCCCGCTATCCGCACGGAATCAACATGTACAAGATAATCGACGATTACTTCTCCAAGCTCGAGGCCGCGGGCTACACCATCTTCACCTACATAATGTACATCTCCAAGATCCTCACCTTCCTGAGCCGCACCACCATACTAAGCTCGCCTTTGGGCGTGGGGTCGAATGAAAACCCCCTTGAGACCATGGGGCAGATAACCTCCCTGCTGTTTGTCATGCTCTCGGGCTTCATCACGTCGTTCCTCCTGCTGCAGCTCCAGATGAGGATGCTGGATTACCTTGCGTTTGCCTGCCTTGGCTACCTTTTCCCGTTGGGGATATTCTTCAGGTGCTTCGAGCCCACGCGCAGCTTCGGGGGCACGCTTCTGGGGCTATCAGTCTCGCTTTTCCTGTTCTACCCGATAATAATGGTGTTCAACGACTTCCTCATCCACGGGCAGGTCCAGAATCTGGAAAAATGGCAGAAGGACATGAATGCCAATGCTGCGCCTGCTGTCTCGTCAGGCGAAAACACCGACCCAACGAAGTACATGGACCAGGTCAGGGGCATCTGGAACCTGAGCGACCCAAACTCATACAACACTTTCGCAGGGCGGCTTTCCAACGGGCTCTTATTGTTTATCAATCCCATAATGGTATACTTCATTGCCGCGGTGGTGCTGCCTGTGATAAACTTCATCGTGCTCGTGGAAATCACCAGGGGCAACACGGCATTCCTGGGGGACGAGCTTGACGTCTCCAATCTCACGAGGCTGATATGATGCCCATGCCGCACGCCCGCTCGGGCAATTCAAACGCGAGGCTGATGACACTGCCTGCCCGCTCGGGCAATCCGAATTCGAGGCTGATATGATGGTTTCATGGTTCCCCGACTGGGCAATTCTCTGCACCACCATTGCGCTTTGCTCATTCTTCATAACAGTCCTCCTCCAGATGGCGGCAAAGGCGCTATCGCTGCAGAGCCTCAACATGTGGGTGCGCGCGGAGTATGCGCAGGTGGCAGTGAGCTTCCTGCTGATCTTCTTCGCCGTCACCATGGTCACGGCTGGTTACGACGTGACAAAAAACATAACGGCCACGCTTTCCGGGGCGTCGGGCAACATCCCCCTCCAAAAGGCGATAGCCGACCAGAACCTCAAGAATCCCACAAAGATCGGGCAGGCATACCTCAACACGCTGATAACCTGCGAGAAAAACGTGTATTCCCTCATATTCATCTACAACTACTCGGCTGAGTTTTTCAGCAAGATAGGGCTTGACGTGATGGGCGTGGAGGCAATCGGCGGAGGCTATGCGCTTGGCGGCCTGGTGAGCCTGTTCCACTACCTTGCCAACAACCTGGTGTACCTTGCGCTCTTCAACTACGTGCAATTCTTTGTCCTGCAGTTTTCCCAATTCACCATGCTCCAGGTATTCCTGCCAATCGGGCTCATATTGCGCGCATTCCCGGTGACGCGCGGGGCAGGCGGGCTGATAACCGCGTTCGCATTGGGCTTTGCATTCGTCTTCCCAATATGCTATGTGCTCATAGTCGCCATGATGCCGAACACCGGCGCCGCATGCTCCCAGGTAACGCTGATGAATGGCGAGGCGAGCGCCGCCGACACGCCATGCCTGAACAACCCTGGCGGGCAGATGAAGGAATACTACAAGCTGAAGTCCGAAAAGGGGAAGATGGGGGGCATAACCGAGTTCCTGGGCGACACCGTGAACATATTTTTCCTCCAGTCCATGTTCTATCCCCTGGTTGCGCTCATAATCACATTCACGTTCATCCGCCAGGCAGGCTCGCTGATGGGCGCGGACCTCGCAGAAATCGGGCGCGGGCTGATGAAGATAATATAATATATGCCAGGCCTGCAAAAAGCAATGCGAAGGATTGATGCCATGTCAATGTGGTCCAGCTTATCACTCGGGGGCGGCGCTGTCGCGCTTGGAGGCGCGCTTGTCTCAGGCATGCCTGCAAACTCGCTCGGCGATGCCGTTCCCTCCGGCATGCTCATGGGCGCGGGGGTGGGCCTCATAGGTCTCGGGGCAGCGCTCTACGCGCTTGAGTGACCGCAAAAGGCACGGGTTTAAAAACTATTTTGCGTCAGTATTGGCATTCTCGTGGGAGAGCATCTCATAGAAACAGGTTTTACGATGTCGCTAACAATGCCAAACCCGTATTCCGGAAATTACAAGGTATTGATAGCCATACCCCTGCTTCTCGTGCTGGTTTCATGCTTCTTCATTCCCCAGATAAAGCTGGGCGTGGACTTCAAGGGCGGCACGCTTGTCACCATGCAGACCTCCGCGCCGGTTGATGCGGATGCCCTCAAGGCGGCGCTTTCTGAAAAAGGCTACATGGTCTCCTCGGTGAAATCGCTTCCCAACCCCAAGGGCTATGAGGTGGAAGTCGAGATAGAGCGGGACGACTCGCTCACGCGCGCGGAATCCCTCAAGTCCACATTCTTTGAGAAAATCGAGCAGGTCTCCCTTCTCGAATCCGACGTGCTGACCACGAATGCAAGCGCGGAATCGGTTGCAAAATACGCGGAGGCGCGCCAGGAAATAGACAAGATATCTGACGAATTGTTCGCAATCGCGCTCTCCTCGAAAAAATCGTCCGAAATAACCGGCAGCAACGACCTCAAGACCGAAGTGACTCTTGCATACAGGCAGATAATCGACGGCTACTCCAGCACGCTTTCAGCCACGCTTTCCTCCCTCGTCCCCTATGACAGCGCATCGTTCAACGAGGTGTCTGCCTCCCTTTCGGCAAAGTTCATAGACAAGGCGTTCATGGTGGTCGTCTACTCGGTCATCCTGGTGAGCATCGCAGTTTTCATAATCTTCCGCACATTCATCCCCAGCCTTGCAGTTCTCCTGGGCGCGGCATGCGACGTCATTATTGCGCTTGGCGCAATGGGGCTGTTCGGAATCCCCCTCACGCTCGCATCCTTCGCGGCGCTCATCATGCTGGTGGGCTTCTCGCTTGACACCGACGTTCTCCTCACCATGCGCGTGATAAAGCGCAAGGAGGGCTCTCCGCGCGAGCGCGCATACGACGCAATGAAGACGGGCATGACCATGAGCATGGCGCTCCTCCTGGCATTTGTCTGCCTCTTCATACTCGCGTCCGTGACGCACATCAACACCTACTACGAGATTTCGGCAGTTGCAATCGCAGGGCTTTTGGGCGACCTGGTCGCCACCTGGCTCCTAAACGGCGTCATTGTCTTGTGGTACCTCGAGCACGGCGGGCAGACGGGCGACTCGCAAAAACCGTTCCTTTCCTCAATATTCTCAAGCTAAGCGGGTAATGCAATGATATCGATAAACGAAATAATCGCAGGCGCAAAAAAGCGCGAGGTAATAGCGATATTCCTCTTCGCCGCCATTGCATGCGCCGCAATGTTCCTTGACAAGGCGCACGGCGTGCCCATCTACGTGGCATCCATCCTGGCAATCGCGGTGGTCGCGGTCTTCATAAAAAGCGACAGCATCCGCGTGGCGGTGCTTCTCGCAATTGTCTTCCTATCTGCATTCTCCATTGCCTCAAACGGCGTGAAATTCGGCATAGACTTCTCCGGCGGCGTGCGCATACCTGTGCTTCTTGAGAAGTCCGTGGATTCCGTCACCATGGAGGAGATGGTCACCACCATCAAGACGCGCGCAGCCTCGTTCGGGCTTTCCGAAGTGAAGGTGCGCCCGATTGGCGACTCGGAAATCTATGTCGAGATGCCTGCAAGCAGCCCCCAGCTCGTCTCCGATGTCGAGACCCTTCTTTCAAGGCAGGGCGTGTACCGCGGAATAGTGGACGGCAAGGTGGCGGTGAAGGGAGAGGAAATCTACTCCGGCACCATAATGAAAATTCCGTCGCAGTACCTGCAGGGCGCTGACTGGGGCGTGAGCTTCACAGTGACGCAGGGAGGCGCGCAGCGCTTTGCGGACGTTGCAAAGGGAAAGGGCAACTACCCGCTTTTCATGTTCCTTGACCGCCCAGCAGACTCCATCATAATACTCTCGGAAAAGCAGCTCATGGAAGACGCTTCCTCCAAAACCCGCGTGGTGCCCATCGCAAAGGCTCGCGCGCTGCAAATAGCAACTTCCGCGCTTTCGCTTGAAGGCGACAACATAACGCTTTATCTTGAAGAAAGCCTCTCCCAGAACCTCTCGCTCAAGCCTGCAACCAACAAGTCCCGCGCAATCGTGTCTGCCAACAGCTCGCTCATCCCATCCCTTAAGGCAGCAGGCTTCATCATAGTGGAAAAGACCGACGCTGAAATGACGCCAAAATATGTTGTTTCCCCCGAAAACCCCACAAGCGACGCAGTGTCCACGTGGACGGCCGTGGGCCTCATGTCTGCGCCCCGCCTCGTGCCATCTGTGACAGAGGGCATACCTAACTTCTCCTACACCATAAACGGCCCAGCCGAGGGCGCAAACGCGCAGGCAAGGGCATTGGACGCCCTGAAGAAGGAAAGGGAACTCGAATCGCTCCTCAAGGGAGGCGCGCTCCCGGTTCAAATCTCTCTTGGCTCAAAGACAGTCATCCCCGCGCCCCTGGGCGAGGAATTCCTCAGGCTTTCCCTGATAGGGCTCCTGTTCTCGCTCCTTGCAATCTCCATCATGGTGGCCGTCCGCTACCGCCACCTCCAGATAATCGTGCCCATGATTTTCATAAGCCTTGCAGAGCTTGTCATCCTGCTTGCAATACTGGGCTCGTTCACCATTGACCTCGCAGGCATGGCTGGCATATTGGCGGCAATCGGCGTGGGCGTGGACGCGCAGATCATCGTGACGGACGAGCTTCTCAAGAAGGAAGGCGAAATGTCAAAGAGGCTGGAAAAGGCATTCTCCATCATCACCACGTCTGTGATGGTTGCGGTGATTGCCATGGTCCCTCTCCTGTTCTTCTCGGGCCTGGTGGAAATCATCGGCTTTGCAACCGCAACGGTGCTGGGCTCGCTTCTCGGCTTGTTCATCTCGCGCCCTGCTTACGCGGTCATCGCAGAGCACCTGTTCGAGTAAAGCAAATTTTTTTGTCTAATGCGAAATCATTAGCTTGAGCTATGCAGTTTCCTTTTTATTTGAATGCTCAGAATACCAAATAATGGAAACGGACTTTGAAGCCAAGCTCAAGCGGTTCATTCTCGACAATGGGATTCTTGCCGAGCACATGCACTTTGACCAGTCCTGCCATTCCGTGGATGAAGCGGCAAAAGCAGCCAATGCTACTCGCGATAGCTTTGTGAAGAACGTATGCATGATTGATGCGAAAGGAAATGTTTTTGTTTGCATTGTGAAAGGCGAAGACAGGGCGAGCAAGGCGCACGTTTCCCAGCTGCTGCAAGCAGAAAAGCCAAGGATGATGAATGCGGAGGAAGTGCTTGAAAAAACCGGCTATCCTGCAGGGGGAACGCCCTCTTTCGGATACAATGCTACCTTTTTGGTCGATGAAAGAGTGATGGAAAAGGATTTTGTGCTGTCTGGCGGCGGCTCGGAAAATTCGCTGGTAAGGATTTCGCCAAAAGAGCTTCTCAAGGCAAACAATGGCAAAGTTGCAAAAATTCGCGAATGATGAACTGGGCTGCTCGGAAATTACTGGCGCACTTTTTTCTTTCCCTTGCCTAGCTTTTCATCTCCAGGCCCGCGTACGGAGTCATCGCAGAGCACCTGTTTGAATAAACAGAAAAAAGAAGCATCTTATAGCTTTTTCTTGTTCTGGTAGCCTTTTTGGTGCGTCATATCATCCTTGATGAGATTAAGCTCTGGATAAGCTTCTGAAACTGCCAGGAACGGAGAGCTCTCATAACGGCATGCAAGAAGCCCTCCCAAACGGTTATCGATAAAGTCATCCGTTTTCAGTTCTCTTGGGTTTTTTGCTTTCCCGTCCTTTGCAAGTTTCACTTCACACAGCCATCTGACTGCCGCTATTCTGTTCTCCGTTTCTTCGTAAAAACTCATTGGGGTCGTAGCCATCTCCCATTCATTTATGCCCTGTTCGGGATAAGCCTCGGAAGCCGCTTTAAACGTGGAAAAACAATAATGCGGGTATTGAATCAATCCACCCAATCTATTATTCTTAAAATCATCGCAAATCAGGCTTCTTGGATCCTTCGGCTTGCCGCTCTTGGCAAGTTTGGTTTCACATAGCCACTTTACCGCGGCAATGCGGTTTTGAGTAGCATTAAAGAATCTCATGGGGGTTGTGGCCATTTCCCACGCTTTGATGCCCTTTTCGGGATATGCCTCGGTTACTGCCTTGAAAACCGATTCATCACAATACCTACGAATGCTCCGCAAGCCATTGTCTTCCAAATCATCCGTGCTAAGATCCCGTGGGTCTTTATTGAGGCAAGCCACAAGTTCTTTTACCCAGAATGTTCGATTGATTCCGTCCGTCCAGTATCCTTTCGGTGCTTTCGAGAGTATGGCGTTCTGCTCCACGAGATATTGCCAGCAGCCGTTGCCAATCAAATCTGCAACTGTATTCGCAATTATGCGCTTCTTTTCCTTAGGTGTTAGGCTGGCAATCCCTTCTATATAATTCTCATCCTTGTCCCGGTTGCTTATGGCGTCCTTCAGCTCGCAGCTGATGGTCCGCCCAAAATTTTTGAGTTTCTCCTGAACTTCCGGCAGCAATTCTGCTTTCTGAGTTATTCTATAGTTTCCATGCTCAATGAAGAAATTGGCAATCCTATGCTTGAATGGCAACTTCTTTTCATCTTCATTGAACATCGGTATGCCGAGTTTTCTAAATTCCTTGTTGTAGGGCAACAGGCTCCTTTGGCGCCAGTTAATGTAAAGGGGATTCGCCATCGTTGTTTATAGTGATTATGTGTGTTTATAAAGGTGCTTTTTCAATCTTGCAATTTGCATTGTGAATGCCTCTCAGCAGAATCAGCCTTTCTTCGCTTTCTTTTTTCCCTTGCCCAGTTTTTCCTCCACAATGCCCCAAAGCGAGTTTAACATGGGCACGATGTAGAACGGCAGCGCAAAGCCCACTATGAAGCCAGTTGCCATCCTTATTGCATTGCTGCTCTCGCGCATGCCGATAAGCTGCGTGCCCCCGTCAATGGCAATCGGGATGCACGCAGCGACAAGCAGCCACTTGTTCGGCCAATCTTCGCTCTCAATTCTCTTCACAAGCGGGAGAACAAGCGCGCCTAGCAGCATGGCAAGGTAAATCGCAACGTCGCGCGAGCACACCGGCAGCTTGTAGCCTGTTTCTTCCCCCACTTCCACGGCATTCGCTTTCGTGTAAGAAAGCTCGCTTGATGGCAGGCAATCGCCGAAAGAATAGCTGCCGTCCGCGCCTGAGACAAACAGGCAGTTCGAGCGGCTGGTGAGCTGGTGGCAGGTGGGCGCGAATGCCGTGTACATGAGCCCTGCATTCGCATCCCCCTGCGATGCCGCGTAAGGGACGTAAAAAACCGCAAAGTTAAGCAAAAGCAAGAAAGCGAGCAAAAGCGCGTAGGGGAGCTTGGAGCCTGCCATGAGCCTGTTCTTATCCGCACGTTTTTAAACTTGATTTACACGAACATACAAAATCGCTCGAATGGGCTCGTATGTGAAAGCAAATGTTTGCTTTCCCGAGAAGCTCAGCTTGGATAGAGCGACACTCTCCTAACTTTCGTCACAATTGTGTGGGGAAAGGTGAAGGTCGTGAGTTCAAATCTCACCGGGCCCGTTTAGTTTTTTTTCATTTTAATATGCGCATTTTCAGGCTCTGTAGAAATGCTTGAATAGTAGCTCCGGCCAATCTCTTGATTGGCGACCAAAAGATGTAGCCGGAGTGCTACTATGTATAAGTCAGAGATAGGCAAACTATTTGAGCATTGCCTCAAA
>Ga0074195_1000147_pt1 | contig 164816 bp, 152 predicted proteins | sample EPASupsiteHSE623_FD_64525 | JGI IMG/M metagenome (GOLD analysis project Ga0074195, IMG submission 64525) | Bioremediated contaminated groundwater from EPA Superfund site, New Mexico - Sample HSE6-23 | ecosystem: Environmental > Aquatic > Deep subsurface > Groundwater > Contaminated ... | reverse complement strand
CCATTTCCAACATCCCCCCAAGCCTGACCGCCGCCTCCCTGGCTTTGGGGGCCAGCCGCTGGCAGACGATCTGGCGGGTGGTACTGCCCTCGGCCAGCCCCGGCATCTTTGCCGCGATCATGATCGGCTTCGGCCGGGCCGTGGGAGAAACCATGATCGTGCTCATGGCCACCGGCAACACCCCCATTCTCGACTGGTCGATATTCAACGGCATGCGGACCTTATCGGCCAACATCGCCGTGGAGATCCCGGAAGCGCCCATGGGCGGCACCCTGTACCGGGTCCTCTTTCTCTGCGCCTCCATGCTCTTCGCCCTGACCTTTCTGGTAAACACCGGGGCAGAGCTTGTTCGTGAGCGTCTGCGCAAAAAATATGGCCGGTATTAAAAAATTGTCAGCCACGAACCCCACGAAAGGACACGAAAATATGCTTTTTATTACTCCGGCAATTAAATACCTAAATCGTCATTCCGCGCAGGCGGGAATCCAAGGGTGTGACTGTTCGATTACAACATTCGGGCATGAGTTATTTATTGTTGGAACAATAATCTGAGTTCCTGGCCATTTTTCGCGATTTTCGTGGGTTTCGTGGCAAAATTCTGTTGTTTGGAGAAAACATCATGACCAAAAAATTCTGGCGGCAGGGTGAGCCCTTTGTCTGGGCCACGGGCCTTGCCCTTTCCCTGATCCTGTTTCTTACCATGCTGCTCTTCTATGTGGTAATGGTCAACGGCCTCACGGTCTTCTGGCCGAAAAAGGTCGCCCTGGCAACCCTGCGCGACGGCCGGTATCTTCTCGGAGAGATTGTTCAGGAAGAAATCATTCCCCACACGGAAAAGAAGCGACTTCAGTTCAAGATCGGTAACAGGGACCTGTACGGCCTTGACTTCAAATGGGTTGATTTCAGCGACATCGCCGGCATCAGCTATCCGGAAAACATTTATGTGCTTGAGCGTCTGGAATTCGGCATTTTTTACGGATATCTCAGTGAGCTTGAGGTCACAGGCATCTCCCCGCCCGCATCCGGTTCAAACAGCCTGACCCAGACCATTGCCGCCCTTGATTCGAGAAAAAAAGAGGTCAACCTCCTGGGCAAAAAAATAGCCAACCTCAACCGACGGGTGGAACTGATCGACCACCGGTTGGCCAAGGCCCGCTACGACAAGGAAGAAAACACCCCGGTTCTGGCTGCCCTCAAAGGCGAAAAAAACGGGCTCAAAACCGAGTTTGAGGAACTGGTTTCCATTCTCGGCCAAAAGGCTGCGGCCCTTTCAACCAATCAGGCGATCTTCGCCGATGCCAACGGGCGGACCAAAGCCATCGCCCTCGCCGGCATCGTCCGCAGCTATCAGCCGAATTCCATGTCGTTTGCAGCCAAATGCGCCTATTACCTGGAGCGGTTGCGGGAGCTGTTTTTTGACGACCCACGGGAATCAAACACCGAGGGCGGCCTGTTTCCCGCCATCTTCGGCACCGTCATGCTGATCTTTCTCATGTCCATCCTCTCCTTTCCCCTGGGTGTCATGGCCGGGATCTACCTGCGCGAATACGCCAAGGACGGCTGGCTGGTGAAAATGGTCCGCATCGCGGTCAATAATCTGGCAGGCATTCCCTCCATCGTCTACGGGATCTTCGGGCTGGGCTTCTTCGTCTACGGGATCGGCGGCGGGATCGACCAGCTCTTTTTCCCGGAACGGCTGCCCACCCCGACCTTCGGCACCGGCGGCATCCTCTGGACCAGCCTTACCCTGGGGCTGCTCACCGTGCCGGTTGTTATCGTTGCCACGGAAGAGGCATTGGGCTCCATTCCCCCCGGCATCCGGGAAGGCTCCCAGGCGCTGGCCGCCACCAAGCTCCAGACCCTGACCCGCATCCTGCTGCCCATGGCCTCGCCCGGCATCCTCACCGGCTTCATCCTCGCCATGGCCCGGGCGGCGGGCGAGGTGGCCCCCCTGATGATCACCGGGGTGGTCAAGCTGGCTCCGGCTCTCCCACTGGACGGGGTTTTCCCCTATCTGCATCTGGACCGGAAGTTCATGCATCTTGGTTTCCACATATACGACATCGGCTTTCAGTCCCCCAATGTCGAGGCGGCCAAGCCCATGGTGTATGTGACCACCCTGCTGCTGATCCTGATCGTGCTCGCCATGACCAGCACGGCCATCTATCTGCGCAACAGGATGCGGCAGCGCCATTCCGTGATTGACGTGTAATAAGGAGAAACAATGCAAACAACCGATTCCGCCATAATCCGTATCGACAACCCCCAGGTCGAGATCGAGAACCTGAACCTCTATTACGGGACAAGCCAGGCGCTCGATAATCTGAACTTCGGGATTCCCGGCCAACAGGTCACCGCCCTGATCGGCCCTTCCGGCTGCGGCAAATCCACCCTGCTCCGCTGCATCAACCGGATGAATGACCTGGTCGACGGGTTGCGTCTTGACGGGGTGATAAAAATCAACGGCGAAAACATCAACGACCCATCCCTTGACGTGATTGAGCTCAGGCGAAAGGTGGGCATGGTCTTCCAGAAATGGAACCCCTTTCCGAAGTCCATTTACGAAAACATCGTTTACGGGTTGCGGATCGCCGGTATTCAGGACAGCGGCGTGCTTGACGAGGCCGCGGAAAAATGCCTGAAAAAAGCGGCCCTCTGGGACGAGGTCAAGGACCGGCTGCACCAGTCGGCCATGGGTCTTTCCGGCGGCCAGATGCAGCGGCTCTGCATCGCCCGGGCCATTGCCGTCAGCCCGGAGATCATTCTCATGGACGAGCCCTGTTCGGCACTGGACCCGCGCTCCACCTCCCGGATCGAGGATCTCATCCGCGAGCTGCGGGGGGAATACACCATTATCATCGTCACCCACAACATGCAGCAGGCAGCACGGATCTCGGATTATACCGCCTACATGTATCTCGGGGAGCTCATCGAGTACGGGCCTACCCAGACCCTGTTCACCATGCCGGAGAAGAAAGAAACAGAGGATTACATTACCGGCCGGTTCGGCTGATTATAACCGGCCAGCAGTGCCGAATCTGCTTTGTCATCGGCCTGCTCATGTGCAATAGCACACTTCGCAGACCTCTTCCGCGCATCTACGGCACTGCTGGCCGGTTACGAACTTTCCCATTGTTACGCCGCCGAGCAGCGCAGCCTTGGCCGAATAAGGTGCTTGCACTGTTTGAGGCGAAGCCGAGTTTGCAAGCGCCCGGCCAAGGCGAGCAGCACAGGGAATCCCGCCTCCGGCGGGACAAGTGACGGGGTGCCCTTTCTTTTGGTTCGTTTTCTTTGGGCAAGCAAAGAAAATGAACAAATATACATAACTATCACGCCGGATCGCTCAAAGCTTTCAGGGCTCTCCGCTCAATGCGGTGGTTTTATGCAAAATAAGGAGAAAAAAAGACATGGCTAAAAATATCCAAACCGAAATAGAACAACTCAAAAACCAGATCGTCTATCTCGGCACGGCGGTGCAGGAAAACATGCAGCGATCCGTCAAGGCATTGTGGGGAAAAGACCCGGACATGGCCCGCCATGTTATCGAACGGGACAAGGATGAAATCGACAGCTTCGAGATCAACGTGGAGGAAGAATGCTTGCGGCTCCTGGCCCTGCACCAGCCTGTGGCAGGAGACCTGCGCTTCATCGTCACCGTGCTCAAGATCAACAACGACCTGGAGCGCATCGGCGACCTGGCCGCCAAGATAGCCGACAAGGTGCTCCTGCTCCATGCCATTGACCCGGTCAAGTTTGCCTCCGATGCCATGCAGATTCCGGAGATGTTCAACATCATGTTTGAAAAAACCGTCTGGATGTTCCACAATACCATGGACGCCTTTGTCAACGAAGACACCGACCTTGCCTACCGGGTATGCCTGGAGGATGACGAAGTGGATCGGGAAAAACGGACGATCCGCAACCAGATGGAAGAAATTATCATGCGCGACCCGGCCCAGCACGTCTATCTGGCCAAACTGATCAGCGTGGCCCGGAGCCTCGAACGCATCGCCGACCACTGCACCAATATCTGCGAAGACATAATTTATATGGCGCAGGGCAAGATTGTCCGCCATCATATATCACGATAGCCTTGCCGGAACGGCTCAGGAGAAAACCAATGCCCCGAGAAACCATCCTTGTCGTGGAAGACGATGAAAACATCCAGCAGCTGGTGGGCTACAACCTGGCCAAGGCCGGGTTCCACGTGGTCTATGCCGACAACGGCGAGCAGGCCCTCAGCGTCATCAAGCGGGAAAAACCGGAGCTGATCATTCTGGACCTCATGCTTCCCGGGCTCAACGGCCTTGAGGTCTGCAAACTGGTGCGCAAAGATCCGAAAAGCAAGAACCTGCCCATTGTCATGCTCACCGCCAAAAGCGAGGAGAACGACATAACCGCCGGCCTTGATCTCGGGGCGGACGACTACATCACCAAGCCCTTCAGCCCGAAGATCCTCATCTCCCGGATCAAAGCGGCCCTGCGCCGCAAAGAGGGCCTGAGCGAGGAAAATGGCGGCGCCAAGAAAAACGCGCCGCTGACCATCCACGGAATAACCATCGATCCCAATCGTTACGAAGTACGGGTGGGGGAGGAAACCATCATTCTGACCGTGACCGAATTTTCCATCCTGGAGCTCCTTGCCAAGCGGCCGGGCTGGGTCTTCAACCGCCAGCAGATCATCGACGGGGTTCGGGGCTACGACTATGTCATCACTCCCCGCGCCGTGGACGTGCAGGTATTCGGACTCAGGAAAAAGCTGGGCGAGGCTGGCAAATACATCGAAACCGTGCGCGGAATCGGCTACCGCATGCAGGGTTAGGCCCGATATTTCGACCTTCGAAGCCCCTCTCAGGCAAAAAGACCGGTCAATTCGAATTTTTCCCCGTCGAAAATCCCTTTGTCGGTGATTTTCAACGACGGGATCACGGGCAGGGCCAGAAAGGCCATGGTCATGAAGGGGGTCTGCAGGGTGCAGCCGTTTTGCTTGACCCGCTGCTCGATCACACTGTAATTCCCCGCCATCTCCTCGCAGCTGTCCAAGCCCATGAGCCCTGCCACGGGCAGCGCCATGAGCCTTTCCTCCTCCCCCTGCACAAAACAGATGCCGCCGGTGCTTTCGGCAAGCAGGTTCACGGCCCGGGCCAGATCCGCATCGTTGCTGCCGATCCCGATGAGATTATGGGAGTCGTGGGCAATGGAGGAAGCCATGGCTCCGCGCTTCAACCCGAAGCCCCGCACAAAACCAAGGGCCGGGGACGCCGGCGCATAGCGGTTCAGCACCAGAATCTTCAGCAGGTCCGCGGCCGGATTCGGCTCGACCAGGGCGCTGCCCGCCGGAACCGCATATTCCCCAGCCCCGGTGACGATCTGGCCGTCGGTCACCTCGATGACCTTGAGACGGGCTCCCCCCACCTCCACCCGCAGTTGCTCGGCCGCAAGCGGGGCGGCGTTGAAATGGTTGATCGCCCGGGGCTGAACCGCCTCAAAAAGCGGTTTCCCCTTCTCGCTGACCATCTCGCCATTAATCCAGGCAGCGCGCACCTCCATGCGTTCCAGGTCGTCCACCAGAATGAAATCCGCCGGATCGCCCTGCTGCAGCAACCCAACCCCAAGCCCGTAATGGCGCACCGGGTTGACGCAAGCGCATTGCAGAAGGTCAAAGATATCGTGCCCCAGCCTGAGCCCCTCTTTGACCAGCAGATTGATATGCCCCCGGGCCAGGTCCGCCGGTTTCAGGTCGTCGGTGCAGAGCATGCATTGACCGGAATGGCTGGTGATGAGCGGATGCAACACCTCGAAATCGCGGGCGCTTGAACCCTGGCGCAACATGATTTTCATGCCCAGGGCCAGTTTTTCATAGCACTCGCCCAAGGTGGACGATTCATGATCGGTGGTGATTCCGGCCTTCGCATATGCAGCCAACGCATCCCCCCGCAGGCCCGGGGCGTGGCCGTCCACCCTTTTGCCCGTTTTCGCGGCGGCAGCGAGCTTGGCCATTACCTCCGGGTCTTGGTTGATGACTCCGGGGAAGTTCATCATCTCGGCGAGAAAAAAGATATCGTCGCGCCTGAGCAGCGTTTCCACGTCCCGGGCCGACAACGTGGCCCCGGAATTTTCAAAACCCGTGGCCGGCACGCAGGAAGGGGCGCCGAAATAAAACTTCAGCGGCACCCGGCGCCCGCTCTCGATCATGAAATCGATCCCGGCAATGCCGAGGACATTGGCTATCTCGTGGGGGTCCGCCACCACGGCCACGGTACCGTGGCACACCGCCTTGGCCGCAAAGGCGGCAGGGGTCAGCATGGAGCTTTCGATATGGATATGGGAATCAATGAAACCAGGCAGAATGAAAGGACCCTTGGCCGCAGAATCGGGAAGGATCTCAACGATGCGCCCCTGCTCGACAACCAGGGTTCCGGGAAACCGTTTGCGGGCCACGGGATCAATTATGATGCCGGATATTTTTTCCATCACTTCTCCCTCCTCCTGGCAATATACACCACATGCCTGCGCCCGCCCCGACCCGGGCGTTGCCGGTTCACCGTAAATTCGGCCGCCTGCAGCCTTTTTTCAAAAGCCTGGTCCGGATCTTCGGACCACACCGCAAACACCCCGCCCGGTTTCAAGGCAGCCCGGCTTGATGCCAGGGCCTTCTTACCGTAGAGATAATCGCCTCTGCCCTGGTCCCCCTCGTAGGGGCCTTCGTAGAGATCAAGGATGATGGCGTCAAAACGGTTGTCCTTGCCCTTCCTGGCCGCATCACCGATAACCTTTGCCACATCGGAAATCACCACCCTGACCCGGGGGTCGTCCACCGCCCCGGCGGTTAATTGGGCAATGGGCCCCCGGCACCAGGTGACCATGATCGGGTTCAGCTCCGCCACCACCACCTCGGCATCGGCAGGGAGGTTGTCCAGAGCTGCCTTGAGGGTAAAAGCCATGCCCAATCCGCCCACCAGCACCCTGGGTTTTTTGGCCTGCTTCAGATCCGCGCAGGCCAGCTCCGACAAAACGATCTCCGACATGTTGGCCGAGGAATTCATCAGCACCCGGCTGTCGATGGTGATCAAAAAATCCTTTTCGCCCCGCTGCCGCAGGTCAAGGAGCCCCTCATCGGTGTCAATGCTGTCCACTACCCGCCAAGGCAAAGCCATTTACATTTCTCCAATATTTTTAACCCGCCCCACCGCCCCGCTTTCCAGCCTCACCTTGATGCCATGGGGATGGGTGGGGGATTTGGTCAGGATATCTTGTACAATGCCTTCGGTGAGTCTGCCCGAACGCTGATCCTCTTTACGCACTATGCACACCCGCAATCCGGGTTTGATCTCGCTGCGCGGTATGCTGCTCATTTTCTGATTTCCCGTTGGATCAGCGCCAGCAGCTCGGCACAGGTCTCGCTGTAATAATGGGGCGTGGTCTGGCCGGGGCTGCTCGGGTTTTCCACGTTTACCCCGTAGGCCAGCCCCTGTTCGGTGAGGGCCTTATACTTTTTCATCTTGCCCGCGTATTTCGAACTGGGCCGCTCCTTCTCCGCAAGCAACCCGAGAGCGACCAGGATCTTGTTCGCCTTGACCGTGGAGATATCCACCTTGTTGTCTTTGAGCAGGTTAGTGAGTGATTCTGTTTTTTCCACTGCTTTCTCCTTGCATATCCGTTACAGAAAAAGCGATCCATGCAGCGCCGAGGATCAACCTTGAGAAAATCAACACAGCAACCCTTCGACAGGACTCAGGGTGAACGGATTGTAATCGTAAGACATTATCCGCTCATACTGAGCCTGCTGTCCCACCCATGCTGAGACTGCTATTCCGTTCGTGCTGAGCCCTTCGACAAGCTCAGGAGAGCCCTGTCGAAGCACTGCTTGAAATTACTTCCGTCCAAGCCGCAATCAGCTCACGCAATCAACCCGTCCGCCGCAAGCAAACTCTCAAGGCAATGCTCCCGGATCCCGTAAAACTCCTTGATCTCCCGGATCTGGGCCAGGAATTCCGCCTGTTTCGGCGCCCCGCTCCCTTTCACACCCAAAATCATCTTGTTCTTGCTGGTATGCTCCAGAGAGACGAATTCGAAAACCTGGGTTTCATAGCCCGAGGCTTCAAGCAGCAAGGCGCGCAGGGAGTCGGTGACCATCTCCGCCTCCTGGCCCATATGGATGCCGTGCTTGAGCATGGGCTTGAGCACGGCAGGGCTTTGCATCTGGGGCCGGATCTGCTTGTGGCAGCAGGGAGCGCACATGATGATCGAAGCCCCCGAGCGGATACCGAGATGGATGGCGTAATCCGTGGCCATGTCGCAGGCGTGCAGGGCGATCATGATGTCGATATCCTCAGGCGGAAAGCTGCGGATATCGCCATGGACAAAGGAGAGATTGTCGAGCTTGAGCTTGCGGGACGCCTTGGAGCAGAGGGCGACGAGATCCTCCCGCAATTCCACTCCGGTCACCCTGGGACTGAGTTCCAGACCGGCACGCAGGTACTCCTCCATGGCAAAGGTGAGGTACCCCTTGCCCGAACCGAAATCGACCACCCGCAGCCCTTCTTTTTCTTTCAGCCTGGAGGCGGCAATGGCATGGGCGAGAACCTCGATGAACTTGTTGATCTGCTTCCACTTCCGCGCCATGCTGGGGATGAGCTGATGCTGCGCGTTGGTGATTTTAAGCTCCTTCAGAAACGGGCTGGCCAGATCGAGAAACCGCTCCTTCTCCCGGTCGTGCTTCTGGGGGGTGACACTTCTGGGAGCAGCCTTGCCCCGCTGCAGGGAGCACTTCCCCTTCTTGCTCAACGAGAGCTGGATATCCTCGGTCACCGTCTGCAGATGCAGGTTGTTGAATGCCGTCCCGAAGAGATCGCGGATACAGGCTATCCCAGCGCCAATCGGCAGATTCTTGGTGATGTCCTTGGTCTGGTAGCGGTAGAGGAAGGAAAGGCTCTCCCCCTCCTTCAGGGTGAGCCTGCGGACAAAGAGGCGCTCCAGCCCCGGTTCCGAACCATGGTATTTCCCCAAAACGAGTTTGACAAAGGTGTTGCCGGCCAGACAATCTTCCAGGAGGCTGAAAAAAAGATCCTTCTGGCTGTCTCTCTCCCTGGCCCCAGTTTCCGTCTCAGTTATCTCTGTCATTTTCGCGCACCGTTTGCATGCTTTTCCGGTAGTGGCTCATGCTTGTTTTTGTATTCGTATTTTCGCCGCAGCGCCAATGGTTTTTTCCTTACCATGAATCAACAATGCGCAACAACCCGTCATCCCGGCAAAACCAGGGGCCAGCCTTGTCGAAACCTCCCGTTCGTGCTGAGGTCGAACTCCCGCTCGTGCGGAGCCTGCAGAAGCACAGCCCTTGACCCTTTTGATATATTGCGATTCCATCATATCACTTTGCATCCCATACCGAATATGGTCAAATACCGGACAACAATTCGCTCGGTTTTGAACGACAAAAACAAGCCGCTGTCATCGGCAGAAGCATACATGGCGCAAGGAAACAGAGATGGGAAACCCGTTGCAGGAACAGCTTCTCAAGGCCGGACTGGCCAGCAAGAAACAGGCGAAAAAAGCCGAGCACGAAAAGCGGATCAGCCGCAAGCAGAACAGCGCCAATCCTCCTGCCGCAATCGTCAACACGGCGCGGGAAGAGCAGGCGGCCAAGGAGCAGCGCAACCGGGAACTCAACCGTGAGCGCGCCGAGGAGGCCCGGCTGCGGGAGCTCAAAGCCCAGGTAAAACAACTCATCGAAACCAATCGGCTCCCCCAGGATGGGAGGGGCGAGCCATACCACTTTGCCGAGCAGAACAAAATCAAGCGGATTTTTGTTTCCGAGGAGATGGCCGAGCAGCTCAGCCGCGGCCAGTTGGCCATTGTCAAACTCGGTTCCGCCTACGAGGTGGTTCCGGCCAAAGTGGCCGGCCAGATCGCCAGCCGGGATCAGGAGGCGGTGCTTGTTTTTCATAAAAATGGTTAGGAACCGGCCGCGGACCGCTCCCATTCCGTGTGGTTCTGTTGAGGTGCAACGTGTCCGGGCATAAACATGTCGGCCCGCGCGAAGAATCCATCGATGTCCCCCACGAGCGGCTTGAGCCGGAGACCTTGCGGAGTCTGATCGAGGAGTTCGTCACCCGGGACGGGGCCGATTGGGGGGATGCCGGCGGTACGCTTGAGGAAAAGGTCGGCCAGGTCATGCAGCAACTGCGCAGCCGGAAGGTGAAGATCGTTTTTGAGCTGAATTCGCAAACAGCGAATATTGTTGTCAACCGCTGAACCGCAGGGAGCCTGCAGTTGCTCAGGCGCGGTCACACTGCTTTGGGGGAAGCGGCATAGCATGAAAAAAACAGGACGCTATACAACCACGGGCCTGGTTGAGAATCAGTACGAGGATGGGTCCAACGGGCTGGTGCTGAAAAATACCCTCGGCATACAGGACAAGCAGGTCATCGAAGAAATTGAAACCAGGGAACTCTACCGGGTTACTGACTGGTTGACGGAGATATACGACCAGAATCACCGGTTCACTGCGTCCGACATCTGTGACATGCATAAAAAATGGCTTGGCACGGTTTACGAATGGGCGGGAAAGTACCGTCAGGTGACGATGAGCAAAGGGGGCTTCACCTTTGCCTTGCCAAAAGTCATTCCGCAATTGATGGCGGATTTCGAGAAAAACGAACTGGCCCGATTTACCCCATGCAATTTCAAGGACCAAGCGGAGCAAGCCCAGGCCCTAGCGGTTGTTCACACGGAACTTCTGCTCATCCATCCTTTCCGGGAAGGAAACGGCAGATTGTCACGGCTGCTGGCAACGCTCATGGCACTGCAGGCCGGATTGCCGCTTTTGGATTTCAGTGAATTTGAAGGGAAACGGAAAGAGGAATATTTTGCCGCAGTCCGCCAGAGCATGGCCAGAAACTATCTCCCGATGGAGCAGGTCTTTACTGCGGTGATTGCTCGGACTCTTCAGGCGTATGAGGAGAACTAACCGGTACGCCCGTGACCTTTTCCCTGGCGACATGTATGCCTTCGATGGCCGAAGATGAGGCAACGCTGGACCACAGCCCTTTTTCCCTGACGAGCTGGGTTTTCAGGTAGGGATTGGTTTCTTTCAGGCTTTTCGTACGCATGATTTTACTATACCAGATACAAGGCCATACTACACTCGATTCTACAAGGTTACGCATGCCCTCCCTAACACCCCCCGCACCATTATGTCGCTGATCGGTCTGTGGCTGGAGAGCCTGCTCACTCCCTGCCCCCGGCATTTCCGGCGGATGGGTTTTCTCCGCGAACAGCTCGCCATCGAAGCCCGTTACCAACGCAACCGCGCCAGCTGGGAGCCGCATCTCACACGCAGCCGCAATGCCATCCTCACTGCGGCCGATTCCTGCACCCAGCACCGCACCGCTCTGATCCTGGGGGGAGGCCTGATCAACGATGTGCCCCTGGCCGAGCTGGCCGCCCGTTTTCAACGGGTGGTCCTGGCCGACATCCTGCATCTGCCCCGTAATCGTCGCAAGGCTGAAGCCGTGGCCTCCAACATCACTTGTGTTGATTTCGATTGCACCGGAGCGGTGGAGAAACTGTACCAGGCGGGCAAGGTTGACGACGAAGCGGCGATAACCCTTTTCCGCCAGGCCTCGCCCACCCTGCCCCCCGCTCTTGCCTCAGGCTGTGACCTCACCGTTTCCGTGAATCTTGCCTCCCAGCTCGGCTACCTGCCTGCCAAGTGGCTGAAAAAAGGACGTCCCCGAAGCGAGGATTTCTCCCGGCACCTCCGGAGGGTCGCGGCACTGCGTCACCTCGAATGGCTGCAGTCTCTGCCCGGAGTACGCCTCCTCGTTGCCGACCGCGCCCTGGTGGTTCGAGGATTTGATGAAAGCGAGGTAGAGCGGGAGGTTATTCTTGGGGAAGGGGATCTGGATTCCCCAAGTGAAAGTTGGGTTTGGCGTTTTGCCCCAGCCCCGGAATGGGATAGACGGTACCATCTGGAACTTGAGGTTGGCGCCTATGTGCTGCGGAGTCGGGCCTTGCCGCTGGACGGGGATATCAAATGAATTTGAAAAAATCAGAAAAGTCGATTCGTATTCTTTCTGTATTGGTATAGTGCATAAAACCCGCCAAGGAGAAATTAGGAACACCACCCTGTTTTTCTCAAATTAGACGAGATTATGCGTTCATCCTGACACTGGGTGGATCTGCTTAAAGCAGATTGTAGTTGGCCTTCATCTCCTGATAGATCATGGAAGACACATGGCGAATCACTTTGCTCCGGGCCATCTTCCAGCGCCCGTAGTTCTTCGCCTTTCGCTGTTTCTCAATAATCCCCACCACCACATAGGGATAGCGGCGGCCATTCTGGGCTTTGGGGGCCAGGATGCCCATGTCCCCGCAGAGTTTCGCGGTGGTGCCGGTCTTGTTGTAGACCAGGGTGCCGCGGGGGATCGGGGTGCCGGAGTAGAGCCGATCGCGGCCGGGCAGGGCCATCAAGCGGCGCAGCTCTTTGCCGTGGGGGAGTTCCTTGTGCCAGAGCGCCACCAGGAATCGGCCGTAATCCTTGGCCGAGGCCTTGTTGCGGTAAGTTCTCCCGCCGCTTGGAATGTATTCGACAATGCTGGTTTCCTGAAGCAGGTCGCCGTAATGGGTGCGCAGAATCTTCTGGGCCGCCTTCGGACCGCCGACCTGCTTTAAAACCCAGTTGGTGGCGCTGTTGCTGCTGCGCTGGATCATCGCCTCCATTTTCCTGCGGCTTTTGGGGCCGTAGACCAGTTTTCCCTCTTTGAGCCGATGAAAAAAGGCCAGGGCGATGAGCGGCTTGATCATGCTTGCCGCCTGATAGGGGCTGTCGACGTTGATATCGACAATGGTTTCCCCCTTGGTCAGATCAATGACCAGCCAGCCGGTTTTTTCGTCCTTGGCAACCTTGCCCTTGCGCCGCAAGTCATTGATATATTCCTCCAGCTGTTTTTCCAGATTGCTGCTGACGCTGGTTACTGTTTCGCTGACGCATTTTTTCTTCACCCCGGTGAGCAGGGGCACCTCTTCGACAGGAGCTTTTTCCGTTTTGCACAAAACCGGTTTCGGCACGTCCGGCGCAAGCTCGGCCTCCGTGTCCTTTTCCTCGTGGTCAAGCAGGCTTGACTCGCCGAAAACCACCTCGTTGTTTTCCTCGCGGGTGATGGAGGCGGCGATGTGGATCTTGGCCAGCAACTTGCCGTGCTGCCGGGCCACACCCATGGTCGACTGCTTATCCGCCTGCCTTCTGTAGATCAGGGTGAATTTGCCGTCTTCGTTCTTTTCAATGAAAAGATCCTTGCCGACCTCGGCGCCGAGATAATCGTTGATTGTCTTATACTGCTTGATCAGAGCGTCAAGGTTCGGGCCGCGGCCATAACTGACGTTGTAGAGTTCGTGATACCCTTCATCCGTGATGGCCCTGGCGTCGCCCAATCCGACCTTGCCGAGGACCGCGCTGTGCCGGATCGCAAGCTTTGCCGCGGCAAGCGCGGTGGTGTTGCGGTCGTAGATGATCCCATACTGGTCGCCGCGCTGGACGACACGCAATCTCTTGCCCACCTCCGGACCGAGCTGTTTCTCCAGTTCCTCTTTATAATCCTGAAGGTTGCTCAGATCGTTGTCCCAGATATAGAGCACATCGTAGCGGCTGCTGTGCTGAACAGGCTTGGCCATGGACACTGTCGGCAGAAGAAACAGAATAAGCAGAAAAAGCGTGGCAGCGGTATGCCGCAGGCAGGGGCGCAGGAGCGCGACTCTCTTGAGGCGGGAGCGGATACTTGTGCTCACCAGGGGCAACATGGGCTTACTGTGAAGATTTGTTTTGCGTGGCGAGACTGATTTTTTCTGATTCGTTATAAGCATTACCCCTTATGAAACCTCACTCCGGCCGGAATTGCAACTTCTGGGGAGGTTTTTTTTGCCGCGGAGGGGATTTTATCTTGTCTTGCAGAATGTTTTGGGTGATTTTTAAAGGGATATCCGCATATTTCAGTTTGTTGTAATGATGGGGATGGGTGATCCTTGGTAAAAGCGATCCTTCGACAGGCTCAGGATGATCGGAATTTTTTACGGATGTATTGATTTATTCTTCCGTTCGCCTTGAGCTCGACATGATTGACCTCCCTCTCCGTTCGCCATGAACCCGGCAATATGATTGGTTTCCCCCTCTCCGTTCCCACTGAGACATTGAAGGATTACTTTTCCTTTTCCGTTCGCCCTGAGCCTGCCGAAGGGTATACCTTTTCCGTTCGCCCTGAGCCTGTCGAAGGGTGTACCCTTTCCGTTCGCCCTGAGCCTGTCGAAGGGTGTACCCTGTGTCTCTTCTTTCGCTGAATTGCGCCACAAGAAAAACAGCGAGTACCAACTGATAACAAGATGTATATTTCACATTAAACATAAGGAGAACATCATGAAAATCGATTGGGCGTATCTTCGCAAGGGCTGAACTTCCTGCCGGAATGCTCAGGAGGCTCTTGAGCTGGAAAAAGCTGTAATCACCGAGGTGGTTGACGCCCGCACGGTGCGGGTGGATGGTGCGGCGGCGTGGGAATTGTTGCGCGGGGCGACAAAAATCACCGTGGCAAAGGGCAAGACGGTCTCACACCTGAAACCGGCGCAGGACGGCAAGGAAGCGATACTCAAGCTGGCGATGGGGCCGAGCGGCAATCTGCGCGCCCCTGCCCTGCGGGTCGGCAACGAATTTGTGATCGGCTTTCATGCCGACTTCTACAGGCAATGGCTGGCGGAAAAATAATCTTTTGCCGAAAGCCGCGATTCGCTCTCCCGCCGGAAGGACAGACGAGCCCTGTGTGAGTTGACACACGACAAGGCAACCCACAAACAGGCCGGCCCGCCCTTGCAATGCCGCCCGTGTCTCGAATCAATTATCCTTGGTGGTGTGGCAGGTAAAGCAGCCCGTGTTGACATCGCCGCTCTGGTGCGCATTCATCTGGGTGTAATCCCAGCGCAACATGTCCGGATACGGGCTGGCGTGGGCCATGTGGCAGGAGAGGCAGGTCACGACATCGGTGCCGGGGGTCACGGTGCTGCTGGCGGATGCCGGCACCGCGGTGCGGCCGATGGGAGCCTGGACGCTGTAGGTTGTGTAATTTTGATATTCCTTGGAGGCCGGAAGCACGATATCGTTGGGATGTCGGATGAATGGCGAGGTGATGTTCGGGCCGATGCCGTCGCTGGCGCCCGCCGAGAGGGTATGGAAATTGCCGTGGCAAGTGCCGCAGAATCCGCTGATCGTGTGATTGGGGGGAGAAACGCCGTTGGTGCCGTGGCAACTTGTGGCGCCGCAGCCCAAGGTCATGGGGGTGGTGGCGCCGTAATATTCGTTGTGGCTGGTGGGGCTGGCATTCTGCCATCTGTCGGTCTGGTTTTCATAGCCTCTCACCCCGACAAGAAAGCGATAGCTGTTTGCCGCGGTATCTGCCACTGCCAACTGGCCGTCCACGTTGTTGTGATGCGCGCCCTTGAGCGCGACAACATCGGTCGGCACGCCGCTGGAATACCTATAACCGTGGCATCCGTTGAGTCCGGCGCAGGTCAGGTTTGAGGCATTTACGATATAGCCGTCGTGGAAGGACTGCCTGATTCCGCCGGGCAGGTTGGTTATCAGGGTCTCTTTAAATTCCGAGCCCAGGGCGATGACATTATGTCCGTGGCTGTTGGATGCAGTCCCTTTCAAGCCGGTAATATAACCGAAATTGCCGGCGGCAAGGTCGCCGCTGGGATCGGAATGCATGACCTGGGGAACCAGGCTGCCGTTTATGTTGACGATCTTCTGACCGGTGGCCTGACCATGGCAGCCGAGGCAGTCTCCCCGCAGCAGGTTCCGCTCCACCGTGGCGGAACTGTTGAACTGCATGCTGGCGCCTTGCTGGCTGTTGTGCATGGTGTGGCAGTTGTCGCACTCGCCGGTGATTTTCGCCCCGGCGGAACCAGCCACGACAAGGGGGAGGAGAAGCACTGTCCGGACAAAACACGCCTTCACTTGATGCGTCCGTTTGCGTATCATAACGATATTCCCCTCTCTTTGCCAATTCCAAGGAGTGCCCGGCGTGCGAAAAATATCAGCGCAAGCCCGCAAAACCCTCCGTCATTCCGCCGCGACATTTTGCCGCACGATTTAACCGTGCCACACCCCCCTGCCTCTGGCAACAAAAAAAGTTAGCGGCAACAAATTAAAATTATCTCCCTGTTACAGAAAGATAGCAAAACAAGGCTTCCGGAAGAAAAAAGTGGCCGGGACTCTTTTTCCCCACTTGCCCCTCCTCCGGAGTTTGCTTTGACATAATACTGCCGCAGGGCCATAATTGACTGAGAGGTAAATCACCGAGACGAACCATCGCGGGAGAGGTGACGGCATGGACAGAAGAGAGTTTCTCAGACAGGTAGCCCTGTGGTCGGCGGGACTCAGCGTCAGTGTTCCCCACTTCAGGATATGCGAAGCCCTGGCCGCCGATGGCCGACAGCCCCTTCTTGCCCATGCAACCGGGAGGGATTACCGGGAACTCGTTGACCGGGTTCTTTCCCCCTTGGGCGGGATGGGAAAATTCGTCCGCCCAGGCGACAAGGTGGTGGTCAAGCCCAATATCGGCTGGGACCGCAATCCGGCCCAGGCGGCCAATACCCATCCGCAGGTGGTCAGAGTTCTAGTGGAGAGGGCTCTGGATGCCGGGGCCGGTGAGGTCCTGGTCTTTGACCGAACCTGCAACGAGGAGCGGCGCTGCTATGTCAACAGCGGCATCCAGGAGGCCTTGGCCGGGATCAGGGACAGGCGATTGAAGTTTTTCCACCCGGACGAGCGCAAATATGTCCCGGTTGACATTGAGAGGGGTAAGGCGGTCAGACGTCTGGATATCTACCGGGACGCCCTGGAGGCGGACAGCTACATCAACGTGCCTGTGGCCAAGCACCACGGGCTCAGCCGGCTGACTCTGGGGCTCAAGAACAGCATGGGGGTTCTGGGGGGAACCCGCGGGGCGATGCACCACAACCTCGGCCAGAAACTGGCAGACCTGGCCACGGTGATCCGGCCCAAGCTCACCGTGATCGACGCCACCCGCATTCTTCTGGCCAATGGCCCGCAAGGCGGCAATCTCGACGATGTCCGGGTGCTGGACACTGTTGTCGCCTCGGTCGACCCGGTGGCGGCCGATGCCTACGCCACCACCCTTTTCGGCCTGAGGCCCGAGGAGATCGAATCCACCGTTGCCGCCCACGCCATGGGGCTTGGGGAAATGGATCTGAACAGAATCAGGATCGTCAAGGCCTGATCTTTTTTTGCTGAAACCTGCTTAGCGACGGGGGCTCGCCTGAGCCGACCTGCCCGGGAAATGCATTGAAATGAAAAACACCCGAAAGATCCCCTTGTACTATTGGCGGCGCCTGAGCCAGCTGGCCTGCCTGGCGCTCTTCTTCTTTTTGTTCGTCAGGACCGATTACTCGGGCACAGACACCATTGAGTACGCGGTGAACATCCTCTTCAGGATCGATCCCCTGCTGGCCCTGTCCGCCTCGCTGGCCGCCGGTTTTTTTATCCTCCTGATGCTGCCGGCCGTGGGCACCCTGCTGCTTACCCTGATCATGGGCCGCTTTTTCTGCGGCTGGATCTGCCCCATGGGAACCCTGCTGGACGGCTGCCGCTCGCTTGCGCCACAGACACAGAGGGAGAGCGACGGAAAATACCGGCCGCTCAAGTTCTACCTGCTGGGTTTTCTGCTGATGGGAGCCTGGTTCGGACTGCCCATGGCCGGGTATTTCGACCCCTTCTCGATCCTGGTCCGTGGCTTGGCCCTGGCGGTTGATCCGGCCGTAAACGCCCTGTCCACCACCTTTTTCACCTACACCTATCAGGAGGGGGCGGCTTGGGTCAACGCTATAACCGAACCGGTGTACGCCTTTCTGAAGGCGACCATCCTGCCCTTCAATCAGAAATATTATGACCTGACACTTCTTTCGCTGGGGATTCTTCTGGTGGTTTTCTTTCTGGAAAAGCTGGAGCGCCGCTTTTTCTGCCGCAATATCTGCCCGCTGGGCGCATTGTTTGCGGTGACCGCCCGCTTTTCCCTCCTGCGGGGGAAGGCAGGCGCCAAATGCGGTACGTGCCGGAACTGCCGGGATGTCTGCCGGATGGGGGCCATCGACGAGGACCGCAATATCTCGATGCTGGACTGCAATCTCTGTTTGGATTGTCTCCATCATTGCCCGGGCAACAAGATATCATTTCGCTTCGGCGTGCAATCTCAGGCAAAGCCGACTTTTGCGCTTTCCCGGCGTGCGTTTGTCGGCTCCCTGGCTTTGGGGGCGCTGCTGCCCTTCTTTCTCAAGAGCCGTACCCTGGCCCGACAGCCCGACGAACTCCTGATCCGCCCGCCCGGAGCGTTGCCGGAAGAGGAGTTTGTCGGCCGCTGCGTCCGCTGCGGGGAGTGCATGAAGGTCTGCATCGGCAACGGCCTGCAGCCTGCTTTTCTCCAGTCCGGCCTTGAGGGGATGTTTTCTCCGATCCTCAAAGCCCGCACCGGCTACTGTGAATACAACTGCACCCTCTGCGGCCAGGTCTGCCCCAGCGGGGCGATTGCCAAGCTCTCCGTTCCGGAGAAAAAAAAGGTCAAGATCGGCAATGCTGTCTTTGACAGGAACCGCTGCCTGCCCTATGCGAAAGGCATCCCCTGCATCGTCTGCGAGGAGCATTGCCCCACCCCGGACAAGGCGATCAAGTTCCGGGAGGCAGTGGTGGAAAACAGCCGGGGCGAGAAGGTGACGGTCAAGCAGCCGTACCTTATTGACAGCCTATGCGTCGGCTGCGGGATATGCGAAACCAGGTGCCCCCTGCCCGGAGCCTCGGCGGTCATCGTGACCAGCGCGGGGGAAAGCCGCAATCCGGCAAAAGCGCTGCCTGATACGGGCAGCGCCTGGCAAGTTATTTGACTTATACTCGACTTTACGTTAGCTTTTTTCATGGCCTGCGGACCCAATTCATAATTGCTCCGCACCTGCTTGCCCAAATCGAACCGGCGGCAGGGTTCTTTGCCGGTCAATACTTATTAACCGGACTCTCCCCACCAGTCCCTCTGAAATCCCGACTCACCTGCGCACATGAGATCGGACCCCCACGGCAAGGATGCGCACATGACTTCCATTCTCCAATGCCCTGTTTGCAGGGAGCCGCTGCTTGCAACACCTTCCGGCTACCAATGCGCCGCGATGCACTGCTTCGATGCGGCCCGCCAGGGATATGTCAACCTGGTGCTTGCCCAGAACAAACATTCCAAAGCGCCGGGAGACGATCCGGAGATGGTCCAGAGCCGAAGACGCTTTTTGGACCTGGGCTACTACAACCGGATTTCCGACGGGATTAATCAGGCCACCGCCACAGTGCTTTCGGAATCGGACCACAACAGCGAAAACACTCTTCTTGATGCAGGCTGCGGCGAAGGATTTTATCTCAAGCGCCTCAAGGAGGCCATGGACCATCGGCCTGATCAGCATCCCCGGATGGAGTATCACGGGGTCGATGTTTCCAAATTTGCAGTGCGTCTCGCCACCCAGCGCGACCGGAGCATGCGCTGGTTCGTGGCCAGCATCAACGACCTGCCCTATCTGGATGCTTCCCTGGATATCGTGCTCAACATCTTTTCACCGACAAACATCGCGGAATTCGACAGGATACTCACGGAGAACGGCAGCCTGATATTCGTGAGCCCCGGCCCGAAACACCTCAACGGCTTGCGGGAGATCATCTATCCGATCACCCGGGAGCATGCGGCTCCTGCGATCACCGAAAAAGCCGAAGCGCTTTTCGCTCCTGCCACCGTGACGCGGATCACCTACCCGCTCGAACTCACGGGCAATCAGGAAATCACAGACCTGCTGGCCATGACCCCCTATTACTGGAACATTGATCGGGAAACCAAGAAGGAGGTGGAGGCTCTTGACCGTTTGGCGCTGGACGTCGATGTGGAGATCCGGGTCTTCAAGAAAAAGGGGGGATAAAACAACAGACTTGGCTTTCTGGTACACCTTCGGGCATTGGTTATCCGGAAAAACCGGAAACACGAAGACGTAATCCCATCACCCCTCTGTATATTTTTTCATTTTTTCGCCGATCCGGGTGGCTTTCTCGCATTGGGAACCCTGTTTGGGGTTGCAGTCGACGAGGATTCCCATCACCTTATCGGCCGCTTTGTTGCACCCGGCATCTTCCAGTCTGCCCAGAATATCGGACATCAGCTTGTTGAATTCCACGCATTTTTCATAATCGGAAGAAGCGCGCTGGTGGAGGATGGCCGCCTTTTCCAGATCTTTCCTGATATCGGGCGGGATTGTTTTGGCCATACGGTCAAGTCCTGTAATGCTGTTGAGAGAAAATGCGGAGGGCTCTTCCTATCTTACTCCGTTGCCCCTTTTCCGTCATTTCCATTTATAGCCCATTCGCATATAATGGCCGCACTTGGCACGAAACCGATCATCACTTGTCCGGCAACGGGAAATTTCATGAAAATACGCGCACTCACCCCGGAAAATTACCCCAAGGCTTCGGCCTTGCTGCGGCAGGCATTCCCGCGCAGCAGCGAGGAAGTGCAGCTCGTGGAAAATCTGCATGAAAACAACAAGGAAATCCATGAGTGGATCTGTATCCACACCAACACGGTCATCGCCTATATCGCATTCACCAGAGCGTTTAACGGCTCGTCCGTGTGCGGGCTGCACCTGGCGCCATTGGCGGTGAAGCCGGAGTTCCAGAACCAGGGAATCGGCTCGGAACTGCTGCGTTTTGCCCTGCGGCAGAAAGAGATCAAGGATGCGGCCATCTTTGTCCTCGGCGATCCACGCTTTTACCGGAAATTCGGCTTTACTTCCTGCGCCATGCCGATCTGTCCCTTTGATCCCGGCAATGCGCATTTCTTGAGTATCCGCAACAACACCACCAGTCAGTTCACCGTGGGATATGAATCGGAGTTTTCCCCCCGCAACACGGGGAAGAAAAAAACCATCGGCAAAGCAGCTCAGAGGATTCAAAAACGCGGGCGGAGCTGAGGACCAACCCCAATGGCGCGTAAACGGCCTGTTTCAACCATCAACAACAAGGGCACCATGCCTGACTGAACACATCAGGTCTGGTGCCCCATGGACTTCTTCAGAACTGCGCCCTGCCCTCTTCGGCACGGCTGGAATCGGACACGGACTGTTACTCTCGAATCCAGGTGAGGCGGATGCTTTTTTCGCCATCCCCGTAGGTGAAATCCAGATCGCCCTGGTAGGCGTTGTTCAGGGCCTCGCCAACCCGCCGGGCCAGGTGGATGCCGGTCGTGGTCACGAGGGTGCAGCCCTTTTCCTCGGCAATAGCCATGATCCGCTCCATGGGATGCGCTTTTTTCTCCTGATCCTCCAGGTTGCGGATCAGGTTCGTTATCTCCTCGCGATGGGCTCCGAAAAATCCACCCCGAATCTCCAGGGTGCCGGCCGGAAAATTATCCTTGATGCGCTGGCAGGCCGGACAGACGATGGCATGGGCATTGACGGCCGGTTCCCACCAGGCCCAGCGGCCTTCCAGAAACACGGCATTGCATACGCTGCACACCGTGGGCTCCGGCAACTTCCTCCGCTCCTGATAGGTATCATGCCGTTTTTCCTGAATCAACCGGTCTCTTCTTCCATATTGGCCTTTGTCCATATGTTACTCTCCTTGTCGTGAACTGTTCACCTTCAGGCAACATTTTTTCCTGCAAGGGCATACTGGCCATGCCGTTTCGCCGTGGAAATCCTCCTCTGTTTTTTTTGAATCAACCGCTTCCTTGTTAAATTATACATCCAGCTACCGGGGGAAACACAAGACCCAAATATTTTTTATTTGCCAGATGCGCGGAAATCCTTGCGGGCTGGGCTGAAGGAAGGAGCATGGTGAACACACCGGAAACGAAAAACAAGGAGATGGGGGAAGCACGCACTAAAACAGCGGAGTTGGCTGCGCAACATCGTCTCGACTACGGCAAAATGTGGAATTCCCAACCCATCTCGATCGCCAACCACTGCGGAAGAAGCATTTGCGAGCGAGAGTACTCCATGCCTCTGTTTTCGATATAATCGCGTATTTCCACGGTAAACGGACGTGTCGCCTCCACAACGGAAACAAGCACCACCGGAGCATCTTCCGTTGATTCCGGATCGTTTGCAGTGGCGCAAAATCGGGGCGGGGAAGAAACAAAATGGGATCGGCACACGATAGGCCGCACGGGATACACGCGGCAGGTGCCATTCACATCAAAGGGACAGGAATGGTCAAAGCAGGCGGAATGAATCACTCCCTCTCCGATAATGGAAAACGGGTGCCTGCCCGGCCTGGAATCGTCCCATTCATGCCAGTGTTGCGTTCGCGCACGGAGGCTGTTGATCTGACCTTCGGAGAATTCCCGTCTGATATACTGCGCCAGGGTCTGGGCCTCGACTATATTGGTAAGGATATGATAGCGACAACAGTGGCTGCATCCTGATTTGCAATGCGGAACGACACCCTCTTCGCGACGCAGACGCTCCAGTTCGCCTGCAATTGCTGCATCCGCCAGAGAGTACATCCCGATCATGAAATCTTCTTGCGGGACAACAGGAATACCGACTCCAGATTCCCGGGGAAACGATCCAGGACTGTTACTCTCGATTACACCCATCCCTCTCCTTTACAGGTAAAGCCTTCAGCTGAAAAACATGCGGAGAGGCACCATACTGTAACATGCCCGGAGAGACCATACTTAATTCAGCATTCTGAAATTCCCGGACCGGCAGATTCGGACCTGACCGGGACCGTTGTGAAAGAAAAAACAACCAGCAGGGATGTCATACATATATCGTGTTTCCGGGAGCGGAGCATCCACCTTGACAGGACAAGGTCGGTGTCGGGTTCTTATTATTTCGCCTGCAGTGTGCGGGCAATATTTCGACCCAATTCAACCGCAGCCTCCACTGCCTCCGGTTGCTCCTCAAACGATCCTACACCTACAGAGGCAACCGTCGCCTCAGCACCATGCAGCATCGTGATGCCGGACATTGCACATTCATCACCATGCCCGCATTTAATGCAGGGGACATTGCCCATTATTCTGACTTCCCCCACACAATCCATCCCTTCTTCCATCATGTAAAACTTGATCGCATTGACGCCGAAATCGCAGGCCGGAGGCAGCATGTCGTTATCAGCAGGGACCGCACAGGTGATGATAGCGCCGCCCGGCTTTCCAGCCATGTATCCATGGGTATGACGCAGAGGATACAGCCGTTCGATAAAGGCTTTGGTTCTGGCGTCCAGCGAGGAATACGGCGTAAATCCGGCAATGATCAAGGCGTCCGCCTCCCTGGCTTTCTCGGCCAGCGCGATGCCGTCATCATCGATGACGCATCTGTTTGTCTTTACGCATCCCAGACAGGCCTGGCAGGGCGCAATCGTGTAGTCTTTCAGTTTGATGAATTCCGTTTCAAGGCCGGTGGACTCCAGGGCAAGCTGCAAGGCCCTGTCCGTATTGCTGTTTTTAATCGGTGAACCCGACACGCCGAGCACTTTCATACCAATCTCCTCAGGTTGATTCCAGACATTATACAATCCCAACACTTCACATCGGCTTCTTCCTGAAAATCAATCGGGCGCTTACCGGAATCCCGATAAGCGCCCGTGTTTTTCGAAGCGTTGCTGAGGCGTTGACCTCAACAGGTTGTGTCGGGAAGGTTACTCCATATACTGGAGGGTGATGATAACCGTCCGGTTGAGCGATCGCCCCTCGGGCAGACTGTTGTCATAGGGAGGGCCATAGGGCCCGTTGCCCACATGGTGTATCTGGGCGCCTGCGGCGATCCCGGTCTGAAGGGTGGTATCGTACACCGCTTTCGCCCTCCGCTCGGACAGGTCGAGATTGTATTTCTCCCTGCCGATGCTGTCGGTGTGTCCGGCGATATCCATGGTCACGTCCTTAAGTTCAGCCACCCTGGCGAGCACCCTGTTGACGATGACCTGATTGCGATCCTTCAGCTCCGTCCGGTCAAAATCAAAAAGAATCAGGCCGTATTTCTCCAGCACCTTGTTGCCGGTTTTCTGGGCGATACGCTCCTCCCGCCTCATAAAATTGATGGCGATCGGGCTGCTGGCGGTACTGAACACGTTGCCTTCCCTGTCTTTCACTTCAAGATCAGCGGTGAGCCGGCCAAGCGTGGAGATAGTGCGGACACCCAGAGTTTCAAGCGCAAAAACGAACTCCTGCGGCGGATTGCCCGTTCCTTCCTTGGTCGCCAGCACCGTGTCCCCGCCCCGCAGCGTGAGCTGCCAGCGTTCAATTCCGATCTCTGCCTGCAGGGACGGAACGATGCGGATCTCCTTGGTATCGGTTTGCTCCAGCAAATACACGCTTTTGATGGTGTCGAGAATGGCCGGATGGTCGGCCAGGATCTCCACCCGCTGATTTTCGACAACACCTTCCGGAACCCGGCTGGTGCTGGGCACTTCAGGAAGATTCCGGGCCTTGATTTCCATCCGGGACGGATCGATGGACCATACGGACTGAAGGTAGGCGAAAACCGCCTCGGCCCGGCTCTTTGACAGGGAAACCTTGCCTTTTTCCTCTCCCTTGTTGGAATTGCATCCCACCAAAGTTATCCGGGCCTCTGGATTGACAACCAATCGTTTGCCGATCACGTTCAGCACATGGCGGTACTTCTCCATGGTATCCCGGAGCTTTTCCTCTGAAAAGGATTGCACCGCCTCCGGGCTGGTCAGGGCGACATACCGCTCGGGGATATTGCTTTTTCCCGTGTCGAAATAGATATGATTCAGCAAGGGTGAGCTGTCCACCATGGTGACTTCCTCGATGTTCACGGCGGAAGGGGCGCTGTTCAGGGTACCGGTGGGCGGGTTGAGGAAACGGTAGGTGACCACGTAACGATGGAAGATGGTGGTGGAGAACTTCTTGAGAATGGGCAGGAAATCGCTGGCGGATTTGGCCTTGCGGATCATCCCGCCATTCCCCTGGGCAAAAGAGGTCAAAAAAGCATCCAGGCCGGGCTTGTCCATATAGTCCACGGCATAGGCAGAGAAATTGCTCAGGCCCTTGGCGGCCAGCGCCACCTCCTCGCTTTTCACCTTGCTGTTGATGTCTTCCCCGTCCGAAAAAACGAGCATGAACTTCTGGCTGTCCGCAGGCATCTGGCGAATGATTTCCAGACCTTTCTGCATGCTGTCATAGAGGTAGGTGCCGTCGGTGGTGGCGGGGAAAAAACTGCTGCGGAGAAATTGGCCCAAGGCCTGCACTTCGCTTGCCTTGAAGGTTTTGGTGGAAACCCGTGGCTCCCTTGAGCCGGGATCGACAAAGGTGACGATATGAACATTGTCGATGGGGCGCACAAGGGTGAGAAAGCTGTTCATTGCGGAAAGCAGTGGTTCAACCGCTTTCCGCTGCTCCATGGAATAGGAATTGTCCACCACCAGCACGATGTTGAGGCCGACGTTTCGCTGCTCCTGAACATCTTCCACCGAAATAATTTGGGCGGTTTTGATGCCCTGCTTGATGGAAAAATCCTCTTTCTTCAGGCCCAGGATGGCTTCGCCGTCTTTGTCCAGAACCGAGACCAGCACCTTCCCCTCTTCAATGGGCTGAACAGTCAGTTTCGCTTTCTGGCGAAGGGCCTGCACCTCGAGCTTTTCAAGGGCATGCCCCCGGTCCGCCCATAAAAAAACAGACAAAACCAAACATAGAACACCAACAATTTTTTTCATGATGTTTCCCCTCAAAGAAATTCATACTGTGTTTCCGGCAGCCAGGCACTTGGCAAAAATCCGGTGTTTCTTTAACAGGTTGGCGCTTGCGGAGAAAACCTTTCATTCAGGCGGCGTGTCGGAGAGCCCTCTGCCTATGGCATATTTGATAAGGTCGGCAACGCGCTTGATATTGAGCTTCTTCATCATGTTGGCCCGATGGTGTTCGACGGTACGCTTGCTGATATCGAGTTTTTCAGCGATATCCCGACTGGTAACGCCCTCTGCCACCAGCTGCAGGATCTGCCGTTCCCGAGGGGTCAGAACTTCCCCTCCCGCGTCACGGCGGCTGGAGCAGGAGGCAATGACGTCTTCGGGAAATTCTCCGGCCAGATTGGGGGAGATGTACACCTTGCCCTGCCGGACCTTTGCGATGGCAGGCAGCAGTTCGGTGTCGGAATCCTCCTTGAGCAGATACCCATCCGCCCCGGAGGCAAAGGAGGAACAGAGATATTGCTCGCCTTTGTGCATGGTCAGCATGAGCACCTTGATCGCCGGGCAGATCTTGCGCACTTCGCGGATTGCTTCAATCCCGCGCAGATTCGGCATGGAGATGTCAAGGATGGCAAGATCCGCAGGGGTGGTCTTCAGCAGATCGATAAGTTCCAGGCCGTCGGCGGCCTCACCGACCACCTTGAGGGCGGGGTCCTCTTCAATCATTTTCTTGACCCCATGCCGGATCAGGGCATGATCATCGGCCAGCACTATACGACATACACCCATGACACTCACCTCATGTAAATATACCAGGAAAAATCATATCATATTCCCAGTTTATATACCTCAGCCGGCAGTTTCCCGCAGTAAAATTTGCTCCACCCGCACGGCTTGTCACTGAACAGACCCAGGGCGAACTGAGATCATTTTACCATATAACCTGCCGTTCGTGTCGACAGCCGCACCGTTCGCGCCGAACCTGGAATATTTTTTTTGCGGAGAGATTGCCCGTAAAAGTTCGGCAAAGAAGCAAGCAGCCAATTCAAAAAATACGGCCTGGCGCACAAACCTGACGGACGGACGCCCAGGTCTGTTTTGTCAGTTTGCAGCCGCTTCCTTTTCCAGCTTGGGCACAAAGGCATTGTAGGCCAGAGTGATGCAGAGGGCAAACAGGGTGGTGCCCACCCCGATGACTGCGCTGATGGTGATGGGGGCAATGAGCGCCAGCCGGATCAGTACCGTGGCCACCGCATAGCCGGAGTTGCGGAAGGAAACCAGATAATGGGAGCTGTAGCGCAAGGAAATGAGCACAATGAGCACATCGCTGAAGATCAGCACCGTATAAAAGGAGGCAAAGGCGTTTTCCGGCAGCCCCAAGGCAAAGTACCCCCAGAGGTCCGTCACGCAGATTCCCACGAAGGAAACCAGCAACAGCAAGGCAATCAGCTTTTTCGCCAGGATGAAATGGCTGCGGACTTTCTCGTCCTTACTGATGGGGTGGGACTTCTGTATTTTATAGTAAAATCCGAGAACAACAAAAATGAGCAGGGCGCCGATTGCGGAGGCGACGATACTGCTCAGGGCCGGGGCAATTTCGACCCAGGCAAGCGGTTCGCTGAAATGGGAAAACTCCTTGAAGGTATCCCTCAGGAGAATGAGCGACAGGATCTCAAACTGCTTGCCCACCGACTTGGTCACCGAATGCGACAGGCTGAGGATAAGGCTCATCACTTCAAGGGCCAGCAGCAGGTTGAAGGCCTGCTCAATGGCGGAAAGATGGGACAGGGAAAAATGCGAAGCCAGAGGCTCGGGCACCAGATGGCGCCGGTTCAGTTCAATGACGACAATGGCCGCGACAAAAAAGCTCACCAGCAGGGAGGCAAAAAACTTCATGCCCTGCTTGCTTTCCAGGTGCAGCTCAATCCAGTCGAAAAGAAAGCCGGCCCGTATCAATATAAATTCCATAGTCTCCGTCATACTCCTTATGAGAATGAGAACAATTACTCTCTGTCTTTTTCTACTAATATGCATTGCGGAACAACACAAGCTTTTAGTGAAAAATCGCATCGCGCCGGTGCACTTCTCGGCCGTCCTCTTTCCCGGACCAACAAACTCTTTGACTTGCCCTGTTCGGATGAGCAATCATGGGATCAGAGGCTGTTAAGGGAAAAACCATTTTAAGCGAATGGCTCGGAGGAGATCATGAGCGCGGCGGCGATGCAGTCCATGCTCCAAACCATTGAAGACGAGTGCCGCTTTACCGGCGGCCTCACCGGCCGCTACACGCTGCGGCAGCAAGTCTTTGACGCCATGGCCGCGGTGCGGCGCGAGGATTTCGTCCCGGACAAGCTCAAATCCAGCGCCTACGACAACACCCCTCTGCCCATCGGCAACGGCCAGACCATCTCCCAGCCGTTCATCGTCGCCTTGATGACAGACCTGCTGGAGCCGGAACCGGAGGACACCATCCTGGAAATCGGCACCGGCTCGGGTTATCAGGCCGCCGTCTTATCGCACCTGGTCCGCAAGGTGTACAGCCTCGAGATTATTCCGGAACTGGCCCGGGAGGCGGCTATAAGGCTGCAACAGCTGGGGTACGACACGGTGGAGGTGATCGCTTCCGATGGCTCTTCCGGGCTGCCGGAGCATGCCCCCTATGACGGGATCATCGTCACCGCTGCGGCGCCCCGGGTTCCCGAAGCGCTTGTCGAGCAGCTTTCCCCTTTCGGCAGGATGGTGATTCCGGTGGGACTGCCGCACCTGCCGCAGGATCTGCTGCTGGTCGAAAAATTCGGCGACAAGGTCACCAGCCGAAGCATTCTCTCCGTGGCCTTTGTTCCGTTCACCGGAAAGGTGGAGACCTGAAAGGACCGACAATGCAACAAACTTGGCGCCACTGCCTGCGGCTGCTTCAGGAAACACCATGAAACCAGGACTATTGCGCAGCGGGCAGACTTTTTGCTACGACGAAAAAGGTTCCGTCATCCCCTGCCGAAACAGCGGCCAGGACGGAGAATTACGCCTCGGCCTGCCATGGCCTGAGCCACGCTTTTCCCCCAAGGACCACGTAGTCCTAGACCATCTCACAGGTTTCGTCTGGACCCGGAATGCCAACCTGGGAGAGTTCCCCATCACCTGGCAGGAAGCCCTCGCCTTCATCGAGGAAATGAATCGTCAGCAATGGCAGGGCTTTGACGACTGGCGGCTGCCCAACCGCCGGGAACTCCGCTCCCTGATGAGCTATCAGACGAAAAAGCCGCCGATGCCGGAAAACCACCCCTTCACCAATATTTTTCTCGGCTGGTACTGGACTTCCACCACAGCCGCAATCAATCCTGCATATGCCTGGTGGATTCATCTCGAAGGCGCCCGGATGTTTTACGGGCGCAAGGACCAATACGCTCTGTTCTGGCCGGTGCGCGGAGCGGGAAATGGCCTGTTGCCGCAAACAGGGCAACAGGCCTGCCACGATGGTTTGGGCAAAGAAACTCCCTGCCGGAAATCAGGCCAGGACGGGGAATACCAGCACGGGTTTGCCTGGCCGCAGCCGCGTTTTACCGATCTCGGCGAGACGGTTGCCGACAACCTGACCGGGCTTATCTGGCTCAAGGACGGAAATTCCGGAAAAAAACCCATGAGCTGGTCCCAGGCCCTGGATTTCGTAACGCAACTCAACCTAAACAAAATGCACAACATCGACAGCTGGCGTCTTCCAGACATAAACGCCCTGGAATCACTGGTGGACTGCTCGCAGGCCGAACCGGCCCTGCCTGCCGATCATCCTTTCCGGGAAATGCGCGAGGGGTACTGGTCTTCCACCACCAGTTTTTTTGAAACGGACTGGGCCTGGGTCCTGTATCTTCAGAAAGGGGCCCTGGGAGTCGGGCATAAGCAGGGGGAATCGTTTTTCGTCTGGCCGGTGAGCGTACCCGCGGGACAGGAGGAAACTACCCCAGCAACCCGACCAGATACAGGCTCAACAGAGGGAAATACGTGATGATCCCCAAGGTGACGAACAATATCCCGAGAAACGGCAGGGTCGCGGTGTACAGCTCGGCGATGGGCCGCTCGAAACGGTAGCTGGCCAGAAAAAGATCGAGCCCCACCGGCGGGGTGCAGTAGCCGATCTGCAGATTTGTCAAAAAGATGATGCCAAGATGGGTGAGGTCGACCCCATAACCAAGGGCGATGGGCACGATGAGCGGCACCACCAGCACCAGGGCGGAAAAAATATCAAGCAAGGCGCCGACAACGAGCAGAAAGATGTTCAGCAGCAGCAGGAAGGTGTACTTGCTCGAGATATGCTCCCGGATGACCGCAAATATCTTTGCCGGGATTTCCTGATCGATCAGAAAGCTGGTGGAAGCCATGGAAGCGGCCAACACCACGAAAATCCCCCCGAACAGCGCCATGCTCCGCACCACGATACCGGGCAGCTTCGCCGGGGTGATGTCCCGATGGACGCACATCTCCACCACCAGAACATAGAGGGCGGTCACCGCAGCCGCTTCGCCCACCACAAAAAAACCGCCGTAAATCCCCCCCAGCACAATGAACGGCAGCGGCAGCTCCCAGATCGCCGCGCGCAAGGCCCGCCTTCCGGCCCCGGCCGGAAGAGGCTGCCGGGGACCGCGCGCGGCCGCGCCCTTTCGAATGCTGTATGCGCCCAGTAAAACCAGCATCAACAGCCCGGGCAGGATTCCGGCCAGAAAAAGATGGTCGATCCTGGTTTCGGCGATTACCCCGTAAATGATCAGGGGAAGACTGGGCGGGAAGAGCAAGCCCAGACTGCCTGAGGTGGTGATAAGGCCAAGGGAGAATTTTTCCGGATACCGGTCCTTGAGCATGGCCGGAAAAAGCAGGCCGCCCAAGGCAAAAATGGTCACCCCGGAGGCTCCGGTAAAGGCGGTGAAAACTGAGCAGACCACCAGGGTGATCACCGCCAGGCCTCCGGGCAGCCAACCCAGCAGGGCAGTGGACAGATCCAGAAGCCGGACCGGCGCCTTGCTCTCGGACAGCAGGGTTCCGGCAAGGATAAACAGAGGCAGGGAAAGAAGCAGAGGCGTGTCGGCCAGTCTCGACATCTCGATGATCACCACCGAGGGGTCGATACCCGCGCCATAAAAGGAAAGCAGAGCCAGGGCGGCCATCACCACGAACAGCGGGCTGCCCAGGATGGCCAGCCCGAAGGTTATGAGTTGCAGAAAATGCATATCAGGGTTTCATCCGGAAGTTCGGGAGATCAGGATTCTTTTTTAGCAAGGGCAACAAGACTGCGTACGGTGCCGATAAAAAAACGAAGGGCGATTCCGCCAAAGGCTATGGGAAAGATCAGATTAAGCTGCCAGGAGGCAAGCCCGGCCATCTCCTGCCCGTTGCTCTGCAAGGCTTCCTGACGGACAAAATCAATTGCCAGCCAGGTGAGCACCACGCAGACACCCGTGCAGAAAAAAGAGCGCACCACCCGCAGCCCGCGAAAAATCCCCTTGGGCAGAAGGTGGGAGGCAAGATCAATGGAGATGTGCTTGTCCATCTGGGTGGCCACCACAGCCCCGAGGAGACCGGCCCACAACACCATGACCCGCAAAAGCGGATCGGCCCAGGACAGACCCCCGCCCCACACGTCGCGCAGGGCGATCTGCACGCAGGCCAGAAGGATCATGGCGCCGATGAGCAGAAGAAGAACCGCCTCCTCAAGCCGCTCAAGCAAACGGCTGAACTGCCTGACGCTTTCTGCAACCCGATCCGGGAAGGTACTCATTTTCCGGGCGCCCCGCCTGCGGGTTTTGCTCTGAAATCAGCAAGCAAACGGGTCGCAGCCTCGTATATTTCCTTGGAAAATGCTGTGCCGATCAGACGCGGCACGGTCTTCTGGTCGCGCACCGCGAGCAACTGCCGCAGGGTTTCCTTTTCCGCCGGCACCAGCCGGATACCGTTATTTTTCAGGGTCGCAAGGGCCTCCTCATTGCTGCGCCTGGTGTCGGCCAGAAGCCCGGCAAAATGTTTTTTCGCCGCAGCTTCCATCATGGCCGCATGCTGGGGCGGAAGCTTGTCAAAGGCGCTTTTTGAAAAAACCAGACCGCCATAGGCATAACCGAACGGCGTATCGGTGATATACTTTGTCCGGGTAAACCACTGCAGGACGATGGAACCGTAAAACCCGTTGAACACCGTGTTGATCATGCCGGTCTGCAGGGAGGACAACACATCGGGAATGGACAGGGGGATAGGGGTCACGCCCATGTCCTCCAGAAAGCTGCGGCTCAGCGGATCATTCTCCGGAGCCCAGCATTTGGCGGCGCGCAACTGGGCCACCGTGCTCACCGGCTCGCCGGACATGGCATAAACAAATCCGACCTCGGTCATGGCCAGCAGGACCATGTCCTTTTCCAGAAATGCCTTTTGAAAATGCGGGAACAACCCCTCGGTGACCCGGTCCACCTCGGCATAGGACTTAAACAGAAAGGGGATGGCCAGTATCCGGAAATCCGGCACGGTCTCGCTGATCCCGGTCATGGTGAAGCCGCCGCCCTGGAGCTGGCCGATCCGCATCTTGCGATACATGGCCCGGTCGTCGCCCATCACCCCGCCCATGTAGAGTTTAAAGCCGATCTCGCCATTGCTCTTGGCGGTCACTTCGTTCTGAAATTCCTGAAAGTGCCGGGCCCAGACGCTGCCGTCAGGGGCAAGCGAGGCGATCTTGAACATATAGCGGGGCGCGGCCTGAACGGACGGAGGGGCAATGACCGCAAGAAGGACAATGGCCAAACAGATTCTGCGCAGCAAACAATTCATACCTTCCATCCTCCTTGAAAATTGAAACACCACCGGCAGCGACCGGGCCTAGAAAAGATCGTCCACCTGGGCCAGCATCCTTTTGGCGCGCCGCTTGGCCAGAACATTGGGCAGGGTCAGGTCCGGGGCTCGGGCAAGATCAAAGGCCAGCGCCTCCTCCAGAAGACGGACATAGAGTTCCCGGTCAAAGGTCTGGCGGGCGTAATATTCGGCATACGCCACCAGAACCGGGAGAAATTGCCGGTCGCCGAGGACAAGGGCTTTTTCGAAATGGTCCCGGCTCACTTCCGGCCTGCCGCCCAGCATCTCCGGGCGGGAACCGTAATAGATGCCGAGAAAAAGGTGGGCGCCGCCATGGTAAAAACCTTCATCCAGCGCCAACACTCGCAGCATCAGCTGTTCCACTTTGGGCAGATCGGCGACTGCGGCCGGAGCACCCTTGCTGAAACCGATCCAGGTAGCCCAGCCATAACCGCCCCAGAACAACTTTTCCACATCCCCGGAACCGGCAGACCGCAGCGCCTCGCCGAACTCGGCGAGCGGAACCCGGGCTGCTCCGGCAAAATCTTTATTGGTGCCGAGCAGACGCAAACCGTACTCCCTGGCCCGTTCCCCAAGTACCGGGGCACGCTCCGGACGGCCGCATTCCGGCATAAGACTTGCGTAGGCCGTATATGCCTGGGTGCCGTGCGTCAGGAGTCGGACGTTGTCCGGGTCGGAAATCAACAGGCTGTCCAGCATCAGCAGATAGGAAGGGGCGCCGTCACAGACCAACTCAAGATCTGCCTGACGATTGAGATTCTTCACCACCGGGCCGACCATGGGGGGAATCACCAGAGAAGCGCATCCCTGGGATAAAAAAACGACAACGCCCAGCAAAACGGCGAGAGACCTCCGTCTGACGAAAAAAAACAGCCATTGGTCAATGATTGCATGCATGGTCAACCTGATTCTTTTGTTATCCAACATTCTGCCCGCGGAAGCCGAACACCTGCCGCCGAGTATACCACACCCGCTCGCGGCCCGGATACAGGCAACCGAACTCCGGGCGAAAAAAATGCCCCGGCAAGACGATTGCCGGGGCGCGCAGACTGAAGTCCGATTTCCTGGAATCAGGAAATCGCCACCAACTCCAGATCAAAGATAAGATCCTTGCCTGCCAGGGGCGGGTTGGCATCAAGAACGACAATCTCGTCGGTGACGTCCACAACCGTGACCACGATCAGCTCGCCATTGGGGCCGCCCATCTGCAGTTTCTGATCCACCTCCGGGTTGAGATCAGGGGGAACCTGATCCCGAGGCACCTGAATAACCAGCTCTTCGTTCTTCTCTCCATAGGCTTTATGGAAGGGAATGGTGACTTTTTTCTTGTCGCCGACGGCCATACCCTGAACAGCTTCATCAAACCCGACAATTACCTGACCACCGCCAATGGTAAACACCAGGGGATCGCGTCCGGCAGAGGAATCGAAAACAGTCCCGTCCTCAAGTGTGCCGGTATAATGGATTTTGACGCTGTCTCCTTTTTTGGCCTGTGACATATTTCTCTCCTTTTTGTCTTCTCCCTGGGCGGGATTTTATATGAATAAATTCATTTAGTTATCGATAAAAAAATACGCCGCCGCACCTTTTTTAACAATGATGCTTGCCGAGGCCTCTCTTTGCCTTTAAGCTGGGGCCGTTGTTTTCCCATATAAAATTACAACGCGACGCCTGCGAAACGGCGGCTACAACTTGCCGGCACACCGGAAGCGCCGAAGGATATTATCATGTACGAATGGATTCTCACCGGGCTCAGCATCCTGGGGACCTTATACAATCTGCAGAAACGCGCGGCCGGCTGGGTGATCTGGAGCATCTCCAATGTCGGCTGGATTGTCAGCTTCTCCCACAAAGGCATGATGGCCGAAGCCTTTCTCTTCTCGGTCTATCTGGTGCTGTCCGTGTACGGCATCTTCAAGTGGTGGAATCCCACCCCCCCGGGAAAAAAAAGCTGACGCTTCAGGCTACGCGCCCAACTGGATGGAATCCTCCACACCCAGCGCCTGATAAATCTCCAGAGCCTGCTGGGAATGGTTCAGGGTGTAAAAATGAATGCCCCGCACCTCGTTGTCGAGCAGATCGCGGACCTGCTCGGTGGCCCAGTGCACGCCGACCTTTTCCACCTGTTCATCACTTCTGGCCCGATCCAGGGCGCGCAGCAGCGAGGCCGGAATCCTGGCGCCCGCGGCCAGTTCCGCCATCCGCACCATTCCGCTCTTTGTGGTGATGGGCATAAGCCCGGCAATGATGGGAACCGTTATGCCTGCCAGGGCACAGCGGTCCCGGAAGTCATAAAAATCGCGGTTGTCGAAAAAAAGCTGGGTAACGATATAATCCGCTCCTGCGTCAACCTTGGCCTTGAGATAGTCCATCTCCAGAAGCCGGTTGGGGGTGCCGGGATGTCCCTCCGGGAATCCGGCGACGCCTACGCCCATGTGAGGAAAATTCTTCTTGATGAAGGCGACCAGGTCGGCTGCATAGGCAAAGCCGTCGGGGGGCTGGACAAAATCTTTCTGCCCCTTGGGAGGATCCCCGCGCAGGGCAAGGATATTCTTCACCCCGCTTTTGGCGTAATTGCGGAGGATAGCCCCGGTCTCCTCACGGTTTGAGCCAACGCAGGTAAGATGGGAAACCACGGTGAGATTGGTCTCCCGCTGGATCCTGACGATCAGCTTGTGGGTCCGGTCCCGGGTGGAGCCGCCCGCGCCGTAAGTCACGCTGACATAGGCTGGCTTCAGGGGCATCAGATCGGAAATGTTGGCAAAAAGATTTTCCCAGCCCGGCTCGTCCTTGGGCGGGAAAAATTCAAAACTGAAAGAAAATCTGTTGTTGTCAAGGATGTCTTTTACCAGCATAGCCCCTCTAACCAGTTGTTTTTATAAAAAATTTCAAATATCGAATCAAGTATCTCTCCACCGAATCCGGCGCACTCGCAAACAAGGAAAGAAGCCACCTGTCGTAACATAAAATCAAAGAGTTACCAAGCAATAAGTGTTGTAATCGCGCCCTTTTTCGATTTCAACCGATTTACCCGCCTGTTGCAGGAAAAATTCACGGGTATGCGAAAAAATCACGCGCTTCTGGATAAATAGGCGGCCAGGGATATCCTCCTATCCCGACAATCCCTCATCTTGACTTGACAAAGTCCGGCTTGGGGTTGTAATCAGTTTTTTGGCGAAGTAAGCGATCACAGGGCGGAAACATTGCGCCATCAGGAAAATGGCCGGGAGATCAGACAACGTTGACACATTCAATCGGAAAAACACCTGCCGCCGCGCTGCTGTTCTGCTCTCTGTGCCTGACAGCCTTGCCCCGCCCGGCCGGTGCCTATACGCAGAAAGACCTTGATACCCTCTTGTCCGCCAACCGCTGTGTGGAATGCGATCTTTCCGGGGCCGATCTGCGCAAGGCAAAGCTCGAAGGCGCTCAACTGGAACGGTCCAACCTTTCCAGGGCAAATCTCGCTGGAGTAAATCTGGAAGGCGCAAACCTCAAGGCTGTTGATCTTACAGGGGCCAACCTCATCGACGCCGATCTGGAAGAAGCTGATTTGTACAAGGCCGATCTCACCGGCGCCTTCCTGAAAGGCGCCAACCTCAAAAACGCTGCCCTTGTGAAAAGCAACTACGATCGGGCGATCCTTGAAGGCGGAACCTATACCGCCCCGGAAAACGCCTTGAAAGAGCCGGAAAAACCCCTGCCCCTGCCTGCAGCCGCACCTGCGGCCCCGGCAAAAATTGAATCGGCAGCACCGGTGGCTCAAGTGCAACGCACAGAACCGACACCTCCACCGGCACCACCAGCCAGTGTCGCCACGCCTCGGCCGACAGCTATTCCGGTTCCGGCAGCCAAAACCGTCCCTGCTCCGTTGCCCGTCACGCCTCCTGCGGAAAAGCCGCAGCCGGCCCAACCACAATCGCAGACCGCTCCCCTGCCCGAAGCGCAGCCTGTAGACGATCTTCCTGAACCCGTCGCAGCCCCTGCCGCGCAACCCGCTCCTGCCCGGACTTCAAAAAAGCCGGCTCCTGCCGCAGCGCCCATGCCATCGGGAGCATCGACCGAAGTGGAACGCCTGCTCGCCCAGAATGGTTGCCCCGGCTGCAATTTGTCCGGAGCCGATCTTGTCGGCCTCAATCTGAATCGAGCAAATCTGGCCGGCGCCGACCTGAGCGGGGCAAATCTTGAAGGCGCAAGCCTCAAAACAGCCGATCTGGCTGAGGCCAATCTCAGCCGGGCCAATCTCACCGGAGCCAATTTCGCCGGCGCAGATCTCTACAAAGCCGACCTGGCCGGGGCAATTCTCACCGGAACCGATCTCGAAGGCGCGTACCTGATCGGAACGATTCTGGAAAAACCCAGGCAGAAGGGCAAGAAAGAGGATATCGATGCCTTCCTCGCCCAATACCGCGACAAAACACCGGTCGCGACCAAGAAGGACAGAGCCCGGGAAAAAGAACGTGCCCGGCAGTTGGAAAACCTGAGGTCCCCCTCTTTCATGGCGATGCAGACAACGACAGGGACGACTCCTGAACAGGAAAATGAAACTGCGGACACCGCTGTTTCTCCGATGATCGCCCCGTCCCCGAGCATGGATGCGCCCATCGTCGCTGCCCCAATGATCGCTGCGCCGGAAAAACCCCAAGCCGCCACAGCCTTGCCCGCGCCAAGCGTTGTTGCGCAACCCGCCGCACCGCCTATCCCGGTCCCGGCTCCAGCCCCGGTCAAAACACCGGAAGTTGCAAAAACACCTGAAGCTCCCAAGCTTACCGACCTGGAAAAACTCCTGCAGGGCAACCGCTGTGTGGAGTGCGATTTTACCGGGATGGATCTCTCCGGCAAAAAACTGGAAGGTGCCCATCTGGAGCGCAGCAACCTCTCCGGGGCAAACCTGCGCGGCGCCGACCTGGAAGGAGCCAACCTCAAGGGAGCGAATCTTTCCGGAGCCAATCTGGAGAATGCCAATCTGGAGGGAGCTGATTTTTACAAGGCGGATCTGAGCAACGCCAATCTCAAGGGGGCAAACCTCAAGGATGCGGTCGGGCTGAAACAGGTTGAAACCCAACCGGCAGAACCGACGGGAACGGGATTTTTCTCAAAATAACGGTCTGTATCCCAGGGAAGCTCACCGTTATTCTCCCCTGCCGGACACCGGCATATCGCCTTGCCTTCAACGATACCGATCGGCAACAGCATCGTGCTCGTCCATCTGCTTCAAAATCTCGCCCCGCACGACTTCGTGCAATTGCAGCGCAGCCTGCCAGCCATCCCCTTGCGCCGACACCGGTGCCCCGATCCGGACCTGAAGCCTGCTGAAGCGCGGCCACACTGTTTCCCCCGGCAACAGTGCGCGGGTTCCGGCAAGGGTGATCGGCACCACGGACATGCCGACCCGCGCGGCAACCACAAACGCCCCCAGCCGGAAAGGCAATAATCCCGGCTCACTTCGGAACGTGCCTTCGGGAAAGAAGATTAACGAATCTCCGGCGCGGGCCCGCGCCTCCAGCCCCCGGGTGTCTTCGGCGCCGCGCGCACTGTCGAAGCGCTCGACAAAGATGCAGGCAAGCCTGCGCAGAGGAATGCCCGCCAACGGCTTGCGCAGCAGTTCCTGCTTTGCCACGTAAGCGAACCGGGGCGGAAGCACCGCGGCAAGGATCAAGGCGTCCAGATAGCTGGCATGGTTGACCGCCACAATCACCGGGTGGCCAGGGAAGTGCTGAAGACCTTCCACCTGCGGCGTCAAGCCGGTCAATGCCAGGACCAGCCGCGCACTTGCCCTGGCGATGCGGCGGCGCAGCCGGAGCGTGGGCAGAATCACGATCATACACCAGGCAAAAGGCACGATGCAGCCGAAAACCGTCCACGCCCAAACACCCCAGATCCATCCGACGCCCTGGCGCAGCATCCGGCCGACAGCAGCGGCAATTCCCGTACGCGCCAAGCGCAGCCATTGCAGCCACGGGGCGCTCCTGGCGCTCGTCAACTCTCCGCGCTCATACAACTCGCGGCAGGCGGCACGGCGTATCTTGCCGCTGGAGGTCTTGAGCACGGTGCGCGGCGGCGCCAGCACGATGTCATCAACCGGCATGCCGATCAGGTCAATGGCGAGACCACTGATCTCCGTTTCAATGCGGCCGCGCGTCCCCGCATCTCCCTCTTCACGCAACTCGGCCAGCACCACCAGCCGCTCCGTGCCGGTGCGCGCATCAGTGGCAGGGAAAACCGTTACTCCGCCCCGGCGCACGCCGGGCAGCTGGTTCACTGCCTCTTCCAATTCCTGCGGATGAATATTGTGGCCGCCGCGGATGATAACATCCTTCTCCCGCCCGGTGAGAAACAACTCTCCCTCCGCGAGATATCCAAGATCGCCGGTGTTGAGCCATTCCCCTTCCATAAGGCGTTGTGTTGCCTCATGATTGCGAAAATAGCCGCTGGTTGCGGACGGCCCTTGAAACTGCACCCTCCCCTGGGTGCGGTCGGGAAGTCCAAGACCATCGGCGTCAACGACACGGATGGCGTGACCAGGCAATGGTCTGCCGCAGGAAACAATACGCTGGGCCCGGGCATCGTCGCCCATTACGGGACGTGCTATCCCGAGACGGGAAAGCACGAGACGGTCCACCCGGTCTATCCGCACCCCGCGGCCCAGCGGCGGAAAAGCAAGCCCGACCGAAGATTCCGCCAAACCGTAAACCGGAGTCATGCTCTCGGGATTGAATCCGTATGGAAGCAACCGCGCGCCAAAACGCTCGATGGTGGAAGCGCTGACCGGCTCGGCCCCGTTGTAGGCGAGCCGCCAGCAACTCAAATCCAGGCCGTCAAGATCGCGTGCATCGAGCTTGTTGGCGCACAGTTCATAGGCAAAATTGGGCGCCGCGGAAACCGTGCCCCGGTGAAGATGAATCCTCCGCAGCCACAGTGCAGGCCTTGCGAGGAACGCAAGCGGCGACATCAGCACCAGCCGGAAACCGACATACAGACTGCCCATGCAGGCGCCGATCAACCCCATGTCGTGGTACAGCGGCAGCCAGGAGATGAAAATATCCTGCGGCGTAACACCCGAGGCTTGCTTCATCGCCTTGAGATTGGCCACCAGATTGGCATGGGTCAGCACCACTCCCTTCGGGTTTCCCGTGCTGCCTGAGGTGTATTGCAAAAAAGCGATATCCTGCGGACCGACTGTCGGCAGTATCGATGCCGCATGGCCCGACAACTCGGCAACGGTAGTGACGCCCCGCAGCGAAGCGCATTGCGCTTTGAGCAGGTTGCCAAGCGGCCTTGCCCTGTCGTCGGTAACAAGCATAACGGTTTCGGCATTGGCAACGATGCCGGCGATGCGGCGCATGTGGTCCTCGATCTGCGAAGGGCGAACCGGAGGGTACAAGGGGACAGGCACGCATCCGGCATACAGCGCACCGTAAAACGCGGTGAGAAAATCTCGTCCGGTGGGCAGCATGACGGCAACCCGGTCACCGATGCCTGCGCCTTGCGCCAGCAGCCCTGCCGCCAGCGACCGGGCTTCCGTCTGCAGCATGCGATAGGTGATTTCTTCGGCGTGTTCCCCTTCGGTATACAGCGTGATATGCACCTGATCGCCGTGGCGGCCGGCATGCCAGTCCAGCAACCCGGTCAAGGTGGCGAGGGTTTGCGGGGGAGGCTTAGAGCCGGATTCTTTTTCAACTGTCGATTCCAGCGGGGCAGAGGCTTCACCAAATCCCTTGCTTCCCATCAGCCGCAACAGATCGCGTACCGTTTCGGCCTCGGCGAATGCCGCTTCGGACAACCGCAGCCCCATTTCACGATCAACGCGCACAAGCAGCTCCACCCGAGCCAGGCTGTCGAGACCAAAATCGCGCTCCAGCCCGTGATCCAGAGTCAAACGATCCAATCCACTTGCCCGGGGCCGCAATTCATGCGCAAGTTCGCGCACGATCTTCAGCAATCGCGCACCATCGGAAGAGGGTTCCAGCTGAGGTGGAGATGGCGAATGATTCATACGCGTGCAGTCCTGCTCCTCTACAATCTCAATCAACCTGCGGTGCGAAGCTGAACCGCTCCGAGCGCAACGCCGCACGGCGACCGCGCACCACCCGCACACCGGAAAGCAGGATCAATCCGACCACAAAATAACTGCCGACGAGAAGCAGCGCCAGCCGATGGTCGCCGCCGGTGAGCCAGGTGGTAACCCCATAGGTGAGCGGCCCGGCGATGGAGGCGAGTTTTACCGCCAGCCCCCAGAATCCGAAAAATTCCGCCAAATGGGAAGGCGGCGCCAGCACCCCCACCAGGGCGCGACCGGCAGACTGCGAAGCGCCCAGGCACAGACCGGCGATATTTGCCGCCAGCCAGAACATCCCCGGCGTATGCGCGGCCCACGCGAGCACAATGGCCACGATCCAACCCGCCAGCGTAAGGGCGATTGCGGGCACATGGCCTATCCTGTCCTGCAGATGACCGCACACCAAAGCGCCGACTGCCGCCGTGATGTTTACTACCAGCACCAGCAGCAGAATCTGCCGGGTGGTGAATAGCAGAGCCTGATCGGCATAGATGGCGGTCAGGGTGATCACCGCCATGATCCCTGCCTGATAAAACAGACTGCACAGGAGAAAACGGCGCAGATCGGGAAATTGCCCGAGCCGGGATGCGGTTTTCCACACCTCCAGCCATGCAGCCCGCAGCCGCGCCTCTTTCCCAACCAGAGGCACCGCCCGCTCCCTGAGCAGCAGGAACACGGGCAGGCTGGCCATGGCAAATATTCCTGCGGTGATCAGCATGGTCACCGGCACGAACTGGGCGGCTGCCCGGCCCTGCGCCTCGGCCCAGGCGACATACAGCAAGCACAGGCCGAGGGTAACCAGACCGCCGAGATAGCCCAGGCTCCACCCCCAGCCGGATACCCTGCCCATCGCCCGCACCTGCGATATTTCCGGTAAAAAGGCTGCGACCAGATTCTCCCCGCTGCCGAAAAAGAAATTGGAAACAATCAGACACGCAATGGCGAACCACAGTGTTTCCGGCTGGGCGAAGTACAGCAATGCCGTAAACAGGACGCAACCCGCGGTGCTGGCTGCCAGGAGTTTTTTCTTGGCGCCATGCTGGTCGGCATAGGCCCCGACCAGCGGAGCGCTGAGCACCACCAAAAAATACGAAAAGGAAAGCGCCGCAGTCCAGGCAAAAGTAGCCCACAGCGCATCCCGTGCCACCACTGCGACAAAATAGGCATTGAACACAGCGGTGATTACCACGGTGGTGTACCCGGAATTGGCAAAGTCGTACATCGCCCAAGCCCACAGCTCACGGGGCCGGACACCATGGTGCAGCATTGTTCGGGAATATGTCATCCCACCCTCACACGATTCTTCGGCGCTGCAGGTGTCGCAAGATCCTGTATCCCGCCAGCGCCGCAACCAGATGCTTGATGGTATGGCCGCTGACCAGCCCCCCGCTCATACGGAAAACCGGGCGGTCGCTCACATCAAACAACAGCGCCAGCACATACAATCCGATAATAATCAGGATATCACGATCGCCGCTGTAGCGCGACGGATACAGGATAAGCAGCGCCGGAACCAGAAGCATGGGCAGACATTGCATCAGCGCGTAGAAGCGCAGATCGCCTGCGCCCCGCGCTTCGCTCAGTCCCCAATAAACGACGCTGCCCAATCCGGCTGCGACGAGCAGCGGCAACAGAAGCAATCCGACAGTGAGGCTCACGCGTTCGCATAGAATTGCGGCGAACCAGGCCATGAGCGCCAAGACTATCGCCCCCCTGTCCCAGGCCAACCGGTCGTTGTCCGGGGCCAGGTGATACACGCCCGAGCCGATGCCGACCAGGATAATGGCTGCAAAAAACAGAGCATAGGGGAGCGATTCGCGCGGATCGACAAAAACTCGACGTACGGAAAAATCCTTTAAAAATCCCAGGCCTGCCATTCCCACCAAAACAAACGGCGCATTGGAAACCGTATCGAGGAAATTGGGCAGGCCGAGAAAAACCCTTTGGTCGGCAAACCGGTGATATTCCAAAGGCTGCGGAATGGGAGACAGCGCCAGAGTGAAAACACCCAGCGCCGCTGCCGGCAATAATAAGCCGAGCACTTTAGCGCCTGAGGGAATGGCGCGTAACCAGCTCACGCCCCCTCCGCAGAGGGCGATTGCTCCTCCTTCAGTTTCCTGCGCAAAATCTTGCCGATGGGCGACTTTGGCAATGAATCGCGAAATTCCACCTGCTTCGGGACCTTGTAACCGGCCAGGTTCGCTTTGCAATGGCCGATCACTGCTTCGACGGAAAGAGCCGGATCCTTCTTGACCAGATAAATCTTGACCGCCTCGCCGCTTTTTTCATCGGGCACCCCCACCACCCCGACCTCCTTGACGCCCGGGAGCATCATCATCACTTCCTCGACTTCGTTGGGCCAAACCTTGAAGCCTGACACCACGATCACATCCTTGCTGCGGTCGATGAAACGGATGCTGCCGGTCTCGTCCATCAGGCAAATATCCCCGGTGGAGAGCCAGCCGTCCGCGGAAAAAACCCGGGCCGTTTCTGCGGGCATGTTCCAGTATCCGCGCATCACCTGCGGCCCCTTGACGCAGAGCTCCCCCTCTTCTCCCGGGGGCAGTGCGCGACCGGCCGCATCGCGGATTTCCACCTGGGTGGAAGGCAGCGGCATGCCGATGGCGCCGCTGAACGATTTGTTGTCAAGGGGATTGACGCAGACAATGGGAGACGCCTCGGTCAGCCCGTATCCTTCGATCAGGGGCACACCCATCGCCTGCTGCCATCGATCCGCCACAACGCGCTGCACCGCCATGCCACCGGCCACCGAGACCTTGAGCGCCCCCCTGTTCGCCTGCGCCACCCTTGCAAAACCCGGCGCGTTGAGCAGTATGTTGAACAGGGTGTTGACGCCGGTGATCACGGTGAAGCGTGCGGCGCACAGCTCTTTAATAAATCCGGGAATATCGCGTGGATTGGTGATGAGTATATTGTTCGCCCCCCATTTCACGAAGGTAAGCAGGTTGGCAGTGAGCGCAAAGATGTGGTAGAGAGGCAGCGGCGTAACAACCACCTCCTCACCTTCCTTGAGCGTGCCGCCGATCCAGGCGGAGGTCTGCTCGACGTTGGCCACCAGATTGGCGTGGGAGAGAATAGCGCCTTTGGCCACCCCGGTGGTGCCGCCGGTATATTGCAAAAAAGCGATATCATCAGCCATAACCGCCACATCGTGCAGGCTGTGGCGCGCACCGCGCCTGAGCGCCTCGTTGAAGCCCACACTCCCGGGCAGCTGCCAGGGCACCACCATCCGCTTGATCCGCTTGACCACAAAATTGACTATCCATGCCTTGGCAGGCGGGAACAGATCGCCCACCTGCGTGGTAACGATGTGGCGAACGCCCGTGGTCGCCACTATCTTCTCAAGCGTCTGCGCAAAATTCTCCAGGACCACGATGGCCACCGCGCCGGAATCGACAAGCTGGCGCTGCAGTTCGCGCGCTGTGTAAAGCGGATTGACATTGACCACCACCAGGCCGACGCGCAAGGCCGCAAACAGCGCCACCGGATATTGCAGCAGGTTCGGCAGCATGATGGCCACGCGCTCGCCCTTCTGCAGTCCGAGGCGCTGCTGCAGGTACGCGCCGAAATCGCGGGACAGCCGGTCGAGTTCGTCATAGCGCATGCTGACGCCCATGCTGGTAAATGCCGGGCGCGCACGAAACCTGTCGCAGCATTGCTCCAGCATTTCCTTGAGCGAAACGAAACGATGAACACCGATCTCCGCGGGGACTCCTTGAGGATAATGTTTCAGCCAGATGGGTTCCATGGGATTCTCATGGGTGGGGGATTATTATGGGATAACATCCCGGCATAATGCCGCTTCCGTATGGAACAGTTCGGGAGGCAACATACTCAAAGCAAGCAACCAAAGCCCAGGGGGTCGGGCTGTTTATGCCTTGCCCTTGTTGATTTTGATCTGCTTTTTTTGAGTTTTTGCCGTCTTGGGCAAGGTAATGGTGAGCACGCCCTTGTCGAATTTGGCATCAATCTTGTCCTCAAGAACCTCCACCGGCAGGCGAAATGAGCGGTGAAAACTCCCGCTGTATCGCTCCAGGAAGTAATGGTGTTCGTCTTTTTCCTCTTTTTCCTTCTTTTTTTCGCCCTCAATGGTCAACAGATTGCCGGAAAGACTCAGCTTGATGTCTTCCGGGTCAAGACCGGGCAACTCCGCCTTGACTATCAGATTGTCCTTGGTTTCCGAAATGTCGGACATGGGCGCCCACCCTTTGGTGAACATGGTCGGCAACGGCCAGTCATCCAGGAACCGGTTCCACAGCCGGTCCATCTCGCTGCGCACGGTGCTGAGCTCTGAAAATGGTTTTTTGGGAATTAGATCCTTCATGGCACACCTCCTGTGGCAAGTCCCCCCTGGACTTTATCGGCTTTTTGCCGGACCTGCTCCGCCGGCAACTATTTTTTTCTCAAGAACCCGGACAAGGGCCTCTTCCAGATCCTCCATGGCAAACGGTTTTTCGATGAACTCATTCACCCCGAGCCGGAACGCCTCGGAAATGACCTGTTCTGTCATGTAGGCCGTGAGCAGTATTTTTTTGAACCGGGCATTGCTGCGCTGCGCCTTTTTTAAAAATTCAAGGCCGTCCATGCCGGGCAGGCGATAATCGGTGATGACGATATCGCATCCTTTGTCCCTGATGATCTCCAGGGCGTCTTCCCCGGTTTCAACAGCCATGAGCGCGCAATTTTCATTGGCAAAGAAACGCCGCAGCGAATCTCTGATCCACTGATCATCCTCCACCAGCAGCACCTTCATGCCCTGCAATCGCTGAAACAGTTCCATACCGCCCTCTTCACCTGGCAGAGCCGAAAACCGAATCGCCCCGCGCTGAATAAAAAAGCACAAAACATGCCATAAAAGGCCAACACATAACCAGCCGGAATAACGAAAGATAAACAGGACGACGGATGGAGGGTTTTCTCAAAACATCAAAGAAAAATCGAACCATTGAGAATTGAAAGGATGTGGTGCTCCGGTTTTACATTTTTTTTCTGCGGTACCGGAAGGTATGATGATTCATGCGCAGAAGCCTGGCCGCCATGGATTCATTGCCCCCGGCATGGCGCAGGGCCTCCTCAAAAAAATGACGCTCCATGTCCTGCAGTGCGGCTTCAAGATCGATCCCTTCATGGGTGAGAGGAGGATAGCATTCCTTCCCTGCTGCCGCGCCCGGTCCGACAGCCGCCGTCTCCGGGCCGGAGATATCCGCTGCTTCGAGAACCGGGCCGCAACTCACCAGCACTCCGCGCTCGATCATGTTTTTCAATTCCCGGACATTGCCGGAGAAATGATATCCTCGTAAAAAACGCCGGGCTCCGACAGAGAGATCTTCCACCTGCTTGCCGAATTTGACGGAAAACCGCTTCAGAAAAAACTCTGCCAGGGGCAGGATGTCTTCCCTGCGGTCGTTTAAGGACGGGACCTGAATCGTGACCACGCCGAGCCGGTAATACAGATCCCGACGAAACTGGTTGCGGACGACCATTTCCTCCAGATTATGGTTGGTGGCCGAGACAATCCTGGTCTGCACCCGGGTGGCTTTTCCCGCTCCGATGCGAAAAAATTCTCCGGAATCAAGGAACCGGAGCAATTTTGCCTGCGCCTCAGGCAGAAGATCCCCTATTTCATCGAGAAAAAGCGTGCCGCCCTGGGCTTCCTCGATAAGGCCTTTTTTCCCGGCAGGACGGGCGCCGCTGAAGGCTCCTCCCTCGTAGCCGAACAACTCGCTCTCGATCAGTTCTTTGGGAATGGCTGCACAGTTCACCGGCACGAACGCCCCCTGGAAATTCGGGCTCCGGTAATGGACCGCCCTCGCCACCAGCTCCTTGCCTGTGCCGGTTTCACCGACGACAAGCACCGGAGTGTCCGGACTTTTCGCCACCATGGCCACGCGCGCCATAACCTCCTGCAGCCCGCCTTTTTCGCCGAGGCAACACGGAATATCTTCCTGCAGGCAATGCTCCTGCAAGGCAAACAGCTCCCTCCGCAGCCTGACCCGCTCCATGGCATTGCGGATGGCCTGTGAAAGGACTTCCCCGGTGAGGGGTTTCACCACGTAATCATAGGCCCCGTGCCGCATGGCCTGCACCACGGTCTGCACATCCTCGTAGGCGGTAATCATGACCACAGCCATCTCGGGAAACCTGGATCTGATGGCTTGCAAGGCTTCGAGACCGTTAATCCCCGGCAAGCCGATATCAAGGAGCACCAGATCCGGGCCGCCGCCATCCATCGCGGCGATTCCATCCTCGGCCGTGGCAAATACGGAAACCCTGTACCGGGATTGCAATGCCAGCCGAACGCTCTGCCGAATGCTTTCTTCATCGTCGATAACGTAGAGACTATAGGGATCCATCTCTTCTCTCCGGCTCAGGCTTGAGGGTAATGACAAATTCAGCGCCCCGCCAAATACTCTCCTCCACGGCCAGGGTGCCGTGGTGATCACCGATGATCCGCCGGCACAGGCTCAGACCGATGCCTGTGCCGTCATTCTTGGTGGTGTAAAACGGCTCAAAAACCTTGTCGCGCAATTCTTTCGGAATTCCCGGCCCCGAATCGCCCACCCGGATCACCACCGCTTCATCTTCCAGAGCGGTCCGCACCGATATCTTTTTTGCCTTGGCAAGACGCAGGGCCTCTGCCGCATTGGTCATAAGATTGAGGATAACCTGCTCCACCAGGGCGGGATCGAGGAGACAGCGGGGCAGATCGCAGGCCAGATCCTTCTCCAGCCCCACCCCGTCTCTGCGCAGGGATGCGGTGCAGAGGGCAAGCGCATTCTCCACCGGCTGGTTGACGTCAACCACCACCTTCTGCGGATGTCCCGGTTTGGCAAAATCTATAACCCGCCGGATCACCGATTCTATTTTCCGGCAAGCTCCCTGGGCCTGGACGATGATCTCACCCACCGTCTCCGTACTATCGCCGCGGTCATGCATCTTGAGCAGCGTGTCAAGATAGATGTTGATGCCCGAAAGTGGATTGCGAATTTCATGGGCAATGCCCGCAGCCACCCGCCCAAGGGACGACATCTTGTCCTGAACCCGGACAAGATGTTCCAGTTCCCTGTTCCGGGTAATGTCGAGCATGCTGATCAGTATCGTTTCCCGTCCCTGATACTCGATCCGGCTGGCACGGCAGAAAACCCATTTCATCTCCTGGGCCTTCCCAGCCTTGGTCTGCGGATAAAAACGAAAATCAATATCCGCCGAAGCCGCTTCGCCGCGTCTGACCCTGCCGTAGGCCCTCTCTACCTTCTCCAGGTCTTCGGGATGAACTCCGACGAAAGCGTCCGGTCGAAAATTGGCGGGAAGAGGCCCGAATAGTCTTTTCTGCTCGGGATTGCGGTAGATGACGGCATTGTCTTGAATCAGGAGAATTCCGGCCAGTGAATTTTCCACCAATTCCCTGAACCTGCTTTCGGTAATGGCCCGTTGCGCTTCAAGCTCCATGACATGGAGAGCCTGCCCCACATCCTGGGCTATCTCCCGGAACAGCACCTGCTCTTCACGATCATGCTCCCGATCCGCGGAGGCGGAAACACTCAACAAGCCATATCCCTGGCCGTGGTGCTTAAGCCCGGCGGTAAAACAAACCCTGTCCGCATTGTCCTTTGCCAGGATGCAGCCCGGACAGCGCGAAGCCGGATCGCTCACCGCCAGCCCCTCTCCGGACAAAGCCGTTTCAGTGCAGGCGGGGAAATGCCCCTTTTCCATGCCCTGCCGCACCCGGCTGAACCTCTCCCCCAGACCGGCTTCGGCACAGCAGACCAGTTCCGCCTGCTTGTTTATGACCGCAATCCAGGCGCTGAAATAATGCCCTTCATCCACCAGGATACGGCATATTCCCTCAAGAAGTTCATCACGATTCTTCCTCTCGGCCAGCAGCAGATGTATCCTGCGCATGGTCCGCACAAGCAGGGCGAGATTTTCCTCCCTCGCCCTGCCTTTCCATCGCTGCAACAGCCAGATTCGCGCCGATACCCCGCAGATGCCGCCAAACAGCAACAAGAAAGTAGTTTGCAGAATATAGTCGGAATTCCCCTGCCCCGCCGGAAACAGGGTGAAAAGGGACAACAGCACTCCGCCTCCCAGAAAAGCCAGGATATTCAGTATGCTTTTCCGCATCCGTCAGAACACAGTCCCGCTGGTGTGCATTTCATTGCCCTCCGGCAAAGCCGAACCGATATCACGCAGATCACCCGTTTGCCGGCTGAAGTTCGAAGGCAAGCGAAATATTTATAGACATATCCGTTCGCCCTGAGCCTGTCGAAGGGCGGTTGTTTCAGTCCGACAGAGTCAATTGTAGCACATCGCACCCCGCCGCCCAGGCGCTAAAATGTCGACATCCCGCTCCATTCCTGAAAACGGTACAGCCAGTACCGCAACGGAGAGTCTTCGGCAAACTCCTTGAAATCAACGGAATAATTACCATCCCGGTTCCGCCAGATCCGCTCGAAATATCCGGCTGCCTCCCGCATCACTTTCGCCTCGGCCGGGCCGGCCACCTCCAGGCAGGTTTCCAGATTCAGATCGTCAATATTGCGCCGGGTCAGATTGGCGGAACCGCCGATGAGCACAGTGTGTTCGGGCAGGGAAATAATGGTCAGCTTGCTGTGAAACTGCTCGCCGTGCGTTTCGTACCAGCGGACCTCAATCGCGCCCTCGGATCGCTCGACGAGTTCGCTTGCCACCGGCCGGTTGGGGATGCCGTTTTTGGCGCGGCCGAAAGCATCTTTGTTGGGATCAAGCAGCAACCGCACCTCGGCGCCTCTGTCCGCAGCATCGAGAAGACCTTCGATGATATCGCGATCGGAGAGGTAAAACATGGCCATCCGCACCGAACATCCGCTGGCGCAGCGGGCAAGCTCCTGCAGCAGCCGCGACTTGATTTTGCCTTCGGTGAGCAGCCGCACTCGCAGATCCCCGGATTTCCGGGAAACCGGCAACGCCCATTTGGGAAGAGCTTCCCCGGAAAGATTTGCCGCTGCGTCTTCCGAATCGACAATGTCCTGCAGCACGTTTCCCCGAACGACAAAACCGATATTGGAATGGTAGGCGCTGGCGTCATGGGGATTGGCCGAGGTGATGAGCGCCTCTTTTTCATTGGCCGCAACCTTGCGATGATTGGCCTTGAAGTTGAGAAGGCTTAAATAGCCACGCAGGGTCATGGCCGGACCGTCGGCTCCAAAAGGCGACGGCAGCCATCCTTCCCCCTGCGTGCCGAACCATTGGCAGAAAATCCGCCACCAGGCCGAATAGAGGAAGTTGGAATCGCGCAGCCTCGCAGCGTCGGTGTATATGATCCGAATGCCGTTTGCCCGCAATTTCTTGAAATGCTCCGGCTCTTCCGCGCCGTAACTCCGGTTGATTGCATCGGTGACCAGCACGATGTCCACCCCGGGCGCCTCCTGTTTCTTCGCAACAAGCTTTCCGGTCAGCTCCCCGGCCAGGGCGGGGAATTTCTCCCCTTGCCCGTGAACGCTGTTGAACAAAAAAAGATCAAGCAGAACAAACCGTTTGGCTTCATCGACGATCCGGCACATCCGGTTGAAAAGGGCTTGCTCATGCACCGGTTTGCCATCGCGCAGATAAGTGTAATCGGCAAGGAATTCGACATCCGGCACGGAATGCACCGGCCCCTCCAGCGAAAGCCCCTGGGGCAGAGGTTTCCCCTGTCCATACGCCATGAGGACAAGCCAACAGCCAACCACGATAATTGCCGGAATCTTCACGAACTTTCCCCTCCCGAATCCTGCCTTGCCATACGCATCCTTGGAACAATTACATCACAGGGAATTGAGGCTTGTCAATCATGACGACTCTGCAACGGGAAAAGTATGGAGGAAGCAAAGCGGAAAGAGGAGCGGCTTGCATGGATATGCGGCAAAAAGAACCGCGGCAGGCTCGCCGTGCAACGCCGCCCAGGAAAACAGCGCTTCACACTGTTGCCAGAAAAATATCCACCAGATTCGGGTCGAACTGGGTGCCGGACAGAGAGCGGATGTGCTCCGCAACCTTCTCCTTGGGCCATGCTTCGCGGTAGCGACGGTCCGAAACCAGGGCATCCCAGGTATCGGCAATGGCGAAGATCCGGGCGGCCAGGGGAATCTGTTCGCCTTTCAAGCCGCGCGGATAGCCGGTGCCGTCCCACCATTCATGATGGCAATAGGGGATATCAAGGGCCGGGCGCAGATAATGGATGGGTGAAAGCAAATCAAAGGCAAAGGCCGGATGCTGCCGCATGATCTGCTGTTCCTCTTCGGTGAGCGGACCGGGCTTCATCAAAACGGTGTCGGGCACCGCCATCTTGCCGATATCATGGAGCAGCGCACCGCGACGGACATGATCCAGCTCATCCTCCCGGATGCCCAGGGCGCAGCCCACTTTCAGGGTAAGCTCGGCGACCCGCTGGGTATGGCCTTCTGTTTCCGAATCGCGCAACTCCAGCGCTTTTGCCCAACCCTCGATGGTGGTGTCGTACGCCAGGGTCAACTCGATATTCGACTCCTGAAGCTTGCGGAACAGCGTTGCATTGTCGATTGCTATGGCCGCCTGGACAGCCAGGGCCTCGAAAAAATCAAACCATTCCGGATCCGCTTCAAACCGCTCCCGGCAAAAAATCTCAAAAACGCCCTTCACCTGCCCTTTGGCTATCAGGGGCACCGCATAATAGGTGATGAATTTCTCCTTCTGGAGCAGTTCGTGCCGGACAAACGGATTGGGTCGCTCGGTAAGGTCGTCAATATGGACAACCCGCCGTTCGTAGGCTGCGAGCCCGGCGCTGCCCTCACCGAGCCGCACCCTCGTCTGCCGGATGCCCATGCCCTCAAAACCCCAGTCAGCGCCATGATCCAGGGTCTGAGTATGGGAGTTGAGCAGAAGGATAGCCCCGGCATCCATACCCAGTTGCGACACGGTCTGCTCCAGAAAAAGTTTCATGGTCAGGCGCAGATCAAGGCTTGCGGTAATGACCATGTCGATGCCGTGCAGGGTGGTCAGATGCTGAAGCCTCACCCTGGCCCGCCCTTCCGCCTCAAGCCGGGCCTCGATCTCCTGTTCGAGTTCCGTGTTTTTCTGCACGAGAGCCGCGTTCGTCCGGACGATTTCCAGATCCGCCTCATGAACCTTGGAAATGGTGAGCTTGGACAGGCCGATGACCAGGAAAACGAAAAAGGAGCCCCCGAGAAAAACCAGTCCGGTGACGATCTCCACTGGAAAAATAAGCTGCCTGACCTGAATGACGATGAAAAAAAGATACCCGGCAATAAAGAAGACGTTCAGCCCGGACAGCGCTCGCCATTTTCCCACACAGGAAAGGGGGACCTGCCGCCGGGTCTGCATGCAGAGACGCGCCGCAGCAACGAGAAAAAATATCCCCGGAATCACCAGGATGATGGAGAGCAACTGACTCGATGTCATACAGTTTCCCTGCAGCGCAATGACTTGCCTTGAGGCTGCCCGTTTTTGATACGTATTTCCCGACCACCCTGCACTCAGTTTACAAAGGGGCGAAACTAAAGTCAAAATCTCTGAGCAGCACCGATTTCAGTATGACTGGGACCGATGGGAACCATTGCTTTTCAGAATATTTTCCCCTAACATAACAGGAGTATTCTCCGTCACCGATGGAACCGACACCGCGCCTGGCAACAACACGGGAGTAAACAACGAAATGCAGCCACTGGTCATCGAATACCGCTTCCGCCTGCAGGACAACAGCGAAGAGCTTTTTACCATCCGCCTCGATCCGCAAACTCTTGAAACCCTGCCCGATTCCGATGCCGACCCTCTGCCGGACTGGACAGCCCTCTCCTTTTCCCAGTGCGCCAGTTGTCCATTGACTGCTGCATCCTCTCCCCGCTGTCCGGCGGCGGCCAATCTTGCCCCCATTGTTCGGCGCGGGGAAAAACTTCTCTCCATTGATCAGGTGGATCTTCAGGTTACAACCGCCGAACGAATAAGTCTCCAGAAAACAACGGCGCAACGGGCGCTCTGTTCGCTGATGGGGCTTGTCATCGCGACAAGCGGCTGTCCGCATACCGCGTTCTTCAAACCCATGGCCCGATTTCATCTGCCGCTGGCCAGCGAAGAGGAGACCATCTTTCGCGCCACATCGACGTACATGCTGGCCCAATATTTTGTGAATAAGGAGGGTGGCCAGGCGGATTTCAACCTGGAAAAACTGACCAATCTGTATCAGACCATGCAGGAGGTCAATCTGGCCATGGCAAAAAGGGTGCGGAGCACATCAAAAACCGACTCATCTCTCAATGCCATTGTCCTGCTCGACATGTACGCCAAGGCCCTGCCCTATGTGATCAAGCAATCCCTTGACGAACTGCGCTATCTGTTTGCGCCGTTTTTGAAAACCGTCGGATCTCCGGGGAAAACCTCCGCCGAATAGATAATTCCCTTAAGCCCTTGCCGTTCGTTCGCGGCGAAACCTTTCGAACCGCACGCCCAACACAAATACCCTTCGACAGGCTCAGGCTGAACGGGGCGAGCATGTCCCTGAAACAACTCCCCTAACGGCGGCGCACTCCACCCAGCGCCCTGGCCCTGGCCGCCGCCGACCTGCCGAGGCTGCCGCCGGAATCAGCCGATGCCACCTGACTATACAGTGCTTGGGCCTTGGCAAATTCCGCTGTTTTTTCGTAGCTTTCGGCAAGGAAAAAAGCGCCGCCCAAAGTCGGCATCAACTTCATGCTCTTTTGCAGATGTTCCTTGGCCAGGGCGGGGTTGTTCTCTTTCAGATAGAGATAGCCAAGGCCGAAGTGACTCTCAAAATATTCCCCGTCAAGCTGCACCGCCCTGACCAACCGTTTCTTGGCCTCGTCATGATTGTCGTTTTTCAAATACGCCATTCCCAGCGCATTGTGCAGCAGCCCCTGATCCGGAGCTTTCCGGACTGCCTGCTCGTACAGAGCAATGGCCCCTTCCGTATCCCTGGCCCGTTCCTTCTCCCGGCCCTTGTCGTAATCAGCGTATGCCTCGCTGGTTTTCATCAGCGGAGCCATCGCCCTTTTGAAATCACCATCCCCGGAAACATACGCCTCATTGTTCATCGCCCAGCTGTATCGGCTGTCGATATAGTATTGATTATCCCGCATCCTTTCCCTGGAAAACGGATGGGTGCGGAATAATCCCTGGAGCCACTGGGCCTCGCCTTCGCCGCTTTTCCTGGCTAAAAACTCCTGCAGTTCAACCGCTCCCTTGGGGCTGTACTGGGCCTTTACCATATAGTCGATCCCCAGTTGATCAGCCTCGCGCTCCTGTTCACGGCTGTAGGAGCTGTCCAGAATCGAACCGGCTATCTGCCCTGCCTGCTGTGCCGCACCGCTATAGGAGGTGCCGCTGCTTTGATAGGATAAAATCTGCAACCCTATATTGAGGAGGATGCCGCGCTGCAGGTTCTGCATCGAATGCCGGGCCGTGACATGGCCGAGCTCATGCCCCAGCACTGCGGCAAGCTGGGACTCATTCTCCAGGGCGACCAGCAATCCGCGGGTGATGGCGATATTCCCGCCGGGCATGGCAAAGGCATTGGGGCTGGAATCGTTGACAACCTTGAAGGTATAGGACAGATGGGGCCGATGGCTGACCAGCGCCAACCGCATCCCTATGGCAGTGACATACTCCTTGAGGCGCTGGTCATGATATTCCCCCTGCATCTGCTGGATTGCCTCGGGAAAGGCCTTGCTGCCAAGCGAAACCTCTTCCTGCTCGCTCATGCTGTAAAAAGCCAGCTCCGATTTGCCGGTGACCGGATTTACCGCGCAACCGGAAAGACAGGACAGGGACAACACGAGAACGGAGAGGATCAGCCATTGAACACGGTGCATGAGAATACCTGCAGATAATTGCCGTACAAGAAGCGAAAACAAAAAAGAGACAAAACCTTGTTGTTTCATTGATGATGCAAGGGATAGATAGTGCGTATTCCGGTTTGCCGCCAGGATTGTATCTGTACAGCCCTTCGACAGGCTCAGGGCGAACGGTCAACTGCGCAACTAATCCGTTCACCCTGAGCCTGTCGAAGGGCGATCAGAATAATTTCATTTTATTCAATCCCTCAGTCAAACGCAAGCAGGGTTGAACTTTCCAAAATCCATAAAAAAAGGGTGGCCAGACGGCCACCCTTTTTTAACAAAACGAGCGTACTCGCGTTTTAGAAGCGAACGTCGAGCAGGAAGTAGAAGTTATCAAGCTCGGCAGTGGAATCGCCGAAATCACCGATATGCAACCCGCTATTGCTGTAGTTGTAGTCGATATGGGTATAGCCCAGCCGACCAAAGAGATTATCGTTAAACGGCTGGATGTAGTAGAAGTCATACGCATCGCCGCGGGTGGCCAGCTTGTTGTACAGCTCGGCGCTGCCCCAGGTGAAGTTGAACCAGTAATCACTGCCATGATTGTACTCAAACCCGACCTTGGGGTTGTTCCAAGGCTTATACGGGATATTGTAGCGCAGGCCGGTATGCACTGCCCACCCTGTATGGCTGGTGGTCCCGTCATTGTTCATGAGACCGGCAATTCCTTCAAGAGTGGCGATGCTGCCATTTGTATCATAACCGATAGTTCCACTGGGTCGTGTCTTGTTGAGGCCGGTGGAAAGAAAGATATCGAAACCGGAATCGGCAACGTTGTTGGCCTGGGCATGGATGCCGTAAAGGTCCATGTCGCCGATGTTGTTCGAACTGGTTGCTGCAGAGTTCCCGAGATAATAATTATTCGCGGTCAAATCGCTGGCACGCAGAGCGCTCAACACCAGAAGGCTGTCCCGCACACCCGGAATCTCGGTCTCGAAAAATACAGCGTACACATTGCTGTCATCAAGGGCTTGTCCGTAATTATCCATGTAGGCCACAGAGGTGTTGGTGTCCTGGTAGGTTTTTCCCCAGGCAAAACGGATGCCGGAATTCTTCCAGCCCAGATACCGCTCCAAACCAATGGTGGCCACCACGCCGTCCGCCTCGCCGTCAAACAAAAGAGACGGATAGGTAGACTGACGCAAGCGGTTTTCCTTCAACTCGGAAGGCGGACCCTCGGAGGAAGGATGGCGGCCAAAAGTCAAGGCCAATGGGATGGGCATGCCCTCGGGAATCCAGTCCACATAAGCGCGGTCGAGCTTCAACCCGCTGTCCCCAGGCAGGTGGGCCGCATTGGAATCGTTGGCATAAATATTCGCTGCATCATTGGAGAAATTCTTATAGGCGGTAATACGTCCGGTGAACAGGAGATTTTTCTGGATCTCGGAATCCAGATTCAACCGGAAGCGGTTGCTCCAATGATTGTCGTTATGCTCTCTTACTAAAGAACCTGGAGACAAATTTGCGTTGTCCTTCACCTTGAAAAAATCCGCCCGGGTGCGCAGTTCGGCGCCCAAGTTGATGCGGTCCTTCAGGGTTTTGGTCTCAACCTTGTCCAAGGTATCGTAAATATTTTCCACGTCACGGGCCAGCTTGCTCGGCATGGCGGCGGAAGCTGCCTTGTCGGAAGGGCTGGCGGTCTTTTCCATCTGGTCAACACGTTTCTGCAGGGTGTCCAGACGTTCGAGGATAGCCTTATAATCTTCTGCCGGAATGGACACAACGGCCTGACCGCCTGCTCCTGCGGCGGCAACGCTTGTCCAGGCGAGTAACGCACCTGCGGTCAATAAAATTTTTTTCACTTCTTCTCCTCCTCCCAGTGAATATCTTTTTTCGTCAGTGAATTATTTAGGAATAACCGCGGCAGCCGGCTGGTCGCTGTCGGCCGAATGCGCCACCAAATACTTAATCACCGACTGCAGGTCTGCATCACTCAAACCCATGTCGCCGGGATGACGGCCACGGGCAAAGTATTTTTCCCAGACAGTTCCGGCTTTATCGGCAGGGTTTACAATAGACGCCTTGCCCCCTTTCTTGTGGCATGCGCCACAGCTCTGTAAAAAGAGCGCGTCCCCGCTGGCCGCCATAGCGACAGCAGGAAGCATCAGCGACATTGCTGTCAACATTGTTACGATTCGCTTCTGCACCAACTCACCTCCCTATTAAAAAATTGATAACAGAAATCCTGTTTCCTGAATGCTTATACCTGTTTACTTTCAAAAAAGTCAACACCTCATCGCCATTTTTCAAATTTCTTTTCCCGGGGCAATCCCTTGATTGGCGCGGGTTTACTTCGCCCTGTTCCGACTCAGCAGATTCTGGGCAGCTGTTCGCCCACCGGCATGTCTACAATCCGTTGCGCCCCTAAGGCTGTACGCATGACCACCAGTCCTTGATTGTCGCCAACCACCTCGCCGATGACAGCGGCTTCCCTGCCCAGTGGATGGCTCCGCATGGCAGCCAGGACTTTGTCGGCGACTTCAGCCGGCACGACAGCAACCAGCTTGCCCTCGTTGGCGACATACATTGGATCGATACCCAGCACCTCGCATGCGCCCCGCACCGCGGGACGCACCGGAATAGCGCTCTCCTCCAGCACGATGCCGACCCGGGAGGAGGCGGCGAACTCGTTGAGCGTGGTGGCAAGCCCCCCACGGGTGGGATCGCGCATGGCATGAATGCTTGGCGAGGCGTTCAGCATCTTTTCCACCAGCCCATTCAAGGAAGCGGTGTCGCTTTGCACCCGGGATTCAAAGGAAAGCCCCTCCCGAGAAGTCAAAATCGCCATGCCGTGGTCGGCAATGGAGCCGGACAGGATAACCTTGTCCCCGCATTTGAGATTGGCGGCGGAGATGTTCACCCCTTGCGGCACCCGGCCCACCCCGGTGGTGGTGATAAAAAGCTTGTCGCAGCAGCCACGGTTGACCACCTTGGTGTCTCCGGTCACGATCTGCACCCCGGCAGCCTTGGCCGCCTTTTCCATGGAGAGCAGAACGCGGTGCAGGGTGGCCATGGGCAACCCCTCTTCGATGATAAAGGCTGCGGCCAGATAGAGCGGCGCAGCCCCGCTCATGCAGACATCGTTTACAGTGCCGTTGATTGCCAGATCGCCGATATCGCCGCCGGGGAAAAACAGGGGGTCAACCACAAAGGAGTCGGTGGTCAGTGCCAGACGACCTTGGGAAAAATCAACCACCGCCTGATCCTCAAGCCGATTCAGTGTTTCATTGCCGAAACGCGGCAGAAAAAACCGACTGACAAGCTCGGCGGACAAGCGCCCGCCGCTACCGTGCGCCAACTGGATGGTTTCGTATTCCGTGAGGGGCAGAGGGCAACTGAAATTTTCAGGGTTCAGAGTAGTCATGTCAAATCCTGTGGTACTTAAAGTAGGCGGCGCACGCGCCCTCGCCGGAAACCATGGTCGCTCCCAGAGGGTGCTCCGGTGTACACTCCCGGCCAAAGGCCGGACAGCTCTCCGGCTTGATCAAGCCCTGCAGAACATCGCCGCTCCTGCACAGACCCGACTCCTGCACGCTGATGGTTTTCACCCCGAATTTTCGCTCGGCATCATACAGCGCGAACTGATTCCTGATCACCAGGCCGCTGGCAGGCAACACCCCAATCCCCCTCCAGACCTTGTCGCTCACCGCGAACACCTCATCCACAATCCGCTGCGCCGCCTGATTGCCTTCCCGGCTCACCGAACGTCCGTACTGGTTTTCGACCTCATGGCGACCCGCCTCCAACTGGCGAAGAACCATAAGCAGCCCTGCGAGGATATCAACGGGTTCAAAACCGGTGACCACGATGGGCACCCGAAACTCTTCGGCAAGCGGTTCGTATTCCCGCCAGCCCATGACTGTGCAGACATGCCCCGGAGCCAGATATCCCTGCACCCGATTGCCCGGAGAAGACAACAGAGCCCGGATGGCGGGCGGCACCAGAACATGGCTGGCCAGCAGGCTGAAATTCGTCAACCCCTCACGCTTTGCCTGCAACAGGGCCATGGCATTGCCCGGAGCCGTTGTCTCAAAGCCCACGGCAAGAAAAACCACCTCCCGGTCGGGATTCTGCCGGGCCAGGGTTACTGCTTCCAGCGGGGAATAGACCATGCGCACATCCGCCCCGGCGGATTTTGCCATGAACAGGCTTGAGGAACTGCCCGGCACCCGGAGCATATCGCCGAAACTGGCGAAGATCACCTCGGGCCGGGCTGCAATGGCCACCGCGCGATCGATGATCTCCACCGGGGTCACGCAAACCGGACAACCCGGACCATGCACCAGTTCGACTTGGACAGGCAGCAACTGATCAAGCCCGTTTTTCATGATGGCATGGGTATGGCCGCCGCAGATCTCCATGATCACCCAGGGTCGGGTTACGATCTGCCGGATTTGATCAAGAAGACGCCTGGCCAGGGCCGGGTCGCGGTATTCATCGACAAATTTCATGGAGAATCGGACACCTCTTTATTTTTCCAAGGGGTTCCCGAAAACATCGGTTCCCTGCGCGGCCACGGCATCGACCAGTTCCCGCCAGGCCGCGAAGCTCTGTTGCGCCTCTTCCTCGTCAAGCACCGACAAGGCAAAGCCTGCATGAACCACGGTGTACTGGCCCACCGCAATCTCCGGCACATATTCGAGGCAAACCTTGTTCACCGTACCGCTGTAATCCACATGCCCCATGAGCAGCCCGTTTTCCTGAAATATCTCCACAACCTTGCCGGGAATTGCCAGACACATACCGTCACCTTTTTTTCAGAGCTTGCCGCCCGATAACCGCCTGTCCCAGGGAAATGCAGCCATCATTGCAGGGCAGCTCTTTATGAAGCAGAACCTCAAACCCGGCGCTCCGCAGGGAAGCGATCAACCCCTCCAGGAGCAGCCTGTTCTGAAAAACGCCGCCGCTCAAGACCACTGTGTTTATTTTCTCCCGACGTCGCGCCTCTTCGGCCACCGATGTGAAAGCCGCAACCAGCCCGGCGTGGAACCTGCGGCTGATTTCGTTATGCGCCATACCGGATTGCACCGCTTGGGCAACTTCCCGGATCAGCGAGCGCACCGAGATTTTCAGCATAGCATTTTCTTCATAAACTTCGCAGGGAAATACCTCCTCGCCAAGCCCCCCCGCCGCCTGCATCAGCTCAATGGCAGCCTGGGCCTCGTAGCGGATGATCTGCCTGCCCCCGCTCATGGCTGCCACTGCGTCAAAAAGCCTGCCGCAGCTGCTGGTCAGGGGGGAGTTCAATTTTTTTCGCACCATGGTCCGAATCATCCCGCAGTCATGGTCCGCCATAAAAGGCAGGTCGGGCGCATCTTCGCCATAGGCGGCAAAAAGATAACTCACCGCGGTTCGCCAGGGAGCTTGCACCGCGGCATCTCCTCCCGGCAAGGGCAAGGATTCGAGAGCACCAAACCGCCGGTATCCGGCCTCATCCCCCACCAGCACTTCTCCGCCCCAGATGGTTTGATCAGGGCCATATCCGGTTCCGTCGAGGATGATGCCGATGGCCGGCCCCTCATACCTATTCTCGGCCAGGCAGGACGCCAGATGGGCATGATGGTGCTGCACGCCCAGGGTGGGGATAGTCTTTTGCTCCTCGGCCCAGCGGCTTGAAAGATACTGCGGATGCAGATCATGCACGATGAGGGACGGACTGATTTCAAAAAGAGCCGCCAGCTGGGCGATGCTCTTCTGAAAGACCCGATAGGACTCCAGATTTTTCAAGTCCCCGACATGCTGGCTCAAAAAAGCCTGATTTCCTTTCAGCAAACAGACGGTGTTCTTGAGTTCCGCCCCCACCCCGAGAACCATCTCCCCTGCCTGAGAAAGACCAAGGGGCTTCGGAGCAAAACCCCGGCTGCGGCGCACCTGCCGGACCATGCCGCCCTGGAGGGCAACCACCGAATCATCACAGGGCAGATGTATTCCCCGGTCATGCACAAGAAAACAGTCGGCTATTTCAGCCAGTCGCTCCGTGGCCTCGCGGTTTTCAATGCAGATCGGCTCTTCGCTGCGGTTGCCGCTGGTCATCACCAGCGCCCGCACTTTCCCCTGCAACAGGAGATACTGGAGCGGCGCACAGGGCAGCATAAGACCGAATTGATCGTGTCCCGGGGCGACTTCTTCCGCCAATCCATGGCCCTCTTTTTTGGCCGCCAGAACAATAGGCCGCGCCGGACTCTCCAATGCCTGCTCTTCCATGGTTTCCATGCGACACAACTTCCGGGCCGTTTCCAGATCGGCAACCATGACCGCCAGCGGCTTGGCCTCCCGGTTCTTCCTTTGGCGCAGGCGGCTCACAGCCTGACCGTTGGCCGCGTCCACCGCCAGATGAAAGCCGCCGATCCCCTTAACCGCCACGATCTCGCCAGCCGCCAGCCGCCGGATCGCCTCGCGGATCGCCTCATCCCCTTCCGCCGGCATCAGCCCATCCGCCGTCACAAGACGAAGCTGCGGACCGCAAACCGGACAGCAATTGGGCTGGGCATGAAACCGCCGGTTGGAGGGGTCATCGTATTCACGCCGGCAGGCCGGACACATGGCGAAATCACGCATGGTCGTGTGGGGCCTGTCGTAGGGAATCCGCAGGGTAATGGTATAACGGGGCCCGCAATTGGTGCAGTTAATGAAGGGGTAGCGGAAACGGCGATCAGCGGGGTTGAAAAACTCGTCCAGACAGGACTCGCATACGGCGACATCGGGTGAGATCAGGGTGGAAACCGGACCGCAAACCGTTGAATGACGCAAAACAAAATCTTTGTCGTGGCGCAGGGGGATGGTGGCGGCAATGACCTCGCCGACCTGGGACAGAGGGGGCGCTTCTTTGCGCAGGGCATCAAGAAAAGTCCGGAGTTGCGCGGGCTGCCCCTCAGCCTCGACAACAACACCTTCCGGAGTGTTGGCCACAAAACCGGTCAAGGCGCGGTCTCCGGCCAAGCGATATATAAAGGGCCGAAAACCGACACCCTGGACAATACCGCCCACCGATATCTTCCAGCGTTCGGTTTGCATGAAACTCCTTCCGCCCGTAACCGTAAAACCGATCAGGGGGCATACGCTCTCGTTATAACCAGCAACCCTCAGCCCTGAACCCGCTGCCCGCGCAGCCATTCCAGCCAGGCCCCCATCCCCTCTCCGGTTCGGGCGGAGACTTCAAAAAATTCCAGATGGGGGTTCACCCGCATGGCATATTCCCGGCAGCGGGCCACATCGAAATCAAGATGGGGAAGCAGGTCTGTTTTGTTGATCAGGCAAATGTCAGCCGCGTCGAACATGGCCGGATATTTGAGGGGCTTGTCCTCCCCCTCTGTAACGCTGATGATCACAACCTTGGCGGCCTCGCCCAGATCAAACATGGCCGGGCAGACCAGGTTGCCGACATTTTCTATAAAAAGCAGGGAGTTCTCAGCCAATTCCATCTGATGCAAGGCCTGATGCACCATGTCCGCGTCAAGATGGCAGCCTGCCCCGGTGTTCACCTGAACCACGGGCACGCCCGTGGCATCGATCCGTTCGGCGTCGAGCATGGTCTGCTGATCCCCTTCGATGACCGCAATGGGTATCTCGTCCCGCAGTTCCCGGATAGTTTTTTCCAAAACAGTGGTCTTGCCCGAACCGGGAGAACTGACCAGGTTGAGCGCCACAATTCGCTGTTTATTGAAAAAAATACGGTTGCGGGCGGCTATCCCGTCATTTTTTCCGAGCACCGCCTCCCGCACCTCCACGATCCTTTCCCGGCGGGAACCGTGATGCGAATGGTGGTGTCCGGCAGAGCCCGCCCCGCCCTTGGCCTGATCCGGCCTCTGGATGGTGACGTTGTTATCCGTCTGGGTGCAGTCGCAGGAATCACACATGGATTTCCCCTATTCCTCATCAATGGTGAAGGAGACAACCTTCAATTCTTTCCCCTGCACGGTTTCCACAGCATAGCCGCCGCATTGCGGGCACTGGCCCAGCAGGGAGTCGAGCGCAAAGGAATACCCGCAATCAAGGCAATTACCGAGGCCGTCAATCTCTCGAACCTCAAGACGTGCGCCTTCCGCCGGGGTATTATGGGAAGCCGCCTCAAAACAGAAATGCAGCGCTTCGACCATCACTCCGGAAAGCTTCCCGGCCTCAAGTTCGATCGAGGTGATCTTCCCTCCCCCGGCACCCTGTGCCTTTTCCGAAACAAGCTCGACAATGTTTACTGCCAGGGACATTTCATGCATATATGCATGATACACAATGATGCGGACTTGTTCCAGACCGGAGCCATCCGCCACTCTTTTTTTCCTGTTTTCCCTGAAAATTACACCCGGGAGGCAGGTTCGGCACACCCATCAACACCCGGGCCATGCACCGGCAGGGTGATGATAAACCGCGCTCCCTTCCCGGGAGAGCTTTCCGCGGTGATGGTTCCCCCGTGCCGCTCGACGATCCGCTTGCACACCGCCAGGCCGATTCCTGTCCCCTCGTACTGACTCCGCCCGTGCAGCCGCTGGAAAAGCCCGAAGATCCTGTCCGCCGATTCCGCCGCAAAGCCAATGCCGTTGTCTTCAACCGTGACACAACAGGATTCTGCAGGCCCATGCCCATCCGCACCGGCGATCATCCGACCGGTAATGAGAACCCGGGGGGGCAAATCCGGCCTGCTGTACTTCATGGCGTTGGCGATGAGGTTCTGAAAGAGCTGCCGGATCTGGAGGGGGTCGGCCTTGATCCGGCACAGGTTCTCAATTTCGATCCGCCCTCCGGTTGCAGCGACCTGCATTTCCAGATCGGAAATTACCTGCAGCACAATCTGCTCCAGATCAACCTCCTCAAACGGCTGAGCCTTGGCGGAAACCCGTGAATAAGCCAGAACCCCGAAAATCAGCTCCTGCATTCGCGCGGCCGCGGTTTCAATCCGCCGGATATATTCCAAGCCCTGTTCAGGGATGTTCTCTCCATACCGGGCCCGCAATCTTTCACTGAAAGCCTGGACAAGGACCAGCGGCTCCCGCAGGTCATGGGAGGCCATATAGGCGAAATCCTGCAAATCCTTATTGCTGTGGGCCAACTCCACGCTTTTTTGGGCAAGGCGGTCACGGGACTGCTGCAGCGCCTCCTGAGCCGCATCGAGTTCCGCGACCCGCCGCCGCAGAATGCCGCCGCCGAGAAGCATTCCGACCACTCCGATAAACCAGATCAGCCCGGCTCTAAGAAGATGGGAGAACACCTGCTTTTCCTGAAGGACCAGTGCGTCCTCCATGGACAGGCTGACACTTATGCCGCCGCGGAGATCTCCCTCCTTGTACCCTTGGTGTCCGTGGCAATACAGGCAATCCGGCGTAACCCTGACCGCCTGAATCAAGCGCAGACGGGGCATTCCCGCAACCTGGGTAAATTCGATTTTCTCCGGCAGCCGGGACTTGGCAAATTCTTCAAGACTCCGTCGCTCCCATTCGTCCGGCGCATTTTCCGGCCGCAGCGGGTTAAGACTTGTCATTCTGGCGACCACACCAAAGAGACTTGAAAAATGTTCGCCCACCTGCCGCATCATATAGGCCGGATTCATCAGGGTGAGCTTCCGGCCCGAGGGAGTCACCAAATCCCGCTCCGGAACGTGCTCCAGGTAAGGACTTGCCGGAGTCCTCTCGTCGACAGGCACATATATCCCGCCGTGGGATGCCGCCCAGACACGCAAGGCACGATCCTTATTGCAATAGGCCCGGATTTCACTGATCGCGATCTCTTTGGTTATCTGCCGGATACTGTTTATTTCATAAAAGGAAAGCCCGGCGATGAACAGAGTCCAGAACCCGACCAGTATCCAGGTAAACCGTTGCACTGGCACGGGCATGATTTTTGAGATGTGCGTCTCTGACGATTCGTTCACATATCACCCGGAAATAAAAGGCTTGGCCGACACCTTGCACTGCAAAAGACAGAGGGGAGACCGGAACACCCAGAACCACGCAGGAGCAGCCATGCCCCCTTAAGAATCAGGCCAGATGGACGGATCGGCAACCCCGATCTTCATGGCGAACTTCAGCATGGCCAACGGCTCGCTCATGCCGAGCTTTTTGCTGATGTTGGAGCGATGCTTCTCAACGGTTTTTGGACTGAGGCACAAGAGTTCCGCGATGCACTTGGTGGAATTGCCCTCAATGACCAGCCGGAATATCTGTTGCTCCCGGTCGGACAACAGATCGTACCTGCTCGATTCAGCGGATTTGCGATCGTCGTTGTTGAGGTACCCGCGGATAAGATCGGAATTGATCTCCCTGCTCAGGAAATACTTTCCCTGGGCCGCCATCTCCACCGCTTCAATAACTTCGGTCCAGGGAGCGGTTTTCAGCACATAGCCAAGGGCTCCTGCGGACAATGCCTGGTGCACATACATCTCGCGGACAAACATCGAAAGGATCACGATTGCCGTGCCGGGGGAATCGTTTTTAACAAGCGGGATGCATTCAAGACCGCTGACCATGGGCATGGCGATATCAAGAATCGCCACATCCGGCTGCAGCCTCCGGATTTCCTTGACCGCGACTTCGCCGTCAGCCGCATCGCCGATCAGCTCAAGGTTGCTGCTTCTGGCAAGCATCTGCCGCAACCCTTCCCTGACGATGGAATGATCATCCGCCACAAAAACCGCGATTTTAGACATCCTTGTCCCCTTGAAAAAAACGGAAACGCCCAAATCCCTGGGCAACACAGCATCCCATTCCCGCACTTCCCTCAGCGGGTCAGGATGCAGGAAGATTCAATCCATACAATACTATTTGGTTGTCAGGATCAAGTTTTTTCAAGAACCGATGCGAAGAAGGAATCAGTTAGCGCCCATGGCGGACAATTCAACAGCGCGGTGCGCCCACTTCGATCCCGAGCATCCCAAGCTCTTTGACCACCGCCAAAACCGCAGCCGACACTGCCGCATTGACCTCCGGAGACATTTCGATACCGGTGGACAAGTCAAGGGGGACAATCCCGAACAGGGTGATTGAAGGCGGCAGGCAATCCTGCATGGCAGCAACGGCCAGAAGCTCGGAAAGCCCGATCTGGTGAGGAGAAATTTTCTGCCTGAAATAGGCGGGAGGATCAAGCAATTTCTCGACAATCAAAGAACCGGGAGGTTTACTCGAAACTATTGCATCCACGATGAACAGATGCGTTTTGTCGTCGAGATAGCCCAGAAGGTCCAGCCCCATGGTGCCGCCATCGATCAGCTCCACCCGGGGAGGAAAAACGTAACTCCGCTGAAGCTGCTCCACTGCCCTGACCCCCGCCCCTTCATCGGAAAGCAACACGTTCCCCACGCCAAGCACTAAAATATTACAAGACATACTTCTCCTTAAAAAACAGGCCGTCCCGATAGACGGGACGGCCTGTTTCCAATAGATGCTTTATATCAACTTCAGACCGTGGTCCTGACCGAAACGATCTCCCGGTTCTCCGGATCCAGAAGATGGATGGCGCAGGCAAGGCACGGATCAAAGGAATGAACCGTGCGCAGCACCTCAAGGGGTTTTTCCGGATCAGCTATCGGAGTGTTGACCAGCGACGCTTCATAGGGTCCGGGGACGTCATTGTTGTTTCTGGGGCCGGCGTTCCAGGTGGACGGGACCACGCATTGATAATTCTTGATCTTGCCGTCCTGAATCACAACCCAGTGGGACAACACCCCACGCGGCGCTTCATGGAAGCCGACCCCGCGCTGTTCGCCTTTGGGGAATACCGGCGCGTTAAAGGTTGCGTAATCTCCCCTGCCGATGTTGTCCATCAGAGCCTGCCACTGACCGACCAGAGAGTCGTGCAGCACGGCGCAGCGAACCGCTCTTGCCGCGTGACGGCCGATGGTGGAATGCAGGGCGTCGATCCCGACCGTGGCCCCGGCCAGCTTGCTCACCGTTCCCAATAATCCTTCGGTATATTTTTTGGTAGGCGCATGGCCTGCCGCGTACATGCACAATACGTTGGCCAGCGGCCCGACCTGGGCAGGCTTGCCGTTGAAGGTCGGGGACTTGACCCAGGAATATTTGCCGTTATCCTGAAAATCGGTATGCTGGGGCACAGTCTCTTCTTCCCATGGGTGGCGGTCCCAATCGCCTTTGTACCACGAATGCTTGATGCCTTCCTTAACCCCCTGCTTGAAGAAATCATCGTTGAATCCGGTGACAGGCTTGAACGAGCCCACCTTTCCGTCGGCAATATACCCGCCGGGCAGGTCAAACGCGGTTCCTTTGGTGTCCAGCGGCATGTCCGGCACTGCGAGATAGTTGGTCACCCCGGCGCCATACTTGGTCCAGTCCGCATAAAAAGCGCCCACAGCCGCAACATCGACCATGTAGACATCCTTGACGAACGCCCCGATCTCATCGATCAGGGTCTTGATATGGTAGAGCCGCTCAATGGTCAGGGTGGACTGGCTGTCCGGATTGATGGGATTGGCGACCCCGCCCACGGCCAAATTCTGGATATGCGGAGTCTTGCTGCCGAGGATAGCCACCACCTTGTTGATTTTACGTTGATACTCCAGCGCCTGAAAATAATGGGTGGCGGCAAGAAGGTTGACCTCAGGGGAGAGCTTCATGGCCGGGTGCCCCCAATAGCCGCCGGCAAAAACCCCAAGCTGGCCGCTGCCGACAAATCCCTTGAGTTTTTCCTGCACCGCCTTGATTTCCTGCTCGCTGTTGCGGTGCCAGGGAGAAAGCTGCTGACCAAGTGCCGAAGCCGCCTTGGGGCTGCCCTTGAGAGCGGAAACGATATCCACCCAGTCCAGGGCGGAGAGATGGTAGAAATGGACAATGTGATCAAAGATCCCGTGGGCGCCGATGATCATGTTCCTGATGTACTGGGCATTGAGCGGCACCTCCAGATTCAGGGCATTTTCCACGGCACGCACCGAAGCAATGGCATGGACCGTGGTGCAGACCCCGCAGATCCGCTGGGTAAAAACCCAGGCGTCACGAGGGTCGCGGCCTTGGAGGATCAACTCTATCCCTCGCCACATCTGGCCGGAAGACCAGGCCTTGGTCACCCGGCCATTGTCAATCTCGCAATCAATCCGGAGATGCCCTTCAATTCTGGTGATGGGATCAACGACGATTCTCTTGGCCATGAACTCTCTCCTTCAAGAGTAACTGTTCAGCAGCACCGCATCTGCTTCGCAGTCTCGCTGCGCTCGCTTAGCTGTCATCGGCCTGCCCGTGTGCAAAAGCACACTTCGCAGACTTCTTTCGCGCACCTGCGGCACTGCTGAACAGTTACATTTCGTGGTTTGTGGTTTACGGAACCTCTTTCCGGCCCTGAGTTAAAATTCATCTCCAAATATGCATTATGCCTTGGTGAGCTTGGGCAACACCGGCAAGGTTTTGACAAACCACAGATAGGCCATCACCTCGGCGGCAATAATCCCGAAGGTGATGAACAGTTCCGAAACCGATGGAAAGTATTGCCAACCGGTGCCGGGGTCAAAGCCGACAATATAGGTATTGAACCGGTACATACTCCCTCCAAGCAGCATGGCACAGGAGGCAATGAACAGCAGCTGCGGACTCCGCCGGTTACTGGGATAGGCAAGAATCAGCAAGGCGCTCAGCAACAACAGGTTTTCCAGGAGGAACAGATTGCCCAAAAGCCCCCCTTCAAAAGCCAGGGGCAGATACCCTCGCAGATTCACATCCTCGATCCGGATGACCAGATAGATCCCGAGCAGCCAGGGCATGAGCGCGGAGATCTTGCTCAATAGGTGCATTTCCATGGGGCGCTTGAAGGCAATGGAGGCGATAAGGGATTCAAAGATAACCGCGGCATACCCGATGACCACGGCGGTGATGAGAAAGAGCAGGGGCAGAAAACCGCTCCACCAGAGGGGGGACAGTTTATGCCCGGCCATGAGCATCATGGTTCCCAGCGAGGATTGATGCATGGTGGGCAGGAGGATACCCAGCGCGATGAACACGAAAATGATCCGGTTGAGCCTGGCCTTCAACTGGTCTGCCTTGAATTTTTCCAGCAGGGTTGGGGCAAATTCCATCCACAGCACCAGGATATAGGTGCCGATGCAGAGGGCGACCTCGAACATGACCGAATGCAGATTGCTGAGCCAGGGCAGGAAGATATTGTAGGCCTGCCAGTAACGGCCGATGTCGAAAATTACCGAAACGCCGGCAAGGGTATAGCCGAACATGCTGGTCATCAAGGCAGGCCGCACCAGCGGCGAATATTCACCCTTGTTGAACACATAAACAATCAGGGCGATGGAGTACCCGGCGCAGGCCAGCGCCGTACCCACCACCACATCGTAAGCGATCCAGATCCCCCAGGGATAGCCGTCATTCATGTTGGTGACCGAACCGATGCCAAAGATAAACCGTTTGCCGAGGAAAAAAAGGGCAATGAGCACGATAGCGGCGCACACCTTGAAAGGCACGGTCAATATCTTGCTTCCTAATGCTTGTCTTTCCTGCATGGGAACACTCCTTTCCATGAAAAGATGGAGCTCATGCCCCTACTCTTTTTTATCTTCCCTGTTCCGGATGATATAGATCAACCCGCCCAGCACCACGAGGGGATAGACCATGCCCTTGTAAATGGCGTACTGGATGCCGTCCGCAAGCGCCACATAGGAATCCTCGGGCAGATCCGGCAATCCGATTGAGGCAAAAGGCACCCCGGCCAGATAGAGGACCTGGGAGCCGCCGAGCTCCCGCTCGCCATACACATGACTGACGTACCCGCCTGCCCGGTGCTGTTGAACCTCGGTGCCGTTAATATCGGCTACCGGAAAATCGTAGTACTCTCCAGGCTGCATTGCCAGCCGCCGCTTGGCCTCGGCCCGCAGTTTTTCCACCGGTCCGAACAGGGATGCTCCGGTGGGGCAAGCGGCGCAGCAGGCGGAAATTCCGCCCTTGGCCAGCAGATGGGAGCACAACTGGCATTTGACAATCTCGGGAAAAGGCGAATCCCACTCGAATTTGGGAATATTGTAGGGACAGGCCACCTGACAGTAGCGGCAGCCGATGCAGGCTTTTTTATTATACGTTACCACCCCGTTATCGCTATTTTTGACAAGGGCGGAGACCGGACAGGCGGATACACAGGCGGGATCTATGCAGTGCATGCAATGCCGTTTGACAAAGGCAAAACCCTCAACCGAATCCTTCTTCCCTTCAACACCGTAGCGCTTGATGATATTCAGGGTTTTGGCGGACAGATCCTGCGGATCATCCCACATCGGCTCACCGGAACTACCATGCTCCACCGGCTTGTTGTTCGCTTGTTTGCAGGCATACTCACAGACCTTGCAACCGATACAGAGGGTGGAATCATATAGAATACCAACGGCATTGGGAGGCAGCTCTTTCCTTGCCCCCTTTGCCTGAGCCGGGTTTTGCTCCGCGGCAAGCAACAGGGTGCCGGCTGCGACCCCTTTTAAAAAATCCCTGCGTCGTATCTTCATGGTCTATTCTCCCTCTGAAGAAGACCCTTCCCCGGTCTTGCCAAGGTTCTTGGCAACCGCCACCCCGGCTCCCAGCGCCACGCCGGCCACCCCGGCAACAAGGGCGACCGCGCCCGCCGAAGCGCCTTCACCCCGCTCGGAAACAATATGCGGATACGCTGCTCCAGGGGTAATGTGCTTGAGATCGGCCTGAGCATGCAGAGGCAGATTAAAACCCACCCCTTCCTCGGTGCATCCGAAACAGGGATGCCCGGTGCCCACCGGCCAGGATCCTGGCCCGACATCGTTGAAAAGAAGGGCCGGGCAGTTGGCGAAAGTCATCGGCCCCTTGCATCCGAGCTTGAACAGGCAATACCCTTTACGGTGCCCTTCATCACCGAACTTGATGGCAAAGCGTCCTGCGTCAAAATGGGGCCGACGTTCGCAGTTCTCGTGGATGAGGCGCCCATAGGCGAATTTAGGCCTGCCCTTGTCATCGAGGGCAGGCAGTTTTTTGAACGTCAGGAAATGAAGGACCGTGGAAAGAAAATTATAGGCATTGGGCGGGCAACCGGGAATGGTCACCACGGTTTTACCCTTAAGAAATTCCGGTGCGCCCACGGCGCCGGTGGGATTCGGTTTTGCCGCGGCAACCCCGCCCCAGGCGGCGCATGATCCGATGGCGATGACCGCGGCAGCCTTGCCTGCGGTTTCGCGGACGATGTCGCTGAAAGGCTTGCCGCCGATCATACAGTACACCCCGCCATCTTTCAGGGGGATGGCCCCTTCCACCACCAGGATGAACTTGCCGGTATTCTTCTTGATTGAGGCCTGCAAAGCGGCTTCAGCCTGATGTCCGGCCCCGGCATTGAGGGTTTCGTTGTAATCAAGGGAGATAAGATCAAGGATAAGATGCTCGAGGGAAGGATGCGAGGGCCGGAGCAGCGATTCGGTGCAGCCGGTGCAGGCCGAACCGGAAAGCCAGATCACCGGGGGGCGTTGCGGGGCCGTGACTGCCGCCGCGATCTGCGGCGCGACCTCAAGAGGAAGCCCCATACCGGCAGCCATCACCGTACAGAACTTCATAAAATCACGCCGCGATATCCCGTCCAGATGTTCTCTGACCCTGGCAAAATCCTGCTCTTTCATCGTTCGCCTCTTTTGCGTATGTGGAGTATCAGCCCCTTTGCCAATAACAGCGGAACTTCAAAAGATTGTCCATTATTGCATCACAAAGACCCGCAACAAGTCAAGCATGATGTGAATAGGTACAAACACCTACGAGATGGTAGTGCATTTCCACCCTGCCGGTCAAGAATTTTCTCGTTGGCCGACCCGACTCTTTACGGTATGGTGCCGCATCCATCACGCAACCAGGAACCCTAAGCCATGCCGCACATCTCTCCCCTTGATCCGGCAGCCATTATCCAGCATGTCTATGTGGAGGATGACTGCCGGGATTTTCCCCTCACCAGGGACATCCTCGCCAAACTCCCCGGGCGGGAAGTACGGATTATCCCCCCCCGAACCGGACCGGGTTTTTCCGTTGAAAAATCCGTTTCCCACAATCTCACCAAGGGGAAAAAGCATCTCGTCCTCTGCAAAAATAGGGGCCGATTTCTCAAGCCCTGCCCAGCGACCCGAGAATATCGCTGCTGCGACTATCAGGTTCTCAATGTCGGCATGAATTGCCCCATGGACTGCGTGTACTGCATCCTCCAAGCGTATCTCAACAACCCCTGGCTTTCTTTTTTTGTTAATACCGATGACCTGCTGGCCGAGCTCGCCAATACCTTTGCCGAAACCCCGCAGACCTTCCGGCGCATCGGCACCGGTGAATTTACCGACAGCATGGCCCTGGACCGGGTCACGGGCCTGAGCAAAACGCTCATCGAGTTCTTCAAGGATAAACCCAATGCGGTGCTTGAGCTGAAATCCAAAGCGGTTATCCTTGACAACCTCAAACACAGCACACATAACGGCCGCACCATCATGTCCTGGTCGCTCAACAGCCCGGAAATCATGAACAAAGAGGAACTGCGCACCGCCACCCTGGATCAGCGACTGGCCGCGGCAGCCCAATGCGCAGCCTGGGGCTACAAGCTGGCCTTTCATTTTGATCCGCTCATCTATCATCCCGGCTGGGAAAAAGGCTACAAGGAGACGATCGACCGGCTCTTTGCCGCGGTTCCGGCGGCAAGCATCGTCTGGATCAGCATGGGGGCGCTGCGCTTTCTCCCCGCCTTAAAAAACATTGCGACAGGACGCTTCCCAAAATCCCGTTTTTTCCATGAAGAGTTTGTCATCGGGTTGGACAACAAATACCGCTATTTCCGCCCGCTGCGCACGGAAATGTACCGCCATATGGCAAATCATATTTCACGGCGCCTCGACCCGGACACCTGCCTGTATTTTTGCATGGAGAGCGATGAGATCTGGCTGGATGTTTTCGGTTTCACGCCGGAAGAAAAAGGCGGGCTGCCGGCCATGCTCGATCTGGCTGCCCGCACAAAATGCGCCGCCCCATGAATCATCACCGGCCATGGCACCAGCCTGCAACTCGAAACCCACCCTTTTGTGTGTTGATTTTTACCAGACCCGTCCTTACTATGGTATATCGTACCCAGATCACAACGCACCGAAAACGACAAGGCCCGCCCCCCGGAAAAGGATGGTGCGGACACAGCAAATTGCCGTTATGATGGGCGGGCCATCACGTCGACATCTCATTTTTTTTGTAAACCTGATCACATAGTTAAGGAGAAGAAATGGTCAATAAAGTCATCCTCATCGGCAATCTCGGGAAAGACCCGGAAGTACGCTACTCGCAGGCAGGGGCCGCCATCGCCAGCTTCAATGTCGCCACCACGGAAACCTGGAAAAAACAGGACGGTTCCAAGGAAGAGTTGACCGAATGGCACCGGATCGTGGCCTTCGGCCGCCTGGGAGAGATTTGCGGGGAATATCTGTCAAAGGGGTCCAAGGTTTTTATCGAAGGAAGACTGCAGACCCGCAAATGGGATGACAAAGACGGAAACACCAAATACACCACCGAAATCGTGGCGAGAGAGATGAAAATGCTCTCACCCCGCGGCAGCGGCGGCGATTCCTCGCACTCTCAGCAATACAACGACCAGCCCTTTCCAGAGCCGGTCATGGGTGATGACGTCCCTTTTTAGGGGGACCGCAACAAAAATAGTCACGATATTCAACACCGTCACCTCGGCTGACGCCGGGATCCAGAAGCCCTTGAATGCTGGATTCCGATTCCGCCGGAGTGACATGGCAGGATGGGGTTTCAGACTCCAACACACGCAGGCAGGCAAGGCATGGATTATTACAAATTACTCGGGGTGGAAAAAAGCGCTTCCCCGGAGGAAATCAAAAAAGCCTACCGCAAACTTGCCCTCAAGTACCATCCGGATCGCAACAAGGGAAACAAGGAGGCGGAGGAGCAGTTTAAAAAAATCAGCGAGGCGTATGCCGTGCTCTCCGACAAGGACAAACGGCAGCAATACGATACCGTTGGTTCCGCCGGGTTCCAGCAGCGCTATTCCCAGGAAGATATATTCCGCAACGCCGATCTGGGCGACATTCTGCGGGAATTCGGCATCAACTTCGGCGGGGGCCGCGCCACCTTTCGGAGCTCCGGGGGCGGATTCGAAGACTTGTTTCGTCAGCAAGGAGCAAGCGGTCGTCCCAGTCATGGCTTCCAGGATTTTCGTCACCAACAACCGGTAAAGGGCAATGACCTTTCCCTGGAACTGCCGATTTCCCTTAATGAAGTGCTAACCGGCGCCGAAAAGACCATCTCCCTTGGCCGCGGTTCCTCTGCGGAAAAAGTCTCCGTGAAAATCCCCCCCGGAATCGAGACCGGCAAGAAACTGCGGATTTCCGGCAAGGGCTCCCCTTCACCCATGGGTGGTCCGCCGGGAGACCTGTATCTGCTGATCAAAGTCGAACCCCACCCGATTTTCACCAGGGACGGCTCCCATCTCACCATGGACCTGCAGATACCTTACAGTTCCGCCGTGTTCGGCGCGGAAGTGGCAGTGCCGACCCTGGAGGGCAAACAACTCAAGGTAAAAGTCCCCCATGGCTGCCAGCCCCAGGCAAAACTTCGCCTCCGCAAACACGGATTGCCGGACAGCCGAGGGGGCGCGCGGGGCGATCTTCTGGTGAAAATTCTGGTGGCGGTGCCGAAGGATTTATCGGACGAACAAAAAGAGTTGCTGGAAAAACTGAAAGAAGCAGGACTATAGAGGCTGACGTCCTTAAATAATGATGCCGACGAACATGGTGGACATCCTGAACATGTATTGCTCCGGCAACCCCCCCCGCATGGCGATATCATCTTCAATGCGGGTGAGAATCCGGGTCATGATAACCTCGTAACCCATATTGATGTACCCGTCTTCCCCGGCTTCGTTGGTGATGAACAGCAGCTTGCCGTTTTTATCCTTGTACGTTTTCAACCGCCAGTTCACCTGACTGACATTATGGTGAAGGCGTTGCAACCGCTCCAGAGACACCTGCAACCCGGTCAGAAAGAAATCTCCATCCCGAACATTATAGGCCTCCCGGATGCTTTTCCACAGCCCAAGGCTCAACAGGTATATCCGGTCCGGCTCGGCGACATCCCCTTGAAACGCGGCAGTGAGTATCTCATGGGACGGCTTGAAGGCATACACCTGCTCCACGGTTGGCAGGGGCCCAAAAATCGAATCGATCTTCCGTCGCTGCTGGGCCGGATCTTTTTCATATTTGGGATTCTTGGCATAGAGACGTGCGGTAAAATCACGTAATGACGCACGATACTGCTGCATATGATGACGTATGATGCTGACATCCGTCGGCGTAAAAAATCCCCTGACATCATCGCCGGCCTTGCTCCCGGAAAAGCCGCACCCGGCAAGCCCCGTCAGGACAAAAAACATCGGTATGAGCCCAACGGCTTTCAACAGGACCCCAACAACGGGCCTCGACATCACACCACCTCACGGGGTAAGGATTCTTCGGCTAGAGTCGGCGAACACAACTTACAGTCCAAAAAAGTCTCGCTGCACCGTTTTCTCCATCCACAACCGTTTGCCTGATCAAGACCCTGGCATAACGAGCCGTTACGAAACGATCCTGCCTGTTTCGTAACGGCCCCTAAAGAGGAATATTTCTAAATATCTCCGCCGGTTATTTTGACCAGGGCTTCCCGGTAGCGGGACGCGGTTTTGTCTATAATTTCCTGCGGCAACCTCGGCGGCGGCGGGGTTTTCCCCCAGTTAAGGGTGGACAGATAATCGCGGAGAAACTGTTTGTCGAAGCTCGGCTGTCCGGCGCCGGGGCGGTATTGGTCTTCCGGCCAGAACCTGGATGAATCCGGGGTCAGCACCTCATCAATGAGAATGATTTCCCCGTTGAATATGCCCAACTCGAATTTGGTGTCGGCAATGATGATTCCCCTGCTGCGGGCATAATCCGCCGCCTTTACATAGAGGCGTACGCAGATATCCTTGATCTTGGCCGTTTGCTCCTTGCCCAGGAGGTCCTCCATCTCGGCCAGAGAGATATTCTCATCGTGCAATCCAAGCTCAGCCTTGGTGGAGGGTGTGAAAAGCGGCTCAGGAAACTTGTCGGACTCCTGCATCCCCGAAGGCAACGCAAAACCGCATACTGTCGTGTCTTTTTTATATGCCTGCCAGAACGACCCGGAGAGATAGCCGCGGACAATACATTCCACCGGCAGGGGCTTGGCCTTTTTCACCAGCAGACTCCGACCAGCCAGCTGCTCACGATACGGGGCGCACACGGCCGGATACTGCGCGACATCAGCGGTAATCAGATGATTTGGCACGATATCCTTGAGGTACTCGAACCAGAACAGGGAAAGCTTGGTCAGGATCGCTCCTTTGTTTGGAATCGGGTCGTCCATGATCACGTCAAAGGCGGAAATCCGGTCCGAGGCCACCATCAGCAGGTGATCTTCCACCTGATAGAGATCCCGAACCTTGCCGCGATGCAAGAGCTGGAGGTTTTCAAAATTCGTTTGAGTTACCGGTGTTGTCATGACGTCTTTTCCCTTATAAAAAATTACAGCGGCATAAAAGCTGCGGAGGGCCGGTGGAGCCCCAGTCTCTTGCAAAAGAATACATTTTTACAATCGCTTGCGCGATATTTTTTTTGTAACCGGACTCAGCCACGATAGAACCATTTCTTAATATCCTGGGCCGTAAAGCTTTTGGCCACGGGGCGGCCATGGGGGCAGTGGGAAAAAATATCGGCCCGCTGCATCTCTTCAAGCAGGGCTTCAGCTTCTCTCGGAGTCAAACTCTGCCCCGCCTTGATCGCGGCCTTACAGGCCATATCGGAAAGAACTTCCTCTGCCCGCACCCCGCCTATCCCGGAACCTGCCTCGGCGAACCGGGCAAAGATTCCGGACATCACTTCCTCAACCGGAGTACGGCCAAGCACTGCGGGCACGGCTTTCACCACATAGCTGTTGCCGCCGAAATCCTCGACCTCGACACCGAGTGCGCCAATCTCTTCGGCGTACTGCTTCAAAATCTGGATCTCCTCAAGACTGCACTCCATGACTTTTGGAAACAGCAGGGCCTGCCGAGCTATTTTTTTAGAGGCGAACTGCTTTTTCAACGCCTCAAACAACAACCGCTCATGGGCGGCATGCTGATCCACGGCAAGCAGCCCGTTGTCCGCAGCGCATAAAAGATAGGTGTCAAGCAATTGCCCGAGATAACGCAATCCGCCAGGCCGAGGAACCGCTTCACCCTCAAAAACAGTCGATAGCCTAACATGCTCTGCCTCAACCCCATGCACCGGCCCTTCACCCGATCCGCCGTGCAGGGAGATGGGGTCCGAATCCCGGCCAGGAACAGCAGGACGGGAAAGAGGGGCTGTTTTAAAAAACGGCAATGGCTCCTGTGCCGAAGGCGCCGGCCCACCGAAAGTCGCCCCGTAAGGCTTGACCGAATCGACTGCTCCGGCCCGGGAGGGGCTTGATCCGGCAGCGGGCGTTTGAAATATCTCCTGCTTCAAGGTCTGCTGATACCCTGCCATGGCGGCCTGAACCGCGGCGACCACAGCCTGATGGACCGCCGGCGGCTTGTGGAACCGGACTTCCTGCTTGGTGGGATGAACGTTCACATCAACGCTTGTGAGCCCCATGGTCAAAAAAATTACTCCGCCCGGACCGCGGCCTTTCATGAGGAAATTCTGAAGCCCTTCGCTCACCGCATGGGTTACCAGTCGGTCATGGATCGCCCTTCCATTGACAAATATGCGGAGCCTGGCCGAAGCGGGAGAATCCGGCGGAAGAAGATATCCGAAAACCCCAGGCTCGGTTCCGCCCGGAGCCTGTCGATCCACCTCGAGCAGAGGGCTTCCGGTCTTGCCGATAATCCGTTCAACCCTGCTCCGGTACGTATCAAGTCCTGCAGGCAGGTGCAAAACCTCGCGACCATCCACCACATAGCTGAGCCCCAAATCCGGCCGGGACAGCGCATAATTTTTCACCACCTCTTCGATGTGGGCCAGTTCCGTTCTGGTGGATTTCAGAAATTTTTTCCTGGCGGGAACATTGCCGAACAGATCGGTAACCTCAAAAGAGGTGCCTGGGCTGCTTCCCATTTCATGCACCTTGAGAAGCTTGCCGAAACGAAGGTCAACCTGGGTCCCCAACGCTTGAGCCGCAGGCCGCGAGGTGATTCTCAGACGGGCCACCGAGGCAATGCTGGGCACGGCTTCTCCCCGAAAACCGAGGGAGCGGATAGCGCCAAGCTCGGCAAGGCTTGTGATCTTGCTGGTGGCATGGCGTTCCAGACAGAGAAGCACATCATCCTGATCCATGCCTGCGCCATCATCGATCACCCGGATCAGGCGCGTGCCATCTCCCTCAACCTGGATGGTGATCTGGCCACTCCCGGCATCGATGGCATTTTCCAGCAATTCCTTGACAACCGAAGCAGGCCGCTCGACAACTTCGCCTGCCGCGATCTGGTTGGCCAGATTTTCCGGAAGAATTCTGATTCTGGACAAAGCTACAGAACACTCAGCATATGAAGTTTCAACCACTCTTCGTCCCACCATTCCACCGGATCGACAAAGATGCCGTTGACCAGAATGCTGAAATGAAGATGATCGCCTCCGGCCATGCCGGTAGTGCCGGAAAGGCCGAGAACAGAATCCTTCTCAAGCATGCTGCCAACGGCAACATCAACCTGGCTCAGATGCGAATACAGGCTGAAAACACCCTGACCATGATCCAGGATAACGGTATTCCCGTAAATTCCGAGATACTCGGCAAAAACCACCAGACCGCGGTTGGCCGCTTCCACCTTGGCATGCTGAAGGGATGCCAGATCTACGCCAAGATGCACCTGCTGATCAATACTTTCCCCGTTGTACAGGTAAGTACGATGATCAGCAAAGCCCGCCCGCGGGCTGCTGGCGGCCATCCGGCTGAAACGGCCGTCCCAGAGGCGCTCGGGCTGAAATTTCGCGCAGACCTCCTGGATTTTTTTGTAATTTGCCTGACGGATATCGTTATTCACCGTAACGTACTGCTCGACCAGCGTCCCGCTCAACTCGGGGTAATGACCGGCAAACTCCGGCATTTTGGCGGAGAGAAAGCCATCGCTGATGGTGAGCTTGTCGCTGACGACTTTACGCACATGCAGATTCATGTTGAAGGGAGCCTTCCCCTCGTTGCCGGCAAGATCAGCCACGGAGACAAATGCCTGTTCGATTTTGGCAATATCGTGGGGCAAACCCATGCAGGCGCCATACACCCCTTCTCCCCGCTTGGGCAGAGGAAAACCCGGATAAAAAACGTCGTTGACAACCACCCCGTGCTTCCCAACGGGCTCATTGACCCGATAGACAACTACCCCTGCCCCGCCACCTTTGATATATTGAGGAGAGTCCGTCACGCTGATTGCAGGGGGCTTGGTGTCCACGACCAGTGCGGAAGCGTGCACCGTTACATTGCCTCGAAGCCAGTTCCACCAGGAAAAATCAGACACCGTCACCACCAGCTCGACTGCTCCATCCTTAAAATTGAGCGCCCTGGGCGCTACTTCGATGGTCTCCTCGATTGTATGCGGCCCGGCCCCTGAGAGATAGCCTGCCCTGGGATAGGTTCGCTCCAGCAACAGGGCTTTTTTGTTCTCCTGCACCATGGCAACTTCAATGGAACGCACACCGCTTTTCGCATCACTGACTACAAAGGAAATCTGCTTGTTCAGCCCGACATGGGAGACATCCCCGGCAATCACCACCTGCGGCTTTTCCATTTCTCCCACCAGCCAGAAAAAAATCGCCACAATCAAACCAAGCAGCCCTGCCGCCCCCAGAATCAACGAGGGAATAGCGCTTCTTTTTTTTACCACCTTGTCAAACGGGTCAAGCTTCATTCTGAAATCCTTTTATACAACGTCTCCGGACAGGAGACTTCTTTGAGGTGACAGACGGCCCTGCAGGGATATCGCCTGCCCCGGGGATCCTTCTGTTGTTTATACGGTCGCGCAAAAACACCCTCGGCATTGCGGCCTGTTTCGCCCTCACTCCCTGCGGAGAAATCGCTGGCGGTGATCGCGATATTCGGCGATGCTTTTACCGACTTTAAATGATGGCTTAAAATTCAGCGATAATACCATGAACCGGTTCATGATTCCAGATCTCTTAATATCTTGACAGCAAAAGCCATCCTCATATAGTGTGCGAGGTGTTTTTCATCAGGGGAACAACTGACAACGACCATGAGAAAATTTCATACCGTCATAGTGGGCGGCGGTCCCGGAGGACTGGCTTGCGCCACTGTTCTTGCAGAGCAAGGCAAAGACGTTCTGGTGCTTGAACGCAACCGCGACATCGGGCCCAAGGTCTGCGCAGGCGGCATACCTTCCCTCGGCACGGAATTCGGCTTTCCGGAAACCCTGTGGGAAAAATCATTCACCCGCCAGCACATCAGCAGCAACTGGCAGCACACCTTCATCCAGGACGCCAATCCCATTATCCGGACCGTTGACCGAGGACGGCTCGGGCGCTGGATGGCGGAAAGAGCCGTGTCAGCCGGCGTCAGTATCGCTGCCAACTCCCTTGTTCTGAAAATTACGGACACCCTTGTGCAGACCAGGAAGGGCGAAGAGTTTGGCTACGATTTTCTGGTGGGCGCCGACGGCAGCGGCTCCCTGGTACGACGCCGGCTCGGTATTCCCACCGAAAAAATAGGAATCGGCATTAATTACCAGGTGCCGGGAAACTTTCCCGAGATGCAATGGCACCTGAACACCGATCTTTTCGGCAATGGCTATGCCTGGATTTTCCCCCACCAGGACACAGCCTCCATTGGCGTATATGCCAGACGCAGCAGCACCAAGCCCGGACTGCTCCTGAACAGTCTGCACCAGTGGGCTGCCGACCACAACATTGAACTTAAATCCCGTCAACCCCAGGCAGCCCTGATCAACTTCGACTTTCGCGGCTGGCATTTCGGCAACCATTTTCTGATTGGCGATGCGGCAGGACTCGCCTCGGGACTCACCGGCGAAGGCATTTATTCCGCCGTCGTTTCCGGACAGGAAGCCGCACGAACGATTCTGGATAAAAACTATGAAAGCAGGAAGATGGCCCGGCTTATCAAAAAACACCGCCGCCATGCCCGCATTCTCGACCTGGCATCCGGCAACAAACTGACCGGAAAACTTGTTCTGGAAACTCTGGTTTTTGGCCTGCGCACCGGCCTTATCCCTTTCAACGCCCTGGAAATGGGATCTGACTAACCATCACAAAGGACATACCGTGAACCAAGAACCAAATAAAAAGAAAACCAGACTGTTCAACGTACTGTTCATTGCCGGCTGTGCAGCGATCCTTGTTTTTCTGCTGAAAGCCCCGCCTGAATCAACCACCAAGCTGCCCCAGGATGAAAATCATCTGAAATTTTATCCCATGGACAAAAAAGAAGCGGAGAAGCATTGTGGAGCATGCCATAACCCCGAAGGCCAGGCTCCTCTCCCGGAAGGACATCCGCCGAAATACCGCTGCCTCTTCTGCCACAAAAAACACAAATAAGATGAAAACAGCCATTTCTCTGCCGAGCCTGCGCAACACCATCGCCCTCGGCCGTTCTCTTGGTGAGATAGCCCAACCCGGCGAAGTGATCACCCTGGCCGGCTCTCTGGGCGCAGGAAAAACCACCCTCACCCAGGCCATCGGCGCGGGATTGCATGTGCCGGAGTCCTGTTATATCACCAGCCCCACCTTCAGCATCCTGCACGAATATCCCGGCAGACTGCCCCTCTACCATCTGGACCTCTACCGGTTAGGCGATGAAACGGAAATCGAGGATCTCGGCCTGCTGGAGCATATTTACGGAGCAGGGCTCACCGTAATCGAGTGGCCGGACAGGCTGGGGAGCCTTATGCCCACGGACCGGCTCCACATTGAGCTTATCATGGTGAGCGAAACGGCGCGGCGTGCGGAGATAACCGGATATGGCGAAAAATGGGGCAGAAAGATAGCCGCACTGCGCGGCAGCTTGGAATAGCGGTCAACAGGCAGTAACGGCTGAAAAAAGGAGAAACGGAACGACTCAGGAGGGCTCCGTAGCATCATTGCCTGAAATTTGCGGCATCATTTCGCTTAAAATCATGGCCAGTTTCGCCTTGACGATGGGCTTGGTAAGAAAACCGTTCATTCCCGACGCGTAACAGGCGGTCTCATCCTCTTTTCTGGCGTGGGCCGTGAGTCCGACAATACCCAGCGGCCGCGTCAATGCACGCAGTCCGACATAGCTTTGCTTCTGGTCCGGATCAGCTTCAATTTCCCTGATTCTTCTGGTGGCCTCCATGCCGTCCATATTGGGCATCTGGACATCCATCAGCACAAGATCAAAGGGTTGATGCCGAAGATGCTCCAAGGCTTCGGCCCCATCGGAGGCGACCTCAACCTCATATCCTTCCCGGGTAATCAGGATACTGGCCAGCCGCTGGTTGACCGCATTGTCCTCCACCAGAAGAATCCTGCCTCCCCTGACCGCTTTACCATGCCCCGCAGTCTTGTGCTCCTGCAATGAGATGATTTCAGCCGGAGCCTCTTCCAGAGGAATGATGAAATAAAAGGTGCTGCCCTTGCCCACCTCGCTTTCCACCGCGAGTCGGCCACCCATGAGTTCCACGAGTTGAAGACAGATGGCCAGACCCAATCCCGTCCCCCCGTATTTTCGGGTGGTCGATCCGTCGGCCTGGGTAAATTTCTCAAAAATCGCCCCGACCCTGTCCGCGGGAATGCCTATACCGCTGTCTCGCACCGAAAAACGGCAGACAGCACGACCAGCGGCTTCGCGCTCAAATGCAACCGCAATATCAATGCCGCCCTGCTCGGTAAATTTCATGGCGTTTCCGGCAAGGTTTATCAGGACCTGCCGCAATCGATTGCTGTCTCCCATGATTCTTTTTGGGACATTGCTGTCAATCCGGCAGGTGACGACAACCCCTTTTTCCCGGGCCGGTATCTTGAACATGGCAGCCACATTGCCTATCACCTCGGCAAGATCAAACGGCAGATGCTCAAGCTCGAGTTTCCCCGCTTCGATTTTTGCCAGATCAAGAATGTCATTAATGAGGGACAACAGGCTTTTTGCAGATTGAGCGATGGTCCGGGTATAATCAAGCTGCTCCTCCGCCAGAGGCGTTTCGGAGAGAAGTTCGCTGAAGCCGATAATGGCATTCATGGGCGTTCGCAATTCATGGCTCATATTTGCCAGAAAGTCGCTCTTCAGCCGACTGATCTCCTCGAGCCGCACATTGGCTTCCCGCAATTCGGCGGTTTGCTTGGCTATTTCGCTTTCGAGTTTTCTGGCATACTCCTTTTCCCTTTCCTGATTGAGCCGGTACTGACGGTAATTGTCTTCAATCAGCTTCCCGTGCTGCTGCTGAAGAATATTAATCTGACGGACCGACTGCTCGTGATCGGCAACAAGCACCTCACGCTCCTGCCTGTAAAAGGCAAGCTCAAGGGTATTGCGCAGCAGGGAAATCATGGCCGCACCCGGATCCTTATCTCCTTCCGGGACCGCAGCGCAGGAAATGATCAGCACCGCCGACAGCTTGACGAGATGTACCGCATAGCACGGAGCTCCGCTATCCGCCTTTCCCGTGACGAAATCCTCGGTCACCCGGGCCTCGCGAACCAGTTTTTCCCGGGTCGGCGGGGACAAGGCCAAGGACTTCGCTCCGTCAAGCACGACATCCGTGGAACTCACCAACAGCAGCGAAGCCTCCGGCAGCAACGATTCGAGAATCGTCAAAAAACCCTGCAGTTCTTCGCTTGTGTCGACCAGGTCGTCGAAAATGGAGTCAAACGTAGGCTCGGTCATCAGCGCGTCACCCCTCAGACTCGTACAGTTCTTTGGCCTTGGCCATTTCCCCAGGCAGATCCCTGATGATAATCTTGTAATCCGCCACTTTCTCCTTCACATGCGCCGTCAGTTCTGGGGGCAACGGCTCAATGGGGCCGGGGATGTGCCAGTACTGCATCTTGCCCGCCATGAATTCGGCAAGCTGCAGAATGCTGCCGGTGCTGGAAACGGATTTGACCTGCTTGGCCTGATGGTGCGACTTGATGGAACTGAGCACGTCCTGGGGCAACCCCCATTCCTTGGTAAGAAGATACCCCACCTCGGCATGATCGGCGCCGATGGCGTTGCGCTCACACTCGATCAGGGATCCCTTGCCTTCACGGAACGCCCTGCATGCTTCGCGCAACTGCTCGCCGGCCATCTGGTTTTCAACAATGAGGCCGATGTCATGGATGATGCCGGCAAGGAAAACATCCTCGCCGTCCTTGCCGAAAATACGTTTGGCAATCATCCCGGATAAAATCGCGACTGTGGCGGAATGCAGCCAGAGCTTCTGCGCCGAAAAATCAACATCGTCGCCCTTGAACATCCCTCGCAGGGCTTCGACCGCAACCAGATTGCGGAGCTGTTTCATGCCGGCAAAAACAACGGCTTTTGAGATGGATTCAACCTTTTGGGACAAACCGAAATAAGGGCTGTTGACCAAACGCAACAGACGGGTGACCAGAACGGGATCGAGCTTGATGACCTCCTCGAAATCCTGCATGGTGCTGCGATCGTCGTTGACCAGCTGGGTCACCTTGATCGCCACATGCGGGAGCGTTTTCAGCTCGGTAAATTTTCTCAGTATCTCTTTAGCGCTGGGCATAGGTCAACCACGCGAACCCAGGGGGGATTCCCCCTCAGCGAAATGTTGCGGGCTTTTTGCCCTGAGCACGTTCATTATTGAGCGTCAAAGGCCTTGAGGAGAGCCGCAAGCTGAGCAGCGAGTTCCCGCCCATGGGAAAGATCATTGGCCCGGCCATTCTTTTCCAGTTCCGCCGCAACCTTACGCACCCCCTCCACCCCAAGGCTGGCCGAAGCCCCTTTGATACTATGCGCGGCGTCAGCCACTGCCACGGGGTCTTCCGCGGCCAGACCGTCATTGATTCTCGCAAGATCCGAAGCGGACGACTGGCTGAACAGCACTAAAAGCTCCGCCAGCATTTCTTCGTCGTCTCCAGCCTGCTCCAAAGCAAAATTTCTGTCCCACTCAAGATCTGCCATTGCGGTTCCTTATTATAAAATTAGCTGTCGCCTCAACCCAAACAAGAATGCGCCGACAGCGACAACCGAACCAAGTTCCCGATACAATAATTTATCATACCGAAAGCGTTACGGATCGGCAAATGTATAAATGGAAAAATCATGCGCCGATCAAAGCGGCTTTTATCCGGGAAAAAGGAATAACTCCGTCCCTGAGCAGACGGAGCTTGCCCTCGCAGCAGTCCAGAAGGGTAGAGCCAAGGCCGCCCGGAGTTTCTCCGCCATCGATAACGGCGTCCACCTCCCCCCCCAACTGCTCCCGTACGCCTTCGGCCGTAACCGCCGGCGGATATCCTGAAAGATTGGCGCTGGTCGCCGTTACCGGCAAACCGAAAGCCCTGACAAGTTCCCTGGCCACGGGATGGGAAGAGACGCGCACCCCGATAGTCCCTCGATACCCGGTGAGCATCTCCGGCAAGGAAGCGGCGCCGGGAAAAACAAGGGTCAAGGGGCCGGGCCAGAATTGCTGCATGGGAACGGTGAAAACGGGAGGGATCTCCGAGACAAGTCCTGAAAGCTGGGACGAATTGTCAATAATCAGCAAAACCGGTTTGTCCGGAGAGCGACCTTTCAAGGCGAAAAGGCGAGCGAGAGCTGCGGGGTTAAAAGGATCGACCGCCAGCCCGTAATATGTTTCCGTAGGATACGCAACAACGCCGCCCGCCCGAAGAATCTCGCAGGCACGGGCAAACCCCTCATCTGTCACCTGGAGTTCGAGCACGGGATCGCGTTACAGGCTGCCGGCAAGCCGCTGCGCCTTTTCTTCCACCTCGCGCGCCATCTCTTCCTTGAAGCTGGCAAGCCTTGCCGCCAGCCCTTCATCACCGAGCGCCAATATTTGCGCCGCCAGGATAGCGCCGTTTTTCGCCCCGGCCTTGCCGATGCCCATGGTGGCCACAGGCACTCCCGGCGGCATCTGCACCGTGGAAAGCAGGGCATCAAGACCGTTTAAGGAGGAAGAGTCCACCGGCACCCCGATAACGGGAAGGGTGGTATGGGCCGCAAGAACTCCGGCAAGATGGGCTGCCATTCCGGCTGCGGCAATGATTATTTTCAAGCCGCGGGATCTGGCGCTGCTGGCGTATTCCAAAGCCCGGGCCGGGCTGCGATGAGCAGAAGCCACCGTTATCTCGTATGGGATACCCATTTTTTTCAAAAAATCCACACACCCCTGCATAACCGGCAGGTCAGAATCACTGCCCATGACAATACCAATCATAGCTCACTCTCCTTTTCTATCCAGAGCCTTACGGCCAATATCCTTCCGGTAATAACAGCCGTCCCAGCGTATCTCTTCAACGGCGCCGTAAGCCTTGCCAATGGCTTCCTGCACCGTATCGCCGATGGCGGTCACCCCCAGCACCCGGCCGCCATTGGTGACAACCGTGTCGCCCCTCAATTCGGTGCCGGCATGAAAAACGACCACACCCTGATGCTCTCCCGCCTTGGCAAGGCCTTCGATGATCTTGCCATTTTCATACTTCCCGGGATATCCCCCTGCCGCCATAACCACACAGACAGTGGGGCGCGGATCGATCTCCAGGGAAACTTCGGACAGGCGGCCATCGACCACAGCCTCCACAACCTCCACCAGATCGGTTTTAAGCCGCATGAGCAGCGGCTGGGCCTCCGGGTCGCCGAACCGGCAGTTGAACTCAAGCACCTTGGCCACGCCTTTGTCAATCATCAGGCCGGCATAGAGCACGCCCTTATAAGGACACCCCTCCGCCGCCAAAGCCTTGACCGTAGGCAGCATCACCGTCTCCATAACCTGACGATGCAGCGCCTCTGTCACCACAGGCGCAGGGGAATACGCGCCCATGCCGCCGGTGTTCGGCCCCTTGTCACCATCAAAAATCGCCTTATGGTCCTGGGAAGTCGGCAGGGGAAGCACTGTCTGCCCATCGGTGAAGGCCAGAAACGAAGCCTCCTCTCCGCGGAGAAACTCCTCAATCACCACCCTGTTGCCTGCCTCGCCAAAGGCCTTTTCCTTCATGAACAGGTCCACCGCAGCCTTGGCCTCGTCGATTGTCTGCGCAACGACAACGCCCTTGCCGGCAGCCAAGCCATCGGTTTTAACGACCATGGGCGCTGCCTGCTTTTCAACATACCGGAGAGCCTCTTCTCTGTCGGTAAAGGTCGCATAAAAAGCCGAAGGGATGTGGTATTTCTCAAGCAGATCCTTCATGAACACCTTGCTGCCTTCGAGGGTGGCGGCGTTTCGCCGAGGGCCAAAAACCCGCAATCCCTTTTCCTCAAAAAGATCTACGATCCCCAAAGCAAGAGGCACCTCAGGCCCAACCACAGTCAGATCGATCCCTTCTGCCCGGGCAAAGTCTGCAAGCGCGTCAATAGCGGTGGCGCTGATTGTGACGCAGGTTGCCAGTGCGCTGATACCGGCATTGCCCGGAGCGCAGAAGATCTGTGCTACCCTGGGACTCTGCCGCAATTTCCAAACCAGGGCATGCTCCCTGCCGCCGGAACCAACAACCAGAATTTTCATCAAAACCTCCTAGGATTCTTGCTGAAACAATGCATTATCCCCCTGATGTCATTGGGAAATAAGCCGGAAATAAAGTGAGGTATTTTACCCCAAAACCGCATGACAAGAAAGAATTAAACCGTTGCGATCAAATAATGTCGCCATCTGCCCGGAAAGACCTTCCTGCGGGGAGATACAACTTTTGCCTTGACACCCGCACGTTCCCCATCTATGATAGCCCCAAAAATGAATGAATACGCATTCATAAGACAATCGGCTTATCATCCTACCTCTGCTTATCCTGCTGACTTGACCCCATGAGAACATCGGACAAACACACAAAGATTATCGAAGCGGCCATCACCGTTTTCGCCAGAAAAGGCTTTTTCAGCGCCCGCATCTCCGATATCGCCAAGGAAGCCCAGGTTGCCGATGGAACCATCTACCTGTACTTCAATAACAAATACGACATCCTCATTTCACTGTTCGAAGAAGAGATCGGGAAGATCATCCTGGATGTCAAACTCCTCATGGAAAAAGAGAGCGACCCCCGGAAAATGCTCCGGATTTTTGCCCTGCATCATATGCAACTCATGGAGGAGAAAAAAGAGCTTGCCGAGGTTCTGCAGATGGAGTTGCGCCAGAGCAACAAATTCATGAAAGAGTACAGAAATACGAAGTTTATTGAATATGTGGATGTGATTTCCGCCATTATTCATAAAGGGCAGGAAATGGGGGTATTCCGCAAAAGCCTTCTGCCGGGCGTATTCAAACGGGCTTTTTTCGGCGCCCTTGATGAAACTTCCAGGCTCTGGGTCCTGTCCCCTAATCACACCTACACCATTGCCGAAGCAGCCCAACAGATCAGCGACATCTTCATTTCCGGAATCATGACCGACAGCCAGGCCTGATTCCGGTCTTAACACATCCCTGCAACACACAAATTCACATCACGCAAACACCGCGCCGAATCAAGCACGGTCCGGCGGATTTATATCCATAACCTCCAGTTGCCGCACCCCGCCCGGAGTTTTAACCGTAATCTCATCTCCCACGCATTTGCCGATCATGGCCCGGCCAATGGGAGAAAGCACGGAAATGCTGCCTTTGCTCACGTCCGCCTCTTCCGGCCCGAGAAGCTGATACCGCACCTCGTCTTCCGTATCCAGATCAACCAGGGACACAACCGTGCCAAAGACCACCCGGGAACAATCCACGGCTGAGCAGTCTATAACCTCCGCCCGCCCGAGCTTGTCCTTGAGTTCCATGATACGCCCTTCAATATGCCCCTGCCGCTCCTTGGCTGCATGGTATTCGGCGTTCTCTTTCAAATCGCCGTGCCCGCGCGCTATCTCAATCGCCTCAATGACCGCGGGACGCTCTTTCTTCTGCAACCGATCAAGCTCCTTACGCAATCTTGCATGTCCCTCCTGGGACATGGGAATACGCTCAACCATAACATCCTCCTTAACGGGACATAGCCCTATGGGCCGATGCCCAACATAATTTACACTATCAAAAAACCACGATAGGCATAAGAAGCCGTAACGAAAATCACAGCAGCACAGCCTGTTACGCGACTATCGCCAGCGCCGCGAAAGCGACGATGCTTATTCCGTAAAGATTTTTTAAAAAAAATGGCCGTTTTCCCGGCAGACAATCACAGCAGTGAGAGCTCCGGCTAAAACGGCGGGAAAACAACAACTCATTCAATTAGCACAGCAAAAAAAAGATTGCAAGGGAAAGCGCACCTGAAAAATCAGCGTCTACCAGCGATAAATGGCCGAGAGAAAAAACTCCTTGGACCGATAGTCCTGACCCGAGGTCAGTTCCGTGGTTGCAGCAAAACTGATCTGCGGGGCATACTCCACAAAAACCCCCCCTTTCCAGGTTTGCATGGCATACCCCAACTCATCATATACAACAATATACTCAATATCATAATACCTGGGAGCCCCACGCCGAAACTGATCGTCGGAAAGCTGGTGCTTAAAATATACGCTGAACCGGTTCTGCCAATAATTCATCGGAGTCCAGTATGGGTGGTCGAATGCGGCAAAGCCGTCCGACTGCAACGGCCCGCCGCCTCTGCCCTCTGCGGTGTCCTTAAAATCATACGTGTAGCTGAATTTCAAAAATGCCGGATCAAAAAAAAGCAGGTACGCAGCCCACAAATCATACCCTTTCAAGGTATTATCGTCGGAAAAATCTGTATGGAGATAGCCGCCTCCCGCCTGAATGCTCGGCACCATATCCAACACGAAATCCGCCTTATAATTCTGCTGCACGATATTTCGACTGAGACTGGCAAGGGTATCATGCACAACATCTCTGCCATAGGAGAGAATACCGATCAAACGGTCACCCAGACGACCTTCCGCAGCCACATCAAAAAGAAGGGTGTCGGGCTGACCATTCTCCAGCACTTCCGCACCGCCGCCGCCACGCACAAGGAGGTGCTCGTTGATGTTGGCAGCATACGACACAAAAGCGCGGGTTCCGCGAATTTTGTCGTTCCCTTCGGGATCCTGATAATCAACCCGGGCAAGATTCATATCCAGGTCGTGCTGCAGATAGGGGGAATATTGCAGGCTGGTTTCTTGGCGGCTTTTCCTGATCGATTTATATCCTTCCCTGCCTTCCTCCTTAAGATAACCGTATCCCAGGGCGACTCGGGGCTGGCGCTTCAACTCATTTCGCTGCCTGGCTTCATCCAGGCCGGGAAAATCCTTTCCTGCGGCGGAGATTTCCTCATAAAGCGCAGCCTCTCGGCCCAGCTGACCGAATCGGCTGTAAATTCCCGCAAGATCAAACTGAAGGGAGGCGTCCGCGGGATATTCCCGCAGCAGCAGCCTAAAATAATTTGCTGCAGCCAGATACTCACGATGCATCACTGCCTGCCTGACGGTTTTTTCCAGAGCAAACTGTTTGTGCCAACGGTATCGAGCATACAACGGCACCGCCACCTGATTGACCGCGATTGCCTCAGGCCCTGACTCAAGCACTGCTCCGGGCTCCATCAACGAATCAACTACGGTCGGCCTGTCAACCTCGGCGACGGTCAATCGTTTCCAGAGGCCGGGTTCTTCGTCCTGGGGCAGAATCACCCCCTGCTTTTTGGCCTGCGCCGCAAGACTGTCCGACACAGATGGTTCCAGAAAAGTCTCGTATACCGCTACACTCTTTTCCCACTCATGCTCCGCCCAAAGGATCCGCGCCTTGAGCAAAACCATATCCGGCCGTGCCGCGATTGACGGAAAGCGCATTTCCAATGCTTTGGCTTCGGCAAAACGCCCCCTGCTGAAGAGCAGATGAGCGAGCCGGACAACGGCATATTCCTGCTCGGGGAAATCCCTGACAATTCCTTGCCAGGCCTCTATGGCGGCGGCGATTTCGCCATTTTCCTCCATGGCCGAGGCCGAAAAAGAACGGATCGTTACGGATTCAGGGTACTGTCGGCCGGCAAGTTCCGCCCTCTCGCGCAGGTCCGAAGTCAGCCCTTCATCTTTCAAGGCATGCAGAAGGTCGACAACCAGGCCCTGGTCTTGACTGAAATCCGCCAGAACTTGTTGAAAAAGCGCGGCCGCCGCGACGCTTTTCCCCTGGGTGCGATAGAGGCGAAGCAAAAGGAGATCTGCCTCGGGCTTGCCTCTCTGACCCGACAAGGACACGGCCAATTGCTCGGCTTCGGCATACCGTCCTTCGGCAGACAGCAGCCGGGCACGGAGCAGATCAATCTCCCGGCGCAGCAGCAATCGGTTGTCAGCGGTTACCGGCAGATCTCCAAGCAAGCGGGCCAGAATTTTGAGTGCATCCCCTGTTTCACCCTCGGCCGCCAGAAAGCGTGCCTGCAGCACCTTTCCGTCAACCGCCTCTTTCGCATCCTGCCGTTTATCTTTGCCATGCAGATGCGTCACATGCTCAAGCCAGACCCCGGCCTCGACAAAACGCTTTTCCTGGACAGCGAGGTCAAACAAGCGAGACAAAACCGCATCATCCTGAGGATTGCGCAGATAGGCCTGCCGCAATACCTGCTCAGCCTCGTAAGGCAGACCACTCTGTCGATACACCTCGGCCAAACCGAAAAGAGCTGCCGTGACAATTTCTCCATCGAGTTTGTATTGCTCAAGCACTCCGGCGTAATAATCCTTGGCCGCACCATAGGAAGCGGCCTCAGTCAAAGCCTTGGCTATAAGCAGTTTGGTCTGCGGGGAGTCATACAGTCCGGGAAATTCTTCCCGGAGCCGGGCAAGATGAATCCGTGTTTTATCGAGCAGGCCTAACCCGCCTGCCAGCTGCACACAACGCAACCTGAACAGGCCCTTCCCGTCGGCATCTCCCGCAAGCTGTTCGTAGACAGCCAGCGCTTTGGCGGAACGGCCAAGCCGTTCATACGCCAACGCCTGACCCGCCAAAAGCTCCGGTGTTCTTATCCCAATGGCCTCGAGACGGGAAAACATATCCAAGCTTTTATGCAGATCCCCACGATTCAAATACATGTGGGCAAGCTTGTTGAGAACGGTTTTGTTGCCCTGCTCCATCCTGAACAGGAATTCAAGCACTTCGAGAAGTTTCTGCCGACGCTCCAGATACGCCCACATCACGTTGGCCTCGTCGTCATTGCCGCCGGCCAGCAAGGCCTTGGCCCGCTTGGCCAGAATTTTCGGATCATCGGGAGTGACAGTCAGAATCTGGTCATACAGGGCAACCGCTTCCTGAATCTCGCCGTTGGCCTCATACAGCCCGGCCGCACGCTCCAGATTCTCAAGATCCGCAACAGACTCAAAGCCGAGGGTGCGGGCCATGACCGTCACCTCGGTTTTGTTCCCCAAGGCGGAATGGATATCAATTACCTGCCGCAAGACCTCCTTGTCTTCCGGTTTCAGGGATATATACCGCTCAAAATAGGCAAGAGCCTCGGGAAGGCGGGAAAGGCTGGAATATATCTGACCAAGGCGCTTGAGCAACCGGGGAGAGGAAGGATCTTTCTCGAAAAGGGGAAGAAGATAGGCCAGGGCATCCTCACCCTTGCCGCCCTTGAGATAATAGGCGGTCAGCTGCTCTTTTGCCTCGGAACTCAAAGAGGTCCGCGCCAAACGCTGCCAGTACTCAACCGCCTGAGCCTCAAGGCCTGATCTGTCATACGCCTGCGCTGTCTTGAGCAGGATTGCCGGATCGACCTGATGATCCCTGGCCAGAACGGATAGATGCCCCCGGGCTTTTCCATAGGAACCCATTTCAAAGTAAAGATTGGCCAATTCTTCACGCAGGGCGATACGACCAGGCTCCCGCTGGAGCAAGGCTTCCAGGATAACCGCAGCTTCCGCTTTCTTCTGCAGGGTGACAAGAGCGGAGGCCGCCCCGCGCAAGGCCTGAAGATTTCCCGGCTCACGCTGGAGAACCTTCTTGTACAATTCCACGGCCCGGGCAGCATTGCCCTGGTTTCTGTTCGCCTCCGCCAGGGCCAAAAGATACTGAAAATTCCGGGGGGCAGCCTCAACAAGCAATTCAAGGTGGGGAAGGGCCCCCTCTTCGCGCTTTAGCTGCAGAAGAATCGTGACCAGCTCCCAACGGGCAGCCTCCAGTCCCTCCCGCGTGACCAGCAGTGCCTCGTAAACCGGAACCGCTTCAACAAGCCTCCCGTGCCGCGCCAGCTCGCGCCCCTGATCCCACAAAGATTTCCAGGCAACATCCTTGTCTTCCTTGGTCTGGATTGTCCGCGCCGGAACAACCTGCTTGGCCTGCACCCCGGGAAGCTCAGCCGCATAAGCCGGAACACGAAGGCCTGTCCCTGAGACCAGAAATAAAACCGCCCCGAAAACGAGGCTGTAATGTCTCGCTCGCGGGGCAGCCTGGAGTGGCAGAAGGGAAGATAGAAAGGTACGCAATCGGATAAGCATCAGCAGAAAATGTCCTTTTGGCAACCGTGAAAAGGACCGGTTTAAGGAGCTAACAAACCAGAAAAATCGGGCTACCGGGCATAAAATTCGGCTATCTTTTCAACGACAAAACACTGCATCTCGTCCGTGAGTTCCGGAAAAATGGGCAAGGCCAGGGTTTCAAGCGCCGCCCGTTCCGACTCAGGAAACGAAATATTTTCGTATCCGAGGCCAGCGACACATCCCTGCCGGTGAAGGGGAATAGGATAATATATTTCCGCGCCGACTTCGTTGTTCTGAAGATGCCTGAGCAATCCGTCACGTTCTCTGACCCTGACAACAAACTGGTTGTAGATATGATAGTCGCACCCTTCTCCCGCCGTCAATCCCTCCGCCTGATAAACCGCTTCGGGCAGAGAAACCGCACCGTTTTCAAGCAGGCCGGTTTCGGCGAACAGACGACGATAGGTAGCGGCATTGCGGCGTCTTGCCCGGTGCCACTCGGGTAAACGGGAAAGCTTTATATCAAGAACAACGGCCTGGATGGGATCAATCCGGAAATTTCCGCCCACAACCCCGTGGTGATACTTGGGCGCCCCGCCATGCACCCGGATTACCCTGATGCGCTCAGCAAGTTCCGGGTCGTTGCAGGTAATCAGCCCGCCGTCTCCGATACCGCCGAGATTCTTGCTGGGGAAAAAGGAAAAGCAACCCGCCTCGCCCATGGCGCCGGCCCGATGCCAGACAGTTTGACCGCCGGCCTTCATGGGATATACGGCGCCAATGGCCTGCGCAGCATCTTCAACCACAGGCAGGCCGTACTGCCTGGCCAGGGCAAGAATCGGCCCCATATCCGCGCATTGCCCGTAGAGATGCACCGGGATAATCGCCTTGATCCGCTTGGCACCGCGACCATCCAGATCGAGAGCCTCGGCCATCTTTACCGGATCGATATTGTACGTCACCGGATCGATATCGGCAAAAACCGGTCGCGCCCCCAGTCTGAGGATGCAGCCCATGGTGGCGAAAAAAGAATAAGGGGTGGTCAGGACCTCGTCGCCTGGGCCGACACCCAAAGCCATCAGGGCGGCAAGCAGTGCGTCGGTGCCGCTGGCAACGCCGATCCCGTGGCCCGCGCCGCAGTAAGCGGCGATATTTTTCTCAAACTGTTCGACCTTGGGGCCGAGGATGTATTGGGTTGAATCAATGACCTCGGTGACCGCGGCGAGAATCTCGTCGCGAAGGGGAGCCATCTGGCCATGCAAATCTAAAAGGGGAACTCGCATAATGCTTTTTTTCCAGGTATCGCCGCAAGCGGCGGAGTAAAATAGTTGGAACTATCCGGCTCGAAGCCGGAAAAACTGGCAAACCTTAAAAAGGTAACTGTTCAGAAGTGCCGTAGCTGCGAGAAAGAGGCCTGCGAATTGTGCTGATGCACATGAGCAGGCCGATGACAACGCAGATACGGTGCTGCTGGGCAGTTACCAATCAGGAACGCCAGGGGTTGAGAAATTCAGCAAGAAAATCCTTGATATCCGGGACTTCCTTTTCAAAATACTCCCGCATTTTCTTCAGGAGATTGGCTTCGATCTGCCGAACCCGTTCGCGGGAAATATCAAACCGGTCGGCAATATCCTGCAGGGTGAGGGGCTCGTCGCTCAACAACCGGCTGGCAAGGATGGCCTTCTCTTTTTCATTAAGGGTCTCCCGGAGCTTGTCGAGAACCGTGCCCATCCATTCATGCACTTCCTTCTCCGCCACCCGTTCTTCCACGGTGGGGCCGACCATGGGCAGGAAATTCTTCTGCTCCTCGTCGGAGCCTTCACGCACAGGACTTTCCAGGGAAACATCCCAGTTGTCCATGCGCTGGCTCATCTCAATGACTTCGCTTTCCTTCACATTGAGGCGCTGGGCCAGCAATTTGACCTCAGGCGCAAAGCCCTGCGATTCTAGCAGTTTTTTTTCTTTATTCAAGCTGAAAAACAATTTGCGCTGGGCCTGGGTGGTGCCGATCTTGACCAGCCGCCAGTTATCCATAATAAATTTCAAGATATAGGCCCGAATCCAGTAAGCGGCATAATAGGAGAACTTCACCTGCCGATAGGGATCGAACTTCTTCACCGCCTGCACCAGGCCGACATTGCCCTCCTGGATGAGATCAAGAAAGTTCTGCATCCAGTATTTCTGGAAATCCATGGCCACCTTGACCACCAGCCGCAGGTTGGAGGTCACCAGTTTGTAAGCCGCCTCCGGGTCGCCTGTTTCCTGAAAATGCCGGGCCAGTTCGTCGGTCTCTTCGCGGGTCATGAGCTTGTACTGGCTGATTTCCTGCAGATACCGGTGGAGCCCGGCATTGCCCAGGGCCGGGAGATGATCATCATCCGGCAGGGCAACAAGAGGATGCAGCACTTCCGGCGCATCCTCCTCATCGTTGTTTATTTCAAGAACTTCCGGGTCTTCTTTCATGAGGGTCATTATTAATAGAACCGCGTTAAAGGTCAATCTCTTTCCACAACACCAAGCCCGCTCTCTCCCCTGCTCCATGCTTCACGGGAATAAGAGGAGAGCGGCAACCCCTTTTTAAATTTGCCTTTCCAAGGCTATCTTTTTATGATAGATAGCCTCTTCTGTGGAATCAGTACATTTTTCCGCATATTTGCATGTTTTTAATACAGCCTGACAAAAAACAGGACGTCCTCGGCCCACCATGGAAAACATTCGAAATTTCAGCATAATCGCCCATATTGACCACGGAAAGTCCACTCTGGCCGACCGCTTCATCCAACTCTGCGGCATGGTTACCGCCCGCCAGTTCCACGACCAGCTCCTTGACAGCATGGATATCGAGCGGGAGCGCGGCATCACCATCAAAAGCCAGACGATCTGCCTCCCGTACCGGGCAAAAGACGGCAAAGACTACATCCTCAACCTCGTTGACACCCCGGGCCACGTTGATTTCAGCTACGAGGTTTCCCGGGCCCTTGCCTCATGCGAAGGAGCGTTGCTGCTCGTTGATGCGGCCCAGGGCATTGAGGCCCAGACCCTGGCAAACCTGTACCTGGCCATGGAACATAACCTGGAAGTAATCCCGGTTATCAACAAAATCGATCTCCCCTCAGCAAATCCGGAGGGAGTCGCCCACCAGATTGAGGAAGACCTCGGCCTGGACGCCAGCCACATCCAGCTCTGTTCGGCAAAAACAGGTTTAGGCGTCGAGTCGGTGCTGGAGGCCGTGGTCAACCTCCTGCCTCCCCCAAAAGGAGACCCGGAAAAACCCCTGGAGGCTCTGATCTTTGACGCTTTCTACGATCCGTTCCGGGGGACCATCATCTCCTGCCGCCTCTTTGAAGGGCGGGTCAAGGCCGGGGACACCATCCTCTTTATGTCCAACAACGCATCCTACCGGGTCGAAGAGGTCGGCTTTTTCCGCCTGAGCCGTGAACCCCAGAAAGAACTGAGGGCCGGACAGGTCGGCTACATCATCGCCGGGATCAAAAACATCACCGACACCAGACCGGGCGACACCCTCACCCTGAAAGACCGTCCCTGCGCAAAAGCGCTGCCCGGATTTCAGGAGATCAAGCAGGTGGTATTTTCCTCCATCTATCCGGTATCCACGGACGACTACGAAACCCTGGCCTCGGCCATGGAAAAACTCACCCTCAACGACGCGTCCCTTTCCTTCCAGAAAGACTCATCCAGCGCGCTGGGCTTCGGCTTCCGCTGCGGCTTCCTGGGACTGCTTCACCTTGAGGTGGTTCAGGAGCGGCTGGAGCGGGAATTCGACCTCTCGCTGATCCTCACCGTGCCTTCGGTGAACTACCACATCTTTCTCAAGGACGGGGCCATGAAAGAGGTGGACAACCCGGCCTATTACCCTGACCCGACCACCATCGAGCGCATTGAGGAACCCTTTATCAAGGCCACCATCCTCATCCCGGAACGCTACATGGGCGTGGTGATGACCCTGTGCATGGAGCGGCGCGGCGAAAAAACCCATTACCACTACCCCATTCCCGGACGGATCGAATTCACCTGCGAGCTGCCCCTGGCGGAAATCATTTATGATTTCTACGACAGGCTTAAGTCCATCACCCAAGGGTACGGATCCTTTGATTACGACCTCCTGGACTACCGGGAAAGTGACCTGGTCAAGCTGGACATCCTGGTGAACGGCGAGCGGGTGGACGCCCTCTCCCAACTGGTGCATCGCAACAATGCCAGAGCGCGGGGACTCCATGCCTGCGAAAAGCTGAAAGAGGAAATCCCGCGACAGATGTTCAAGATAGCCATCCAGGCGGCGGTGGGCGGCAACATCATCGGCAGGGAAACCATCTCCGCCCTGCGCAAGGACGTACTGGCAAAATGCTACGGCGGCGACATCAGCCGGAAGAGAAAACTCCTGGAAAAACAGAAGGCCGGGAAAAAGCGGATGAAAACCGTGGGGAACGTGGAAATCCCGCAAAGCGCCTTTCTGGCAGTGCTCAAGTCAGACCAGTAAGGAAGCGCCATTCTCCATCCCGGAGAGACACCATCAAAAAAAGCGGGAAAATCATACCCGTCGACGGTTTTACCTCATCCGTTCTTTCGTGGGCATTGCGGGGCAAGCGCGCACTCGACCTTCCGCTCCATAATTTCCCAAACTTCCTCTTCACTCAAGGCGGCGCTGTTTTCTTTGGAAATAAAGACAATACAGTCTTTACAGACATTGAGAGCGCTGCGGTAATCATCCAATTCCTGGGCGACCTCCCAGCACGGCCTGCTCTCAAGGCCCTGTTTCCAGGCCAGACAGTTATCCTCGCTCCCGCAACTGGTAATTTGCCAGCAATGCCATTCGTCCTGTGCCATCATGTTTTCGTCCTCGCATTTCCTAAAAAGAGAAAAGCCCCCGGTCAGGCCGGCGGCATTGTCATCATGATCACGGCAGGGAGAAAAACTACCCCAGAAAGCTGGCGATCGCCGCCACTAAATCATCCTTTCCCTCGCCGGTTTTCGCGGAAAACAACACCCGCTCATGCTTGCTCAGACCGAGAGCGGCATCGAGACTCGCGGCCTGCTTGGCCTGCTCGTTATTGGAAAGCTTGTCCCGCTTGGTATAGACGATGATAAAAGGGCGCCCCCTCATTCTAAGCCATTCGACCAGTTCACGGTCCTGAGCCTTCAGAAGATGCCGGAGGTCGATAAGCACCACTACGCAGCGCAGAGTCGGGCTTGTGGCAAGATAATCAGTCACCAGAACCTGCCAGTCATCCTGAAGCTTCTTGGAAACCCTGGCAAACCCGTAACCCGGCAGATCAACCAGATACAGCTTCTCATCCACCCGGAAATAATTGAGGCTCTGGGTCTTTCCCGGCCGGGCGCTGACCTTGACCAGCCCCTTGCGGTTCACCAACCGGTTGATCAGGCTTGATTTGCCCACATTGGATCGCCCGGCAAAGGCGATTTCCGGCAAAGGGTCCTCGGGCAACTGCGCCATCTTGAAAGCGCTTTTCACAAACTCGATTTTCGCGTAATTCACGGCAGAGTCGGCCACATTTTCTCCCTGGCGACATGTAAACATTCAGCAGCACCACATCTGCTTTGTCATCGGCCTGTTTGCTTAGGCAGGCTATAGCTCACAGGCCTCTTCCGCGCATCTGCGGCACCGCTGAATATTTACAATCAGCGGTTGAGCCACGTTTCTCGTCTCCGGGAAACGTATAGGCGACCCAGTCGCCCAGTTCTTGTTTGACAGCCCTGTCCGGATGGAACTCAGATAACCTTGTTCAAGGAATATTCGATGATGCCTTCGGCCCCGTTTTTCAATAGCCTGGGGATAAGATCCCGCACCTCATGCTCGGAGATGACCGTTTCCACTGAAAACCATTCACTCTGGTACAGAGGCGCCACCGTCGGCCCGTTCATGCTGGGAAGTATTTTGATCACCTGATCAAGCTGGGTTTTAGGCACATTCATCTTGAGACCGACGATTTTGTCGGCCCGCAACGCTCCCTGCAACAACAAGGCAATGTTCTCGATCTTCTCCCGCTTCCAGGGATCAGCCCAGGCGGCCTTGGAAGCGATGAACTGGGTGTTGGAGGTCATCAACTCCTGGATGATCCGCAACCCATGCGCCCGGATGGTGCTTTCCGTCTCGGTGACCTCAACGATGGCATCCGCCAGGCCGGAAACAACCTTGGCTTCGGTGGCGCCCCAGGAAAAGGAAATATCGACGTTTATGCCCTTCTCCGCAAAGAATTTCCTGGTAAAGCCAACCAATTCGGTGGCGATCTTCTTCCCTTCCAGATCCTCAAGCCGCTGGATATTGGAGTCTCCCGGCACGGCGAGGACCCAACGGGTCGGACGCTTGCTGACCTTGGAATAGACCAGGTCCGCGACCACCACGATGTCGGACTCGTTTTCAAGGGTCCAATCCTTGCCGGTGATGCCGGCATCCAGCACTTCCTTTTCAATATAACGGGACATTTCCTGAGGGCGGCAGATGGAGCAGGACAACTCCGGATCATCCACCTCCGGAAAGTAATTACGGGAGGAAAGCTTGATCCGCCAGCCCGATTTGTCAAAAAGCTCAATGGTCGCCTTTTCCAGGCTGCCCTTGGGAATACCCAGTTTTAAAACATTCATTTCTTATAAACCTTCCCGGGATCAAACACCGGCGTATCATTAACCTCAAGCTCGCTGCCCCGCACCTTCCTGAAAAAACAACTCCGGTAGCCTTTGTGGCAGGCGGCCCCGCCCAACTGTTCCACCAGAAAGACCACGGTGTCGGCATCACAGTCAACCAGAATCTCTTTTACCAACTGCACATGCCCGGACGATTCACCTTTGAGCCAAAGCTTGTCGCGGGAACGGCTCCAGTAATGGACCTTGCCGGTCTCCAAGGTTTTCCGCCATGCCTCTTCATTGATATAGGCAAGCATAAGGACCTCCCTGGTCAGATGGTCCTGGGCAATAGCCGGCAGCAAGCCGCCTCCTTTGTCAAATCGCAAAACACTCATAATTCTCCCACACCGGCACACTACTTCTTCCGATCTTAAATCAAGCGGCGCCTGCACTGCCTGGTCCGCCGGCGGTGACTAAAAACGGAATTATTTGTCCATTGCACCCAGGCTCCTCCGCTCCTTTTTTTCCTTTCCGGCTTTTTCTCCGACTGGAAAATGAAGCAGACAGGCACTCCTGAATTTACAATATTCTTTTGGCCTTCGGCAGACAGCCTTATCGGAATCGACCTTTTCCTTGTATTTTTCACAGACCAACTCCATGCCGCCACCTGAAAAAACGCAAAATATGCCTATCTTTCCGTCTTGTCAAGTAGTTGCGGCAACGCGGAACACCGCTCTCCGACTTCGGAATCCGAAAAAAAATTAAAGTAGCATATACTCGGGAAAAAGACTATTAAATAAGGTTTCCGATGTTACGCAGGACAATCCAGCCAGACGCAACATTATTACAAATTTCATCGTTTTTCCAGAAAGATAAAGATAGATGCCATGACTACCCCTGTTGTTCCCTTTGCCGCAATGCAGCCAAAACTTGACCAGCCCCCAGCGGGTCATGACAAGAGCCAGACTGCTACGCTTGCCCAGGCCGAAGGGGTTATCAAGCAGGCCAAAGATGCTCTGGCCGCACAGAAAAAAGAAACGCTCGCTCTTTCCACCGATTCCCGGGTCACCCAGTGGACCGAATGCAACTTCAACAGCTTCGCCCATATCCTCGCTTTTTTCGACTTGCCGGACAACATGGCCGAAATCAGGGACCAGCATCCCGCAAAAGCAAAAAAAATCCTCAAGCACATTGAAAAATGCGAAAACGAGTTGGGCGCTCTGGATATCGATGTGCGCCGCAAAACCATCCAGCCATTAAAGGCCGTCAGCCAAGCGCAGCAGGTCATACAGGAATGCTCCACCTACCAGAGCGCCGCGCAGAAATGGCGGGACCAGGTCACCCTTCTAATCGAAGCCGATAAAAACCTCCGGGAACATCTCTCGGTGCGCGGGCTGATTCCATTTGCAAAAGAACTGGGCAAAAGAACTTCGGTAATGGTGGACGAGGGGTATAATTTTTACCGCATGGTCAAAGACGAAAGCGGTCAAAGCGACACCCCCAGCCTGCATGATTACCGCGCCCAGGCCATTGACCTGGAAAAAAGGATCCGCCACATCGACCTGAACGGCCTTGCCGGACTCGCCCGGGCCATTGTCGATCATAATCTCCAGGTGGCTATGGCGGCAACTGATCAGCTCAAGGAATTTATCGATTTTTTCCTGAAAAATCCCCCCGGCGAGATTGCCGTGGTGGACAAGGTCCAACAGGAACTTTCCGCCATACGGGAAATGCCGGCTCCGGAGATACTGGCTAAAATCGAACCGATCGCCTCGAGCCTGTCCAGAAATCTAGTCGGCCTTCGCAACAAGGCGCAGAGCATGAAACAAATCATGTTTCTCCCGATAGTGCTGGATGAAACACGCACCCTCCATTACACCATAAAAAACACCATTCTTCCTGAAATGAAACGCCTGATCAGCGAACCCGGGTCCCCGGCAAACCCCAACACGGTTGCCGCCGAGAAAACCGCCAATTTCTTCATGGGGATGAAGGGATTTGTCCGGGCCGTCAAATTGCTTTTCAGCGCCGCAGGCGGCCAGAAAGCCATAAAACCAGAGGATCTGCACCGCATCCTCATCGATCTTCTCAACACCTGCGACACCTACTATGGCAACACCAAAGCGGACGTTGCCAGGCTGCATAAATTTATTGACTCCAAACTGTGCGATTTCGAGAAACCATTTCCCTACGATGGCCTTTTTCTGATCGCCAAGGAAGCAATAGGCGCTTACGGCGCAAGCCTGGAAAAGCTGTTCTTCAGCTTTGAGACCACCGATTTCAGCACGGACGACAAGGACGAGAAACCCAGCAAGGCGCACAAAACAACAGTGGGGCGCCTTATCGCCAAACTGGAAGTGCGCACCGCCAATCTGGAAAGCGCCAAGATCTGACCATGCTTCAATTCCTCGACCAACTTCCGTTTTCGGTTCTGATCGTCTTTGCCGTTTTCATGCTGTTGGCGCCCTTTCATCCCATGCCGCACGTGCTGGAAAAGATCATCATGTTGAAAAACGGCCAGCTCCATCGGCCAATTGACATCTTTGATCTTCTGTTCCATCTGGCCCCGTTGCTGCTGCTTGGCCTCAAATGGTGGCTTTCCCAGGGGCGCTAGCAACAAAAAAACCTTCAATTTAAATACATTAACCAGCATTATCGATACAGATAGAGGAGCAACGCATATGCAGCAAGTTTCAAAAAACGATTCGGTTACCATTCTCTATGACGGCTTTCTGCCCTCCGGGGAAAAATTTGATTCTTCCCAGGATGCCGGCCCCCTGCAATTTCAGTTGGGATCCGGCAGCGTACTGCCCGCTTTTGAGGCTGCGGTGCTGGGCATGAAGCCCCAGGAAACAAAACGCATCACCGTCCCGGCCAAAGAAGCCTACGGCCTGAAAAACGAAGACCTGATCATGCGTGTCAGCCGCCAGGGTTTTACCGGCCAGAACATCGCACCGGGCATGATTCTCGGCATGAACATGGAACAGGACGGCCAGCAGCATAAAGTTCCGGCCACTGTGCTTTCGGTTGACGCTGAAACCATGACTATTGATTTCAATCACCCGTTGGCAGGTCAGGACATCACCTACGAAATCACCCTTCTTTCCATCGACAATCCTGCCGGTGATTCCGCAGGCTGCGGCTGCGCCCCGAACGCCAAGGACGGCTGCAGTCCGACCCGCGGTTGCGGTTGCGCCTGAGTCAACCTTAAAAGCTCATGGACACGGAACCCAATTTTTCGGCCCGTCATACCTCACAGGCGATCCTGAGCATTGCCGGCTCCGACCCTTCCGGCGGCGCCGGCGTCCAGGCGGACCTCAAGACTTTCACCGCCATCGGAGTGTACGGGGGCGCCGCGATCACCTGCTTGACCGCCCAGAACAGCCTTGGCGTCTCTTCCTGCCTGCCTGTTGCCACGGATTTTGTCAGAAAACAGATCACACTGGTTTTGGACGACCTGCCTGTCAGCCATGTCAAAACAGGCATGCTCGGCACCGATGAAATAGCCGGAGTAATGGCCGAAGCGTTGCGCGATTTCTCCGGCGAGATCATCTGCGACCCGGTGCTTACGGCGAGCGACGGGCACGAACTTTTCCGGAAAACAGAAAACAATCCCGGGCTGCACGCGCTGCTCACAACCGCCACAGTGCTTACCCCCAATCTCCCTGAGCTTGCCGCCCTGACGGGCCAAAAACTCGTAACGGCGCACGAAGCAATGGAGGCGGCCTTCGCCGTATCGGCTCGTTATCCCAAGCTGCGGGCCATTGCCCTCACCGGCGGGCATATCCAAGAACAGGCCGACATGGTGGAAGATTTCCTGATCCTTCCGCAAGAATCAGGCCGGAAGATCCTTACCGCCAAGCATGCGCGGATCATCACCAGAAACACCCACGGCACCGGCTGCACCTTCGCCTCCGCCTTTGGTGCCTATCATCTGCTCACCGGCAATTACCAGGAGGCCTTTTTCAAAGCGGCTGCCTTCATGGACACCGTATTGCGGCAGAGCGCCAACCTTGCCCTCGGCAAGGGCAAAGGCCCTTTGTCCCACCATCTTTTCCGCGCCGGAGATTGATTCTCGCCATTGACGTTTACCGGCAGGCGTTATATGATTTGCGAGCGTACAGGCGTTAGACAGACAGAAATTTTTCCAAAATATAAGGAGAACACGATGCAGAAAAATCATGGATTACAGATGGTGGCGGTGGCGGTTATCCTCATGCTGATCGCCTCCGGATGCGCAACCAATACCACCACGAAAGGAACGAGCGGCGCAGCCATCGGCGCGGCAGCCGGCGCCATTGCCGGTCAGGCGATCGGCCGCGACACCAAGGGAACCTTGCTCGGCGCGGCAGTGGGCGGCCTTCTTGGCTATATCGTCGGCAACGAGATGGACAAATACGATCAGGCTCAGCTCAATCAGGTATACGAGAGTTCTCCCTCCAATCAGCGCACCCAATGGGTCAACCCGGACACCAACCGCTCCTACACCGTAACGCCTAAACCTGCTTACACGCAGCCGTCCGGCCAGGTCTGCCGGGAAGCCGAAATCCTCGCCACCGTGGACGGACGCCCGGAAAAGGTCGTCTCTCTGGCGTGCAGGGATAATAACGGCAGGTGGGTGATCCAGAAATAATCCCATTCGGGGCAGTTCAACCGAACAAAATTCGGGGCGGTATTCCGGAAACAGAATCCCGCCCCGCAGTGTCACACATAACAAAAGCCGAACTCAGACCATGCGCATTTGGATTGACGCCGATGCCTGCCCCGGCCCGATAAAGGAGATCCTCTTCCGGGCCGCGGACCGTATGCGGGTAGAGAGCATCCTGGTGGCAAATCATATTCTCAAAATACCGCGATCACCGTTTATCACGGTTGTGCAGGTCAAAGCGGGTTTCAATGTCGCAGACGCCCGGATCATCGACAGCGTTCAACCGGGCGATCTGGTTATCACTGCGGATATCCCCCTCGCAGCGGAAGTTGTCGCGGCCTCGGCAACCGCCCTCAATCCTCGGGGTACTCTCTATACCCCGGACACCATCCAGGAACACCTTGCGCACCGCGATTTCATGGACGAGATGCGCTCAACAGGCGCCATTACCGGCGGGCCATCGCCCCTGAACAAGGCTCATGTACAGGCGTTTGCCAACCAGTTGGACAGGTACCTGACCCGTCACGCCGGCTCCGGGCCCGCCGAACAAAAACCGGGAACTGGCGCATAGCTCGAATCTGCAGCCGGACGGATTTCTTTTTTTCTCAACCTGCAGCTTGCAGGGTAATCAGGCCGACACACACATAGCGGATAAGCTTTCCGCTCAACACCAACACGAAAAAAAATCCGAAACGGACCTTGAGTATCCCGCTGACCAGACACAGCGGGTCCCCGACAATCGGCAGCCAGGAAAAAAGCAAGGACCAGGAGCCATACCGGGCGTAAAGCCGCTCTCCCCTTAGTCTTGCCGCTTCGTCGATCCGCAAGACCCTGTCCATGAGAAAAGGGCCGCCATACAAGCCGATACCATGGGTAAGACAAGCGCCCAAAGTATTGCCGGCAGTGGCAACGCCAACCGACAACACCGGATTATGCCCGTTGAGGAGCAAAGCCGCAAGAAGCCATTCCGAACCGAGCGGGACAAGGGTGGAAGCCAGAAAACTCAATAAAAAAAGGGCCAGATAGCCCTGATTGTCGAAAAAAATGTCCATACGAAAAAGCCAGGCCTGCGGAAATTACGGCGCGACTCCGAGTCGTCAGCCTGGATCGCCTGGCCGCACTTCCCTATGCGCCCGAAAACATCGCTCCTTATTTCCCCAGAGAAAACTTCCTGATGAACCGGGCCAGGGTCGCAATCTGCTCCGGGACAAGATCACCAAAGGCCATGCCCCGGCGACGCACCTCGCCCGTTTCTCCTCCACCCTCTTCATTTATAACGATATCACAGACATTGGTCAGAGGGAGGTTGTCAAAAAATATCTCTTCTCCGCCGAAGATGATCCCGAACTCGGCAGGCTCCGTGGTCATGTCGTCATATGCCGTATACCTGAACGACAATCCGCCGAAACTCACATCGATGATCTCGCCGTAGACTGAATCAAGAACAACCACTCCTTCTTTCACCGGAAACCTTCGACACCGCCTGCTTTCCCGTTGACTACCCATGCTCGCCCCTTTTTTTTTACAGATTCCCTGGCAGGTTAACAATGCAGGCACGCGTCACATCATCCGAATCCTGCCGCAATCCGGACAGACCCAGGTCGGCCCATTGCTGATGGTCCACATATTTTCCTTAAAGCAGTCGTCACAGATCTGAAAGCCGCAGGGACAGTTCCAGCAGAAGGGCAGTTTCCTTCGGCAGCAATGACACTGAAATTCACTGAGGCCGCGGCGACGGCCGGCTTTTTTCGGTTGCTCCCCGGCCATGATCAGGAAGCCCTCGCGATCTCGGCATCAAGCCAGGCAAGATACTCCTTGCTGCCGCCGATTATCGGGGTACTGATAATCTCGGCAACCTCATAGGGATGGATCGCTTTGATCGTCGCCTCAATTTCAGAATAAAGCCCAGCGCGACTTTTGGCAATACAGAGATATTCCCCGGCGGTTTCGATCTTCCCCTGCCAGCGATAACGGCTGGTTACAGGGCCAATCACCTGAACGCAGGCGGCAAGCCGTTTTTCAACCAGCAGGCCGGCAATGGCTCCGGCCTCTTCTACGGAAGCAACCGTTGTGGAAACCTGGATATATTCATTCATTTCGCACGCTCCTTACGATAGAGACAACACACCAGTATTCTTGTTTTTTGCCGTCAATCTGTCAACCTTTCTGTTTCAGCAAACTTTTTCGCGGTGACAACCAAGAGCGTGGACAGTTTGCCCTTATCTCTGGTACATTTAAAAAGTTCGCACCTTTTCTCATCACACACAGGGAGTCTCCCATGCTGCTGGCCGTAGACATCGGCAATACCCACATGGTGATCGGGGTTTTCACCGGCACAACGCTTCGCTGCCACTGGAGGGTAAAAACCGACAAGGGCAGTACGGTTGATGAACTTGCCGCCATCTTCCACACCCTCTTCGGCATGGAAGGCATCCGCTTCAACGATATTTCCGCCACGATCATTTCCAGCGTGGTCCCGACGATGCAGGCCGCATGGTCAGCCTTTGCCACCCGGTACCTGAAAACGGCGCCGCTGGTGGTAGGCACCGAATCGGTGCGGACCGGCATGGAGATCCTCATCGACAACCCCAAGGAAATCGGAGCCGACCGACTCGTCAATGCCGTGGCCGCCTTCGACAGATTCAAGTGCCCTCTCATTGTCGTTGATTTCGGCACAGCCATCACCTGGGATTGCGTTTCCGGCGAGGGGCAATACCTGGGCGGCGCCATCGCCCCGGGGCTGTCCATTGCCATGGAGGCGCTGGGCAGCCGCACGGCCAAACTGCCCCAGGTTGACATCTCTACCCCGCCAGGAGCCCCCATCGGCACCAATACCGTGGCCGCGATCAAATCGGGCATCCTTTTCGGCTATGGAGGCATGGTGGACGGCCTTATCCGACGCCTGCGGGAGCAAATGGCCCCGGAACTGCCCCAGTCGGTAGCGACCGGCGGCATGGCCACCCTCATCGCCCCGTATTCCACAACCATTGATCACGTTGATCCGATGCTCACCCTCAACGGCCTGCGGCTGCTGCATGAACGCAACACCTGAAGCGATCCTCCCCGCCCCGCTGAAAAAAGGGGATACCATCGGCATCATCGCCCCGGCCGGACCGGTACGCAATGAAACCGATTTTGCAGCCGGGCTGAAAATCCTCACCGATCTGGGATTTAAAACCAAATACCGGAACGACATTCTCCGCCACAACGACTACCTGGCCGGCACCGATCACGAACGGTTGGCCGAACTGCACGAGCTCTGGAGAGACCCGGAGGTCAAGGCAATCCTGGCTGTGCGCGGCGGATATGGCTGCATGCGCATTCTGCCCGATCTTGACTTCGACCTTATCCGTCAGCACCCGAAAATGCTCATCGGTTTTTCCGACCTCACGGCCCTGCTCTCCGCAATCCGGCAACACACCGGCCTCATCACTTTCCACGGACCAATGCTCACCACACTGGCCCGAACCGACCGCGACTCGCAGGAAGCATTTTTCGATCTGCTCACCGGCAAACCGCGCCTGGAAATCAAGATAAAAGGGCTGGAAATCCTTTCAGGAGGCCAGGCCCGAGGCAGACTCCTGCCCGGCAACCTGACCAGTCTGGTCCATTTGCTGGGTACTCCTTTTGAACCGAGCTGGAAAAATACTATCGTGGTACTGGAAGACATCGGCGAAGCGCCCTACCGCATCGACCGGCTGCTTACCCACCTTGGAGCAGCAGGCCGGCTTGAACAGATCGCCGGGCTTGTCCTGGGAGATTTCGACCAATGCGGAGAGCGGGAAGCCATCTGGCAGCGAGCCCTTGAACTGCTTGCCCACCGATCCATTCCCGTCTGGGCCGACTTCCCCTGCGGCCATGGCGGCAGAAACCATATCCTGCCTGTGGGCGCGGAAGCACTGCTCGATTCGTCCACAGGCCGCCTTACCCTCCTTGAACACCTGGCAAGATAGTCTCCTTTTTTTCAAGCAACCGTTCACGCAGCCGCTTCACTTCAATGCAGGCTTTTCCCGCTGCGCAGTGCCCTGATTCGTAACCCGCAATCTTCGATACCCCCTGCCCGGAATCCCCACATTCTCATCCGGAATTTAATTGCAAGGCTGCAATGCGATTGAACCATTGCATTGCAGCCTTGCAATCACAACCGCGCAGTCCCCCTCCGGCCGCATATCGATAACATTCCGAAATAACATCAGATATATAAAAAATGAATGAATCCTCAGCAAATGGCACGGGAAATGCTCTGCAACAGTGCAATGGAAATGCAAGTTAACGGATTGTATCACATTGCATACTTGCCGAAATATACCGACAACCACAGTACAGGAGGACGCTCATGACGCAATTGTTGATCGTATTGGCAATTATCCCCGTCGCCTGCTTCCAGCTGAGCAAAAAACTCCACCCAAAGGACCGGTGGCTGCTGTTCGGTGTTTCCTTTGGCACGGTCGTCTCCCCTGTGAGCTACAGCCTAATGGAGTTTACCAGCGTTCCGGTGATAGGCAAGCTCCTCGGGCTCATAGGCCTGATGGCAAATCTCATCCATGGCTCCCTCGGCTACTTTTTCCTGCAGAGCATCGGCCTGCTTGCGGAAGGTGCCCCTTTGCTGGGCTCCCAGCTTCTCATGATCCACATGGTAAACGCTCTGATCTGGTCTTCCTATTACGGCATGATCGGATACAAAATCGGCCAGAAAATCGCAGGAGAGGTTACGGAAAGCAGTCCGGGCATGGGACAGGTCCGCCAGGAGGCAAAGAGTTAGAGCTGGAACTGCCCGATGACAAGAGGTAAGGCGCGTTCACGGAATTAAAAACTCAAAAGACAGATGGAGGAAGCGCCATGATGAAATCAGGAGAAAACCACACCGCCCACGGACATCAATACACCTATCAGGGAAACCATGCCGCCACGGAAACAGGAGAAGGGATCAACATGGCCACTTTTGCAATCCTGGTTTCACTTGCGGGAATTGTCGGATTCTGGGGGGTGGCCTGCCTGCTGGCCGGATTGATAAATAACGGGCTATTCGGCCTTGGCCACAAATGGCTTACAGCAATCTTCGGCGGATGAGATTCCCCGTTTGCGGCTGAAGAAAAATACGAAACTCAGCAGTGCGCATGGTTTTGTTTACGTTTCGAAAGATTACGAAAACAGGACCATGCGCACAGGTGCGTCCGCCTCCGGAAAAGTGGAGCTGTGCAACAATCCGTTGCGTTTACACCTGCAGTAGGCAGGATACATTTCGCTGTTAAAAACTGCACAGGGAGACTATTGAGGCTATGAAAAAAATATTCCCGTTACCGAGCAGTATCGGCCTGGTTGTCATGCTTGCCTGTCTTGTGTCCGGGCCCTTTGCCAGGGCCGCTATCGAGAACTCCGAGTGCTTCGGCTGCCACAATGACGAGAGCCTTTTTAGAAGCGGAACCGACTGCGTAAATCACAGCCGGATGAACGAACAACTCTACGTTGACGAAGAAAAATTCAGTCATTCGGTTCATCACAACAACGGCATCGGCTGCGTTGATTGCCACTCCGACATAACAACCCTCAATTACAAGAAAAACGTCCCGCACAAGAGCCAGCTGGAGGCGGTCAACTGCGCCATGTGCCACGAAGAGGAAAGCACCGCCTTTAAAGACAGCGTGCACATGAAGATCCGCGGCAAGGGGATCACCATGACCTGTTCCGCCTGTCATGGGTATCATTATGTAAAGCACCAGGAGTCTTTATCGGCAAAGGAACGGGCCAACAACAGCTGCGCCAAATGTCACAACACCTCCCGGTCGCACGACTGGCTCCCCAAAAAAAACGAACATTTCGCCTTTGTGGAATGCGTTGTTTGCCATGTTCCCGAGGCACCACGCCACATCCACCTCACTTTTTTCGACATGATGTCCTCCAAATTGTATTCCGGCCAGGAAATCCTGAAGATTCTGGGCATCACCGAAGACGACTTCATGCCCATGCTGGACATGAACAAGGACGCGACTATCAACGTCGACGAATTTGAAAACCTGGAACTGATGCTCAGGCAGAAAAACGTCCATGCAATTTTCCATGCTGAAATGGTTGCCGAGATGCATGCCATAGTTCACCAGGTGAACAGAGGTGCCGCCTTGCGGGATTGCAAGACCTGCCACTCGGCAGACTCGCCCTATTTCAAGGCTGTCACCCTTGTGCTTACCAGGGACGATGGGCAGGCGGACCATTATCAAGTGGACAGGGCCGTGCTGGAAAGTTTCAGCCTGAGACACTTTTACGCCCTGGGCGGCACACGAATGAAGCTTCTTGACAAGATAGGCTTTCTGCTCCTGGCCGGTGGCTGCGCGGTGGTGCTGGGCCATCTTTCCGTGCGGATCGTCACCATACCCCTGCGCAGAAAAAATGAGGACGAGTCCAAAGAATCAAGCCTGCTCAAGGAGGTTTCCCGATGAAAGAAGAAAAACGTATCTATATCCATCCGGGGCCGGTTCGTGCCTGGCATTGGCTCAATGCAGCGGGGATCATCGCACTGGTCATCACCGGTTTCCAGATCCGTTATGCCGAACTCCTCAACCTCATGCAGTTGAAAGACGCCATAACCCTGCACAACTATGCGGGATTCGGCGTGATAAGCGCGTATTTCATCTGGCTCTTCTATTATATGAGCACCGGCAAGATCACCATCTACTTCCCGGACCTCGCAACATTTACGGACAAGGCCGTGAGGCAGGCCAAGTTTTACGGTTACGGCATATTCCGCGGTGAACCAAACCCCCATGTCATGACCCCGGAAAACAAGTTCAACGTCCTCCAGCAGAAGGCGTATCTGGGAATCATGTTCGTGCTGCTGCCGGCCCAGATGATCTCAGGCGTGTTTCTCTGGAAGGTGAAAGGATATTCGGACTACATCTATTTGCTCGGAGGGATACGGATCATCGACACGATCCACGTGCTGTTCTTCTTTTTCTTTGCCGCATTTCTCGTGGTGCATTGTTACCTCGCCACTCTGGGGCATACCCCCTTGGCACACTTCAAGGCGATGTTCACCGGCTATGAGGAGCATCATTAATCAGGAGAAATCCGCTTGTCTGGGCAGGACACATTAAAAAAGAAGGGCAGCCTGATGGCGCCCCTCTTTTTTAATGTGAAAACAGATTTTATTCGCGGCCTGACGGAAAGGATATCTCGTACTTCTTCATCTTCCGCCAGAGCGTGGTCTTTTCGATGCCGAGATAGGTGGCCACCTTACCCCGATGGCCGTTAAACCTTTGCAGCGCCTCAAAAATCGTACTCGCTTCGGCATTGAGAAGAGGCTTGGCCTCTATGCGCAGGCTCTCATGGAACATTTCCTGCCCGACCATTCCCGGGACAAGATCTTCAGGCAGATGTTTTTTCTCGATGATCTCTCCGTGGCAGAGCACAAAACAGTACTCCACGATATTTTCCAACTCCCGCACATTCCCGGGATAATCATGGCGCATAAGGATGTCCAAAACATCCGGGGATACGGTTTTAATATTTTTATGCTTCAACATATTGAATTTCTTTATGAAATGATCAACAAGCAGAGGAACGTCCTCCCTCCGCTCCGACAGGGGCGGCAGGGAGATCTTAATGACATTGAGCCGATAGAAGAGGTCGGCGCGAAATACCCCTCCATCCACCAGCTCCTGCAGATTTTTGTTGCTGGCGGCAATTACCCGGACATCCGCCTTGCGGGTCACGGTGCTGCCCAGAGGCTCGAATTCCTTTTCCTGCAGAACCCGTAAAAGCTTTAGCTGCAACGCCTGAGAAATATCGCCGATTTCATCCAGAAAAATCGTTCCTTTTTCGGCCAGGGCAAACCGGCCAGGCTTGTCGCTTTTGGCGTCGGTGAAGGCTCCCTTCCGGTAACCGAACAGCTCCGATTCCAGCAAGGTGTCGGGGAGCGCCCCGCAGTTGAGGGTTATATATCTGCCCTTGCGCTTGCTCAACTCATGAATGGCCTTGGCGAAAAGTTCCTTGCCGGAACCGCTCGCCCCCTCGATGAGCACCGTACTCTCACTCCTGGCGATGTCCGGCAGGGTGGCGAATATGTTGCGAATCTTGTGATTCTTGCTGATGATGTCCTGAAAGCTGTATTTTTCGGAAATCTCCTTGCGCAGGGCCTCCATGGCGGAGACATCGCGAAATATTTCCACGCCGCCGATGATCTCGCCATGCTCGTTGAGCAGGGCGGAGGTGCTGATGCTGATGGGCACAAGATCGTTCTCGACATCCATGATGCAGGCCTTTTGGCTGGCCACGTCCCTGCCGGTCGCAATGGTTTTTTTCAGCGCGCAGGCGGACTTGCAGATGTCGGCGCGGAAAACCTCGTAGCATTTCTTGCCGATGGCCTCGCTGCGGTGTACTCCGGTGATGTCCTCGGCGGCCCGGTTGAAGGAGGTGATCCGCAAATCCGCATCCACGGTGAAGGCGCCGTCGGCTATGGAGTCAAGGATAAAATCCCCGAGAGACACTTCCTTGCGCAGGCTTTCCAGGGTGGAAATATCCCGGAAGGTTTCAACGCCGCCGATAATCTCCCCGGCCGCGTTGCGCAGAGCCGAAGTGCTGACGCTGACAGGAACGACTCCATGCTCGATATCCTGGATATAGACTTTATGACTGATCACGTCCCTGCCGGTCTCAATGGATTGCTTGAGCGCGCAGGTCGCCTGGCAGATGTTGGCGCGCAGCACTTCATGGCATTTTCTGCCGATGGCCTCGCAGCGATGCACTCCGGTAATATCCTCAGCCGCCCGGTTGAAGGAAGTGATCCGAAAATCCTTGTCCACGGTAAAAGCCCCGTCGGCAATGGAATCGAGAATGAAAACATCAAGGGAGATTTCATCCCGCAGGGCTTCCAGGGCAGAAACGTCCCGGAAGGTTTCCACCCCTCCGATGATCTCACCGATCTCATTGCGCAGCACCGATGTGTTGACGCTTATCGGAACAACACTTCCATCGCGCTTGCGGATATTGACATCATGACTGATGACTTCCCGGCCGGTTTCAATGGATTTTTTCAGCGCGCAGGTGGACTTGCAGATGTCGGCACGGAAAACCTCATGGCATTGCCGGCCGATGGCCTCGTCGGCCTTGACTCCCGTAATATCTTCGGCGGAACGATTGAACGAAGTGATCCGCCAATTCCGGTCAACGGTAAAGACCCCTTCGGTGATTGCGTTCAGCACGGTATCGCTGAAGGCGGAAAAAGGGTTTTTTTGCTCTGGAGGACGCATGGGTGCCAAAGCAGCGCTCCTTACGGATATCTGACGAAATAACGGGAAATCACCTCATAAAAAAACCGCCGGGTATTAAAACCACTTACAGACGGTGGCACGCACAAACGCAAAGGCCTTGACCGTTCGGTCGGCACAATGGATTACAACAGGCGCCTCTGCTCAGGGACGCGCCAGCAATTCCGCAACCGCATCCTGCAACCGCTCGGCCAGCTCCTGCTTCTGCTTGACGGTGTAATCGCTGGTGGCAATGGGGGCCCCCACCCGGATCTCCACCCGGCCCGGCTTCACCAGAAGCCTGCCCTTGGGCAGGACCTGATGGGTGCCGGTTATGGCCACCGGCACCACCGGAACCCCGGCCTTGATCGCCAGAACCATGGTCCCGGGCTTGAACTGCCCCAGCTTCCCGTCCGGGCTTCGGGTCCCCTCGGGAAAGATAATGACCGAAGCTCCGTCGGCAATGCGCCGGGCCGCCTCGTCCAGGCTTTTGAGGGCCTTGCGGCCATGCGCCCGATCCACCGGAATGTACCCGGCCAGATGCATGGCCTTGCCGAACACGGGAATCTTGAAAAGCTCCAGCTTGGCCAGCCAGCGAAAATCAAAGCCCAGATAACCCTGCAGCACAAAGATGTCAAACTGGCTCTGGTGATTGGCCGCAAAAATATACGGCTTCCCCGGCTCCAGAAGATCGATTCCCGTCATGCTGACCGAAACCCCGCTGACCCGGGCAATGATCCTGCCGAGGGCGCGTGGAAGAAACTGAACGTCGGCAGCGGACCGGCGAAAGACGAGAATCATGATGATGGCCACGATGCTGACCACCCCGGTAAGCATGGGCGCGAGCACCAGAACCAGAACACCTCGCAAAAAATTCAGCACGTTGGACTCCCCGGTATCTTTGTGGTATCGTGTCGAAAAAATTTCCTGCGGCGCTGCATCCAACCAGCTTGATTTTGAAGCTGCCGGAATTGAACACAACCCCACAGTATGCAACTGAGCATCAGCGAAGCGGCGCTGTCGAACAGTTACTTTTTTCCCTCAGTGCCGGCATCTTAGCATTCCTGTGTGCTCCTGCCAAGCACTGACCGCAAACACCGGACCAGCGTCCGTTGGGCTGAACGATGATACGCATTACCGACACGCCAAAACCAAAAGACAAATTCGGCTCCATCCTTATCCGTGATGGCAAGCCAACGGGCAATTTTGCTTTGCGTCCGCACCCGGACAAACGGCCGCAGTCATTTTTCCTCTGGGGCTTGCTGAAAAAAATCATAGCGATTCTGCTTGGAGCGGCCCTCATTCTGGCTCTCAGCAGCCCTCTGCTGGTTCCCTACCTGGTCACCACGCTTCTGGCAAAACATTTGGCCTCGGAACTGGATCGGCCTGTTACCATACCCCGGGCTGGATTCAACCCCCTCACCGCAACCCTGACCCTGCACAATCTCATTATCGGCCCGAAGCTGTCCAAACCCCATGACCCTGTTGACCCGCTGCTTTCCGCATCCCGTTTATCCCTGGAGTTCAAACTCAACCGCCTGATGGACGGAGAAGTTGCCTGCATTGCGGAAACCGACCATTTCTTTCTGCACCTGGTTCGCCGGAAAGATGGCACCTATAATCTCGGCCAATTCATCGATACTCTGCTGCCAAGCGCGGCTCTTCTCCCTCTTCGTTTTTCCGGGGGCGCCTTTGCCGTGAGCGACAGCCGCCTTGTTTTTACCGATGAGCTGAACGGCACAATCCACCATGCCGAAGAGATCGCCCTGAGCATCTCATCCCATGCCACCGGACCGGCCATTCCCTTTCACCTGCAGGCCACGATCAACGGGGTTGCGATCACCCTTGACGACTCGGCAGGCCTGACCGTCACATCCGCCCCGCCTCCGACTGTCGCCCAGCCTGACCCGGCGACACAAGGAGAAGCCCCCGAGCCGGACACAGCCGCCGACCCCGCCTTGAAAACCGCTGAGACCATCGCACTTGTTCAGGACCTTGCCAATGGTCTCAGGCTGTATCTGCCGAAAATCGCCATCCCGCCGGTCGAAAGCCGCACGGAAAAACCCCTTACCCCCTGACCCGGATACAACCCATGCTCCGCCCGCCCTATACCAGATACAACCGCCTCTACACCTACCATCTCGACCTCAAGGATCTTCCGGCCATCGATGATCCGGATCTCATCGGCACCTGGATCGAGGACGAAACCGCCATCCTCTTTTTTCATCGTCCCAAAGAACGACTGGTCAAAGCGCTCTGCGAAGCTTCAGGGGCCACGGTCCTCTATGAAGCCGACCTGGATTATACCGACTGGGAAGCAGGCCGGGAAATAGAGCCCTTCACCGTGGGCGGCTTGAGCGTCGCTCCGATCTGGGAAAAAGCCGCAGCGGATATCTCCCTGGACCCGAGCGTTATCTTCGGGAGCGGCTTCCACCCCTCAACCCGCCTCTGCCTTGAAGGGCTGCTCAAATACACCACCAGCCCGGAAATCACCATCAGCACCGCCCTTGATCTTGGCTGCGGCACAGGACTTCTGTCCATTGCCGCTGCCAAACGGGGAGTGCAGCGGATTACCGCCTGCGACAACAACCGGCTGGCCTGTCAGGTGGCCGATGCCAACTGCCGGGCCAACGGGGTCCAGGACATGGTCACCGTCCTTGAAGCCGACCTCCGCCTCCAATGCCCCGACACCAAAGTCGATTTGGTCATGGCCAATCTCTACAAGGGATTGATGCTTGAACTTTTCCAAAATCCTGATTTCTGGCAGGCAAAACTGTACCTGCTCTCCGGATTTATTCCCGGCATGGAAGAAGATCTTCTGGCCGCTCTTCCGCCCAGCGGAATCACTTTCCTGGAAAGAAAACGAAACGACCGCTGGTGCTCCTGGGTCCTTTTACGTCAGTAGACAACAGGTCTACACCTCAACGACATCGCTGTTCAGCGGAGATTTCTGCCGCGCCCCAAATATTTTGGGCACTGCCTGCGTTTTTCCGCGCTGCAGTCGGCAACCTCCCAGCACGGTGCATAGCGGAGCAGCTTGCCCATGGATGCTATGGTGATGCCGCCTCCGTGGATCATGCCGAAAATGCACCGGATCCAGGAGATATCGTCGGCGCTGTAATACCGCCATTTACCCTTGCGGCTCGGGGTGACAAGCCCCGCTTTCTCATAATTGCGCAAGGTGCGCGGATGCAAGTCCAGCATATCGGCCGCCGCAGAAATCCGGTAGACCGAGGGATGGGTTTGATATCGCATAGGCAATCCTTTTGTTTTCTCTTGATTTAGGGAAAGCGCGCTCAATCTCCCTGCAGCGGGAAACGGATCGTTATCCTGGTATATTTCCCCTCTTCCCCGGTGATCGACAACAAGCCGCCATGGTCTTCTACAATCCTGCGGCAGACAGCCAGCATCCGCCCCCAACTCCCTGCCGGAAATTCCCTGCCGTTACTGAAACTCAGCTGGGTGTCAGGTGGAATCACCGCCCCGAACTCCACGATGCTGATTTCAAAAATCCGCCCCTGGGCGTTGTCTGCGGCAGACTGTGTGGCAACGCTGATTTTTTTACGCGGGTCCCTGCCGGCAAACCTCTCGCCGAGATTGGCCCGGACACTGTTGAGAATGCCTAAAAAAACCTGCTGCATTTCCTGGGCATGCACCGGAATCACCGGCGGCTCAACCTCCAGGTCGGTCTCAATCTGGACGCCCTCGCTTTTCAGGTGATAGCCAATGAGCAGCAGGGCATCATTCAGCACAGTGGCCACAGGCAGAAACTCCCCCGCAGTCGCGCCATTTTCCTGGCCGTACAGGATGAACTTCCGGATTATTTCCGCAATGCGCTCCCCGGTCTCAATGATTTTTGTGATCAGCACGTTCTGCGGCTGCCCAGGCTTTTTGAGCTGTTCTTCGTCGGCGAGCACCTGCGCATAGTTGATCAGGCCGTTACCGAGATCCCCCACCTCATGCGAAACTCCACCGGCAAGGGCCGCAATCATCTCCAGCCTCAGGCTTGCCTCGCCCCCTCCCGCACTGTCCTGGCGGGCAAGAGGATACCCCACAAGAATCAACCGTTCAGGCTCGTCACTCAGCTCACGGTCCGAGACAACTTTGCAGAGAAATTTACGAGGAGGAGTAGCTCCGGCAAACGCCAGCCGTACCCCATCTTCCGAACGAAGTTTTTCCATCAGCGCGGAGATGTCACTGGCCAGACCGGGTTGAACAGGCGCCAGAAAATCACGCCAGGATCGACCGGAAAGCTGCTCATCCCCAGCGCCTGCAATGGTTGTGAAAACCGGGTTTGCTCCGAGGATGCTTCCCGATGGAGACAGGGTCAGCTGAATCACCCGCAAGGCCTCAAAAAGCCGGGCATGCAGATTCTCCCTGCTTGCCAAATGCTGCTGCCCCTCGATGGTATGCAGGGCCAGGCCGAGATCGCCTGCAAATCCCTCAAGCAATTCCATTTCCTTGTCGTCAAACCCATCAGGAGAAATTCCATAGATGGAAAGCACGCCGTAGGCGGTATTCTGCCATATAATCGGCAATGCTGCGCAAGCCGCATGCCCTTCGGCAAGGGGCGTTCCCTTGAGCAGCCCCTTGGGAATCCCGGCCAGGATATCCATCCGCACGACCGGAGCCCTGGTACGCAGCGCCAGGGCCGCGGGATTTTGCTCCAGTCCTTTTTCCTCGGCGTCGGTGAGCAGGATGGCCATGCAGGTTTCGCATTCCTTGTTGCTCATGGATGTCGCGCCATCCGCAGTCACCGGCATGACATCTCCGCCCTCTTCGGCCTGCCCTATCCAGATCAGGCAATATTCGTGATTTGCAAGCAGGGCCCGGCACACTTCCTTGAACAGGGAATCCCTGGTCTTGCACTTGGCAATAGCCAGCTGCGCTCCCTTAACTGCCGAGGCAACCCGCTGGAACTTCGCCAGCCCCTGGGCCGTGATGTCGCGTGCCATCAGCAGATCGTGGAAAGAATAGGCCAATTCCGAAACCTCGCCGCTTCTTCCCGGAATGGAAAGAGTAGGCCTCACCCCGGCGGCCACTTCCTTCACCTGCTTGACAAGATCCAGCAAAGGCACGATCAGCCGCCTCTGAAAAAAAAGAAGCATGACGATGATCAGGCTGACCACCATGGCCAGGGCGCCGATTACCACGTTCTGAAAGCTGACCAGTTCGCGTTTGCCGTGTTCGACCAGCACCCGGTCGAAAAGCATGAGCCGCTCTCCCAGGGTGCGGATTTCCGTATTGAGTTGTTTGAGCTGCTCAGGCCTGACCGGCCCGGCGCTGATCTTTCTCACCAGCAGGATAAGGCCGGGCAGGTCCGTGGCGTTGGCCAGGGTGAGCTTATAATGATCGTCTATGGACCTGTTCCCGATAATGGAAGCCAGGTTGAGATTAAGTTCCTCCAGTTCCGCACCGGCCGGCCCCAGCCCGGCATACTGCCCTTCGAGCAGATTTTCGGTCACATGTTCCCGGATTATGGCGAACTGGAAGATCAACTTTTCGGTCTGTCGGCTTACCTCCACATGATTGCGATACAACTGATACTGCCTGATCCCCATACCAAGGAGAGCCACAAGAATCAGCGCAACCGAGACTGCTGTGGCATTGATCGTTTTTTTCAGCGGAAAGGCCATTTCAGTATGTCCGTCGGCAGGGCCGGAGACCCGGCCCTGCCATTTTTCCATCAAAGATGATGGCGTCCTTATTTGGTTTCCTTCCAGGTGTAGAGGATCGGCATTCTGGCCAGAACTGCCCGATAAACCACGATATATGTGGCATAAACGGTGATGACGATCACTACTTCACGCCAGTGGGGAATCTCCTGGTACAATTGCCAGTTGAAAGTGATAAGCGCAGTATTCAATCTGTTCAGGGCAAGGCCGAAAACTGCCAGAAAAGCCCCGAAACGAGCCAGGGACGCATTGCTGTTCCGCACGGCCATGGTGTAGACAATCAGCGGCAGAATGACTCCCACGATCATTTCAAACATGAACCACCCTCCCCAGCCGGTGGCCAGATACTGCCAATCGTTATCATGAGCAATGCCGATGATTTTAATTACCAGATAGGTGATCAGGGCAAGGGAAGCGCCCTTGGCCAGCCCAAGGGTCAGTTTGCTGAGGTTGTTCAGATAGTTTTCATCACATCGCCAGCGCATGAACCACTTGGTAAGGGTGCTTACCACAATGAGCATGGAAAGCCCGGCAAAAACCGCGGAAACGAAGAAATGAAACCATTGAAAGGACGAAGAATACCAGAGCGGATGCACCTTGCCCGGAGCATAGGTGAACAAGGCACCCAGCGCTCCCTGATGCAGGGTGGAGAGTATTATGCCTGCGATGGTAAGGCCGAGCACGATACTCTTGACAAACTTCTTGGCTTTGGGGAAACCCATCCACTCCGAGAATGCAGGGACAAGTTCCGCCACCTGACAGGAAAGGTAGGTCGCCACATGCCAGGCCACGAGAAAAAGTACCGCTGCCGGCCCCAGGGAGACGAACATCGGATAAATCAAACGCCAGGGCTGGCCAAGGTCCACCTGAAGAAACATGACCGCGAACAGATAGCCGAGCAGCCCATTCAGCAGACCAAGCCGCTCAATGGACTTGAAGTCCTTACGGCCAAAAAGCTCCACCGTGGTTCCCATCATAAAACCGGATGCGGAGAGCGGCACCATGGTAAACAACCCCCAGCCCAGAAACAGCCCCCAGGGATAATCATAGGAGGAGTGCGTTACCCAGCCCAGGCCAAAGATAAAACGGCCAATCAGAACCGGCAGCCCAACTGCGTAAATGGCCCAGAGCACCCAGTTGAACGGGTTGCGCAACTGAACCGCCATATATTCCTTGGGGCTGAGCCCCAGCATGATTTTCTCTTTTACGGTCCACTCGCTCCCATCTTTCTTGCGATCGGAGACAACCGGGGCGAACCCTTGTGATTTTAAGCTATTCATCGTTGCCACCTCTCCTCAGCTTTTATTATCTTCTTTTTTCAGAGCGTCTTTCCGGTTGCTCAGCAGATGAAAACCGGTAAACAATGCGGGCCATATGGTGAGCACCATCGGCACTATCGCCAGGAACTCCTTGACATAGCTGATGATCGGCTGGTCGCCCAAGTGGGTGTCATAACCGATCTTGTCGAAAGGCACGTCGGAGAGATACATCCAGGCCGTGCCGCCGACCTCGGTTTCGCCGTACACGTGATCCACGTAGGCGCCCGGCTTCTCGCTGATCCGTTGATGGGCCAGCTTGAGAAGATCCTTTCTCTTTCCGAAAGTCATTACTTCCTGAGGGCAGGCCTCGACGCAGGCAGGAGGTCTGCCGAATTTGAGGCGGGTGTCGTAGCACATGATGCACTTTTTCACCACCGGATTGATGGCGCTGGAATAGCTGTAAGCCGGAATATAAAATGGACAGGCCACCATGCAGGTCCTGCAGCCGACGCATACGGTCGGATCATACATTACTGCGCCTTCAGGCGTTTTCTTGTAGGCATTGACGAAACAGGAGGTCAGGCAGGCCGGTTCGTTGCAGTGATTACACTGCACCTTCCGAAACAACGGGTGCTCCCGCCCTTCCACATCGTACTTCTGCACGACGGTGTAAGCCTTTTCCGTGGTCCTGCGCGGCAGTCCCCCTTCGCGCTTTTCTTCAAACACCGAGAGATCGTCGAACGGTTTGTCCGGCGTCGGCAGTCCCTGCTCCTTGTTGCAGGCCGCCTCACAGGTTCGGCACCCGACACATTTGGTAAGATCGACAAGCACCCCCATGCTGTCCGGGTAACCGCCGAAGCTCTGCCCTGCAGCCCCGGCCTGTTTGCTTGTCCCGACAGCGGCGATGGCTGCGCCACCGGCCAGGCCGCCTTTCAAGAAACTTCTGCGGTTTAACATTTTCATAGTCTAACCCTCTGATATCGTTTCAGCGTAAGCCGTTGTTCAAAAAATAACCCTGCTGTCTCCCTTGCAAGGACGGCATGAAGAGCAGTAACGGAATAGCCAAGAAAACAGAAATGGCATAACCGATGGCCATTTCGTAACGGCTCCTACATTCAAAGCCTGTGCGGCTTGCGATCAATGACCGCCTCCATGCCCGGTTGCATCGGTTGGGGCCGGAGCATATTTGCCGGAATTGAAAAAGGCGTCACCCTTGTCGTTTCTGGTGTGGCAATCCTGACACCCTGTCGGACCACCCATGCTGGTGTGGCAGCCAAGGCATTTCTGGTGATACGCCCCTTTCAGCCCGAGCTTTCCCTTGTGGTACATCTGGGGCGTTTCCTGGATTTTTGCCAGATCCTCCGCGGAATACCTCGTATCCGAATGGCAGTCCTTGCAGGCAACGCTTCTTGATTTTCCACCCGCCTCATGGCAGCGTGCGCAGGTCGGATCCGTGGGCGCTGCTCCGGTTGTGTGGTGATGGCATTCAGCGCAACTTGCCGCCACGCCGGTATGCATGGCATGATCAAACGTCACTGCGGAATAGTGGTTTGCCAGGCTGCCAAGCTCCACCGAAGCCGGGCCATCCACGGCCCAGCTCTCTGCGGCGAATGGCGCGGTCAGGAGCATCAGCGCCGCCATCCCCACGAGTGTCTTTTTCCTTCCTCCCATGTTGGTCTCCTTTTAAAAAAGTGATCTCGTAAAAAACAAACGCTCTTTTTGTTCCCCGTAATTCAGACAATTGCTTGCGCAATGGATCTTCCTGTCAATCCCCTCCAGTCGGAGCCTCAGGGACTCCGCCAGCTGATTAAGCACAACCTGTGCCAACCGCTGCGGCTTGCTGCACGAACGAATGCCTCAAGACTCTGTGGCAATGCCATCTTGCCGAAGCCCCAAGGAAAAACAGGAGGTTTCACCAATAAAAAGAACGGCTGCGTATAAAACTGGAATGCTCGCTGCTTGGAAGAGTGGGAGTATTATCCCGAATGAGAAAAATAAATTGCAGGGGTGGATTTATTCCGGCGATGGCCTGTGCGCAACGCACCAAAAAAGTGTCGCACGCCACACATGTGTTGCAACACATGTGTGGCGTGCGACACTTGCTGCACATGAACGGGCAAAACTAACCGAGCAGCCCGGTCTGCTCTATATTTTCTTCGCTCAACTTGTGACAGGACAATATGATATCGACTTCTTCCGCGTCAATTGTCTCATGGTTCAGAAGAGCTTCGGCCAGCTTGTGCAGAAAAGTTATTCTTCCTTCAAGAACAATGATCGCATCCTGGTAACATTCCGCAATGATCCTTGTTACTTCCTCGTCAATCGCCCTGGCGATTTCTTCGCTGTAGGGCCGCTGCTGAGAACCGTTGCCGAGAAAGCCCTGATCGCGGGTGACGAACGCCCTTGGTCCAAGCCGCTCGCTCATCCCGAATTGACAGACCATCCGGGTCGCGATATCCGTGGCAGCCTGCAAATCGTTGCTGGCTCCGGTGGAAAATTCATTGAAAATGATTTCCTCCGCCGTTCTGCCGCCAAGCAGAATGGTGATACGGTTCGTCAGATACTCCTTGGAATAGGCATGGCGGTCGTCAATGGGCATCTGCTGCATAACGCCCATGGCCTGGCCCCTTGGGATGATGGTGATCTTGTGGACAGGATCGGTGTTCGGCAAAATCTTGGCAATGATCGCATGGCCCGCTTCATGATACGCAGTAACTTTGCGTTGCTGTTCGCTTACAACCAACCCTGTTCTTTCAACTCCCATGAGAATCTTGTCCTTGGCATCCTCGATGTCGCTGAGTTGAATTCCATCCTTGCCCTTGCGTGCGGCCATCAGGGCGGATTCGTTGATGAGGTTGGCAAGATCGGCGCCGGTGAATCCGGGAGTGGACTGAGCCACGACCTGCAGATCAACATCCGCATCCATGCGCACATTGCGGGAATGCACTTCGAGAATCTTGCGCCGTCCCTTCACATCGGGCGACATAATGGTCACCTGACGATCGAATCTGCCCGGCCGCATCAGGGCGGGATCCAGCACATCCGGCCTGTTTGTCGCGGCAACGATAATTACGGTTTGGTCACTCTGGAAGCCGTCCATCTCAACGAGCAGAGCGTTGAGGGTCTGCTCCCGCTCATCCTGGCCGCCCATGGCCCCGGCCGCTCCACGGCTGCGACCCACCGCGTCTATCTCATCGATGAATATGATGCAGGGCGCGCTTTTCTTTGCCTGCGCGAAAAGATCCCTCACCCGTGAGGCGCCTACGCCGACAAACATCTCGACAAAATCAGACCCGCTGATACTGTAAAAGGGAACTCCCGCCTCCCCGGCGATGGCCTTGGCCAGCAGGGTTTTCCCTGTGCCGGGAGGACCTTGCAGCAACACCCCTTTGGGAATCTTTCCGCCGAGCCGCGTGATTTTCTTTGAATCCTTCAAAAAGTCCACTATCTCAACAAGCTCTTCCTTTGCTTCCGGAATGCCGGCCACATCATCAAAGGTCACCTTGCCGGCTTTTTCAGGATCCATGGCGATCTTTTTTTTGCCAAAACCGCTTGAGCCGCCTTTTTGCCCGCGGAACATGAAAAACATCCAACCGCCCATGAGCAATAGGACAGGAAAGGTGGAGGACCAGAAAGGCGAAACCGCCCGTGGCGGTCCGGCGGAAATACGGATATTCTTGCTTTCAAGCCTGGGAATCAAATGCTGGACATCCGGCGCATAGCTCGAAAAGGACTGGCCAAAAGTGTCGGTGCCGAGGATCTCCTGACCCTGTATCCGCAGTTCCTGTATCTCATTATTTTCCAGCTTGACAAGGAAGGCGGAATACTCAATCACAGGCAGACGGCTTTCAACAAGCCAGACGTTGTAAGCGACAACGGCGAGAGTTGCCGCCAACATGATCAACAGATAATTTCGCACGTATTTAGCCACGTTTTCCCTCCTGGGCAGAAATGAACGCTGCGCACAGTGGATGCGCCGGACAGCTTTCCATTTTCCTTACTGCAACAACCGGACCATTCCACTATTCCAGCCTATCATTCGCCACGGAAAAACAGCAAAAAAAAAAGCCCGGGCGAACCCGGGCCAGGAAGGAGATGCTGCAAGGTTATCAGCGTTGGCCGGGAACCGTAACCTTCGGGGTGTTGACATACTTGAAGAACACGGGGAAAGCCGCAAAGAAGGCGACGCAGACAAGGTACTCGACGCCCTTGATATGGGTGTAGAAATCAACCAGGGTCGCCTGCTCACCGATCAGACCGATTGCCACCATGTACTGGCGCACAACTTCGCTCACCCCGGCCTTTGAGAGGCTGAAGCTTAATGCGGCAAGTGCCCACAACCCGACTACCGCACCCAATCCGCCCATTATTGCCATGAAAATTCCTGCGCCCTTCCGATCTGCAATTGCCTTTTCCATGATATTCCTCCTTACGCGCTTCTTTCTTCTTTATGATTTTGATATGATCGCAATCGTATTTCAGCCTGTTTACATTCCTGTCACTGCGGCAAGCCAGCCACGACCCATTTCAAAAATACCGCCCATGGCGCTCATCCCGCCGATCAGGCAAGCAATGCCCCAAGTTCCGATCAGTGTTGCCAAGGCGAGGATTACAATTACGCCTGCTTTGGAGATACCCTCACCAATTGCTGCTTGATCAAGTTCGCCAATTCCGAGTCCTTGCTTCTGCATTGCGTTCTTCATGGTGTGCCTCCTATGAATTTGTTTTTTCGTCATTATCAAGTATCCGTGCTCGTTTGATTTAGTGATATTGCACAGCACGTGCCAACCACCCCCCAAATTCAACGGCAACTTTCCAACGTGATGAGCTAACCATCTGATTACACGATAAATAAAAATATCCCCCCTCAAAAATGTTCCGATCAATGCAACCATCGCTCTGAATAAAAAACCCTTTAACATCAGTATGTTATGAAAAAATCACGCAGCCAATCCTGAACGCTGGCACCTGGCCTCGGAACAAAACAGCTTTAAGGGAAAAACGAAAAAAGTGTGGCGCAAAATGCTTTTGCGCCACACTTTTGTTGCTGAATGTGTAGCAAGGTGTTGCGCCTGCAACACCTTGCTATTCGTGGCACAATTTCTCTTCTTTCAATAAAAACTGCTGCAGACAATGACTCATAAACATGCAGCCGCGTGTTTTTCCCGCAATCAGCTTGACGATGCCTGGATTATTCGTCTTGACTATTTGGAAGAACCCAAGGGAATACCAGAAGAGGTTCTGTTTTTTAGTAAGTCTTGAGGGGAAGCAGAATGAACCAGGAAACAACAGGGAAATTTCTCCCATCAACTGACAGGAAATTCACAGGCAAACAAAAAAAAGCCCGGGCGAACCCGGGCTTAAGAAAGCGACACAGCAAAGTTATCAGCGTTGTGCCGGAGCCGTAGCCTTCGGGGTGTTGACATACTTGAAGAACACGGGGAAAGCCGCGAAGAAGGCGACGCAAACAAGGTACTCGACGCCCTTGATGTGGGTGTAGAAATCAACCAGAGTCGCCTGCTCACCGATCAGACCGATTGCCACCATATACTGGCGCGCAACTTCGCTCACTCCTGCCTTTGAGAGGCTGAAGCTTAATGCGGCAAGTGCCCACAACCCGACGACTGCACCCAATCCGCCCATTATTGCCATGAAAACTCCTGCGCCTTTCCTGTCCGTCATTGCCTTTTCCATAATGCTGCTCCTTGTTGATTCGTTTTTCTTTATGATCTGAAGTGATCGCACCCTTGTTTTTCTGCCTGCTTACATTCCTGTTACTGCGGTGAGCCAGCTCCGCCCCAGTTCCAGAATACCGCCCATGGCGCTCATTCCGCCGATCAAGCAGGCAATTCCCCATGCGCCGATCAATGTTGCCAAGGTAAGGATGACGCCAACGCCTGCCTGTGAAACTCCCTCACCGATTGCTGCTTGATCAAGTTCGCCAAAACCGATTCCTTGTTTTTGCATTGCGTTCTTCATGGTGTGCCTCCTATGGCTTTGTTTTTTCGTCTTTATCACGATATTGATTTCGTTTGATTAGGAGACATTGCACACGGTGTGCCAACAGTGGCGCGAACCTGGGGGGTAATTTTCCAATTTGGCACTGTAACTATTCGATTTCAAAAGAAATAAAAAAACTATACCCGTTGTGAGGATCGACAAAAGGATTGGAAGCCTGCAACGATAAAAATGAAACAATATCAGGCTATTAGATGAGAACTACGGGAACAATCGCGGACTCAGACAAACAGGTGAACGTCAGGGGGTACGACAAGGAGATACGAAACAAAAAGTGTGGCACGAACGAGTGTCGCGCCACACTTTTGCTGTTACATGTGTAGCAGAGTGTTGCATGTGCAACACTCTGCTATTCGAGACCATAGGCCTTCATTTTGCGATACAGGGTGCTGCGGTCGATGCCAAGGAGTCGGGCAGCCTTGGCCTTATTGCCATCGGTCTGGGCGATGATGCTGAGCATGTGCGCCTTCTCGCTCTCCTGCGAAACAGGAGGAAGGGTTCCCCCATGCGGAGCAGCCTCGGTTTCGACTCCGGAGGATCCTGGTGTTGCGGAAATGGTGCGACCGCCGGTGCGGATCTCCTCTGGAAGATTGCCTGTGGTGATGGTGTCATCCGTACACAGCACACAGGCCCGCTCCACCACATGCTCCAGTTCCCGCACATTCCCAGGCCAACGGTAAGCGTCAAGCAGTTGCAAGGCCTGATCGGAAATACCGGTGATATTCTTGTTCAAACGCTTGCTGAACCGCGCCAGAAACAGTTCCACCAGAATGGGCAGATCGCCTTCCCGGTCCCTGAGCGGCGGCAGGGTGATATCTATGACCCGCAGGCGATAGTAGAGATCTTCCCGGAAATCTCCCCGCTGGACCTTCTGCTTCAGGTCGGCATTGGTGGCGGCCACCACCCGGACATCCACGGTGACGGGTCTGTCCTCACCAACCGGATAGAAGGTGCGTTCCTGCAGAAAACGCAACAGCCGCAGCTGCATGAGCGGTGAAATATCACCTATCTCATCGAGAAACAATGTTCCGCCGTCCGCCTGCAGGATCCGCCCTTCACGATTGCGATCCGCCCCGGTGAAGGCACCCTTCTTGTGGCCGAACAGCTCCGACTCCATGAGGTTTTCCGGAATGGAAGTGCAGTCGAATTTCACCAGAGGCATGTCCCGGCGCGGGCTTTCCGCATGGAGGGCCTCGGCCACCAGCTCCTTGCCGGTGCCCGATTCCCCGGTAATCAGAACCGAGGTGTCCACCTGGCCGACGTTTTCGATGAGGGTGTACACCGTCTGCATGGCACGGCTTACCCCGGCCAGACGATGAAAATAGGTGCGTTTGCCGCGTTTCTCCAGATCCTCCAACCGGCTTACATCGCTGAACACCAGCACCGCACCCAGAAAATCCTTGTCCTGCTGCCCCTCCAGGGGGGCGGCACAAAGCCGGAAAACGACATGGCCGCCACTTTCCAGATTGACTTCGATGCGATGTTCGCTCACCGCTTCCCGGCATTCCAACACCTTTTGCGCATCCGCGGCAAATACCGCAAAGGAATCGGGCACATCTTCAAGACTTCTGCCTATGGCAAGACCGGGCATATGCGTTGCCGCCCACGTCTTGGCCTGATCATTCATCTGCACCACCCGCAGATCATGATCAACGGTAATAATCATGTCCCGGACACTGCGAAAGATCGTTTCGAGATATTGCTGGGAGCGCTCCTTTTCCCCGGCCAGCCTTTCCTTTTCCTTCCAGAGGGAATACTGCTGCAAGGCCATGCGCGCGGTGCGCAGCAGATCGGCTTTTTTCACCGGCTTGGCCAGATAATCAAAAGCCCCCAGCCGTACCGCCTCGGAAGCGGTGCTGATATTGGGATAACCGGTGACCATGACCATCGGGCACTCCAGCCCCAGCTCCCGGACCCGCCGCAGCAAATCGATGCCGGACGCCCCTTCCATGACGATATCGCTGATAATCAGATCAAAGGTCTGGTGCTCGATGAATTCCATGGCTTCTTCAAAAGTCGAAGCAGTCACCACCGGACCATACCCCTCGCGACCGAGAAACATCTGAAAGGTCAGCCGAAGGCTCTCCTCGTCGTCAACCACCAGTATCCTGGTTTCTGATTTGTCCAGATCAATCATTGCTGCTCCTCTGGTGATCTGCCGCCGATATGCGCGGCACAGTCGTAATGGATTCGTACTAAATGACGCCCGCAGGCAGCTCGTGCTGTTGCTGCCTTTTGTCTCTGCGGCCTGGCATCATTTCTTTTTAGCCGCCCTCAGCCTCATACGCCGGCAAATCAACAATCAGGGTGGTATGCCCACCCAGTTCGCTTTCCACCCGGAGCTGTCCGCGAAAATCCTTTATCAACCCGGCGCTGATGGACAAACCCAAGCCGGTCCCTTCCCCCGGTTTTTTGGATGAGAAAAACGGCTCGAAGATCTGGGTGAGCAGTTCCGGCGGAATTCCATCGCCATAATCGGTGACTTCCGTTCTCACCATGGCGCCTTCCCGCCCCTGCACGGCCCGGCATCGGATTTCCAGCTTTTTGCCGGGATCCCGCCCCGGATACCGTTGATTCAGGGCGTACCTGGCATTGCTGAACAAATTAAGAAAGACCTGCTGCAACTGCTGCGGATGCACCTTGATATTCGGCAAGTCCCCCGAAATATCGGTGCTGATAATCACCCCGTCTTTCTGGAGCTGGTGCTTGATCAGAGACAGGGAGTCGTTGATGACCGCTTCGACCCCGACAACCTCCGCTTCCTCCTCCCGCTGACGGGCAAAGAAAAGGAGATTGCGCACGATATAGGCTATCCGCTCGCCTTCCTTTATGATGCGATCAAGCATCTCCCGCTGGGCCTGATTGCCGGACTCACCTCCCCTCTGTTCCTGACTTGAATCATCGAGCAGCACCTGGGCGTAATTGATAATGCCGTTGATAGGGTTGTTGATCTCATGGGCTACGCCGGCGGCCAATTCGCCGATGGAGGCAAGCTGCCCGGCCCGCATGGTTTCGGCCCGATACATTTTTTCCTCGGTGACATCCCGCAGGAGAATCAGGGCCTTGGTCTTGCCATCGACGTCGACAAACGGCACATAGCTCTGCTCATAATGGCGGTGATCGGACATGATCTCTTCGGTCCGCTGGATCTCGTTGCTCTCAATGGCTGCATGCATGCGGCACACCTCGCAGGGAGTGTCGCGCTGCTTGTAGACCTCGTAGCATTTTTCGCCGATCTTGTCGCCAAAGGTCCGGCGCAGGATATCGTTCTGGTATTCGATCTCGTAATCCCGGTTGAGGATGTGCATGCCATGATCGAGAGCGGAAAGAATCCCACGGAACTTGTCCCGCTCCGTACGCAGCTGCCGGTCGATATTCTGCTGCTCGGTGATGTCGCCGAAGCTTTCCACCGCGCCGATGACATTGCCATGCGCATCCCGCAACACGTCGGCGTTTTTGCTGACAATCCTGACCCGGCCATCCTTGGTCCTGATTTCACATATCCGGTTGAGGATAGGCTTCTTGACATTTTCGGAATATACGCCGCAGCCCTTCAATGTGCAGGGCTCCAGAGCAAAAACACTGCACGGCTTGCCAAGGACCTCCGTTTCGGTATATCCGGTTATCCTTTCCGCCTTCTTGTTCCAACTGGTGATCTTTCTGTCGAGGTCAACGGTGAATATGGCGCTGGGAATGACACTGTAAACAAGTTGTGCCTGTTCACAGGACTGGAGAAGCTGGTCCTCGGCCCAGCGCCGCTCATCAATCTCGAGGCGCAGAGCGTCATTGACCTTCTTCAGCTCGAGGGTGCGCTCCTCAACCCGGCGCTCAAGCTCATCGTGACTTTTTTTCAGGACCTCCGCAGCCAGGTTAAGCTCGGTGACATCACGCAAAATTTCGATAACGCCGAGCAGGGTGTCGCCATCCCCCAGAAGAGGGGAGGCAAACACTTCGTATTGGCGAAGCTCGCCGTTCTCCATGGCGATATTCTGAGAAACCGAGACCGCCTTGCCGGTTTCAAGCACCTCCATGAGCGGGCACTCGCGCCCTGCCTTGCTACAGGCTTGCTCGGCCCCGAACAGCACCCTATAACAGTGCGAATTTTCAGAAAATTTCCCATCATTTATCCGGGCGGCAGGAAAATCTCTGGCAGCCTGATTGATGAGTTTTACCCGCATATCCGTCCCGATCACCAGGACAGGATCAGTCACACCGTTGATCACAGATTGCAGAAACCGAAGGTGGTCCAACAGCATGCGGCCAATGGCGCGCCGATCGTTTTTCGCGACCCTGCGTTCTTGCGTTTTCCATTTCATTATGGTTCCTGCCTACCTTCCAAAGCGGTTGCGCTTTGACTTACAGTATTTTGTCCATTTCGTCGGCCAGATAGGAAAGGTGCATTTTTTCTTCATCCGCCAGTCGCAAAAACAATGCCCTGGTTTCGTTTTTTCCACTCTTCTGACCCATGCGGCCGTAGAGGTCAAAAGCCTGGGTCTCAAGGGCCATGGCCAGCTCCAGGATATCCCGCTTGCTGTGCAGGTGCGCATCGGCCCGGGCAAGAAAATCCTCCACCCTGCCGCCGCCCTCCATGACTCCGGTCGCGCCCTTCTCAGGCTTTGCCTCCGGTCCGTGCGCTTGCCTGTATTCGGCAAGAAGGCGGGCCTTGTGCTTATCCTCAAAACCCATCAGCCGGGTATAGAGCTGCCGCTCCTCCCCATCCTGCACCCGCCCGGCCATGATCCGGTAGAATTCCTGCAACCCGTCCTCCATGGCATAGGCCAGACTTACTCCATCCTCATACTCTTCCTGCCCGGTAAAAAGCTCCAGGCCGGCCTCTTCCGGCCCGCTGGCCTGATGACCCTGCCAGGCCTTGATGCCTCCAGCCATATTGTAAACGCTTGCAAAATCCTTGCCAGCGAGCAGCTGGGCCGCAGCTTTACTTCTGCCGCCAATGGCGCAATACACAATGACCGGCTTCTCCTTTTCAAGTTCGCCGAGCCGCCCCGGCAACTCCTTGAGCGGGATGAGGATGGCCCCGGCCAGATGCCCCTGCTCATACTCCTTCGGCTGCCGGACATCCAGCAGCTGATAGGCGTCCGTACTCCGCTCTTCCATATACTTCTTTGCCTGGGCCACACTGAAATCCTCACCCGGCACAAACAGATTTTTCCAGTTCATTGCGCATCCCCTTTTTTATTGTTGCTCCCTGCGCCCACACCTTTCACGGAGTGTTACGCGTAAAGGGCAGGGCCAGCAGACGCCAGAATCCAAGTTGTTCGAAGTCCCTGTGCGAACCGATGCCGATAACTATCTTTTCCTGCTCCACCCCGGTGGTCAAGGTGCCCAGCATCCGGTCCCAAAAAGAAAAAATCACTCCGTAATTGGAATCACGCTCCTTGATCCGGACGGAGTGATGAATGCGATGCAAAAACGGCGGGACGAACAAAATCACCCACAGCCGCTCAAACCAGGCGGGCACCCTGATGCTGCTGTGGTGAAACTGCACGGACAGGTTCACCAGAATTTCAAAAAGGACATAGGCGGTCAGACTGATGCCGAAGGTATAGATAACCGCCAATCTGATCAGGCCGGTCACAAGAAACTCGCCCAGATGGAAACGATTTGCCGTGGTCACATCCATGTTCATATCGCTGTGGTGGACCCGGTGAAAGCGCCAGAGGAACGGCAGCACATGGGTGAGCAGATGCCAGAGGTAGATAAAAAAATCCAGGATCAGGAGGCCTGCTGCGATCTGAAGCCAGCCGGGAAGCGTCCAGGCATTGAGCAAGCCGACATTTTTCTCCTGTCCGGCAAGGATCAGTGCGACAATGGCGCTGGTATAAAGCAGATGGTAGACCGCTCCGTTCACGATGGACAGCGGGAGATTGGCAAGCCATCGCCTGGTGCGGGCCACGGTCGGCTCACGGTAGGAAAATCGCTGCTCGCACAACAGATAGAAAAAAACCCCGCCCCAGTAGAGGTAGGGCTTGATCGCATACAATTCCATGACAATTCTCCTTTTTCCTTTGCGTGCTATATGGTTATCACCGTATAACCTGCCTCCAGATATCGGGCCATTGCCGGATGCCCCTGCATCTCGTCGGCCAGGGGCAAGCCTTGCGCCTCTGCCGCGGCCAAACTTCCCATCTTTGTGGCGCAGGCCCGACAGACACAATCAATCAGCCCGTTTTTTTTCACCTTGTCGTAGAGCGGTGCAAATGGCGCACTCGGTTCGGCGAGTTCCCTGATAAGTGCTGTGGCCTTCCCTTCGATAACGATTTTAACATCCCAGCCCCTGGCCTGCATGTCCAGACCGTTCAGCAGGGCATGGGCAAAACAGGGTGGTTCGCCGGCAAAGGCAACAATAGCAATCTTATGAGTCATGACTTCCTCCGTTCACATACTATATATAGATGCGACATCTTCTTCTCCTGAAAAAACTACCACGCTTTTTCCCAAAAACGGAACAAAATCATGTTTCATTTCCACCGACTTCCCAATACAATGAAGGTCAGCTCGGAAAATCTCCAGGAGGTTCTGATGCGCGACAGACCTGCCAGACTCAGCCTCACTGTGTATCTCAGCCTGATCCTCTCTATTTTTTTCATCCTGGCCTCCGTCATTGTCGTTTTTCTGGTCCGGGAGGGGATGCGGGAACAAGCCCTGCTTGAAGCCAAAGCCAAAGCCACCATTCTCCTCGATCGGAATATGGCAACCCACGATTACTTCACCAACAAACTCAAGCCCGCTGTTTTCGCTCTTACCGAAAAATACCGGCCGCCCGATCATTTTGATCCGACCTGGATGTCTTCCACCTATGCCAACCGCAGCATTGATCAATATTTCAGCGAACGAAACCGCGCCAGATACTATTTCAAAAACTGCGCCATCAACGCCCGCACCCCCGCCAACGAAGCCGATGCTCACGAACGCGCCTTTATCCGGGAACTCAACGCCAACCCCTCTCTGGACATCCGCTCGGATATCATGCTCATTGACGATCACCCGTTCTTTGTCGTCCTGCGCCGGGGAGAGACCATGCTCGAATCCTGCCTCCTGTGCCACAGCACCCCGGATCGCGCCCCAAAAGGACTGGTGGATATTTACGGTCCGACGCGCAGTTTTTCCAGAGAACCCGGCGAGGTTATCTCGGCAGTTTCCATCCGCATTCCCATGTCAGAAGCTTACGCCGAGGCGGACCGCTTCACCTGGAGCCTTTCCGGCCTCCTGATTTTTGTTCTTTTCGCCATACACCTGGCCCAATTTTTCCTCAACCGCTCGCTGATTCTGAAACCATTACGGATCATCAGAGCCAAAACCCGACTTATCGCCAAGGACGAGGCGCATCTGGGAGAAAAAATTGAACTGGCCACGAGCAGGGAATTTCATGAAGTGGCCACAGCCTTCAACACGATGTCGGAAAGCCTGCGCCACCAGAGGGATCACCTGGAAGAAAGGGTGGAGAACCGCACCAGAGAATTGACTGAAGCCCTGAACAACGTCAAGACACTCAAAGGACTGCTGCCCATTTGCGCGTCCTGCAAAAAAATCAGGGATGACCGGGGATATTGGACTCAGATTGAAAGCTATCTGCACAAGCATTCCGATGCGGAATTCAGCCACGGCATCTGCCCGGACTGCAGCAGAAAGCTTTATCCGGAATTTTTCCCGCCGGATAAACCCATGATTCCCGATTCGGATTAAAGGGGTATCCGCAACTGCATCTTGTGCTCGCAGGTCACCCTTCGTCGATGGCCCTACGCCAGCATTTTGCGGATCTTAAGGGCAAGTTCGCCCGGAGAAAGGGGCTTGCTGATAAAATTGGCATGGGTTCGGGAAACCCCGTGCTCCTCAAGCATGGAATCGGTATATCCCGACATGAACAACACCCGTATGCGGGGATCAGCCGCCTGCACTCTTTTGGCCAACCCGTGCCCGGTCATCCCCGGCATGATAACGTCGGTCAGCATGAGGTCGATCTTTTCCCGCCCCTCTTCAACAATGAGCAAGGCCTCCCCGGCTGACGGCGCCGTCAGCACGGTATAGCCCATGTCACCGAGGGAATGACGGACAACGGCAAGGATCTCCGGTTCGTCGTCAACCACAAGAATGGTCTCACTTCCCTGAAACACTTCCAGTGCCGTACAGGTCACCGCGGTCTCCACCGGAGCTTCCACCCGGGGAAAATACAGACGGAAGGTGGTTCCCTTGCCGGGCTCGCTCTGAATCACAATATAACCGCTATGCTGCTTGACTATGCCGTAGGCCGTGGCCAGACCGAGGCCTGTTCCTTTGCCTTGGGCCTTGGTGGTGAAAAAAGGCTCGAAGATATGTTCCTGCACCTCTTTGGTCATGCCTTCCCCTGTATCACTTACAACAAGGACCACGTAGCGACCCGGCTCGATATTTTCAAAGCCGGAAAATTCGACCTTTTCCAGAACCTCCTCGACGCAGGAAATGGTTAAAACACCTCCGTCAACCATGGCGTCCCGGGCATTGATAGCCAGATTCAACAACACCTGCTCGATCTGATGCTGGTCGGCAAGGATCCGCCCCTCTCCGCAGGATGCAACCTCCACCGCAACATCAATGCCGGGGTGGATAAAACGCCGGATCATGGTGCTCAAACCCGAGACAACGCTGTTTAAATCGATAACCCGCACATCAACGACCTGATGCCGGCTGAAGGTCAGCAACTGGCGGGTCAGGGACGCCCCTCTGATTCCGGCGTCGCGAATGGAACGCAGGGCGTCCGCCAAGGGGTCGCTGTCCGGCAACCGCCGCAGATACAGCTCGCTGTAACTTAAAATCGTGGTGAGCAGATTGTTGAAATCGTGGGCCACACCGCTGGTCAACCGCCCGACCGCCTCCAGTTTCTGGGATTGCAGCAATTGCGCCTGCAATTTTTTTTCTTCGGTGACGTTACGAAAGATGCAGCGGGTCACCTGAGGTTTGCCATTTTCGTACCTGCAGTTGGCCGCGCCCTGGATCATGATTTTATCGCCGTTTTTGGCGACAAAAGTCGTGTCGATTCTGTCGACCCGCCCCTGTTCCAGAACATGCTGAAAGGTCTCCATGCAGTGGTCCGTGCAATCCGGATCTATAATGTCGAAAATGGTAAGATGCTCGACTTCTTCCGCCGAATAGCCGAAAGTTGCCAACCAGGCGGGGTTGACCATAAGAAATCGGCCATCCGGCCTGACGAACTGGATCAGGTCGCTGGCGCTTTCAAAAAGATCGCGGTATTGCTCGCCGCTTTCCCGCAATGCTGCTTCCACCCGCTTGCGCTCGGTGATATCCCGGACAAAGGCGGCGATATACCTTTTCGCGCCCAAGGTTATCCCTACCGCATCGACTTCCTTTTCGACAATCCGTCCGCTTTTTGTCCGATGGGTGGTTTCACGGTGCAGGTTGCCTTTCTCTTTCACCTCAACCCAGCATTGGCTGATCTGGGGACCAACCTTCGGATCAATATCGGCGAGGCTTAAGGCCAGAAGTTCCGCTTCGGAGTAGCCAAGATTTTCAATCGCGGCCTGATTCACATAGGCGAAGCCACCCGTGTCGGTGATCAAATAAAATTCAACGCTTGCCGTATCGACAACCTGCTTAAATACGCTGTTTAATTCCTGATTATCCACGCTGGATCCGATAGTATTGCTTCATTGATAACATGCTGCCAGAAAGAATTTTCCGAATATACCCCGCGCAATAACTTTTAGCGAGAGTTTGGGACCACGCATTTTTTGTGGTTTCAATCTTTTCAAATACACGACAGACACAGGACAAACACTTTCAAGCCTTCAGCCGGATGAGGGCTTCAAGCTCTCGCCAGTCCACGGAACTTTGCCGACAGTTGCAGTCTTTGAGCAGGCAAATCTGGGGGATCACCTTAAGCCCGTGCCCCCCCAGCGACCCTTCCGGAGAAATATTAGCCGAGCGCAGGTATTTCTCCCGCAGATCCCGTGTGCACAGACAGCCCACCACCGCTTGCGGATGATGCTGCTCAATGAGCCGCACCAGAAAATCCCGACTGCGCAACACCCCCTCCTTTTTATGCAGCCTGCCGCTCACCACCACGGAAACATCCCGGTAGCCCAGCCCTAAAGCCAGCTCCCGCATCTCCCGCAGACGGCACGGAATGCGGCAATCTGCCTGGCACAACAGCCCTTTCTCCTGATCGATAACTGTGGCGCACCCTTCCGCCCTCAAGCAATACGGCAAGAAAAGCATCCTTTCCGCATACGGTGTCCGCGCAAACCGATTTCGAAAGAATCGGTTCCCCGCCACTACCACCCTCCGAACATAGCCATCCTTGTCCATGTTCGGAAAAATGCGGGTCAGGGGGCGGTAGAAAAAAACCAGCACGGGAAGAGTAAGCCAGGAGGGAAGAAATAGTGTCATGATCTCGATGGTTGCAAAGTAGTTAGCGGACCGCACAGACGCGGATATTGATCGGCAGACGAAGAACGTTGAACAGCCCGACGATGTTCAACTTACCATACTGTTCCATCTCCGCAGACAGTTTTATGAGAGGCGCGGATTTCGCTGCGCCGCGACAAGCACATCGGATCGGTCTGCCCGTGGCTGTCAGTTGTCCGGTGCGATTCCCTGCCACGCCTCCAGCAACCCGACCAGCCATTTTTCCGCCAGGTCCAGCGCTTCCGTAGAATTTTCGCTGTTGGCCAGACTCAACTGGGCTAAAATCACCCGGTAAACGTTGTGCAGGGAGTCGCCGGTTTCCGGTGCAGTGGAATCAAGAACATTGTCCAGATAAAACAGTATGTCCATTGCCTTGCGCAAACTTTCCGCCTTGCGGGAAATATCCTTTGCAGCCAAGCTTTCCCGCGCGTTCGCCAGATGAAACAGGCATTTTTCATACAAAGCGATGATGTTGCCGACCGGACCCGAGGTGGCAACCATGGTTTTCAGATATTCCGAACCGGGTTTTTTCATGCCCACTTCTTCCTTCTCTTTTCCCTTGTGTCCGACTATGGAGTATCCCCGCGCCTCGTCCCATTTTTGACTCGTATTCTCGCATATCAGATCGTGATTCCATACCGTCTTTTTACAGAAAAGTCTTCCCTGTTTTGTTTCTCCACAAAGATATCCCGCTCACAGGGCAATCGTGGTTCACGATACTCCCGGGAATATGGTATCCTGTCTGATGAAAAGATATCTTCCTTTTCACGCAGCCACCCTAAAAAATCCACCTTCCATGCACGGGAGCAGTCATGCTGAAACTTGTTAAAACCAGCTCGCGAAAAGCGGGACTTCCTCCGGGCAGCCCCATATTCATCGGCGAAAAAGTCACCGAAACATTCGGACTGGACATGGTCGATTATGATGCCGACATGCTTTCCCTCAGCACCCCGGTCCGGCTTGACGAATTTCACCATCTGAAAGAAACCCCCAGCAATACATGGATCAGGGTCCACGGACTGCACGACGCCGAAGCCGTGGACACGTTCTGCCGCGGATTCGGCCTGCACCCCCTGACCATCGAGGATATTCTTCATACCGGACAGCGTCCGAAGATTGACCATTACGATGACTACCTTTTCCTGGTTATCAACCTGGTCAAATACGACGACACCTCAAGAGAGATGAGCATGGAGCAGATCAGTTTCGTGCTTGGCCCCAACCACCTGATCTCTTTCCATGAAAAGGACGATGATATTTTTGACGTTGTCCTGGACCGTCTTCGAGCCAACAAGGGGCGCAGCCGCAAAATGGGGGTTGACTACCTCCTCTATTCATTGCTGGACAGAGTGGTGGACAATTTCTTCTCCGTACTCGAAAAAATCGGCGAGGAGATCGAAGAACTGGAAGAGGAATTGATTGACGAGCCTTCTCCGGCAACCCTGCAATCCATCCACACCCTGAAAAGGGAGATGATCCTGCTCCGCAAATCGGTCTGGCCGCTTCGGGAGGTGATCAACGGGCTGCAGCGGGACGAGACCGCGTTTTTGGGAGACTCCATCCGGGTCTACCTCAAGGATCTTTACGATCATACCATCCAGGTGCTTGACACGGTGGAAACCTTCCGGGATATCATTTCCGGCATGATAGACATTTACCTTTCCTCCGTGAGCAACCGCATGAATGAAGTAATGAAGGTGCTGACAATCTTTGCGGTGATCTTCATCCCCCTCACCTTTATTGCCGGCGTGTACGGCATGAATTTCAACACCGGCCACAGTCCATACAACATGCCGGAACTCAACTGGTATTTCGGCTACCCCTTCGCTCTGTTGCTGATGGCGGCAACTGCCGTCGCCATGCTGTTTTATTTCAAAAAGAAGAAATGGTTCTGACAAAGTCGCACGCAGAGCCACCACCGATTAAAAACACACACCCTTAGAAACCGGCAAAGACAACATTCTTTTCTTCGCTTTTATGGAAGAAATGCCTTGGCTTCCAAGCCGTTCATTTGTGATATAATTAAGAACATGCCACGGCTCCCGCGCAGTATCCTTCCCCATGACCAAGAAAAAGAGTGGCAAATAATTCGGCTTGTAATTATATAATTAAATACTGAACATCAGTTGACTGTAATTCTTTCCCTTGAACAGCGTAAAGAAACAGGCCACGCAACCATGCGCCAGCAAACAACACATATCGGCAACACCACACACATCCTTGCCGTCCTTCGAAAGGCGGCCCTTATCACCCTGTGCTGTGTGCTGCCTGCCGGTTTCCCCCATGACGCCCAAGCCGGGGAAGCCGCGGAAACCCCTGCGGCATGGACGGTTCGCAATGCTGTGCGTTTTGCAGCACGAAACAACCCGGACAGCCGAATGGCTCGAAGCCGGATCGAGGCGGCCCAGGCGGCCATCAGTATGGAAAAGTCCTCATTTTACCCGCGGCTTGACCTGAATTCCCGCTACGAGCAGACCACCAACCCGATGTATTCATCCGGCAACATCTTGAATCAGGGAACCTTCAACAACACCATCGATTTTAACAATCCAGGACGGACAGACACCCTGAACACCGGGGTTCAACTCGGGTACCGTTTTTTCAACGGAGGCCGCGATCTGGCCGGACTGAAAGCCGCAGAGGCCCAGGCGGTGTCGTCACAAATGGAACTCGCCGCAGTCCAGGCCCAGCTCGCCTTTGAAGTGGTCCGCGCCTTTCAGCTCATCATCCAGGCGGAAGAGTTTATCAAGGCCCATCTCTCGGCGCTGGAAGCAATCAGCGCTTCGCTGAATGTGGCACAAGCCCGTTACCGTGAAGGCGTCCTCCTGAAAGCCGATCTTCTGGATATGGAAGTGCAACAGTCGAAAGCGCAGGAGAACCTGAGCCGGGCCAGACACAATCTTGAAATAAGCCGCAGAATATTCCTCAGCCTGCTCGGACTTGCCGATGGCCCGGTGATCCTCGACCCGGCGCAGGACTGCGTTCAGAATATCCCGGAAACCGTTGCGCATGATCAGCGGCATGAAATCAAAAGCATGGAGGCCCTGATCCTGGCAGCCAAGGCCAGAGTCCGTCAGGCCGAAGCCGGCTATTACCCCTCGCTTGAAGGATATGCCGGGTACGACGTTGACAAAGGATATGTCACGGACGGCTCCGGCGACTCGTGGCAAGCCGGGGTCAGATTGCAGTTCAACCTTTCCGAAGGCGGAAGAACCTCGGCCGAGATTGCCAGGACCTCTGCCATGCTTGCCGAGGCGCAGGAACGAAAACGCAAAACCGAGCTGGCCATCTCCCTTGAGGTAAAGCAGGCGGAGTTTGCCCTGCAGGACGCAAGCCAACGCTTGCAGGTTACGGAAAAAAGCGTTGCCCAGGCACAGGAAAGCGCCCGCATCAATCGACTGCGCTTCACGGAAGGAACGCTGCTTTCCTCTGACCTCATCGAAGTGGAAAACCGACTGACCGATGCCCGGGTACGACGTATTGTGGCTGAAACCTCCCAGCGCATAGCCATTGCAGATCTGCGGCGCGCTCTGGGCCTGGCCCAGTTCCCGGACGACGCGGCGGACGAACCCCGTTCTTAAAATACTCTGGCTCCCAACTGAACGCTGAACAGGAGAAACCATGAAGCACACACCCCTCCTTTCAATACTTTTCGCATGCGTGCTCTTCCTCGCTGCCGGGTGCAAAGATCCTGCCCACAATGACGCGGCAAGGCAATCTCTCCCGGCTGCCGAAGTGCGTGTGCTCACCGTGACCGGCCAGGCCGCCCCATATCAAACCGAAGTGACCGGCTCCGTGGAGGCGGTACAGCAAGCGACCATCGGCGCCAAAATAAGCGGAGCGGTCGAGGAACTTCCTGTGGCTTTGGGTTCGGCAGTAAAAAAAGGCGCGCTTCTGGTCAAAATCAACGCCGGGGAAATCCCTGCCCGGCTGTCGCAAGCCGAGACGCAGCTCGCCCAGGCACAAAGAAATTATGAACGCGAGAAGCGGTTGCTGGAAAAAGACGCCTCAACCCGGGAAACAGTAAAGAGCCTTGAAGATACCTGCAGGGTTGCAGAAGCGGGTGTGCGCGAGGCAAGATCCATGCTCGGCTACACCATGATCACCGCGCCTTTTTCAGGAATGATCTCCCGGAAAATGATTAACGCCGGGGATCTGGCCACTCCGGGGATGTCTCTCCTGGTTCTGGAAAACCTCGATGTCCTGCAGGTTGTTGCCGCTGCTCCGGAAGGACTGGCCCTGAAAATAAAAAAGGGGGACACGCTTGCGGTGACTGTCCCGGCCGCTGACTTTTCCCGGGCAGGAACCGTAACCGAGATCAGCCCGGCTGCGGACACCGCCTCGCGAACCTCGCTGGTGAAAATCAGGGTCGATACCGTTGCCGGTTTGCGGCCGGGACAGTTTGCGCGGGTTGCCTTCCCTGGCTCTGCCGAAGGCAAGGCCTTCCTGGTGCCGCAAACCGCGCTTTCCCGCTTCGGGCAGATGGAACGGCTCTTTGTAGCGCACAACGGGACGGTCCAATTGCGCCTGGTGCGTAGCGGAGAAACCCGGGAAGGCATGGTGGAGATTCTTACCGGTCTCAATCCCGGAGAACAGGTCGTGGTCGAAGGCGGCGAACGACTTGTTGACGGACAACCCGTGCGCGTCGTGCCGTGATGGACCATTCCCCAAGCAGACAACCCGGTTTTGCCGGCAGGCTCGCCTCGATTTTCATTGAGTCCAGGCTGACCATCATTTTGATCATCGCCTCGCTCCTTCTCGGCATCGTGGCCGTTGTCATGCTGCCAAGGGAGGAGGAGCCGCAGATCAAGGTGCCGATGATCGACGTTATGGTCTCAATGCCCGGCGCCACCCCAAAGGAAGTGGAAGAACGGGTTTCCATCCCCATGGAAAAGCTCCTCTACGAGCTGCCGGGGGTGGAATACATCTACACCACCTCCATGCCGGGCCAGTGTTTGCTCATCGCCCGTTTCTATGTCGGCGAGAAGATGGAAGACGCCATCGTCCGTCTCAACCAGAAGCTGGCCACCAATTTCGACCGCATTCCCCATGGCGTGCTGCCGCCGCTGGTCAAGCCGCACACCATTGACGATGTGCCCGTGCTCGCCCTGACCCTGCACGGCCCGCACTATGACCATTACACCCTCCGGCGCCTTGCAGCGCAAATCGATGATGCGGTCAAGAACATCCCCGAAGTGGCCGAGACCAAACTCATCGGCGGCACCCGGCGTCAGCTGCGGGTGCTCTTCGATCCCGCCCGCCTTGCCGCCCGTCGGCTGACCGCGACGGAGATCATCCCCAGGCTGCAGCAATCCAATCTGCAATCTTACTCCGGCACCCTGCAATCCCTGAACACGGAGGTTCTATTGCAAACCGGACGGTTTCTGACGTCAGCCAAAGAGATCGGCCGCATTGTCATCGGCGTTCACGGCGGCAGCCCGGTGTATCTCGACGAAGTAGCAGAGGTGATCGACGGCCCGGAAGAGGTGATTGACTACGTGCTGTTCGGCCAGGGCAAGGGACAGGCGGAAGAGGCGGCGGTGACCCTCTCGCTGGCCAAAAGGCCGGGGGCCAACGCCGTACAGGTAGTGGAAACGGTGCTGGCCAAAATCGACTCCCTCAAAGGAACTCTGATCCCCAATGACGTCACCGTCAGCGTGACCAGAAATTACGGCGAAACCGCTGCGGAAAAATCCAACGAATTGTTGCTGCACATGGGGATCGCCGTTTTCGGGGTAACCCTGCTCATCCTTTTCTTCCTGGGCTGGCGTGAGTCGATCATTGTCATCCTCGCAATCCCCTCGACCCTGGCCCTGACACTGCTGCTTTTCTACCTGTACGGCTACACCCTGAACCGCATCACCCTTTTTGCCCTGATTTTTTCCATCGGCATTCTGGTGGATGACGCCATCGTGGTCGTGGAAAACATCGTCCGCCACCTCCGACTCCCTTCAAACACACGAAAACCCCTGCTTAAAATCGCCATCGAGGCGGTCAACGAGGTGGGCAATCCGACCATCCTCGCCACTTGGGCGGTGATCGCCGCCATTCTGCCCATGGCCTTTGTCGGCGGGCTGATGGGGCCCTACATGCGGCCGATCCCCATCGGCTCCTCCGCTGCGATGATCTTCTCGCTGATCATCGCCTTCACCGTTACGCCCTGGGCTGCTGTCCGGGTGTTGAAAAGAAAATGCCCTCCATCGGAATGCCCAATGGATGCAGAGGAAAAAGCAGAGCTGCAAGACCATCAGGACCACGCACCGGATGACTTTTTCACCCGCCTCTACCACAGGGCCATGGACCCGCTCCTTACCCGGGCCCGTTGGCGCTTCATCTTTTTCCTGAGCATTGTCGCCCTGCTTCTGGGTTCGTGCGCCATGGTCTATTTCGGGATGGTCAAGGTCAAGATGCTGCCCTTCGACAACAAGAGCGAATTCCAGATTGTTCTGGACATGCCCGAAGGCTCCCCCCTTGAAGCAACCGCCCGGGCAGCCAGGGAGATGGCCGCGGTCGTCGGCCGGGAACCGGAGGTGGTCAACTATCAGGTGTATACAGGGGCTGCCTCGCCCTACAATTTCAATGGATTGGTCCGCCATTACTACCTGCGCAACAGCGCCCACCTGGCGGATATCCAGATCAATCTCCTGCCCAAAAGCGAGCGTACGGCCCAGAGCCACGAAATAGCAAAACGCATCCGGCCTCAGGTGGCGGCTATTGCTGAAAAATACGGAGCAGCGGTGGCTGTAGCCGAAGTCCCGCCCGGACCTCCGGTGCTGCAGACCCTGGTTGCCGAGATTTACGGGCAAACCGATACCCAACGGGTAAAACTGGCCGCCAGGGTCAAGGATCTTCTGACTGCCACGGAAGGGGTGGTCGATGTGGACTGGTACCGTGAGACGGAACGACTCAAAACCGTGATCACGGTCAACAAGGAAAAAGCCGCCCTCAACGGTATTTCCGAGGGCGAAATCAGCCAAACCGTCGATCTGGCGGTCAAAGGGCTGGCCATCTCCCTTTTCCATCAGCCCGACGACAAGGAAGGGATCGGCGTCGTGCTTGAGCTGCCCCGGGCGCAGCGGGCACGGGTCGAGAACATTTTAAATATCCAACTCCGCTCCGGCTTGAACCCGTCCGGCCCGCTGGTCCCCTTGAGGGAGCTGGTCACAGTCAGTCAGTCACCCATTGACCAGCCCATATACCGAAAAAACCTCAAACCGGTTATCTACGTGACAGGCGATGTGGCAGGGGCGGCGGAAAGCCCGGTATACGCCATCTTCGCCCTGAACAAAAAACTTGCCGAACTTGATGGCCGGGAATACGGGGGAGAGCAGAAAGCCATAACGATCTACAACCTCAAACAGCCCTTTTCCGAACTGGAGCCGGCCATCAAATGGGACGGCGAGTGGCACATAACGCTGGAGGTTTTCCGGGATCTGGGACTCGCTTTCTGCGCGGTGATGATCCTTATCTACATGCTCATGGTGGGCTGGTTCAAGGATTACACCGTGCCGCTGGTGGTGATGGCGGCCATCCCTTTTTCGCTGATCGGCATCCTCCCTGCACACTGGGGTTTCGGCGCCTTCTTCACCGCCACCTCCATGATCGGCTTCATGGCCGGGGCCGGGATCGTGGTGCGCAACTCCATCATCCTCGTGGACTTCATCGAGCTGCGCATCAGCCACGGCCTGCCGCTTGAAGAAGCCGTAGTGGAAGCAGGAGCGATCCGCTTCCGGCCCATGCTTCTTACCGCCCTGGCCGTGGTGGTCGGCGCCTCGGTGATCCTTGCCGATCCGATCTTCCAGGGGCTCGCCATCTCGCTGATGTTCGGAGAGATAGCCTCACTTCTGATCAGCCGCATGGCTGTGCCGGTCCTCTACTTCATGCTGCGCAAGCACCGGCATATCCCGGCCGATACGATGCGCGAAATTGACGCGGCAAAACCATAACCGATTACAACACACTGAAAAAAACACCCTCCAGCGGCAGTCCACAGCCCTTGGGATGGGTTGCTCCCTTATTCGAAATTTTGTCGGGCGAATATTCAGGCAGCATGGCCGCCGAACGCAAGTTGATCGCCATCGCGCCCCTGCGAGGCCACCCAGCCAGCTAGTTTTTTTGCACGAACAACGGAACATCCTCGTTTTTTGCACACGCCCGCGACAATCTTCTGTATAATTTTTACTGGCAAATACCTCTGATTTCTGGTATCGGGGCAGTGCAGGATTTGATTCGTCCGGCTCCCGTAAATTCACAGGTTTACTGATATCGGCGCCGCACCGCACATTGGTGCAGGCTTCATCCACCAATGCGTTCACTCTATACGGAGGAGATCATGAAAAAATTTGCCCTGGCTCTCGGCCTGCTGCTCGTGACGGCAATAACCGGTTGTGATTCCGGCCCCTCACAGCAATCCGCGTCCGTTCAGTCCCTGTCCATCAAGGGCTCAGACACCATGGTCCATCTGGTCAGCTCCTGGACGGAAGAGTTCATGAAAGCCCATGCCGACATAGATATTTCCGTGACCGGCGGCGGCTCCGGCACCGGCATCGCCGCCCTGATCAACGGCACTACCGATATCTGCGCTGCTTCCCGGGGCATGAAGGAAAAAGAACAGAAACTTGCCAAAGAGAACAATGCGTTCCCTGTGGAAATCTCGGTTGCCCGTGACGGCATCGTCATGATCGTGCATCCAGAAAACCCGGTGAACAGCCTGACCACTGACCAACTGCGCTTGATCTACACGGGAAAGGTAACCAACTGGAAAGACGTCGGAGGCGCTGATACCCCCATCCTTCTTTTGTCCCGCGAGTCCAGTTCCGGCACCTTTGTTTTCTTTCAGGAACATGTTTTAGACAAGGAAGACTTCAGCGCCTCCGCCCGTCTGCTGCCCGGCACCTCGGCATTGGTTCAGTCCGTGGCTGCCGACCGAGGGGCTATAGCCTATGTGGGCTTGGGTTTTGCCGCCGAAGCACAGGGCACGGTGAAAACGCTTGGAGTGCAGGCCAGCAATCAGACCGAGCCGGTGATCCCCAGCGAAGAGACCGTCCGCTCAGGCGCATACGCCGTGTCCCGGCCGCTTTTCTTCTACACCAACGGTGAACCAAAGGATGCGATAAAACAGTTCATCGATTTCTGCCTGAGTCCGGCAGGACAAAAAATCGTAAGAGAAACGGGATATGTCCCGGTCTCGTAAACTTTTCATAACCGACAAGCTGATGCGGATGCTGCTGGTCAGCGCCGCTTCGACCAGCGTCCTTGTCGTCTGTTTGATTTTCCTCTTCCTGTTCAAGGAGGCCGGACCTTTTGCGTTTAAGCCGGGCCTGGACAAGCTCCTGGACGGCCAATGGGTTCCGGTTTCCTTTCAGCAGGAACTTTTCGGTGTTGCCCCTCTGCTTTCCGGTTCCGCCCTGGTAACCGCCCTGGCCATGCTGGTAACGGTGCCCGTTTCCGTGTTGGTTGCCATTTACATCGCGGAAATTGCCCATCCCGCCGAGCGGGAATTCCTCAAACCGTTTATTGAAATTCTGGCCAGCATCCCCTCCGTGGTTCTCGGCTTTTTCGGCTTGCTGGTCGTTGCGCCCTTCATCAAAACTGTTTTCGGCCTCAGCACAGGCCTCACCGCCCTGACCGGCGCCCTGCTCCTCTCGCTCATGGCCATTCCCACCATCATCTCTCTTTCCGAAGATGCTCTGGTCAGTGTGCCGTACGCCCTTAAAAACGCATCCCTGGCACTCGGGGCCAGCCATCTGCAGACCATTTTTCGGGTTACCCTGCCTGCGGCGCTGCCGGGGATCGTGGCTGCGGTCATGCTTGGAATCGGCAGGGTTATCGGGGAAACCATGGCCGTGCTGATGGTCACCGGCAATTCAGCCATTCTCACCTTCTCGCCTCTGGCATCGGTGCGGACCATGACCGCCACCATCGCCGCGGAGATGGGAGAGGTTCCTTTTGGCAGCGTACATTACCAGGCTCTTTTCTGGATCGGGATCATCCTGCTGGTTATCACCTTTGCGCTCAATATCGTTGCACAGCGCGTGCTGAAAAAATACGGCATGATGAAATGAAAACACCCGTGTACGACAAAATACAAGCCGAAGTTCCGCGGGAACTCCGGCAAAACAACCGAGCCAACCCCTTCGGCGAAGCGGGTTTCCGCAGTCTCACTGCGTGCGAGGCCGACACATGAATAACACCGCCGACAAATTCATCACCCTCTCCCTGAGGCTCATCACCTATGCCATTGTGGTGGTGATCGGCTACATCCTGTTCGATATCATCAAAAACGGCATCTCGGCCCTCAACTGGCAGTTCGTCAGCACTTTTCCGCGAAGGAGCGGCGCGGAAGGCGGCATCTTCCCGGCCATTGTCGGCACCTTTTATCTTGTGGTAGGAACCATTGCCATCTGTCTCCCCCTGGGGATCGGCGGAGCGATCTATCTTGCCGAATATGCGGACCAGGGCAAGTTTAACAGCCTGATCCGCCTGGCCATTATCACCCTGGCCGGTGTGCCTTCCATAGTCTTTGGCCTTTTCGGGCTTGGTATTTTTGTGCTGTTCTGCGGTTTCGGCCCCTCCATTATGGCAGGCAGCCTGACTCTGGCCTGCATGGTGCTGCCCACTATTATCGTGGCCAGCGAAGAGTCACTGCGTGCCGTGCCCAAAGGATTTCGCGATGCAAGCTTGGCGTTGGGCGCCACCAAATGGGAAATGATCCGCACCAACATCCTGCCTTATTCGCTTTCCGGCATGATAACCGGCTCGATTCTCGGCATTGGCCGGGCGGCGGGGGAAACCGCCCCTATTCTCCTGACCGTGGCGGCTTTTTATCTCCCCAGATTGCCCAAATCGGTTTTTGATCAGGTCATGGCATTGCCCTATCATCTCTACATCCTCGCCACCCAGCATCCGGAAGCGGACCGGATCAGAAATATGCAATACGGAACAGCCCTGATTCTTCTCCTGCTGGTTTTGGGCTTGAGCCTTGGCGCAATACTTATCCGAACACATTTCAGGAAAAAATTCCGATGGTAGAACATTCGATTTATCCCAAAGACATGGAAATGGTCATCACCACCAACCAGGTCAACTTTTACTACGGGCCCACCCAGGCGCTTTTTGACATTTCGCTCCTGATTCCGGCCAAGCATGTCACTGCCCTGATTGGCCCTTCCGGCTGCGGCAAGTCCACCTTTCTCCGCTGCCTGAACCGGATGAACGACACCATCCCCCACAGCCGGGTTATAGGAAACATTTTCATCAATCAGAAAAACATCTATGCTCCGGGCACGGATGTCGTGGAACTCCGCAAGGAAGTGGGAATGGTTTTCCAGAAATCAAATCCCTTCCCAAAATCCATCTTCGACAACGTTGCCTACGGCCCGAGAATTCACGGCGAAAAAGACCACAACCGCCTCACGGAAATCGTGGAGCAAAGCCTGCAGCAGGCCGCCATCTGGGACGAGGTCAAGGACCGGTTGCACGCCAACGCCATGGGGCTGTCCGGCGGCCAGCAGCAACGTCTCTGCATCGCCAGAGCCTTGGCCGTGGGGCCGAAGATCCTGCTCATGGACGAACCGGCTTCAGCTCTTGACCCTAAATCGACCACGCGTATCGAGGATCTGATCGGCGAACTGCGCAACAACTACACCATCGTCATTGTCACCCACAACATGCAGCAGGCTGCGCGGGTCTCCGATTACACCGCCTTTTTCTATGAAGGCCAGCTTATCGAATGCGATGCTACCCCGAAAATATTTACCAACCCCCGGCAAAAACAGACGGAAGATTACATTACCGGCCGCTTCGGTTGATTGTGAAACAATGACTCGTCAGCCGGAAGACATCGCAGCCATCGTCATTTGGCAGTGCAACTGAACAGACAGGTGGAGTATACGTCATGCCAAAACACATGCAGCACGATATCGACAAACTGAAGGCAAAGATCATCGCCATGGGAGAGGCAGTGGAAGACCGTGTTTATCAGGCCACGCTTTCCGTGATCAACCGTGATCCGGCCAAAGCAAACGCAGTGATCAAGGGGGATCGGGAAATCGATGACATGGAAGTGGACATCGAAGAGGATTGCCTGAAAATTCTCGCACTGTATCAGCCGGTGGCCATCGATTTGCGGTTTATCGTGGCTGCGCTGAAAATCAACAGCGATCTGGAACGAATCGGGGATCTTGCGGTCAATATCGCCGAAAGGGGACTATTCCTTGCCGGGCAGGATAAGTTTGAAATCCCTTTCGACCTGTCCGCCATGGTCAATCTTGCCGAAAAGATGGTCACCGAGAGCATTGACGCTCTAATCAATCACGATGTGCGGCTGGCTCATCACATCCGGGCGGCGGACGACACCATGGACGCGATGAACCGGGAAATGTACACCAAGCTCAAAGGGATGCTCACCACCGACACCGAGCACGTGAACAACCTTTTGCATGTACTCTCGGTGGGGCGGCACCTGGAAAGGATCGCCGATCATGCAACCAACATTGCCGAAGATGTGATCTATCTGGTCGATGCCCAGATCATCCGGCACACACCCGAATTATACGACGAGTAGACCGGCTCGACAGGCAATTCAGAAAGCAGCGGTAGAGAATCCGGCCTCGCCTTTGGCCGGAACGCACTGCATCGCCTTGGTTACTTGCGCACGATATATCCGCAAAAATTGTACCATTTGAAAAAGATCTCGCATTGGCTGAAGCCATTCTGCAACACCAGTTCCTCGTTTTCCTGCACCCGATACGGAATAAGCACATTCTCAAGAGCCTCGCGTTTCTGGCTGATCTCAAGCCTGCTGTACCCGTTTGCTTCCTTGAAGTCATAATAATACTTGATAAAGAATCGATTGAGCAGGGAATCCCGGCTCAGCACCTTCTCAATGAGAATCAAGCAGCCGTTTTCATTGACTCCTCTGGCGATGTCCTGAATCAGGCGTTCCCTGTTCAGGGGCCGCACAAATTGCAAGGTGAGATTCATGATCACCACCGAAGCATTTTCGATCCGCACCTCCCTATTAAGATCCATACATTCCAGTGCATACTCATGCTGCATGCCGTATTCCCGGAGTTTCTCCCCCGCCTTCTTCAGCATTGCATCGGAGTAGTCGCACCCCACCAGCCGTGTGCCTGCGGGCAGGACCGGGTCAAGATGGATGAGGGTCGTGCCGGTGGAACATCCCAAGTCGTACACATTTGTTCCCGGCGCCGCGAAATCCCGGGCCAACTGGGACATCATCCGCTGCATTTCCGGATACAAGGGCACCGAGCGGATCAACATATCATCAAATACAGCCGCGGTTTTCGCATCAAAGCTGAAATCAGCCACCGTGCCCTGCGGGGTTCCGAAAATTTTATCCTTACCCATGAGAATTCCCTCTTCTGCCTTCGTATGGGGCTCTTGCACCTGCCTGAAAAGATGGAGATCGGAAAGTGCAGAAAATCAATTTATAACGCTGCAAGTTGTTTTTTGGCAATATAGCCGTTCATAAGCTGCCGGGGAAGCGAAGAAAACAGCAGGCTGCCGCATAAAGAATATGTGCGGGCAGGCTTGGCATTATGGTATAGTTGCCTGCCTCGTCAGTTTATAAGGCGATGCACTTTTTTCCAGAGTCACCCCACGATGATCGCCGGCGAGATTTTTCCCTCACGCAAAAAATATGACCAAGACTTTACGCCCATATTCCCACCGCTTGAAAGACCACGTTTTAGGACGCTACACTGTCTTTTTGCTCTTTCTTATCGGATATACGGAAATACTCCAGCAGCAAGGCGGCCTGCCCTCATTGCTGCCTGCCTGGCGGCTGGAAATCCCCCTGCTTCTCTATCTCTATTTCTTTCTCAACCTGCTCATCCGTAAATCACGCCTGCAACCGCTGATCGCCGCCGCACCTCTCGTTCTGTTTTACGGGGTGTTTGACGCCTACCACATCATGTTTGGCCGGATGCTGCGCATCACCGAAATAACCGAACTGCCGGAAATGTTTCAGGTGCTCCCGCTCCCGGCCATCGCTCTGATAGGGATACTGCTCGGCATTCCCTTCCTTGCCTTTCTGCTTTCCATTGATTTTCGCCAGCACCGAAGAACCAAGGTCATTGCCGCCCTGCCTCTTCTTGCGCTTCTGCTTATGGTGCAACTAACCCCGGACTTCTTCATGGCAGCTTTCCAGAAAACACAGCAGGAGATCCTCATCTATTCGGATGCGGCCAGCGCCGAGAATAACGGCCGACTGAGCATGATGCTGTATAATGAGGCACGGCGAAAAAGTTACCGGGCAAAAATCGCCGGTCATCAGCTCAACCCGACTTCCCGATTGGATTTTGAGAAAGTGGTTGCCGGGATTAATGGGCAGCAGAAAAAAAGGAACATTCACCTGATCGTGCTTGAAAGCTTTCTGGACCCCGGGCTTTTGAAGGGAGCCCGGTTCTCTCGCAACCCAACCCACCCAGATTTCAGCAAGCTGTTTTCAAAAAAAGGCGGACTTTCCATTTCTCCGGTCTTTGCCGGAGGCACTGCCCAGGCTGAGTTCGAGGTGCTCTGCGGGGCGCCGGCCCTGAGGGAGTTCTCCGGCATTGAGTTCGATGTGTTCACCGGGGCAAAAACCAACTGTCTGCCGCAGATTCTTTCCCTGGCCGGCTACGAAACGAATGCCACCAACTCCTACAAGCCTGATTTTTTCAACTCGACCAAAGCCTATACCGGCATAGGCTTTGAAAAACGATACTACCCCCAGGAGTTCGCATCAGGGTACTCTACCTATTTCTCTGCCGGGGATGTCACGGACGAAGATTACATGTTCGACGGGGTGCTCTTATCACAGAACCTGGAATTCATCACCAAACGGATACAGGAAAACCCGACTCTCCCCATTTTCAATTATGTCATCGGCATGTACGGACATACCCCCCACAACATCAACCTTGCCAAAAGGCCACAGGTAATCACAATGCTCGGCAAATCGCGGGACGAGGGGTTGGAGAAATCCGCCAATCAATATTACTACCGCACCGAGGCCATCGCAGCCTTTGTACAGGGACTGATCGCGGCAGACCCGCAGTCGCTGATCATCCTGGTGAGCGACCACCTGCCGAGCCTGTCAGGAATCAACGCCTACAAGGACCTCAACTATCTTGGCGGTGCCGTGGAATCGACTTTTCTCAACCGGATCTTCATCATCGAAAACGGTCGCCCGGTGAAGTACAAGACACTCCATCACTTCGACATTCCCCGCATCATTCTTAATTACGCGACCAGGGGAAAGTACTGCCAGGAGCATGACTGCGATTTCATGACCCGGGACACCCCGTTTACGAGAAACGCCTGTCGGGACGATTATCTGGACATCATGTCCCAGGCCATGGATGCCGCTTCATACCTTCGCATGATCGGCTCACAAACGCAGTGCGTGCAATAAAAAGCAACGATCACGGAAAAACCGATGGTTAACCCGCTAACTTTTTGGATATTTTGTCTTGCAATCACGGGCCTGTCCTTATTGCTGACCTGGAGCATTAAACACTACGCTTTGTCGCACAACCTGCTCGATGTTCCCAACAGCAGAAGTTCCCATACTGTCCCGACTCCACGGGCAGGAGGACTGGCCATTGTGCTGAGTTTTTTTGCAGGGTTGTCATGCCTCTGGCTGCTCAACTTCCTCCCGACCAAGGAATTTGTCGCCTTATCTGGGGCAGGAAGCATGGTGGCCTTGATCGGCTTTTTAGATGATCACCGCCATATCGCGCCCAGGTGGCGATTGAGCGTCCATTTTCTCGGAGCGGCATGGGGCCTTTTCTGGTTGGGAGAACTGCCGCCCCTTTCTGCTTTCGGACACCTGATCTCTCTTGGATGGGCGGCCTATCCGCTCGCTGCAGCGTATCTTGTCTGGCTGCTCAATCTGTACAATTTCATGGACGGCATCGATGGTCTTGCCGGGATAGAGGCGATCACGGTTTGCCTGGGCGGAATCGCTGTTGCTTATATTCTCAATGCTCCTGCCGGACATAGCTGGCTGCCCTCCGCATTGCTTCTTTCCGCGGTTGCAGGCTTTCTCTACTGGAATTTCCCCCCTGCCAGAATATTCATGGGAGACTCAGGCAGTGGTTTCCTGGGCATGACTCTGGGGCTGCTCTCAATTCAGGCCGGCCAAGTCAATCCGGAACTGTTCTGGTGCTGGCTCATTTTGCTCGGGGTTTTTATAGTTGATGCAACCACGACTTTATTCCGGAGAGTACTGCGAGGGGAAACTTTCCATAAAGCCCATCGCAGTCACGCCTACCAATATGCATCACGCCGCTTTGGCGCTCACGGACCTGTGTCCCTTGTGGTCGGGGCTATCAATCTTCTCTGGTTATTCCCCCTGGCACTGCTGGTAGCATTCGGCTCCGTATCCGGCTTGACCGGACTGCTGACAGCATATACGCCGCTGATCTGTTGCGCGTTTTTTTTCAAGGCCGGGGCAAAAGAGCAGCAGGAAATATAATATCCCTCGTTCTGGAATGGGCATAAAAAAAGGAGGGTTCGGATAATCCGAACCCCCCTTTTTTGCTATTGCTGGTCGGGATGAGAGGATTCGAACCTCCGGCCCCTTGAACCCCATTCAAGTGCGCTACCAGACTGCGCTACATCCCGACAAATATATCAACTCAACAAGTTGGCCCCTATTTAGCACGGCCCGGAGCGCCTGTCAAGCTGGACTCTCCCCAGTGTCTTTTATTCCTCGAGAATTTTTTGCAGGGCAAGCAACTCCGACTTCACCTGCATAACAATATCCGATGATTTTCCTGGAAATTCCTGCCCCGTCTCGACCGATGCTACCTCATGTTCCTGCCCGATGCCATCTTTTGCCAAGGCTTTTTTGGCACCGCTGATGGTAAAGCCCTCATCCTTGAGCAGCCTTTTAATCGCCAGTACCGTTTCCACATCCGCGCGACGATAGAGTCGCTGCTTGGATTGGGCCCGCTGCGGATGAAGAATTCTGAATTCCGACTCCCAGTATCGAAGCACATGCTGCTTCACGCCGGTAATAGCGCACACTTCACCGATCTTGAAGTACCGCTTGTCAGGAATCCCAGGAAGAACCTGGGCGCTCCCTTGACCATCATCAAAAGTCCCGCAAGATGGCTTGGTCACTCTTCCCCTTTATTTATTCCTTGTTCAGATTCTCCCGAACCACCTTGCTGGGCCTGAAAGACACCATGTGACGCTTTGAAATCTCCATGGTCTCCCCGGTCCGGGGATTACGCCCCACCCGCGAGGATTTCTTCCGCACGGTGAAGGTGCCGAACTGCACAATTTTAATAGCCTCGCCCTTGAGCAGGGTTTTCTTGAGCGCATCAAAGACAGCATCAACCATTTCACCCGCGCTCCGTTGGGAAAAACCCATCTTTTCATTGATGGTCTGCGAGAGTTCTTTCCTGGTAAGATTGGATCGTTTCATCTATTATGCCTCACGTAACTGACCGTTAAAACGGGAAATCATCATTTCGATAATTTTTTGGTGAATCTTGCCAACTGTTTCGTCGTCCAGGGTACGATCAACCGCCCTGTAGGTGATTGTAATTGCGACGCTCTTTTTCCCAGCGGCAATATTCTTACCCTGAAACACATCAAAAATCTCAGCTTTTTCGATAAGCTTCCCTTCGCAGCTATAAATGGCGGAAAGCATTTCCCCGGCGGCAACCCCTTCGGGCACGATAAGGGCCATATCCCATTTCACAAAAGGAAATTTTGGCAACGGAGAAAACGTCTTCGGCTGGGAAGAAAATCCGGCCAGTGCGGCAAGATCGATATCCACAAAAAAGGCCTGCTGCTTGACCCCAAAACCCTTAAGTGTTCTCTGGTTGAACGCGCCACACCAGCCGAGCATCTTCTCTCCTCCCATGACGGCCAGGACAGTGCCTGGCTCGGCAAAGGGAAGTTCCTGCCCGGCAGCTCCCGCCTGACAGGTAACAGTCTGACCAAGACGCAGGAGATCAAGGATCTGAACCACCACCCCTTTAACATCGAAGATATCCGTCTGGGTTTCCCCGACATGGAGCACAGGCGCTCCGGGACTCCTGCGCCCTGAAATCACTGCGGCCAGGCGGAAAAGCTCCTCGGGTTGACCGTTTCCCTGCGGATGAAAGACCTTGCCAACCTCAAAGAGCCGAACATCATGGCTCTGATGATTGATATTGCGTCGAAGGTTATCAAGAAGCCCCGGCAGAAGGGTGGTTCGCAACACACTCTGATCTTCCGCCAGCGGATTCAAGAGATGCACGGACTGCCGCCTGGTATCTTCCGCAGCCAGGCTCAACATATCATGGTGCTGCGGGGACACGAAACTGTAGTTGATGGCCTCGTAGAATCCAAGAGAGATGAGGATTTCAGCCACCTTTTTTCGCAGTTCCCGAAGAGCATCCTGTTCGGAAAAAATCATGGGCACCATGGGCAGGGTGACAGGAAGCAGGTTGTAGCCAACTATCCGGGCAACCTCTTCAACAAGATCGACCTCCCGCTCCAGATCCACCCGGAAACTCGGCGGGGTCACCAGCAAGGTATCTTCATCAATTTTTTCCACATCAATTTCAATGGAGCTCAAGGCTGCTTCAATCCGGTCAAGGGGAAGATCCATGCCCAGCAGGCTGCGCGTCCTCTTTCCCCGCAAGGTGATGGGTGCCGGAGCAACAACCCCATCCTTGAAATCAAAGCCTCCTGCGACGAGTTCACCGCCAGCCAGTGCAGTGATGAGCTGAACAGCCCGCTCCATGGCCTTGGGTACGCCTTGCGGATCAACACCCCGCTCGAAACGGTAGGACGCTTCCGTGCTCATGTTGAGCCTGCCGGCGGTGCGCCGGATGCCGATGGCGGCGAAACAGGCGCTTTCCAGGAGAATATCTGTGGTTTGCGCGTCAACTTCGGAATTGGCCCCGCCCATGATCCCAGCCACAGCCACAGGCCTCTCGGCATCGCAAATCATCAGCATTTCACTGTCAAGCTGATGTGAGGCCCCATCCAGGGTGGTAAGACTCTCACCGGCCCTCGCTCGCCGGACGACAATTCTTCCACCGGAGAGTTTTTTAAAGTCAAAGGCGTGCAGGGGCTGGCCATATTCCAGCATGACAAAGTTGGTAATATCGACAATGTTGCTGATCGGCCGCATACCCACCGCCAGCAATCGCTGCTGCAGCCACCAGGGAGAAGGACCGATTTTTACGTTTTTAATAAGCCGTGCGGCATAGCGTGGGCAATCATCCGCAGACTCAACCTCCACGCCGAAAGGCAGGTTTTCGTCGGTCAACACGGGAACAATAGCCACCGGCGGATTGATCCGCTTGCCGACAACCCCGCCCACTTCCCGGGCAATGCCCAGCACGCTGGCGCAATCCGGTCTGTTCGGGGTGAGGTCGACCTCGATCATGGTATCCACCAGCCCCAGAGCCTTGCTGATGGCCTGACCCGGCTGCAAGTCCGCGGCAAGTTCCATGATCCCGGTCTGGTCATCGGTAATACCAAGCTCTTTGGCAGAGCAAAGCATCCCGCAGGATTCCTCACCGCGGATCTTTGCCGGCTTGATAGTGAAACCTCCAGGCAACACGGCTCCGGGCAGAGCAAGAGCGGTAACCAGTCCGGCACGCGCATTGGGAGCGCCGCAGACAACCCGTTTACGCTCATCTCCCGCAACAACATCACAAAGCACCAGCTTGTCCGCATTGGGATGGGGCTGAACCGAATCGATTCTGGCGACCACAACCCCGGCCAAATCTGGGTAACACGGGACGCACGCATCAACCTCGAGACCAAGCATGGTCAGGTGGTCGGCAATTTTCGCCGGCTCCAGGTCCGTATCAATGTATTCGCGCAACCAATTGAGCGTAAACTTCATGGATCGTGTCTTATATTTGTCGTCGCCCCAAAGGGGCCTAAAACTGGGATAGAAAACGAAGATCGTTTTCGTAGAAAAGGCGAATATCGGTAATACCATACTTCAACATGGCAATCCGCTCAATGCCAAGGCCAAAGGCAAAACCGCTGTACTCTTCCGGATCGTAGCCGACTTTCTTAAAGACCTCGGGATCGATCATCCCTGCGCCCAAAATCTCGAGCCAGCCGGTATTTTTACACACCCGACACCCCGTGCCGCCACAGATAACACAACCGATATCCACCTCGGCACTGGGCTCGGTAAACGGGAAAAAACTGGGACGGAACCGGATGGGGGTATTTTCAGCGAACATCCTGGTGATAAACACCGAAAGCACACCCTTCAGGTCGGCAAAAGAGATGTGCCGGTCGACAAGAAACCCTTCCACCTGGTGAAACATGGGGGTATGGGTGATATCCGAATCGCAGCGATACACCTTGCCCGGGGCGATCATCCGCAGAGGGGGCGGCTCTTTTTCCATGATCCTGGCCTGCATGGGCGAGGTATGGGTTCTGAGCAACAGGCTGTCGCTGACATAGAAAGTGTCATGCATGGCCCGGGCCGGGTGATGCGGTGGGATGTTCAGGGCCTCGAAGTTATAGAAATCAACCTCGACATCAGGTCCCTCGGCAACGGCAAAGCCAAGTCCTTCAAAAATGGAGCACACCGCATCCATAACCTGGGTCACCGGATGCAGCTTGCCAAAAGGAGCCGTGCGACCTGGCAGTGTCAGGTCAAGAGTTGGGAGGGGTGAGCCGCCGCCGGATTCGCCAAGCCGGGCTTCCAGCGCTGCAAAAGCAGATTCCAGGTCCTGCTTTATTTCATTTGCCAGTTGACCAAGCCTGGGACGCTCCTCCGGAGGAGCTTGTCCCAGTTGCCGCATAACAAGAGTGAACTCACCTTTTCGGCCCAGATATTTAACCCGGAACGGCTCAAGTTCGCCGACTTGGGTGATTGCGGAGAGTTCTTCGCCGGCAACGGCTTTCAGGCGAAGAAGTTCATCGTGCATACTGGGCATGGCGGATTACTCGGCAACAATCAGTTGCTGACGCCGGCCAGCTTGGCAACCTGGGAAAAAGCCCCCGGATCAAGAACAGCCAGATTGGCGAGAACCTTGCGGTCCAGCTCCACATTCACTTTTTTCAATCCGCCCATCATCCGGCTGTAGGTGGTGCCGTTCTCATGGCAGGCAGCGCCGATCCGCACAATCCACAACTTCCGGAAATCACGCTTTTTCTGACGACGGTCACGGTAGGCATAGCACAGCGCCCGGTCAACGGCTTCCGTTGCCGTCCGGTACAGACGGTTCCGGCCACCGATATAACCACTGGCCAAATTCAAAACCTTTTTTCTTCTCCGGCGCGCTTTAAATCCACGTGTTACGCGAGGCATCGTACTTCTCCTTATTGACATTCTCCGACGTTTTCTGAACGTCGGCAGTTATTATACTGGTATATGATCTGGAAAATTCGGTTCTGCCAGATTTTTACATATAAGGCAACAGCCGTTTGATCCCCTTGAGATTGGTGTCATCAACAATCCCGGCCTGCCGCAAATTTCTTTTCCGCTTGGTGCTCTTCTTGGTGAGGATATGGCTGGTAAAAGCCTTGCGGCGCACAATCTTGCCGGTGCCGGTACACTTGAACCGTTTGGCAGCCCCTCTTTTGGTTTTCATCTTAGGCATGGTGTTCTCCCTTTTTCATATCTACGCCGGCAAGCCAGTACCGGCCAGCAAACTATGTATTGCTGCCAACCCTGGCAGATCTGCTATTTAGGCCCGACAAACATGGCCATCTGCCGCCCTTCCATCTTGGGAGGCTGCAAAATAACCGCGTCTTCCTTCAACTCTTCAACCACCTTGTTCAAAACCTCCATGCCGAGGGTGTCGGCATAGACGATCTCGCGGCCACGAAAGCGCAGGGTGATCTTCACCTTATTTTTCTGCTGCAAAAACTTCTTTATATTCTTGATCTTGAATTCAAGATCATGCTTCTCGGTCTTGGGCCGGAGCTTTATTTCCTTGACCTCGATAACCGTCTGTTTCTTTTTTGCTTCCTGCTGCTTTTTGCTTTGTTCGTAGCGGAATTTACCAAAATCCATAATCCGGCACACCGGAGGATCAGCCGCAGCCGACAATTCAACAAGATCCAACCCGGCAGCTTCGGATTTTGCCAGCGCTTCGCGAACAGGCACAACCCCTACCTGTTGTCCTTCCTCATCAATGAGACGAACTTCCTTGCAATCAATCTCCTGATTGATTCTGGCCCGCACTTCCCGCTCTGGTCGGTCGCCAACTTTTTTTCCTTTGATACTCATACCTCCGCACTCATTATTCTTAAAACACCGCACGCAATGGTGAACATCCGCACGCTGAAATTTGCTATAGTACTCTGAAACACCTAGCTATTGCAAGAGCCAGTTCGGCCGGCTTCATTTTCCTTTGCAATCAACGCTGCGAATTCGGGGATTGACATGGCCGGCAGATTATCACCGTTGCGCAACCGCACCGTAACCTGCCCCGCCTCCATTTCCTTGTCGCCGATGATCAACATGTAGGGAATCTTCTGCATCTGCGCTTCCCGGATCTTGTAATTGAGCTTTTCGTTGCGGATATCTTTTTCAACCCGCACTCCAGCACGCCGCAACTGAGCATACACCTCTTCGGCATAACCGATCTGCGCATCGGTGATATTCAGGATTCTGGCTTGCGCAGGCGCGAGCCACACCGGAAAAGCTCCGGCATAATGCTCGATAAGCACCCCGAAGAATCGCTCCAGTGATCCCATAAGCGCCCGGTGGATCATGATCGGCTGATGCTCCTTGCCGTCTTCTCCGGTATAGCTCATCGCAAAACGTTCGGGCAGGTTGAAATCCACCTGAATGGTGGAGCACTGCCAGCTCCGCCCCAAAACATCCTTGATCTTGATATCTATCTTGGGGCCGTAAAACACCCCTTCGCCGGGGTCGACTTCATAGGCAAGACCCTTTTTCTCCAGAGCGAGCTTCAAGGCGGTGGTGGCCTGCTCCCAGTGCTCATCGTTGCCCACATATTTCTCCGGCCTGGTGGAGAGATAGATATCGTAGTGCTCAAACCCGAAGGTTTTAAGAATATGCAGATTCAAATCAAGGATATTGAATATCTCTTCCTCGAGATGGTCGGGCCGACAGAAGATATGCGCATCGTCCTGAGTAAAGCCGCGCACCCGCATGAGACCATGCAGGGCGCCGGTCTTTTCGAAACGGTACACGGTGCCAAGCTCGCACCAGCGCAGCGGAAACTCACGGTAACTGCGCTTGCGCGTATTATAGATGGCGATATGAAACGGACAATTCATCGGCTTGAGCTGGTAATTCACCTCCTCAATCTCCATGGAGGAAAACATGTTCTCCCCATAGAAATCGAGATGCCCGCTGGTTTTCCACATATCACGCATGGCAATGTGCGGGGTAAACAGCAACTCATAACCGTTTTTATAATGTTCTTCGCGCCAGTGATCCTCAATGATCTTTCTGAGCAATGCACCCTTGGGCTGCCAGAGAATCAGGCCGGGACCAATCTGGTCGGAAACAGCAAACAATTCCAGTTCCTTGCCGAGTTTCCGGTGGTCGCGCTTTTTTGCCTCTTCAATCTGGTGCAAATAGGCTTTCAAATCCTTGGCGTCAAAAAAAGCCGTGCCATAGATCCGCTGAAGCATCTTCCTGTTTTCATCACCACGCCAGTAAGCGCCTGCCAGTTTGAGAACCTTGACAGCTTTCAGCCATCCTGAATGCGGCAGATGCGGCCCGCGGCAGAGATCGACAAAATCTCCCTGCCGGTACAGCGATACGGTCTCGGCGCCCAGATCCTGCAGCAACTCAACCTTGTAGGGCTGTCCACTCTTTTTAAAGAGATCTATGGCCTGGGCAGCCGGCATGGTCTCCCGGCTAAAAGGAGCGGCGGCAGCAATAAGCTCCTGCATTTTTGCTTCAATCAACGCAAGATCGTCCGGAGTAAATGGCTCCGAACGGTCAAAATCATAATAAAATCCATCGGCTACGGCCGGTCCGATGGCAACCTGCACATCCTTGCCGAACAGGGCAAGAACAGCCTCAGCCATGACATGGGCCGCGCTGTGCCGAAGTATCTCCAATGCCTCGGGGCTATCAACGGTTATGGGCGCAAAAGCCGCATCGGCTTCGATGGGCATGGAAAGGTCCACCAGCCTGTCATCCAACCGTGCGGCAATGGTCTGCTTGCGCTCCTTGTTGGAAACCAGCTCTTTCAGGGCATCGGCTACCGTGATCCCGGCAGGGACTGTTTTCTTTTCCCCGGATGAAAGGGTGAGGGATATTTCCGCCATAATTGTCGGGATCAACCTTTTCGCTCATGCACAAACAAAAACAAGCACATTGACCAGGTCAATCTGCCTGCACAATAAGACATTGCAAAAATCGCTCTTTGCAAGCCTCGCAACGCCAAATACGTAATGTTCTCTGGTAGGCGCGGGCGGATTCGAACCGCCGACCTCTTGCGTGTCGGGCAAGCGCTCTAACCAACTGAGCTACGCGCCTAAAAAAACAATGAGCACATCGCCCACGGCGACAGCCCGTTCATTTTTTAGACAAATCTTCCAAACGGCAACCAATTACCAACAATTCAGACAGGTGTCAAGGACAAATAGTTTTCGGAACCGACAGTCGCCCTCAAAAAAACCGACCCCAAAATCCCTGCCCGGACATCGTTTTCACCATCAGGAACAGGTGTCCTTCCGGGATTCGATGGCCCGACTCAGCGTGAGTTCGTCGGCATATTTGATATCCATGCCCATGGGAATCCCGCAGGCCAGCCTGGTCACTTTCACCGCAGCCTCTTCCTGCAACCGCTTGATGAGATACGCGGCGGTCGCCTCCCCCGGCACTGTGGAACTGGTCGCGATCAGCACCTCCCGCACTTCCTGTCTCCGGACTCTTTCCAGCAGGGCATCCGCCTTGATCTCCTCCGGACCGATCCCGTCCATGGGAGAAAGAACCCCATGGAGAATATGGTACTTGCCCTTGAAGGCTCCGGTTTTCTCGATGGCCATAAGATCCGCGGATTCTTCCACCACGCAGACCAGCCGGGCATCGCGGGCGGAATCTTTACAGATGGCGCAGGGATCGCTTTCCGCAAAGGCAAAACAGTTGCCGCATAGCCTGATGGCGCGATGCAGCTCTCCCAGATCCCTGGCCAGGCTCTGGGCCTCGCTGGCAGGCCGGCGCAGAATATGAAGCGCCAGCCGGGTCGCTGTTTTCATGCCGATCCCCGGCAACCGGTTCAAGTCTGCAATGAGACGGCTCAAGGCCGGAGGAACGACATTCATATACAAAAGGTCCAAAGTGAAAGGTGAAAGGTGAAAGGAACGGACAAACACAATTTCTCAGGCTTCATTTCTTCACCTTGCACCTTTAACCTTGGACCTTGCGCCTATCCCTTAAAACATTCCAGGAAGCTTGATTCCGCCGGTGAGCTTGGCCATCTCAGCCTCACTCATCGCCTGGGCCTTACGCATGGCCTCATTCACTGCGGAGACCACAAGATCCTGCAACATTTGCGTATCCTCCGGATCCACCACTTCCTTGTCAATGGTCAGACTGATGAGTTCATGCCTGCCGTTCACCGTGGCGCTCACCATGCCGCCGCCAACCGTAGCGCTGACCTGCCTGGCCGCCAACTCCCCCTGCAACTCTGTCAGACGTTGCTGGAATTGCTGCGCCTGCTTCATCATCTGCTTCATATCCATCCGCATATCCTCGGCATTGATTTTTTCTCTGCATTGCACCGACAACAGAAACGGCTGCCGCGCCCTGTCTTTGATCAATTACATCTATACTTCCCTGCTTCTGGGCCCGGTCCGGATACTGCCAACCTGTCCGCCAAAAATTTCAGTGGCCATCTGCACCATGGGATCATTGGCCAGAACCCGCCGTTCGACAAGTACGGCCTCCGCTTCATCCCCCCCGCCATCTTCAGTTGACTGCGCACCACGCACCTTGAAAACGACCCGGAAATCGTGCTGAAAAAAATCCAGGGCAAAAGCCTGCAGGAGTTTAAGATTGTCATGTTCCTGGAGCAGCTTGCAGTCGGAAGGGTCATCAAACTTCAAAACCAACTCATTGCCTTCTTCACGGGCCATTGCACAGAGCTGCAACACAGGCGCCATCCAGCGTTTTCGCTCTTTGACATACCCGACAAACTCACCCCAGTGCTTTTTGACTTCCCGCCCGGAAGGAGGCGCAATCGAGACAAGAATCGATGGCCCGCCTTGCTCTGCTAAGGGTGCCGAGGAGTCCGTCGTATCATTTTTTTTTTGTTCCGGCAACGTTCCGGAAGAATGGGCTGATATCGATGGCCTGCGTGAAAAGGGGTCCGGCTCCGCCGTGGAGATCACCGGACGCTCAGCCCTCCCGGTGGACTGCGGCAGAGAATCGGCTCCGGCCAGTAATTCATCGAGACGACCCAACAGGGTTGCCGCAGGCACGATATGCCCTGCCTGGGTCGCCCGCACAAAAGCCATCTCCAGAGCAAGGCGCGGCCGGGAAGAGTATTGCATCTCCTCGCTCCCCTTCAGCAACAGCGAAAAATACTGATAGAGCGTTTCCTGGCTGGCGCTCGCAGCAATATCCTTAACAGCCGCCAACTCCTGATCGGAAAGATCCAGCAGCTCCTCGGGATTGCTCTTCACCTTGACAACCAGCAAAGCCCGGAAAAATCCCAGCAGATCGTTGGCAAAACGCTTGAGGTCCATGCCGGCGCCATGGCTCTGCGCAAAGATATCAAGACATGCGGCCAGATCCGAAGCCAGCAGCGCCCGGGCAAGATTTTCATAAATCCGGCGGTCAACCAGCCCCAGCACCTGCACTACATCTTCATCGCTGATTTCCTCACCGCCAAAGGAAAAGATCTGATCGAGAAGACTCAAGCCATCCCGTACGCTGCCTTCCGCCTCCCGTGCGATCATCTCCAGGGCATGGGGAGAAATAGCGACATTTTCCGCCCCGGCTATCCTGGCGAAAAATGCAACCAGTTCGGCAAAGGGGACACGCTTGAGTTCATAACGCTGACAGCGGGAGAGGATGGTGATCGGGATCTTGTGCAGTTCGGTGGTGGCGAACATGAAATAGACATGGGATGGCGGCTCTTCCAAAGTCTTCAACAGGGCGTTGAAGGCCTCGGTGGTGAGCATGTGAACTTCATCAATGATGATGATCTTGTAGCGACCCTTGGCAGGAAAAAAACGGATGTTTTCCTTAAGCTCGCGGATCTCCTGGATGCCACGATTGGAAGCTCCATCAATCTCATGGAGGTCAATGGCGTTACCGGCAGTGATCTCGATGCATGATTCGCACTGGTTGCACGGCACATCCGGCTCGCCCTGCCGGCAATTGAGCGCCTTGGCCATGAGCCTTGCCAAGGTAGTCTTGCCGACCCCGCGCACCCCTGAAAACAACATGGCATGGGCCACACGGTTTCGGGTGAGCGCGTTGCGCAAGGTACGCACCACGGCCCGCTGACCGACAACCTCGTCAAAATTCTGGGGACGCCATTTTCTGGCTAAAACCAGGTAGGACATTTTCAGTCCTCAGGTGCAAGGCACCGATGGTTCAGGAAAGTGAGACGAAAGGTGGGACAAAGGGCCGGACACCCAGACCACCTTCCGGAGGCGCAAAAGAATACAACTATCCAGATTGATGCCTGCAAAACACATCAACCAAGAAATGTGCATGTTCTGCAGTGCCACAGATGCGCGAAAGAGGGCTGCGAAATGTGCTATAGCACAGGAGCAGTCCGATGACAAAGCAGATGTGGTGCTGCTGAACATGTATAAAAAAATGATAGCCAGGCACCCCTGCGGCACACAGAGTAACTCACTACCGTTGCTTCCTCCCGGACCTGGCGGGGTTCGCAAGTCTCTGTTGCGCAGGACCCGGCTATCAAACCGGAATATATCTGGCGGAGAAGGTGGGATTCGAACCCACGGTACGTTGCCGCACACACGCGTTCCAGGCGTGCACCTTAAGCCACTCGGTCACCTCTCCAGCGTTTTCAAAAAAAAGAGGCATGCT